>Ga0207138_1073_pt1 | contig 17041 bp, 15 predicted proteins | sample Alteio_BWMinHeat_6_FD_153589 | JGI IMG/M metagenome (GOLD analysis project Ga0207138, IMG submission 153589) | Enriched cells from forest soil in Barre Woods Harvard Forest LTER site, Petersham, Massachusetts, United States -... | ecosystem: Environmental > Terrestrial > Soil > Temperate forest >...
GGTCAGCGTGTCATACATTTACAAGGCACTGATCCGTCGTCGCCGCACCGGCGAGGTGAGCGCCAGTTCGCGTCGCGGTCACCGGCCGCGCAAGCTGACGCCGGTGCAGGAGGCCGCCTTGGCGGCCCATATCGCGGCACACCCGGATATCACACTGGCGGCCTTGCAAACCTGGCTGCTGGCCGAGCACGAGGCTCGGCTTTCGAACGGCGCGATGTGGTCGGCCGTGGCCCGCCTGGGGCTATCGTTTAAAAAAAGACGCTCCGTGCCGCCGAGCAGGATCGTCCGGATGTCGCGGCGCGTCGCCGCATCTGGCGGGCGGCACAGTCCTTCGTCGATGCCGACAAGCTCGTTTTCATCGATGAGACCGGCGCCAGCACCAAGATGACGCGGCTGTACGGTCGCGCCCCGCGCGGCCGGCGGCTATGGGCCAAGGCACCGTTCGGTCACTGGAAGACCACCACCTTTGTCGCTGCGCTGCGGCGCGACGGCCTCGGTGCCCCGATGGTGCTCGACGGTCCGATGACCGGTGAGGCGTTCCTGGCCTATGTCGAGCAGGTGCTGATCCCGACGCTGCAGCCCGACGATATCGTCGTGATGGACAACCTGCCAGCCCACAAGATCGCCGCCGTTCGCGACGCGATCGCCAAGGCCGGCGCCCAGCTCTTCCTGTTGCCGCCCTATTCACCCGATATGAACCCGATCGAGATGGCCTTCGCCAAGCTCAAGACGTTGCTGCGCCAGGCGCCAGAACGAACCCGCGATGGCCTCTGGCAGCGCATCGGCGCCCTGCTCGACCACTTCACTCCCGAAGAATGCGCCAACTATCTCCGAGCCGCCGGCGATGCCGACTCATTCTGAAAATGCTCTAGAAAATTGTAGCCTCCTCACCCAGCGGCTCCCATCACTATCCGAAGAAAATCGGATACCTCGACCTCTATTGCCGCCATCGGATCAGCCATGCGGGGCCAAGACCGACGCGCCAATTGGTGGTTCGGGAGCGCCGTCAGGGTGGATGTGGCCGGAGGGCGGCTGCGGATTGGACCCGAGATTCGATCGCGGCCTCGGCAATGGCCGATATCGCTGCTTATACTAATAGCGCCACTAACATCACTGATCACGCGGTTGCGTTGAGGGACATGTTGAACTTGTCGTACTCATTCGTCATGCCACCCACGATTTTTATCGCGGTCTGCCTGCTGGCAGCGATCATGGGATTGCGTTGGCGGCGCACTAGCTTGGCCCTGATGCTTGTAGGCAGCTCCTGCCTGTATTTGTCGGCTACACCGTTTGTGGCCGACTACCTTCTATACGCGCTGGAGATCCAGGTTCCCGGTCATTCCGACCTGACGGGTGCGGAAGCGATCGTGGTCCTCAGCGCAGGATTGCATGTCGGGAATGGTCAGGGCGAACCCGATACCCTAGACGGGCTATCACTGGAACGGTTGGACGCTGCCGTGCGGCTTTATCATGATTTGAAACTCCCCGTAGCGGTGACCGGTGGCCTTATGGCGGGCGCTCATGCGTCTCTGGGGGGGTTAATGAAGAAGGAGTTGGAGCAAAATTTCGGCGTCCCAGTACGGTGGAGCGAGGAGGAGTCTGAAACGACGTTCGAAAACGCAGTGTTCACCGCGAAGATGCTCAGGTCCGAGAACATCTCGACCGTGATCGTCGTAACGCATGGGTGGCACCTCCCGCGCACACTCTGGTCTTTCAAGCACGAGGGCATACGCGCGTTGCCTTGGTCCGTCGAGCGAACCACCACTCCGTCGATGTTTATCGGCGATTTCCTGCCGAGCGTAGCTTCGTTACAAAACACGTTCTACGCCCTGCATGAGATAATCGGGCTCGCATATTACCGCCTTCGATTTTGAGAAGAAATATTCTGGAGGTTGACGCCTTCTCATCCGCGCGGTGCTGATGAGGTCTAGGGCGCGCCGGTATCCGCCGGCCGGTCCCAGTCGTGGTTCTGATCCGACTGACGCCCCATGATCGCTGCCAGCTTGACTTGCCGCTTGCGCTCTTCCCGCGCTCGCTTGATTACGGTGACCCATGCCAATCTAAGCAGCGCGGAAATAACCACCAAGATCGCGACCGCCTGCCATCTTACATCCACCTCGAACCAGTACACGACCCCACACCCGATACAGGTCGCCAGAACGAGTACGTACCAACTTCTGATGGGGTATCCAGTCCGTTTTCGGTAGGTCATGGCGTGATCCGGCCTTAGTCGTAACCAACAATACGGTCCGCTTGACTGGATAATGCAGTGGCAATTCTGGCGCAAAGACGCAGTCACACGGTTCGATCCAAATATCTGGTTGTTTGGCCCACAGATGAAAGCCATGAGGGTTATCAAGGTTTCGACTTAGCGTCCGGTGGTTGTGACTAGCACATGACCCCTCGGCAACGTTTCGCCGGGATCGGGCAGACGACAGAAGTAGCGCATGCCACCGCGCAGTTCCTCGCGGTGATCGGCTGGCTTCACGCAGCCGCCGAGGTGGCCGTCATCGACCTCCGCCCGCCTCCCCGCACCACCGATCGCCACTTGGTGAACCCCGGCGGCCATCGCTTCGCCCATCCTTATGGGCCAGGACCAAGCTGGCCTTGTTCATGCTGATCATCTATCGCTTTATGGTGATTGACTACGATTTCCTCTGGGCCATCGACGCGAAGCCTCACCGTTGAGTCGATTAACCGTCAAAGTTCTTTGCATCGATGTAGCCTGCTACCCTCGGCGATAGCGATCGCCGCTAGTTCGAGCGGCGGGCTCCGTGTTTGAACATTGAGGCATCGCGTGGTTGTCGCCGTGATAGGAGTGGATACGTGTGCTCGAAGGTGAAGCCGCCGTCTCTATCAGATCGTAACGATGGGTCCATCCACCGCGGGCATGTTCGGTCAACGAAGACCGAGCTGTCACCGGATCTTTTTGGCCGGGGGCGGGAAGCCGTCGCTGACGGAAGACGTTTAGGGCATATCGAGCTGGTGCTTGCGATCATCACGGCCGGGATCGTCTTTGGTGCACTCTATCCATTTGCCTTCCGGGTCCCGACCGGTGGGATCGGCCCCGTCCGCACCCTCGTTGAGAGCTGGGCCGAGCGGCCTGGGCGCGGCGACTTTTTGGCCAACATTTTAATGTATGTGCCGTTCGGCATGTTCACGATGCTTTCGCGGCAACACCGTCCCGGTCTCATCCGCAGGGTGCTCGGCGTGATCGTCGCGGGCGGGGTGCTTTCGGTAGCGATGGAGTTGACCCAATACTTTGATGAAGGTCGAGTCACCGCTGCCACGGATGTCTACGCCGACCTTACGGGCACGACAGTCGGCGCGGTTGCCGGAGCGGTATTCCGGGTCAATTCGCACTTTTTATTGATCAATCAGCTTAGGTCGAATCCCGTCCCGACACTGCTGATGACCACCTGGGTTGCATATCGCCTCTTTCCGTACGAGCCGACGATCGATCTGCACAAATATTGGAATGCCCTGAAGCCGATTATTCTTTACCCCTCGCTGAGCGTCTATGATCTGTTTCGACATACTGTAATCTGGCTAACGCTGTTCGCCATGATTACCGCGATCGTCGGCGAGCGCCGACACAGGGTGCTGGCAGCGCTATTCGCCGGGTGCGTTTTGATCGCGAAGGTGTTGATCATCGACGCTGTGCTCAGCGTTGCTGAGATCGTAGGGGCGGCGGTGGCGCTCTGCTTATGGTCGGCTCTCCGCCTGAGCTGGCGCTGGCGCGCCACCCTGCTGGCCGCGTTACTCGCGGCTTACATAATCGTCACACGGCTCGAGCCATTCGTGTTTCTGCCGGTTAGCCACGCATTCGGCTGGGTGCCCTTTACCAGCTTCCTCGATGGGGGGTCACTTGAGGTTAACATTCTGTCGTTCTTCGAGAAAACTTTCCTCTATGGCAGCTTGATGTTCCTCCTGACCGAAGCTGGGTTGCAGCTGGGCGTAGCGGCATTGCTTGTCGCAACATGCCTGTTCATGACCAGCTGGATCGAAACCTATCTGCCCGGTCGGTCGGCTGAAATAACCGACGCTGTCATGGCGCTCTTAATCGCCGCGGTCTTTGCGCTATTGCGGCGCGAACGGCCAGAGCGGCTAGGTGCGGTGTCGCGGGGCCCTTTTGCGCCGAACCATCGCCAACAACGAAGGTAAAGTCGGAAAAACCCGGAGACGCGGGAGCGGCGTGCGCGCGATGCGGTCCGCGCAGTCGTCCATGGTGCAACAGATTTGCCGAGTTCGACAACGGTTGCGTCGGCTTGGTCGAGCAAGCTGCCGACCCGCGGCCTGGAATGCTTCTTTGCGCGCTCTCGGTTGCGGGTTGTTGGGCGATGTAAATATGGGGTAAGACAAGGACCAGATGCGAGTCGGAGAAGAGTCGCAACGCAAAAATAGAGTCTTGGAGGATACCTCGTTGGTACCTCGTACGATGCTACCGTGACACGATCGCCTCTTGAATCCATTGTCTAATTTCAATTTCATCTAGACTACTGAGCAGAGTGCTAATCGATGCATCCCGTGCTCGCGACCACAGCCCAGGCGATGTTGTTTTCTGGGGCAATGGTGGCACTTTTAGCACACAATATTGTGTGGGCCGATCAGGCGGGGCCTGGGGCCGATTTATCGGCGACCGACCGAGGTATGGTTCAAACCGCGGCCGGGAATAGTGGCTGTGGGGCGAGACCACTGGGAGAATTAACAGTTGCGACACTGAGCGCTACGCCCATAGTCACTCTCTCCGCAAATGGGCATCCGGTCACCCTCATTCTCGATACGGGCGCGGAGAGAACCGTTTTTACCCCAGCCGCGGCAGACCGTATTGGGGCACAGCCGCCGCGTGTGCAGTTTGAGCGGCGACTGCAAGGGACTTCCGGGAGGTTGCCGTCCCATGAGGTCGAATTGCACACATTCGATGCAGCAGGCCTATCAATACCGTGGCACCGGGTCGTCGTTGCTCAAGTTGCTCTCACCAAGATATTTTCAGAGCCGCTTGACGGTGTATTGGGTGCTGATGTCCTTGGCCGCTATGATGTCGAAATCGACTTAGCTCATCAGCACTTGCTGTTCTACGAGAGGGATTCCTGCCCAACCGGCCCACCTTGGCCGGGACGCTACACAGCCGTTAGCGCAGGGAGATCCGGTGCAGGGCGGCTTTTCTTTCCGATCCAGCTCGACCGCCACCGGCTCATGGCGATCATCGACAGCGGAGCCCAGCGGACGATGCTTCCCCTAAGTGTCGCGCGGTCTATCGGTCTAACAGAGGCGACACTGGCTCAGGAACGTTCAGTTTTAACCCGGGAGGCGACTGGCGAATTACTCTGGGGGCACACACACCAATTTTCCATATTAGAAGTGGGTGCAGAAATTATCCGAATCCCCGAACTCATCGTAGCCGATTTCGTCTTACCTGACGCTCAAATCGTGCTCGGCGTCGACGTTCTGAACCTCCGCCGCATTTGGCTATCTTACGGCTCTCTTCAGATTTTTCTAGCCAGCCCATAAGTCGAGCGAAAAAGCTCATTTATATCAGCAACGTCGCCATTCAGAGCCGCCAAACCGCGGTCAGCAGCAAATTTCTGCCTCCTCGAAGCCAGTATGACCACCTTCTAGTCCGACTTCTGTCTCGGGCTGCCCCTCCTAGCAGAGCTCCCCCCGGTTGCTGCCGTCATCCTCCCGGGTACATCTTAAAACGCCAACGCAGCTGATACACTAAACAGTTTTGACCGACCAAGCTCCGGCACCAGTTCCGGAAACATGTTGCTTTGGAACGCTATGTCGATCGACAAATTGTTAATAGGATAGATCCCTATACCAGCGGTAGGACTTACAACTCCCCGAAGGTCGTAAGCAACGCCGACACGAGCATATAACCAGGGCAATATCTGGTGTTCGATGCCGAAATTTACACGGTCGGTCGAGAACGTTCCAGTAGAATTCCAAAAAATTCCGTGTTGGTAGTCGGCAAGAACCGACGATTTGTCCGCGTATTCGAATGAGACTCCCGATCTCACGAGTGCCTGATAGGTAGTATCATTAAGTTGACTCAAGCACATACAGCGAAAGTCCGGAAAGACGCTCGTACTCGGTGAGATCGCATAATCAAAAACTGCCCCTATTAGCAGGTGATTCAACGGCGTACCAAGTATGCCGCTGCGAATGTCGTATGTGTCATCGGTATTTCTAGCTAGTATCGAGCCATTTGAGCCCATCTTAGTATCCAACGAAGTATAATTCACATTTACACCGATTGCTAGTTGGTCGGTAAATTTTTGTCCCCATTGTATCTGTGCGTATTCGCCATCGAGTAGCGTGAAGCTGTTACTTGTGCCTGACACGCTGCGCACTAGCGCCACCGCGGGCTGCAGCGTTCCCCAGTCATTGGTTTTCCATGACGCGGCCCCAGAGGCGACGTGAAGCGTCAGCCCTCGATCGAATAAAATCGCCGAATACTGGGGGCTGACGTCGAACGGATAAAGTGCGGCCGCGTCCCAGTCTGTGGCGGCAGGATTGAGGCTTGTTTTATAAGGACTGCCGATCGAGGCTCCTCCTGCACCCGCGACATCACTATAAGGAGAAAATCTCGACAAGGCAGCAGGTAATCTCAAAGAAAAATCTACATTACTTAAGTTTTCGCCTCGCGCAAACCCGATTATGTTAACCCATATCGCAAAATAAAAGGAAGTAACGAGAACATTATTTATTTTGATAGTCCTAAAGGAGAGCAACTTAGTGAGCCCGAGGAACACAAGTCGCCAGCGGCTTCTACTTTTCACTACAAGCGTACCAGAAACCGCCGTCATAAATAGGGAGATCTCCAGGATATGATGAGCTGAGCAAGATGCTCTTCAGCAGGAGGACTTTAACCCACACGCTGGGGAAGCGCCGCAACTGAGAGGGGCCTGCCGATTTATGCGTGAGAGCAAACCCGCAGTTTACCTTGTCCTTTCTGGCTTCAGAGCTAGGCTTATTTCCAAAGTTTTGTCCGTCAGGAGGGCCATGCCGTCACCAAAAGACCGAATCGGTCGAGAATTGGGCCAAGACACGATCGGGCTCGTCGACCCGCTTTCAGCTGGTGACCGGCACCGCTTTGTGGTCCGTTTGAATGTTAGTTTAGGGCCGGTCTTGGCGCCAGCTTGAGCATGGGCCGGCGGAGCTGGTCGCGGTTGCAGCCGGCCATGCGCTGGCACGAACGCCGCCGGGAGCTGGGCCCCGGTTAACCGATCGATCCATGCCGCCGAACGACGTAGTCGTGACGTCTCCGGCTCTCGATGACGATCTCGGCCTCGCGCAGCGTGTAAAAGACCTCGCCGTCAAGGAGCTCGTCGCACAAGCTGCGGGAAAGCGTGGCCGCGGAGGTTCGCCAGGTCGGATGCGCCGGGCCGACATCGGCCACCACCACGTTGCCGGGCCGCACTGCTCTGCTTCACGCAGGAAGCCGTTTGGCGCGAGGATCACAACCACGATGCCAAACGGGTCATAGGTTGACCGCATCGTCGCCTCGTGATGCGCAACCGGCCTAGCGTCGATTTCTGCGGCGATTGGCGGCGGAGTCGTGGGGCCTAATATCCGTCATATCAATGATCCAATGAGTAGATTCCGAACATAGGTCATCTGCTCTTGCCAAATAGAATCCTCCTCTAGGGAAACTGGTTCGACGCGCGTGTGATGCCGGGTGCGTTGAGAAAGGCAAAGATGGCAATCGAGCCGATGAGGAGTTCGTCATTTCAATCCCTCGGGGACCGCCTCCGCCTAAGGAACTGCATCCTCGTGATTTTCGGGGCGAGCGTTATCTTGTGGTGGGGAATATGGTGGGTTATCAGGCTAGTGGAGGGCCTGATTTAAGACCGTCAGAGTTCCGCTCGCTCCCCCCTTTGGGCGCGCCGGCCCAGGTGCTGCAACAGATTGTGGAACTTGGACACGAACTCGCGGCGAGGCACTTGATCCCTCTCTCGGCCATATACTAAATCGATTAACGCTTCAGTTACCAAATCCCATCACAATATAATTGAGAAGACACAAGTGATCCTCGGGTTGGTTAATTTTCGGTTCATTTAGATACTGCTTGTTAGTACCTCCCACATGACCGGATGAGGACGCTCAGCGTGAACACCGACGCCATCGTACTTGGTTATTCGCCACAGGCGGGGTTACTATGCCCGCCAACTTCTGCTGATTCTGCCAGATTGATGGCAACCTTTTTGCGACACTGGAAGGTGTTGCCGCTCCGCAGCATTAGCGATCGCGAATTGAGTTTTTCGTTGCGGTACCAGGTCTATTGCGAGGAGCGGGGTTTTTTGCACGCCGCCGACTACCCCGACGCGCTCGAGTCTGACGAATTCGACGACTATTCGTTGCATTTCGGCGCCTTCAACGCACCGGGCGAGTTGGTTGGCACTGCTCGCCTAGTGCTACCGAACCCCCACGCGTTCCCGATGTTCCAACACTGCACCATCGATCCGGCCTGCGCGAGAACGCTCGGCGCAATTCCAGGCATCGTTGAAATCTCGCGTCTCGCCATCAGTCGCCGCTATCGTCGACGGGCGGACGATGGCGATTATGGATTGCCAGTTCCGTCCGATAGCCAGCGGCCCTCGCCTGTGACGCCAGACCGGCGCGACGAATATTCTATCGTTGTCAGCCTGTTCAAGGCCATGTACCAAGCAGCGCGGCGTAATAAAATTACCCACGCCGTATCAGCGATGGAATTGTCATTGCGGCGGCTTCTGAAGCGCTATCACTTTCCCCTTGAGGCGATCGGGCCTGAGTGCGACTATTTCGGCCCAGTTACTCCCTTCATCCTCGATATCGATCGCCTCGAACATCAGCTCACCAGGTACTGCCCGGACCTGTTGCACGAATTTCGGCAGGGACTAGAACCGGAGTACGCAGATTCATTCGCAATGTGACCTAGCCAGGACGGGTCGAGAAACCTAAGTTTGCCATGCGGCCTCAGCACACCTTTGAGCGCATCACCCAAGACGTCCGTATCCTAAAACATTGATGGCGGTGATGGCCTCATTAGCTCCCCATTATGAAACCCTGGTAGCGCGGAACGACGGCTACATCTCGAGCGAAACTCAACAGAAGCTGCAGCGTCTACGGTTGCTCGTAGCGGGTTGTGGGATCGGCAGTTCATTCGCCGAGATGGCGATCCGGCTCGGGATGGAAAATGTCATCCTGGCAGACGGCGATACGGTCAGCGACACTAATCTTAATCGTCAGTTTTTCAGCGCCGCGGATATCGGTCAGTCGAAAGTTAAATCGCTCGCCGCGCGCCTGCTCGCGATTAATCCAAACGCCAGGATCATCGAATTCGATCAGAACCTGGATTCAGAAAATACCAGCTCGCTGGTCGCCAAAGCCGATCTCGTGTTCGATACGATCGATTTCCTTGATCTGGCGGCGATCGTCGGGCTGCACGACGAATGCCGACTCCAGGGGAAACCGATCATCACCGCGATCGCTGTCGGCTGGGGTGGCGCCTGCATCTATTTCCCGGCTGGGGGATCCTGCTCGTTTCGCCGGCTGTTCGGCCTGCCCGAGACGGGACCGATCGACCACATCCCTTACACCGTGGCGTTTGCCGGGGTGATGCAGCGCATGGCGGCCCACCTCGACCCCGCCGTCGTTGCCGTCGTGCAAAAGGCATTGACAGTCATGGAGGATGGCAAGCCCTGCCCCGCCTCCCAGGTGGCGCCCGGTGCGTTCGCGGTTGCCGCCCTGGCTGGCAGCGTTGTTCACCGCCTGCTGGCCGGGCTTCCGGTTCGCCCCGCACCGGAATTACTAATCGCCGACATGCCCACGGTACTGACATCTCCGGGGATCAATTTGCTCGACTGAAACCGTTCATTTCCGCTCGCCGCTTGGGTTCGCGGCGCACAGTCGCAACTAGGTACAAAGGCTTGGCAAACATGCTGCAACCGACCAACAATGGGGTTGGCTGGTACACCGGTGCGGTTCCGGGCGACTAGCGGCGAATTGCAAATGCGGGATAAACTGTCGGCCGACTTTACACTGCGGGCCCGGCTATCATAACGAAAATTGAGGAAATCTGTGGCTTTCGGCCGTTGGCACGCGACATGCAGCCTAACAGCGCAAGGAGCGCAGTTTCAGGTTTGTGGAGGGGATGAGATGACAATTAAACAATGGTATTTGGGGATAGGAGCGGCCCTGGCTGCGTTCATCCCGCTCAGTGGATACGCAGATCCGCTGCCCAACCTTGTCAGCGGGGCAAGCGCGGGAGATAATCTCAACCTGCATTTTATCGGGGTCACTTCCGAAAACCCCGGCACGGTTGGCTCGGGAGTTAATGGCGGATCCTGTAACGCCGGGTCATGCGCAGAAACGACATTTGGAGCTGGCATCATCAACAGCGTTGTCGATGTGACCAAAGCCGGGGACCCAACACTTTTTACCTCCGGCGCACCGGGTGCGTTGACCGGCTTGTCGGGAAATCCCAGTGGAACAGCTCTTGCATTCGTCATATATGGGATTGCCGATAGGAGCGTCACTCCAAACGGCATAAACACGGAAATCATTTCAAATACGGGCGCTAACACTAATCCCTTCGGGCCGGGGGATGGCTCCATCCACCTTGATATCTATTACCTGCCTGGCGTGGACGCGCCCTGCTTTGGCTCGGGGCCCAACTGCGCGACCCCGGTAAACGCTGTTACTAGCCGGACAGGGGACGGCAAATTTACGGGAATAACGGATGTAGGTACTCTGTTCGCCAGCTTTACGCTCGAACCGGGAGTGCTTGATGGAAACGGAGTTCCTGTTCCGTCCGATGTAACGCTGACGCAGACCTTCAATACGACCAGCCTCAACGGTAACGGACAGTTCTTCGCATCCTGCGTACCTGGCCCGTCAGATCCCGGCTGCACGCAGTTTCAGCCCGTCACTCAGGCTCAACAGGATTCGACTACCGGTTACGTTAGCAATCCGGCCGATCTCCTTTTGATTGCGCAAATTTTCGACGCGTTCGAGACCAAGGGAGCGAGTACCGCGGTCAGCAACAATCAAGCGGCCGAGAACTGGCTGTTGCAGATTAAGGATCCCGTGAATGCATTTGCGGCAGTTCCGGAGCCTGGGTCGCTAGCCCTCCTCGGTTCAGCTCTAACCTTCTTCGGCGTTGCCGTCCGCCGCCGGCGCCGCAAGGGGTCCGCTCTCTAACGAACGAAGTACAGGTTTACCCTTAAAAGGGGAGCCGTCGAGCTCCCCTTTTTGCCGGCCCCTAGCAGCTGCCGCGCTTCTGAGGGGTCGGACAGTAACCAAGTTACCCTCATGGGGGGCATGGTATAGTCGGGAGAAAAGATCTACTGACTTCGGTTGCCGTTTCGCGATAGTGGCAAGACGGGACAGAAGGGCCGGTGTATATGTTGCATTTCCGATTCGGGCGGCTGTCGCATGGAATGGCGGTGGCTGTCGTAGCATGGACGCTTGCATGCGGGTGGCATTCGCAGGCGCAGGCAAAGGAGACCCAGGAATACGTCAACGACGCTCAGACGGACGTGAAGAGGGGCAACCTCAAGGCGGCTGAAATCGAGCTGCGCAACGCGGCTCGTCAAGCACCACAGGATGCTCACGTCCGCGCAATGCTCGCCGAGGTTTACCTGATGCTCGGCGATTTTGATTCCGCCATTCGCGAGGCCCACGCAGCTCGCGATCTAAAGGGCGAAGAGGCTGATTATCTGTTGACGTTGGCCCAGGCGATGTTGCGCCAGGGCAAATTCGCTGATCTAGCCGGCGAGATCCAACCCGGCGCCCGCGCTCCGGAGTTAGAGAGCAAGGTCAGATTGGCGCTAGCGATGGCGGCGTTGGGCCTTCACGACCGGCTGAAAGCCGAAACGCTGTTACGCGAAGCCATCACGCTCGATGATAAAGCTCCGGCCCCGAAGCTTGCGCTTGCCCGATCGCTTCTCGGTAGCAATGTCGATGAAGCCGCCAACATCGTCGATGCGATTCTGACAGCCGATCCGCGCTCGGCCGAGGCGGTGGCAATCAAAGGTGAAATTCTGATGATGCGAGGCGACATGGACGGCGCCACGCACCACTTCGATGATGCGCTCGCCATCGAACCAACGAATCTCACGGCCCGCCTTGACCGGGCGAACCTCAACCTCACGCGTGGAAACTTCAAAGCGGTAGACGACGATCTCGACCCAATCCTCTCCCGCTCACCTAAGAATTTCAGTGCAAATTATCTTCGTGCATTAGAGGATTTCAAGAAGCGAGACTTTGCCGCCGCCGACAAGATCCTGGATCTGATCAGCCCCGCCTTCTCCTACATGGCCGAAGGTCTCTACGTGCAAGCCGCCACAAAATATAGCCTTCGACAGTACGCGCAAGCTGACGCGATCATCTCGAAATATATGGCGCGCATTCCAAACAATCCCTTCGGCGTCCGTCTTGCCGCGATGATCGCGCTACAGCGTGGCGCACCCGATGTCGGCGTCAAATATCTCACCGACTTTCTCGCGAAGTCGCGCCCGGATCCAAAAACGCTGGCTCTGCTGGGTTACATGTATGTCAAATTGAAAAAGCCCGCGCTGGCGCTTGAACAATATCACAAGGCGGCTGAGCTGGCTCCTGACGACCCGGTCATCAAGACCGCCGTCGCTGCCTCGGAGATCGATAACGGCGATGGTCGGAAGGGGCTCGCTGAGCTTGAGAGGATTTTCGTCACCGACGCCGGAGAGACTATTGCCGGGCCGACGATCGTCCTTGCCGAAATTCGTGCGGGGCACGCTGACAAAGCCGCCCAAGCAGCGGAGAAGTTAACCAAACGGGACAGCGAAAGCCAACTTTACCAGGTCCTTTTGGGTCTTTCCCGGGTAGCGCAAAAGAACTACCCAGAGGCGGAAAAAATATTCTTAGCGCTTCTCGCACGCGACCCGAGTTTCGCCCCGGCGACGACCAACCTAGCGCATGTCTACGTGCTGGCAGGGCAAAGCGAAGACGCCAAGAAGGCTTATAGAAACCTTCTTGTGCTCAAGCCCGACAGCGTTACCGCCCTTCTCGGTCTCGCCGATATAGCAATTGGCGAGAAACAGTGGGATGAGGCCACTAATTACATCAGCCAGGCACGCAAGGCGGCCCCTGACGACCCGGTACCTGGCCTGAAGTTGTTAAATGTCTATGCACTCCGCCAGGATTGGGAGCGCACGAAACAGCTTGCAGCCGAATTGAGCGCCCAATTTTCTTCGAATGTTGGCGTTCTCGAGGCGCAAGGCCGCGTGTTGCTCGCGAGCGGCGACCGCGACGGCGCGATAGAGGCGTACCGGCGCGCCTACACGATTGCTCCGGATTCGGCCCCAATCGTCGCGAGATACCTCTCCCTGCTCGCCGCGGCGAAAAAGTACTCCGACGAACGGACGGTATTGCTATCACAACTCGATTATGATCCCGCAAACCGGAGGATCAAGGCCGACCTAATTCGCGTTGAGGCTGAAATCAGTGGACTGGAGGCCGGCCTCGCAAGCGCCCGGAGCTTTGCCAAGGACGACCCGAGCAGTGCGGTCTACGATCTCGTCGCTGTCGAGCTCTATATGAAAGCCGAAAAACCTGCTGATGCAGTGGCGCTGGCCGAAAAAGCTGCCGCAGCATACCCCTTGGACGACAGCGTCACGATCATCTTGTCCGGCGCTTACGGCCAGATAGGCAATCTCGCTAAGGCCGAAGCTGTACTCACCGCACGTCTACAAACCAACCCGGACAACGCTACAGTCCGCGCCGCACTTGCAGATTTCTATCTGAAGAACGACAAATTCGAGTTGGCAATTGCCGAGGAGATACGCCTCCTCACCCAGCGGACTGACGATCCGGTAGTTCTCAACAACCTCGCCTGGGCCTATCAGCAGGTCGGGGATTTGAGCAAGGCGCGTGAATTTGCCGAGCGCGCGGTCGCCTTAGCACCAGGAAGTGGCCCAATCGAGGACACTCTGGGGTGGGTGCTTTTAGCGCAAGGAGACACGGAGAAAGCGCTGTCCCGCTTGCAAGAGGCGACCGCCGCGATGCCTGGCAACCCGGATATTCAATATCACGTCGCGGTCGCCCTTAGCCGTGCCGGTCGTCCTGAGGATGCGCGGGCCGTGCTCGAACAGCTTCTCACCTCCGGCGCGCCTTTCAAAGGCCGGAACGACGCGCAAAAGCTGCTCGAAAAGCTAAAGCAAGGCTAGTGCATTGACACAGACATAGGATTCACCAGTGCGGCCTCACGGCTGGAGCTTATCGAACGCGCTGGAACCTCGCGCGAGACCATCAGCTGGTCGCCACCATCTACCGGGAGCATCGATCTGAGATTGCAAAAGCCTTGGGACTGGGGGCGCCGGTCGAGCTCGAGCGACGAGCAAAATCTGAAGCGGCACCGCGAATGAATGCTTCGCGCCTTCGTCAACCACTCAACGACCGAACCGGCGTTGACGCTGCTGGTAGGTTCGGATGGCGCGAAGAAAATCGATCTTGCGGAACGCCGGCCAATGAACGTCCGTGAAGTAGAACTCACTATGTGCACTCTGCCAGAGCATGAACCCCGATAATCGTACTTCCCCACTGGTTCGAATGATCAGGTCGGGATCTGGAAGGCCGGCCGTATAGAGATAGCTTCTGATGGCTTCCGGCGTCAGGCGCCGGATCACTTCAGGTGTGCTGATATCCGGCACCAGATTATCGGTTAGAAAGGCCGATATGGCATCGACGATTTCCTGGCGCCCGCCATAGGCCACCGCAATATTTAGGACCATCCCGTCATATGTTGCGGTCGCCTCTTCTGCCGCGCGGATAGCTACCCGCGTTGCCTCCGGAAGGAGGCTGAATTTGCCAATTGCACGAACGCGGACGCGTCCCTGGTGGATGCGGGGGTCATGCGCCAGCGCCATCAGCTTCGCCTCAACCGCCGCGAAAATACCGGAGACCTCGATCGTCGAGCGCCGCAGGTTCTCCGGCGAGAAGACCCAGAGGGTCACCATGGGGATCTGTAGTTCGCCGCACCATCCCAGGACATCGTCGAGCTTGCGAGCGCCAATGTCATAGACTTCACGTGGATCGGTGATGCCAAGGCTTCGAGCGTGGCGGCGGTTGCCGTCAAGAATGATGCCGACGTGGTGCGGCAACAGGCCAGCGTGAATGCTGGCGAGAAGGCGCTCTTCATACAAGCGGTACAGCGGCCACAGGAGGATATCTAGGAACCTTCGGCCGCTTGTCCTTCGTGCATGGCGTGGCAGACGCACAAGGGACGTATCCGCTAGCGTCGTAGTCGTGGGATCGTGCATTTAGTGAAGGAGTTGTGCTCACCGTGGGGCTAGATTATTGCTCAAACATGTCGGTGCCACCAGAGGATGCAAAAGCGCGCTGGATGACTGACCTCGCGACCAGCCGCGCTCTCTCATTACAATATGTTTGAGGAGGCAACAGTCAGGTGCGGTGGCAGGAGCCTATCTTGCGGCGTCAGGCACGCATTATTGTGCAGTGTTAGCTTCTTTGACAGCCTATGCAAGCTTACCGCGACAGTAGGTTGACGGATTCCCAGAATAACTTCAATCTGCAGATAAGTTGCCGCTCTGGCATTAATCAAACGAGTGAGAAAGACCAATATTTCGTGCTGCGGCTGTTTCCACATGAGGAGTAGCATGAATCTTCCGCTGGCTCACTCTAACGCACCGGCTTTCCTCCTTTCCACTGTTGGATGAGGCGGGTTCAAAAGAGAGTTCTGGAGACAGGATACAACTTATGTCGACATCTTATGTCTCTAAAATCTACTTCATGGTAGGCCTATACCTACTTTGCATCTGCTTATTAATGCTTCAAATAGCGGAAACACGACTTCTATCGGTAATCGCGTGGTACTATTTGGCTTTCTTTGCAATTAGCATGGCTATGTTTGGAATGACGGCCGGCTCTCTATTTGTCTATTTTAGATCAGAGCTATTTCCTGCTGACCGGTTGCTCGAGCATCTTGCGTGGATAGCCGTGGCACTGGCAGTAGCAATTGTCGCTTCACTGATATCGATAGTCTCCTCCGTCGTCTTGGCCGGCCTCGATTCCGGTATGATGATCCTGCTATGGCTCAAACTAATCCTTGGCATCTTACCCCCTTATTTTTTAGGCGGTATGGGAGTTTCCCTGGCGCTCACGCGCAGCCCGTACTCGATCGGTCAAGTTTATGGAATCGATCTCATCGGGGCGGCCTCCGGCTGTCTCCTCGCCCTTGCTATCCTGAGCTGGGTGGATGGGTGTTCCGCATTGGTCGCCATTGCAGCCATTGCCGCATTTGCCGCCGCCGCATTCCGCGCTGCCTGGATCGCAAGCGAGCCTAAGTTGCCGCCGCTATGGGTTAGTCATTTGTGGCTTTTGCGCCGCCCAATCTATATCGCCGCGCTATTCGTCGTGCTGGCCTCTCTAAATGCGGCGATCCAGCCGCGCGGTATCGCGCCGGTGGTTGTCAAGAACCAGCTCGAAAAAACTGCGCCCGCCGCCCAGGAATGGAACTCGTTTTCGCGCATTCGCGCCGAGGAGGCTGTTGTTTCCCCCCCCCTGCTATGGGGCCCGTCACCAAAATTGCCGCTAGGCGAAGTCTCTCAGCGATCGATGGCAATAGACGGCTCGGCCGGCACGGTCATGTACCGCTTCGATGGCGATCTGGAGCAAATCGACTTCTTGCGTTACGACATCACCAATCTGGCCTATTGGATCCGCCACACCGGCCGCGCCGCGGTCATCGGAGTTGGCGGCAGCCGGGATTTGCTATCTGCCTACCTTTTTGGCTTCCGCGACGTTACCGGAGTCGAGCTGAACCCGATCTTCGTCGACTTTCTGCGACGCCGTTTCCGAGACTACAACCACACCGCCGATCTGCCAGGCGTCAACCTCTATGTCGACGAGGCACGAAGTTGGTTTGCACGTACCCGGCTGAATTTCGACCTCATTGAGATGAGTTTGGTCGACACTTGGGCCGCGACTGGCGCCGGAGCATTCTCTCTCTCCGAAAATGGACTGTACACCGTGGAAGGGTGGCAGCACTTCCTCGATGCCC
>Ga0207138_1058_pt2 | contig 16880 bp, 17 predicted proteins | sample Alteio_BWMinHeat_6_FD_153589 | JGI IMG/M metagenome (GOLD analysis project Ga0207138, IMG submission 153589) | Enriched cells from forest soil in Barre Woods Harvard Forest LTER site, Petersham, Massachusetts, United States -... | ecosystem: Environmental > Terrestrial > Soil > Temperate forest >...
CACCATCGGTCCCTATGAGACCTACAATGACGAGCTTTTTGGATACAAAGCTGCCTTCGAAGCTTATGTCAATCTAAGAGATGACGAGGAGACCGCCAAGCTCTCCATTTTCACGCGGCATCTGCAGGAAATCGAGGACCACCTTCCCATCGAGCCCCAATACCGGACTCCTAAGCTAGCGGCAGCTGCTCCAATTCGTGTGGTGGATCAGATCATCAGTACTGGAGATGGCGCTCACGGAGTACAGACAGCAGCCTACAACTTGCCCAACGATGATCGCGTAGTGCAGCAGAAGGGCAGCAAGCGGGTCATGCTGAAGAACGTGCAGGAGGCAAAGTTTCACAGCGTTCTGCTGCCGATTGCCCGCCGCATGCTCACTAAAGACGCGATGGTGGATGTCAACTTCGATCTGTTTTTTACGCACATCCTGGCGCATGAATTGATGCACGGGCTAGGCCCGCACCAGATCAAGGTTCAAGGCCGTGACACGACTCCCCGGGAAGAGCTTAAAGAGTTGTACAGCGCCATCGAAGAGCCCAAGGCCGACGTCACCGGACTATTTGCCCTGCGGTACATGATGGACCACGCCAAGGAAATGGGTCTGGGGAAGTCGCTGCCATCCGATCAGGCCGCACAACGCCAGCTCTATACCACCTATCTTGCGTCATCCTTCCGCACCCTGCGCTTCGGACTCAACGATGCGCACGGCAAAGGCATGGCCGTCCAGTTCAACTACCTCATGGATAAAGGCGCATTCGTGAAGCATGATGACGGCACTTTCTCGGTGGAATTGTCGAAGATCAAGCCGGCCATTACCGACCTTGACCACGACCTGCTGACCCTCGAAGCCGAAGGGAACTATGCGGGCGCCAAGAAAATGCTGGATGAACTGGGAGTCATCCGGCCCGCCTTGCGCAAAGCGCTCGACGGCCTGCAGAGCATCCCAACCGACATCGAGCCCCAGTTCGTTACAGCTGATGAGTTGGCGCCAGAAATGCCCATCCGGGCTGCGCATCGGAGACCGCGAATCAGGAACCATTGAGGGCCCACGTGATCGGGCCGAAAAGCATGGAAAAAGAAACGGCGCGAATTGAGGCGTTCTCGGACGGCGTATTTGCCATCGCGGTTACGTTACTGATTCTGGAAATCAAGATTCCGGCCGCGGGCAGTGGCGATCTCTCCCGGCAGCTTCTCCACCAATGGCCGTCCTACGTGGCGTTCGTCATCAGCTTCGCCTTTATCGGTATCATGTGGGTCAACCACCATCGTCTATTCACCCACATCAAGAAAGCGAATAACGCCCTGCTTTTTCTGAATCTGTTGCTTCTGCTGGGCGTAACTGCGGTGCCCTTTCCCACAGCGGTTTTTGCTCAGCATCTGGGTGGCCGTGACCAGAGGCCCGCCGCGATCCTCTACCACGGTACCTATTTCGTGATTGCAATCTTTTATAACGTGCTCTGGCAATATTCAAGCCGGCATTTATTAGGGAAAGATGCGGACGTTTCCGCTACCACCAGAATTTCAGCCCAGTATGCGGTCGGCCCCGTCATGTACCTGGCCTGTGTAGCGCTGGCGTGGGTCAGCGTGCCTATAAGTTTGCTGCTGAATGTTGGGTTGGCGGTCTTCTTTGCGCTGCCATCACACCGCGCCGTCCGCGCTAGGTGAAGAAACTTCTTAGGCGTTTCGAGCCAAGGTGAGAACGGTCACATCGTCGTGGGTGGGCGGAGCGCACATGAAACGTTGCTCCTGCTCGAGCAAGGACAAACCCATGTTCTGGGCAGTTCCCGTGAACTTTGCCAAAACCTCCTTGACCCGATCCAGACCGAATTCTTCCGTCTTGCATGTCCCTTCGACGATTCCTCGGGAAGCAATCAGCAGCACTGCGCCGGGTTCAAGCGCGACCATGCCTGCGTTCGAGGTCAGATGGGAGAACAATCCCAGAGGCAAGCCGGTAGCCGGTAGTTCGCTGACACCGCTGTGGTCACGCAGCAGGCCCGGAGTATGTCCGGCGTTGAAATAAAAAACTACGCCCAGACCCTCGTTGTAGCAGCCGGCAAATGCCGGGCAAGAGTGCACTCCTTGTGCAGCATGGAGAACGGTCTGGTTCAATTGCTGGCACAGCTCCATAATGGCGTCGGCTTCGTTGACCTCTTGCCCGGCAAACAGTTCAGCCCCGGCGGTGCGGAAAGTCCGTTGAGCAGCAGAAATGATGGCCCGAGTTTCCTCCAGCCCGCCAGCCGCGTCCAGCAGTCCAAACAGCACACGATCAGGACCGACCCGGAGGAAATCATAGAAATCACCCGCGCGGCGCCTCCCGTAGTAGATGGCGGCCAGTTCGGCGCCACGTAATTCTGGAACGTCAGCTCGCACCGGGTCGTGCACAGTGACCGGAGCGGACTTGTCGGAGTTAAAAAGAGAGTGCATGGGGAATTGAGCCGAGAAGTTACCATAAAACCGTCTCGAAACCAAATCGAAAAAACGCGGCCGGGGCATGCTCATATCAGGATGGATCGCAAGGCTGGCCTTGATTGCAATGAAAAATAACTCGAATCCTAAGCCCGAAGGAGATGGGACGGTTTTGGGGTTGCCCCAGATCCAGCGATTGCGGAGTCGTCTGGATCGAAATGGATTTCAGTGATGAACCACCAACGAGATTTTGAGCGGCAGATTCTCGCACAGCAGGCTCAGTTCCAATGCATCGGAATCCGTGGCCGGTTGCATTTGGTAGTCTTGCCCGGTGATGACGGTGGGAACTGACAGCATGCAACTGTCGGACAAGCCCTCGATCTTGTTCTTGAAGTTGCCTGCAACCATGTTGGCAATCTCACCGAGTGCGTCCGACATCTCAGGCCCAATATTCGCGGGTTCCACCCCAAGCATCTTGGAGGCCATGAGTGCACCCCCTTGGTGGTTGCAACGCACACTAAGTACTCCACATAGTTTTCCAGCCAACCCGACCATGGAAGTAATTTCCATGTTTTCCTGTGTGGGGGCCGCGATGGTCAGCTGGCAGCCCAACATCAATTCAAATACTTCGCGGGCGGCCCGTTCCAGTACCGCAGGCCATTCTTCGCGACCCGTGTTAGCAGCGAGAACCGCGCCGGTGGCACTCATACTTTCACACCCAGGATAGGGATGACATGCTCTTTGACCTGCTCCGCCGTAAATGGTTTTCGGATGTAGCCACGTGCCCCAGCCGACAAGGCCTGTACCACGTGAGACTCACTTCCTTCGGTGGTGATCATGACGACAGGTACATCTTTCGCGTTCGCGACCCCGCTCAACTGCTTGACAAACTCTAGCCCGTCCATTATTGGCATGTTGATGTCGCAAAGAATAAGGTCCACGCGGTTTTCCGACAGCACGCTGAGTGCCTCCGCCCCGTTGCCCGCCTCATGAACGCGAACAAGATTGATTCCGGCTTGACGGAGCGAGCGCTCCACGATCTTCCGCATGACGGAGGAATCGTCCACGATCAGTGCGCTCACATTTTCCATGAACCTATTCTCCCTGGGCCTCTGCCCAGGTGCACGCTCTATTGGCCCTATGCCGCCCTACTTTGGATATATCGGCGCAGTGGGGGAGCACTTTAGCGGCAATAAATTTTCACAAGGGTTGGAAATCTAAAGAAGCTACCACAATCGTGAATAGGAGCCGGAGGCTAGTTCCCGTATCGGCTGGTGAGGTATTTGCCTAGGTCTGCTTCCAGCTGCCCGTAATCGGAATGGATGGTGGCCCGCAGAGCGGTTTCGGTAGAGCTGCCTTGACCCAGCCGCTCGAGAATTCGGGGAAGATCGCTCATACTATAGGTTTCTGCTATGAATTGCACTGCGGCCAACGACTCTTCGTAAGCCACGGTGGCTTGAACATTGTTGAACTGCATGAAGCTACCCTCCAGGAAATTAAGAGGAATCTCATGCTGGGTGCGGAACAAGCTGGCCAGAAGCTGGCCCTGAGTCACCGGCTTCGGCTCGACCGCTTGAGCGATGCCCTCGTTGAGCCATTGCGGACAGCGCCCGTTTGAAAGCTGACTAATAAAGGAGTGCGCCAATTCGTGCTTCAGGACCCGCGCCAACTCCGGCGTAACCGAGGTGAGTCCACTGATGGGGACACGTAACTTTCCGTCGAACACCGCCCCGCTCCAGGAAGGCGCCAGCGTGACATCGAAAAAGGACTGCTCGGTGTACAGGACGACGGCAATGCTGTGGCGTGGTGCGATGCCCAAAGTACGAACTAAGTCATCGTATTCCGACTCCAAGGTCGCCACCAGTTGGCTACGCAGCACATCCGAGGTTTGCTGGCCTTCGTATTTCAAAGTAAAGTGGCTGCTTTCATGCTGGCTGAAATCAGCTTCAGCGGTCGCGTCGCGCTGTGCTTTTTCCAGATACTTTTGGACCACAGGGTCGGGCCGCACCGCGAGAGAATGTTTCCACGTGGCAATGGCGTCCTGGGTACGGTCGGCCGCGAACTGAGCATAGCCCAGCACTGTGAGCGCATCAGGAGAGTCCGGCGCGGCCCGTACCGCGCGCTGAGCATAAGGCAGTGCTTCACTGGCGTTTCCAGTCCGGACCAGTAATGCAGCATAGTAGTTTAGGACGGTGGGGTTGTCGGACTCAAAGCGCAACGCAGATTCCAGGTAGGTGCGGGCCTGCACGAAATTACCACGATCCATCTCATGCTTCCCCGCAATGAAAAAACCTGCGGCTGCGGAGGCGCTATCTCCAGACTGCTCCAAGGCGGTCAAGGCATCACCATCAACATGGTCTTCACGGATGATTCTTCCCGTCAGAGTGGAGTCGTTCCTCAGATTGACGGCAGGCGCAAACTCCGGTAGATCTCGTAGTTGCTTGGCATTTTCTCCTGCGGTAGCCGCTCCTCCGGGGGCGACTCCGCCGGAATCCACGTGATCCACCAGAGATTTTGGAATCGCGTAAGCGCTTTCGCCGACCTCATACTCGAGGTGAGTTCCAGTGTCCCTGACGTGATCTGCCCAGATGGTTCGGCCATTCTTGAGGTGGATGACTTCCGAGAACGCGTGCGGGCAGATCCCCGACGACAGGAAAGCCCACATCGAAAGACAGATGACAGAAATACGCATTCAAGCGCATTCTAGAAGAAGGAACTCGCAGGCGTAAGTGACCAAGGTACTAGGCAAAATGAGGGAGCGATTTCTAGCATTAGCGTGGCTATTCCTGGCCTCGGGGCTGCTGCACCCGGTCCATGCCCAGCAAGGTGCTCCTACTTCAATGCCAAGCGCAGCTCCTGTGCCTGCGGTCATCGTGCTGGGGAGAACTCCGCCACTCCATCTGAGTCGGGCCGAAAGCCTTTATATGCAACTCCGGAGCGTGGGCCTCGACCCAGCGCGCGTGTATCATGCCCGCAACCTCGATGTAGACCGGGCCGCGTTTCACCTAACGCTCGAAGACGGAACGCTTGCGTTCACGCAGGATGTCTCCGGCCGTGTGACCGGAGCTTTTTTTGCAGGCGAAGGGGAAATCTTGCTGTCCCCCCCGAACCAGGTGGAGCGGGTTTCTATGACCTTGTTCACGGGCGGAGCCATCCTGGAAGAACGGTTTGCATCCGCGTATTTTCGTTTCAACGACAATACTTATGCCGAACTCCTGCCTTCCCTTCTTCCTGCGGATGACGGGCCGGCATTTGTTTCGCAGTGGAATGAGACGGCGCACAACTTGGCCGAAGGCGATGCTCTGCGCCTGTTGATGACTTTCAGCAAATCGTTACCGGTTTCCGGCGAATTAGAGCAGGGAACTCCTTCGCCTCTTGTTTCCAACGATGACCGCTTTCTCCACGTCCGCGTGCACGGGCAGAGGCTAGGGACATTCGATCTTTTCTTTGACACGGATACAACCGAACAAATCTGGGCTGGGCAGCTGAAAACAGTCGAAGGTGCAAGCTATTACGATGTTTGGACTTCGTTCTCTCTACCCGCAGGGAACGGACAACCAGAATCAGTCAACCAGACCGTCGGCGAAGGCGGCAAAGCGGATGCGATTGCCGTCACCCAGTTTAAGATTCGCGCTGAGATCAAGCCACCGACCCGCATTGAGGCCGAAGCTAACTTGCAACTGGAAGTCCGGCAGGGCGGCGGGCGGGCTGTGTTATTCGAATTGTCCCGAGCGTTGCAAATCAGTCAAGTTGAAGCGGACGGACGCATGGTTGAATTTATCCACAATCCCGCGATTGAAGGCTCGCAGTTGGCGCGGCAGGGCAATGATCTGGTCGCGGTGGTATTTCCTCAGCCTCTGCGGACGGGACAAAAGCTGGAGCTGCGCTTCGTTTATGCCGGCGAGGTACTCTCCGAAGTCGGAGCAGGATTGCTCTACGTAGGAGCGCGGGGTACGTGGTATCCCAACCGCGGGTTGGTCATGTCAAATTTTGATTTGGAATTTCACTACCCAGCCGGTTGGACTTTGATTGCTACCGGCAAACGAACTGAGGTTTCACCGTCACCCGCAGCCGGCGATCCAGCTGGAGAACAGGTGAGCCGTTGGGTATCAGAGCGGCCCATACCCATCGCAGGCTTTGATTTGGGGAAATATGAACATGGGACTGCAAGGGCCGGCGACGTGATAGTCGAGACCTACGCGACACCAGGAGTCGAACGCGGCTTCCCCAGACCCCAGACTGGGAGCGCACTTCCCGATCCCCCGGCGCCTGGTGAGTTACCGCCAGCCCTATTGTCCCCCCCTCTGCCTTCTCCGGCGCGAAATGCCCAGGTGGTGGCTGCGGCGTCCGCCCATGCCATTGAATTTTATGCACGACGCTACGGGCCGTTTCCCTTTGGGGAACTGAAGATCGCCCAATTGCCTGGGGGAATCAGTCAAGGCTGGCCAGGGCTAATTTTCCTCTCCAGCCTATCGTTTCTAACCGGCCAGGAAAAATCAGAACTGCATCTGAGTACGGTGGATAAGATCCTGATCAACCAAGTGGTCGCGCATGAAACCGCCCATCAGTGGTGGGGCGATCTGGTGATGTGGAGCGACTACCGCGATCAGTGGATGGTGGAGGCGCTAGCCAATTACAGCTCGATGATGGTACTGGAGGCGGAGGATCCAGCGCAATTTCACGCTGCGATGGAGAAGTTCAAAGATGACCTGCTGGAAAAGAACAAGAACGGCGTTCCATTGCTTGAGGATGGTCCGGTGACTCTGGGGACAAGACTTTCCTGTTCCCAGTTCCCCAACGGCTACGAGGCCATCAGCTACGGACGAGGTACCTGGCTGTTTCACATGCTTCGCTATATGTTACGCGATGCAGAAAAATGGAACAGCGGGCATGGAAGCAGCAACCAAACGTCTGAAGGGGAGGAGCCGTTCGTGCGCGTGCTACGCCGCATTCGCGAGCGTTACCAGGGGAAAGCCCTAACCACACGCGAGATGTTGCAGGCTTTCGAGGAAGAGCTGCCGCCGTCGCTCTGGTATGAGCACCGCAAATCGCTGGACTGGTTCTACGACGGATGGGTAAACGGCACCGTGATCCCGCGCCTCGAATTGCACGCCTTAAAATACTCCGACAAGCCGGGCGCAACCACTATAACCGGAGTCATCTTACAAAAAGATGCACCCGATAATCTGGTAACTTCGGTGCCTGTGTATGCGTCGAAGGCAGGGAGGATGGTACTGCTAGGGCGGGTATTCGCGGACGGGCCGGAGACGCCATTCCATTTGACCGCCGCCCCGGGTACGCGAAAGGTCGTGCTGGATCCTGATTTGACTCTGCTGGCGCACGTGCGGTAACTCTGCAAGCCCAATCTGACTGGGCCATTCCAGGAAATTTTCCCAATAATTGCTGCCGTTCTTTCCCCAAACGGAGATTGGGTTCCGAAAAAATCCGTTTTCGTGACGCCCGATGAGTTCACAGGGACGCAAATCCGCGGTGAACATTGGGGGGCAAGAGTTTATGTCCCGATGGAGGAGCAAGTGCTTATGAAATGCCGTCTGCAGAGGCGATTCTCATGAATCAAGCACAATCTTCGCAAGCAATGGTTTCTCCTCCGATCCTGGCGATAGATGAAGTCAAGCCGGTTCGCACCCACGGAACCATTCTCCTGGTAGAAGATGAGGCCCTAGTACGCGAAGTGACTTGCGAAATTCTTGAAATCAGTGGCTATCGAGTGCTCAAGGCGCGCACTGCGGCGGAAGCGACGATCGCATTTACGCGATACAAAAACATCGTGAAGTTGTTGCTTACGGACGTGGTGTTACCTGACCGGAACGGTCGGGAACTGGCTGGTGCCTTGCGGGTCGCACGACCCGACCTGAAGACGATCTTTATTTCCGGCTATCCGGAGAATGCCGTGACCAGAAACGGGACCGAAGAGGAGGGGATGTTCTATCTGGCCAAGCCATATTCGTTCCAGTCGCTGACGCGAAAGGTGCGGCAAGTTTTGGAGCACAAGCGCTAGTCAAGAAAGGAAGAAGAGCTTGACCTAAAGGAGATTCTGTTTTGAGTTCGATCGGTGGTTGCTTTGAAAAGGGCGTGTAGCTGCCGCGTCGCTTGGCAGTGGGTCTGATAAAGTGATTGCTCATTCTAGGGGCCCGGGCGGGGTGGCGGGAGGTCATGGCGTCTATTTTGTTTTCAAGGGTGCCTTCAAGCTCCGCTTAAATGGGGAGTATTTGTCGATCGCTGACTCAACGGCGATTTCAAAGTCACGACAACCAGGGTTGACGCCGACTGCCAGTCTTTCCGCGATCCCATGGGTTGGATTTGCGGGCGAGGAAAATCTCTGCCCAAGCGGAGTTTGGACGGAGTGCCCTCGAGAATAAAAATAAAATAGAAAAAGATAGCCCCAGCCACCCGACCCACTGGTTTCCAGGATTCCGCAAGCCACTTTACCTGGGACTGCCATCCGTGCATCCAACTTACCAAGTCGCTCCTTAGCGGGCTATGCTGTAGGTAAGAGCTACGACGCGCTGGACCTCTTCCAAATAAGCTTCGACTTCGAAAGTAAAACGGGCCCAGTCGAAAATTTTGAGCGATGGATATTCCTTAACCAGGAACGCAAGGCACGGTTCTTCAGCGAAGCTGACCTGCTGCTGCTCTACGTAACCGTAGCCGAGGCCATTCATGCGGCAGAGCAAATCACTAAGCGATACGATCGCGACCAGACCACGGTGTGTGTCCGTAGATGCAGGCTCGTGATGGCAGCCCACAACGGCGGCCAGGTCAGGGTTGAGGCGCCAGCGCACCGCAACTATTTTCCCAGTTTCACAATGTGTTTGTCCCAGGACAGTCTGCTCTGCCTGATGCAGCGGTAAGCCTTCGGTTCTTGCTAGCCGCAGCGCTGCCTGGAATCCCTTTGGCTCGATCCAGAGGTGGGCAACGATGCCAATGTCGTGCAGAAGGCCACTTAAGTATGCCTTGCGCGGGTCTGAAAAACCGACGCGTTGGGCGAAATGCCGACAGACCAGGGCGCAGGCAAGGGAATGCTCCCAAAACACTACCGGGTCAAAGTCCGCGGAGTTATTAGGCATCAGTTTCAAAACTGAGCAAGAAACAGCGATGTCCCGCATCCGTTGCATACCGAGTAGAGCCACCGCCCCCCGGATGCTGTCCACCGTTTGCCATTGGCCAAAAAGGGGCGAGTTGACCAGGTGCAGGCATTGGGCCGCCAAAGACCCGTCCTGCAAGATCAGATCCACGATTTCCTGCATTTCTAAACGATCCAGGGGCTGTTCCAGAGAGCGAAGCAGGGGCAACAGCGCGACGGGGATACTGGGCATTTGGTCGAGCCGCGCCAGACGTTCTCGCAACGTCGGTTGGAGTGAGTTTTTCATAATTCCATGGGTGCCATCAGGGATTTGTTCTCCGACTTCACGTATGCGATTGCCGAAGGCAGATGAACGAGCTGAAAGTCTTTGCTGACTCCGTAAAGCGACTCGGAGTGTCCGAGAAACAAATACCCGTGGGGCAGCAAGTTTTCATAGAAATGCTGCACGACGCGCCGCTTCGAGGTCCCGCCGAAGTAGATCAGGACGTTGCAGCAGAGGATCAAATCGAGGTCCTTCAATTGCGCCACGCTGGCCTCGTCGAGAAGATTCAGGCGGCTAAACTGGACGCAGGCCTTAAGGTCGCCGTTGATCTGCAGGCGGTCCTCGTTGGTGGTGAAGTATCGGTCGCGAAAATCGGAGCTTAGGTTTTGTGTAGTCTGGCATCCATAAACTCCTTGCACAGCATGGGCGATTGAGTTTTCATTAATGTCGGTGGCAAAAATCTCGAAAGTCCAGCCCTGGAGTCGGCCCGTCAGTTCTTCCAGGAGCAGCAAGCTTAGGGTGTAAGGCTCCTCCCCGGTGGAGCAGCCTGCGCTCCAGATTCGAAGATGACGCTTGGGCATGGGTTGACGGGCCCGCACGATCCGCGGGAGAACTACGTTGCACAGAGCATCCAATTGCGGCTGGTTACGAAAAAAGCAGGTTTCACCGACCGTGATCCGATTGAGTAGAGCGCTCAATTCGGCATGTCCCGAGGTGGGCGCCGTTAGGAACTCGTAATAGCGCCCGAGGGTGGGCAGATCGAGTGCCTGCATGCGACTCGAGCATGCATCTGCCAGCAGGTGGAGTTTGAGGTTCGGTTGGAAAATCCCAGTCGTTTGATAAATCAGTTCGCGAAGCTGAATCAGTTCCGGACCCGGTCGAGCTCCGCTCGCCCCCGCAATCGCTGCCGCTACTGGTGATCCGGTTTTTTGTGCCATAAACTTGCTGACCTTGAGCTGCGCCTGATCCGTACCGCCCGACCTTGGCTTAAGGGTTCGTAGTGAGTGATTCAGCGCCCGGGACCTCGCTTGTTCGGCTGTTCAAAACCACTACGTCCACGCGCCGATTGAGTGCGCGTCCTACCTGGGTACCGTTGCTGGCAATCGGATGAAACTCGGCATATCCGGCTGCGGACAGGCGCTGGGGACCGAAATCGTACTTCACAATCAGAAGGCGGACTACCTCGGTCGCGCGGGTGGTCGAGAGCTCCCAGTTGGAATGAAAATGCGCATTGTTGATGGGTAAGTTGTCGGTGTGGCCCTCGATACGCAGGTTGTAGGGGCGATTTTCCAACAGTACCGCCATGCGGCTAAAGGCTGCTTCGGAACCAGCCTTGATGCCAGCCGATCCGCTGTCGAAGAACCCGCCTTCCCGCAAACTAATGATCAGGCCGTCGCGTGTCATTCGAACCGCGGCTTGGTTGTGTGCAATCTGCTCCGCCAGAGCTTGTTCCAGTTCGCGCTTCAATTCCGACAAGTCAAGGGGCACCTCCTGGCCCGGAGATGCGATGCTGGTGACAGGTGCTCCGGGATTTACCCCCAGTTGTTGGAACGCTGCTTGAATGGCGGTTGCCAGTTGACTGGCTTTTTTTCGGTCCACTTGTGCGGTGGAATACATCACCACGAAAAACGCAAACAATAGAGTGATGAAATCGGCGTAAGACACGAGCCAACGGTCGTGACTGACTTTTGTGATGTGCTTCTTGGGGCGCCTCATTTCGCCACCGCTGCCCGCGCTTTCGGTTTGGGTTCGGGCTGAGTTTCCCGTAGGAAACCCAGCAGCATCTCTTGCAGCATTCGCGGGTTCATGCCTTCTAGAATGGACACAACCCCTTCCAGCATCATTTCGCGGAGGATCTGTTCCTCGCGGATCCGAAAACGCAGCTTCCCCGCAGCGGGAAGCAGGAGCAGGTTCGCGGCGCCGACACCGTAGATGGTAGCCACAAAGGCGACCGCGATGCCGCGTCCGACTTCATCGATTTTGTCGAGGTGCTGCATGACCTGGATCAGACCCAGGACTGCGCCGATGATGCCGATCGTGGGCGAAAAACCACCCGCGGATTCAAACACCTGGGGAATCTTGTCTTCGTATTCCGCTTGGTTCTCCATTTCCATTTCCATCAAAGCACGTAGTTCCTGTGGTTCGGTGCCATCCACGGCGAGCATGAGTGACTTTTTCAGAAAGGGCTCCTTGATTTGCTCTAGTTCTGAATCGAGAGAAACGATGCCCTCGCGCCGGGCGCGATTCGCGTATCGCACCAGCTGTTGTACCAGTCCCGCCGGATCGTGAGGACGGAGGAAGAAAACGTACACGAGCTGTCGGAGCGCACTCAACACGATGGGCAGCGGAAACTGGATGAGTACAGCGCCGGCCGTACCTCCAAAAACGATCAGAGCAGCCGTTGGCTGCAGCACTTGCGAGAGGCGTCCGCCTTCCAGCAGAAGGCCGCCCACGATGCCACTGACTCCGAGAACCACACCGCCCCAGCTGGCCTTGTCCACGTGGGCTTTACCTTTCGGCCGGCTCTTTTTCGGCTTCCGCAGGGTCAGTCGCGGGAATTTGTTTGGTCGCTAAATCCCAGGCCGGGACTCCTTGCAGAACGGAACGGCGAAACTTGACGATGCGCTCCAGAACTTCATGGGCCCGCTCCCGCACCAGAATTTTTTCCCCATTGACCAGGGTAATAACCGTGTCGGGCGACTGCTCGACAAACTTCACTAGATCGGAGTTCACGATTAGAAGGCTGTTGTTCAGCCGAGTCAACTGAATCATGCATTTGTTCCTTACGACGGAGGTCGAGCTAGATTCTCTATCGGCATTAGCGAAGAGGAGGTTATGGAGCAAGGTTACTTGCAGGTTACAAAGGTTTGAGCGCTAGTCGGAATCGCCGGCTAAAGGACGCAGTCCTGCTGCCGATGGTACGCATGAAGGCAAAACAGGTTCCGAAGTAGGGAATGGGGAACACCTCCGCAGAAAACTCTGGGGAGGCGGTTCCAGCACGCCGGGACCAACTTAACCTCAAGGAGCAACCTAAATGGCACTCAGTGTATTAAACAATATCGCATCTCTGGCCGCGCAGAACCAATTGACAATCACAAATGGCAACCTCCAAAAAGCCCTGTTCCAGCTATCCTCTGGGTCGCGCATCAACACGGGCGCGGATGACGCCGCTGGACTGGCCATCGCTGACGGCTTGCACGCCAACATTACAGCCCTAACCCAATCTGCTCGAAACGCGAACGACGGCGTTGGCGAACTGCAGGTAGCAGATGGCTCGCTGGCAGCGGTAACCACCCTGCTCAACCGCGCCATCACGATCGCTACTGAAGCTTCCACCGGCACCGTGTCCGACCCGCAGCGTATCGCTCTGAACGACGAATTCACCGCGATCAAGTCGGAAATCGACCGCGTCGGTTCCAAGACGAATTACAATGGTGGGCAGGTATTCACCGCGAATACTCTTAACGTGTTTTTGAGTGATTCCGGTTCCACCAGCAACAGTCTTATTGGTGTAACCACCGGGTTGTTGTCCTCTACGGGCCTGAGCTTGGGCGGAGCGACTGCCGCTACCGGCCTTCTAACGCAGGCCGCGCCTACGGCTGCCGTGGCCGCAACCGACAACATCGCTTTCGGCGCGCACGTAATCGTGGGCGGGGTCGCCGCCACGGGCACGCTAACCTCCGTTAATACCCAAGCGGTTGCTAATGGTGAAACCGTGACCGTAGGTGGCACTCAATACACCTTCCAGACGACTCTCACCAGCGGGGGAACCGCAAACCAGGTCCTTATTGGGCTCGATAATCAATCGGCCTTCAATAACCTGGCAGCCGCGATCAATGGTCAGGCTGGAGGTGCCGGAACTTTGTACGGGATTGGAACGGTGGCCAATACTCAGGCCACGGCAACCCAAACCACTGCGGCTGCCGGTACCGGAGTAAACGTGGATACTATCAAGGCCACTATCAATGGAATCGGCAATGCCACCGCGGGCGCAACGGGTACTGGAAACTCACTCCAGCTGCTAACCGGCACTGTCGGTACTATCACCGTCTCAGGCGCGGCGGCAACCGGCGGAATTGCTGGCGACACAGTAACGGTGGGCGGCAAAACCTACACCTTCGCCACTATCGCTTCCGGCCTCAGCACCACACCGCAGGCGAACGAGGTGTTACTCGGCGCCAGCAATACTGCCACCGTGGCGAATCTTGTGGCTGCGATTAACCAAGGGACGCAGACCGTGACCAATGGCGTGGGATCGAAATACAGTGCCTCTACCGTGCAGAATGCTTTTGTCACCGCCGTCGTCGATGCTACCGTCACAACCATCGATTTTACGGCCAATACCGCTGGCTCAACCGGCAATAACCTTACCGGCTCGGTTGTCACCGCCGGCGGTTATGCCTTTACAACCGGAAACTTTACTGGCGGCGTCGATCTCGGAGCGGCCAAAAACGCCGTGGCAGGCGATACCGTGACGATTGGCTCGGGTGGCGTCGGCAATGCCGCCGAAACCTTTCACTTCGTCAGCGCCCTCAGCACCACTCCCACACTAAACGAGGTTTTGGTGGGCGCCGATGAAGCCCACAGCCTCGACAACCTTGCGAATGCCGTCAACGGCGGAGCCGGCCTAGGCACCACTTACTCAAGCAACACAGTGGCCAATACTGCCGTCCTGGCATCCACGGGAACAAATGTGGCTGGGTTCGACACTCTAACCCTCACCGCTACGACCAAGGGCCTTGCGGGCAATACCATCAATACGCAAGCCACCGGAGGCAATAACACCTTCGGTGCCGTAACTTTGACTAACGGCTCGGCCTCGTCCAGCAATGACTTGTTAAACATTGCCGATGCCACCGCCGCTCTGACCACCATCAACGCAGCCATCCAAACGGTTGCGGCACTGCGCGGTTCGATCGGCGCCACCGTCAACCGCTTGCAGAGTGCCGCCGGCGTCATCACCAACCAAGTGCAGAACCTGACGGGTGCCGAAGACGGCGTCCGAGCCGCCGACATTCCATCCACGGTAGCGACCCTGGCGAAGTACTCCATCCTGGAACAGACGGGTATTTCCTCTCTGGCCCAAGCCAACCAACAGCAGCAGCTCGTTCTTAAGCTGCTTCAGTAAACCTTCACTCGAAGGGAGGCGGTTCACCCCGCCTCCCCTCGATTTTTCAAAAGTAGGTGAGTTATGAACGTTGACCCGGTGCATGGCGGTTCGGCTGGGATTGAGCGTCAGACTCCCGAGAACGAGTTGCACTCCGCGCTGCTCGCGCGTAGTGCTGATTCGGGGAACAACCCAAAAACGGAAATTGCTAGAACAGAAAATAGTCCTATTCCATCGTCATTCCCGGAACATGAAGTCAAAGTGCAGTTAGATACTCCGTCGGATGACATTTTGGTTTACCAAGTCTTAGACAAGAAATCGGGAGACCTGGTCCTGCAAGTGCCTAGCGTCGAAGTGCTTAGTGGCATACACCGCACTCAGGAATTGCTGTTGCGAATTGCGTCACGGGGGAAAGTCTTAACTTCTGACTCGGTTTCGGCCGCAGCCTTGAAGGGAGAGGGAAAAAACAATGGGAGTAAGCTTTAATGCCGCAGCGTTGCTGAATGGGAATGGCATTGACATCAAGTCGGTGGTGAACGCGATTCTCAGTCGGGAAACCGGCCCGCTAACCGAGTGGCAGAACCAGCAAACGGATTTATCCACCCAGGCGGGGTTGCTGACCGGGCTTAACAACGGCCTCACTAGTCTAGAGGCGGCGGCAATCTCACTGGCGGATCCCCACGGAGCCCTGGCTTCGCAGTTGGCGACGTCCTCGCAACCTGGCATTCTGACCGCCAGTGCCCAGACCACGGCCATACCCGGCATCCATCAGATCGTAGTGAGCAGTCTGGCCACCATCGGCACGCTCTACACCAACCCACTCACAGATGGAAATACAGCATTCTCCGCCGGAGACATTCAACTGCAAGTCGGCGGCGGAAGCGGTGTGACTCGGGACATCCCCATTACGACTGGCAGTAATGACACGCTCAACAAATTGGCAAGTTACATCAACACCCAGAAATGGGGAGTCTCCGCCACCGTGGTGACCGATGCGAACGGAGCACGACTGGCTTTGGTGAGTCAGGCCAGCGGTATCCCGGGTGCATTGGCCATTACTACGAACACCACCAACCTGGTTTTCAATACGCCCGTGGGCGGAACCAATGCGTCGCTCACCATCGACGGTGTGCCTTTCAGCAGTCCCACCAATACCATATCTACCGCGATTCCAGGAGTCACCCTGAATCTGGCTAGCGCCCCGGTTCCGCCAACCACGGTGCAGATCACGGTCGGACCCGACGCTGCTCAGGCCACGACCGCAATCAATAACTTCGTGAATGCATATAACTCAGTAGTGGGGGTTCTCAACACTCAGTTCACGGTGGATCCAACCACCAACACGCAGGGACCATTGGCTTCCGACAGCGCGCTTCGTTCCCTGCAGTCCAGTTTGCTCAAAGATGTGACCTACTCGATTACGGGAAATAACGGACTGGTCAACTTGGCCTCGCTCGGCATCGACTTCAACAATGACGGAACGCTGAGCGTGAACCAAGTCGCGACCGATACCCATCCGTCGCTCAGCAGTGTGCTCGCCCAGAACCCCAGCGCAGTCCAGAGCTTCTTTCAGAATGTTTCAGGCACGGGCTTTGCAAACAATTTTAACGCAGACCTCTTCAATCTGACGGATCCAACCAACGGGATCGTGAACGTCGATATTGCCGGGAACACGGCGCAGCAGAAGGCTCTGACTACACAAATCACCAATTTGCAAGACCGCCTTACAGCGCAACAAGCCGCGCTGACGTTACAGTACGCCCAAGTCAATGCGACGCTTGAAGCTTTTCCGTCGCTGTTGCTAACAGTCACGGCTGAGATTGGCGCCCTCAACGGCAACTTTTCAGTCACTTCCAACTCGACCGCCAACACCACGCCGAACATTGGCTCGTCCACAGGGTTATGAGCATGACGAATCCTCGCACTGTTTACCGCGAAACCGACGTACGCGGCGCCACCGCTATACGCCTCGTGGTCTTGCTCTACGAACAGGCCATTCA
>Ga0207138_1076_pt1 | contig 16832 bp, 20 predicted proteins | sample Alteio_BWMinHeat_6_FD_153589 | JGI IMG/M metagenome (GOLD analysis project Ga0207138, IMG submission 153589) | Enriched cells from forest soil in Barre Woods Harvard Forest LTER site, Petersham, Massachusetts, United States -... | ecosystem: Environmental > Terrestrial > Soil > Temperate forest >...
ATTCACATGCTGGAGTGCATCAGTTTCGCGCCTGACAAGCAGCGGGTCATCGAAGCCCTCGCTCCTCACGGGCAAAAGCTCTCACCGTGGCGCTATTTCTATAAGGCGACCAACCGGCAACTGGCACAACCCCTGGAAGATCCGGGGGTATGGGATCCTCCCTGTTTCGACGGCGATGCCAGCCTGTGAGGCACTTGCAGTTCACAAAACCATGGTCTCTAACTGATTGATGGCCTTTGGATGACCCGCTGTTGTCGCGCGGCATTGGTTAAGGAAAGGCTCTGGCCAGTAAACTTCTGCCCTTTCTAATGGCGATTGCGGCGTAGCCCGGATGAAGCTAGAGTTCCTCCCCTTTCGCGTCTGCAAATGCTGGTTGACGGACAGTTTCCCCTGTGATAATTATTGCTGCAAAACTGCGCGGCGATTCCCGCTCCCACGAATGAAGCTCTCGCGCCGATTCGGAATATGTTCCCTTCGTCTTCAGCAAAGGGAGGCTCATGACACGACCGGAGAGTTTATTGCCGCGCACGACGGGAGCCCGCACCCGTAACGAGCAAATGCTGCAGCGGGCCAAACGCTCGGTGGCGGGCGGCGACAGTAGTACCATGCGCGTCTTGCCGTATCATCCGCCGCTAGTCATGGATCGCGGAGCGGGCTGCCGCATCTGGGACGTTGACGACAATGAGTATCTCGACATGAACATGGCTTACGGCCCTCTTTTGTTCGGGCACCGTCCGCCATTTCTCATGGAAGCTGTCGTGCGGCAGTTACAGGAAAAAGGGTCGCAACTCGGATTCCCTCAGGAACTCAACTTCCTGGTTGCCGAAAAAATCAAGCAGCTATTCCCCAGCATCCAACTTCTGCGATTTGCAAACTCCGGCACGGAGGCCATCGCATCTGCCATCCGCCTGGCCCGTGCTTACACCGGACGGTCAAGGATCATCCTGTTTGAAGGCCATTATCACGGCTGGAGCGACGCGGTTTTCCACCGGTATCATGCGGCGCTGGAAGAGCTCAGCGACAATCCTATCTGTCCCGCTCTTCCCGGAACCAACGGGATGAACGGGGCACCTCGCGATGCCTACGTCGTAAGCTGGAACGACGTCAATGCGCTATCCGAGGCGCTCGAGCAAATGTCCGGGTCGGTGGCGGCGGTGATAATGGAGCCGGTCATGGGGAACGCGAGTGTGATCCCTCCGCGGCGCGGCTATCTCGCGGCTGTGCGCGAAATCACCCGGCAGCACGGGGCTCTATTGATCTTTGACGAGGTGATTACTGGAATGCGCGTCGCCGCTGGCGGCGCCCAGCAACTTTATGGGGTGACGCCGGACATCACGGTTGTCTCCAAAGCCCTCGCCGGCGGATTTCCTGTGGCCACATTTGGCGCATCTGCGGATATCATGGAACTCATCGCCAGTGGAAGGGTATTTCACGGCGGAGTTTATTCTGGCAATGCGCTGGTCCTGGCGGCGGCTCATGCGGTACTGGTCCGGGTGCTGACGGAGCAAGATAGTCTCTATGCCGGGTTGGAGGAGAGAGGAAATCAGCTCGCAGACGGTATCCGGGAAATCATGTCGCGACGAAATATTCCCCACGTAGTTCAGAATGTTGGCCCGATGCTTTCGATTGTGTTAACCAAGGCGGCGACATAGACGCCCCGGTCCAGGAGCGCATGTTGAAACTCAATATAGCGTTCCATATCGGCGCAGAGCCGCACTTCGCGGTGAACTCCACACCACGCTTGGCAGCGGAGCGTTTCCTCCACCTCCAGGCTTCGTAAACCTTCTGTTCTTTCGTTGAGGGCATTGTTAGAAGCCTACGTATTCCGGCCGATGAAGGCCGGAGGGTTTCGCGGACTCAATCACCTGAGTTGCGGGTTCGTGCCAAGCCGAGAGCCCGAAGGCTTCGCGTTGATCGTTGCCAAGCAAACGTTCCGCTTTGCTGAGTTCCCCGGCAGCGGCAGTGAGCAGATCAACCACGATCACTCCACAGGAGATGAGGACAGCTTTGTTAGCCGTGATGCGGTCAATCCGCGCTCGAATCTCTGTGTAAGCCTTCAGGTTGGCTGCTGCCTGTGCTTGCTGAATCGCAACCTCGCGTTGAGCGTCCCGCTCCGATTGCCTGATGCGTGCGTACTCGCGCCACTCGTCCGGCACATGGCCCAAGATGAACACTCGCTGTTCAACTTCTTCGAGCGGAGTCTCAGCGTTGAGAACCTGCCCACAGTTGCAACCACAACGAGTGAGATCCTTGAAGGGTTCGGAGCTGGACATTCTGGAAACCAGCGAGTCTTTCTCGGTAGGCTTCGTGTTCTGTTTGGTGCGGCTGAGCCATCTCATTTTGTTTTTCTCCTGGAAATTTGATCCGGCTCGGAGGTACGAGCCGGAACGATTCAGCACAGGAAACAAGGGTGAAACCTGTGTAATCGAGAACTCGTTAGAGGGAGAGCACTGCCGCGTTGTAAGCGTCAAGCTCAGACTGCCGCTTGTCTTCGTCATCTTCCTCGCGGCTCGTGGCAACTTTCTCAACCTCACCACCCGTGAAGAACCCTCCGATGTGGACCACGGCAAGATCACTGAGATCGGGTGGAGTTGCTCCATTGAATACGAACTCCTGGACTTCACCGTTCGCGTTACGCAATGTGAGGTGCTTCATGGATTACCTCCGAGGTAGAGCTTTGTATGCGGCCGCAATCATGTTTTCCGCTCTCTCGATCTGATCGAGTTTGTTGCTTGCAGCGGCCTTCATCGTTACGGACTTCATCAGGGGTGACAACGAGTGCTTGATGTCCGCTAATTCGACCATCAGGACTTCCAACTGCCGATGGTTGAGTTTGCTCAGATCTGGCATCGTGCCTGTGTTCAAGAATTGCGAGACGGGAGAGGTTGCCATAATTGCTCCTTACTTTGTGGAATCGTTTGGGAGTGCCGGGTAACCCGGAGTTTTGTTCGGTGCATCAGGAGCGAAGGCTCCCGTGCGGCCGCGTGACGGAGGCATCGGAGTATCCCGAGGCAAACCACCCGGAGCCGGACTCTCTAAGCTCGGTGCTCCAGGTTTGTTGAACCGGGAAGCAACGTCCTTCTCGAAATTTGTGACGATGCGAAACATTAAACTGTCCCGTCCCCACCACCATTGCCGGGAGTGTTGATCGGCTTCTGTCCGATGGGAGCGGGTTCCGGATGAGGATTCCCGATGTATGCGGAGGGCTCATAGCTCTCAGAGCCACGAGGACAGCCATCACCAACATGTGTCATTGGAAAAGGATCGTGATTGGAGCCGGGATCGAAGTCAGTCTTCATACGTCCTCCAAAAAGTTGTTCGAGCCGCGTGATTCATGCCCCGAAACGTTTTTCGGAAGTGTCACCTACCGAAGCAGGGCAACAACCGAGGAGAGTGTGGAGGTGCTCCGGATCTCCCGGAACAACACAGCGCGGCTCTACAAAACTCATTATACTTGCATTGCATTTGCAATGCAAATGATGCGTTGGTACACTTGGATCTATGAAGAAAACAGCACAAATTGTGGTTCGAGTTACCAGCTCTCAGAAGGAACAGCTCAAGGTTCTTGCGGACTCACTCAACGAGCCCGTCTCGGAGATTGCAAGGCGAGTGTTGGCCGAGGGACTGAAGCGGATGATCGGAAGGCTGAAGTGAAGCCCTCCGAACTCAGATCCGAGCAAAGATACATGCGGTTCCGGCAGAAGCTCCCACAGATGCAGGCCGCTATGCGGAAACGTTGGGCCAAGCGAAGAGCCCAAGAGCAGTACGATGTTTTCCTCCGCGAGTCCTTCCGGGATCGGTTCATGAACCTGTGCCACGAGTGCAAGATCCACCCGGATCGGGCTCTGGCGATGTGGTACAAGATCATGCTCGCGCCAATCGAGCACGATGCGCGGATGCTCCGCGTGTTGCGCGAGGAGTATGGGGGAGGGTTTACCCCTAAGCCTTCCGTGCGAGCTTGATGCGCGAGAGCTTTGCGGCCTTCTCCATCTTCGCAAACATTCGGATGCGAGCCGGATACACACCCTCGATCCACTCACCAACGATCTCCCGCATTGTGGCCGCAATCGGCACTCCGGACAGCTCGCTATAGTGTCTGAGCATCTCCATCTGCTCGGCATCAATCCTCACCATCTCTTGATTCTTGTCCTTCATGTGAATCCTCCTTGTTGTTGACTAATGACTGCACTTGAATACTAGTGTAAACACATGTCAACGTCAAGGAATCTTTGGTAACTCCTAGATTTTTTTTTGTTTGGGATCCAGGCAGCGCGAGCCGGGACTCGGAAATTTTTGCCGAGGTGCAGTGGCGGGTATTAGAGGTTTTCGCCTTTTATTCGTTTGTAAGTGATGGGGGTGCCTCCCCCACCCGGCCCTGATTCCTAAGACTTTAGGCGAAGAAGAAGCGAATAAACAACCCTGAGTTGCGCCCTACGCGCTCTATGTCATTGAACACAAAGAGTTGAACACCTATTGCAGTACCAGAGGTTCGGTTCTTGCCAGCTCGATCCAGGCTTGTGGGCCACAGAATTGGAGTGGTGTTGGGGGTTCGCTCCTCGGCTCGCCTTACCCCTATGCCCACACACCCACTCTGCTGTAAGCAGGTGGGTGTGTATAGGGTAATGGTTGGGGTTCAAAGGCAAGTCAAAACCTTTAAAATCAATCTCTTATCTGTGTTTCTTCTATGTTACGGACCGTAACGCAAACCGTAACGCTCGGCAACCGCGTCCTGAGACACGAAACCCGGCTCCAGGGATGTGGAGGCCGGGTTCGGTGACGTTGTGAGCCTGGAAGAGCCTACACGCGAACTCTGAGAGGATCTCCTCCGGCCGCGCTCCACTTCTTCCAAGCGTTTGGATCGGCATTGTATCTATCGCACTCCTCTTGGGTGCACGGAGCGGTGAGCCAATCCGGAGCGGCAACCAACCCATCGAGGGTTGCGTTCGTCCTGGACGCTTGCCGGGGAACTACGGTGATCTCCACTTCATTGTTCGATAGTTGCTTCACTCGGAACTTCATGCTGGTTTTGCTCCTTTTTGATTTTTGAGATCCGCTCTAGAGAAACTTTGAGGCGCTTCGCTATCTTCCTCTGAGGCTCGTTGTTGTTCAAAGCCTCTACGATGTGCTCGTGCTTGGTGGGCTTCTTCGCCTTCGCTGATTTGATCTTAACGCTCGAATCCCGCTCCCACACTCCCGCTGTACAGCGCACGCGGAACGGATCGAGCTTGCCTTGCTCTCGCGGCTTGTGGAACGAAACCTCGAACGCGGCCGCTCCGGGGTTCGTGTAAGTTGCCGTGAGCTTGATGGCTTGGTCAATCCGATCCTCGGAGATCGAGTGTCCGCGTTGCTCACCACCCTTCCCGGCTTGCTGGAGATACATCACACAGATGCCCTTGCAACGGAGATCAACGAGCCACTCAATGATCGGAATCCAGTTGTCCTCGTTGTTGGTGGAGATCTGTGCGAGCGAAGCAATCGAGTCCAGGATCAGCACGCTTGCTCCGGTTCTCTCAATCTCTGCTTCGATGGCCGCACGTCCGGCCTCCGTCTTGATGGTGACCGGAGACTGATCTCGATCTCTTCCCTGCAATGACTTCGAGAGCAAAGTAAAGTTCCCCTCGGGGACATCCAAGTGTGACGAGAGTTGCTTGCAACGATCCCGGAGCTGTCCGGCCGGGAGTTCACCTTCCACGTACAAAACTTTTGCAGCGGACGGGATGCTCATCCCGAGGAACGATTCCCCGGCCGCGAGGTGATACGCGAGGCTCAACGCGAAGAGCGTCTTCCCCGTGCCTCGCCATGCGTACAGCTCGGTGATGGACTCGGAGAACAACATCGGAACTCCGTCCAGGAGCACGAGAGGAGTTCTCTGTGGGATGTTCGCATTCAAAAACTCGTGGTGCTTGATGGCCTTCACCGAGAAGTCATACACAGGGAAGAGCGCGTCCAGGCTCCGCGTGTCATCACGCACGAAGCGAGCGAGCTGAGCATCAGTCAGATTGTCGAAGTTCGGAACCTCCGGTCTGCTGTACAGGAAGTTCGGATCGGAGTGCTCTCCCATCTTGTCCGGAGTCTCCTCATCCGTGGACTTCTTCAGCACTACCCTACGCGGTGAAGCTGAGATCACGCTTATGTTGGTTCTTGCGAGCAAGGAAGCAAGATGCGGGGTTCGGTTGCCGTGGTCAACCAGAACAGCCAACGCGAACGAAGCCTTCGGATCGTTGATGCAATCAACGATGTTCTCCAGCTCGTATTCATCATAGAGATCCTCGTTGTACTCTTCGTCCGAGTAAAGCACTTTGCTCGCGTCAATGCGTTCCTCTCCGGATCTCCAGTCTCTTACCCGTTCTCGAACATAGTCCTTATTGGTCCCCTTGCGGACGATCATCAGCACGCTCTTGCCTTCGCTCGTGACTTCGTGGATCCGAGCGAGAGCGGATTTGAATTTGAATGCGTGGAAAAATCGAGGCTTCATCGGGCATCCTTCTTCCAACGAGCGAGAGCGGCTTTGCGTGCAATTGCCGAGCGTTGCTTCGCAGTGAGATTCTTGGCTCGGTTCGTTCCACCCTTGTGACCACTCGCCACGGCTATGCGCCTTCTCTTGGGAGGCATGTGAACGTATATTTCAACCATAAGCATAATCTCTGAATCCATTATATGCGGATGCTTATGTAAGTGCAAGTGAGAAAAGGCTTTCCACTCTGACAAAAGTTGTCAGAGTCTAAAAAACCGCTGCCATTTGCAGGATTCCGGCACAAATTTGAGGATTGCTGCCTAAGTGCTGCCCACCCTTCTTGGCATCGCACTTGCTCACCTGAAGTGCATCGAGTGATGAGCACCCCTACACAACTTGTGGCCTCCCGTGAGACAATCCCTTCCGCGCTGCCAAACCGGAAAGGTATCTCAATGGCAAGAAGGAGAGGCCAGTCTGGTTGGATCGAACTGCGGAAAGGCATCTACTATGCCCGATTCTGGATTGACGTTCCGGGGAGATCTACACGCTCTTGTCCGCGTGTGCGGATCTGTCCGGCCACAGGAACGGGCTCACTCAACGCTTCCGAACGCTCCCGGAGACTCAAACAGATCCTCGCGGAGCACGGAGCAAACTCCGAGGCCACGGCTCGCGCAACAGAGGCCGCGAACCTCGGCATCAGCTTCGAGGAGCAAGCTAAGGCTTGGCTCCAATCTGTGCAGAGCCGGAAGCGGAACCCGGTCAAGCTCCGCACGGCCGAAGCCTGGAAGTCTCACCTCAAATACATCAACGCGAAAATTGGACCGATGCAGCTAATAGACGTGAACAATCGCAGCATGAGAGAGTTCGTGGCAACGATGGCTTCGGATCAGAAGGACGGAGAGCCAAGGTTCTCCCCGAAGTCCATCGAGAACTATCTCGCGGTCATCAAGTCCGTGGTTGCCTCAGTCCTCAATGACAAAGGAGAACCCATCTACCCGGTGAAGTGGAGTTCCGAGTACATGGATCTTCCGGTGATCGAGGAGCAAAACACCCCGAGCTGGACGGGCTCTGAGATTGAAACCATAATCTCTAGAGCCGATCAGGATCGGGTGCTCTACGCATTGCTCGCGGGTTCCGGCCTCCGCATCGGGGAATGTTGCGCTCTCGGTGTGGAGGACGTGCGGGACACAGTGCTTCGTGTCCGGCACAGCGCATGGGAAGGAGCCTTGTGCAGTCCCAAGACAGCGAACGGGGTGCGGGAAGTAGATCTGTGCAGCTCGCTCGCTGAGATGCTCAGGGAACACATCGGAAAACGTACTGCCGGGTTAGTGTTCCCTTCCGAGCGGGGAACTCCGTTGCGGAAGTCCAATCTGTTGCGGAGATCCTTGCACCCGATACTCCTGGAGATGGGAGCGCAGCCTTGCGGGTTCCATGCGTTCCGAAGGTTCCGCGTAGCTCACCTCCGCAAACAACTCGTGCCTGAGATCCTGCTCCGCGTTTGGATCGGGCACTCAACCGAGGGCATCACGGACAAGTACGCTCTCGAAGGCATCAAGCGTGACACGCTGTTCCGCACAACGATGGCTCAGAAGGCCGGACTCGGGTTTGATTTGCGCCCAATTGCGCCCAACTCGATCCCGGCTAAGTTCTTGAATAGATGGTCGGGGAGAGAGGATTTGAACCTCCGACCCCCTGGTCCCGAACCAGGTGCTCTACCAGGCTGAGCCACTCCCCGACAAACTTCCAAGTCTGCGCCAAAGTAAGGAAGAAAACCGGTGCACGCAGGCTGGTCTGGCAGAAACAATTGTAACATTCGCAAACCTTCCTCATCCCCACAGCCGCCATTTGATGGTGTCCCAGTTTGTTCTTCTGCACACCCACTGGGGCGTGCTCCACACGGCTTCAGCGATTTAAGATTTTTGGTTTTGCCGGTCCCCAAGCAAAGCCTTGAACTGTGAGTTCGCCACAAAGACTCGACCTGCGGCTCGAAAAAAGGTCCGTACTACGGTGAAATATCGTATAACTGGAGTGGACTTTCTGGAGAACAGTGATGGACCAATAGCACTTTTTAAAATCGAGCTATTTACCTTAAGATTAACGTTTTAATAGATGATTGCCTACACCGCCGACTGTTTGTACACGCCACTGGAACGCATCGAGCAGCCCTTGCTTTTGGTGGAAGACGGTGTGATCGTAGAGGCCGTTTCCCGGGCAGCCCGCGCAGTTCCGAAGGGAGCTCGCGTTGTTGATTTTGGCGATGCCCTCCTGGCCCCTGGGTTCGTGGACCTTCACATTCATGGCGGCGCTGGTTACGACGTGATGCAAACAGATGAGTCCGGCATGGCAGCCATAGAGCAACTGCTGGCCCGGCACGGAGTGACCACATACTTTCCCACCACCGTCACCGCACCTCTGGACCAGATCTGCGCAGCGCTAGAGCGGTTGGCGAGTGCCATTAAGCTCACGGCCCAAGAAGCAAGCTCGCGCGGAAGACGTGCCCAGCCGGTTGGCATTCATTTGGAAGGACCTTTTCTCAGTCATGCACGGCGGGGCGTGCATCCGCCGGAGAACCTAGTGCTACCGAGTGTACAAACCTTTGACCGCTTGTGGCAGGCAGCACGAGGTCGGATTCGCGTGATGACCATTGCTCCCGAGCTCGAAGGCGCACAGGAAGTGATTGCTGCAGCGACGGCCCGAGGTGTTTGCGTCAGCCTAGGGCACAGCGATGGAGACTTGGAATCGGCGCGTGCAGCAGTGACGTCCGGTGCGAGACATGCGACTCATGTGTTCAATGCGATGCGCCCCTTACATCACCGCGAGCCAGGAATTCTCGGGCAAGTGCTCACTGACCCGCGCATCTCGGCAGACATTATTGCCGATGGCATTCATCTCGACCCAACAATTGTAAAGCTTTTTCTGAAGGCCAAGGGACCCGATGCTGCAGTGCTGATCAGCGATGCGATTTCTGCCACGGGAATGCCTGACGGCCGTTATCGCCTGGGTACATTCGACGTGGACGTGCAGGACGGCAAATGCATGGCCGACGGCAAACTGGCGGGCAGCGTCCTCACTCTGGATCGCGCAGTGCGGAACGTGATGCAGTTTGCGGACTGTGACATGCAATCAGCGCTTCGTCTGGCAACGCTGAATCCGGCACGGGTCACAGGTTTGAAGCAATGCGGCAGACTGGAAGCTGGGGCGCAAGCGGACATGGTTGTTCTAGGTCCAAACTCAGAAGTGAGAAACACAATCGTTGGTGGCGAGGTTTGCCAGGCTGTCAGCAAGAATTGAGGGCGATGGGATGGCCGACAAGGGTGGTTTTCCGCACCACATGTTGAAAGAAATCTTTGAGCAGCCCGACGGCCTGCGCGATACCATCACGCCGCGAGTTTCGCTGGAAAAAGATTTAGCCCACCTGGACGATGTTCGCATCAGTGAGGATGAATTGCGCGCGGTGCAGCGAATCAACATCGTGGCCTCGGGAACCAGCCGCCACGCCGGCATGGCCGGCCAGTACATGATTCAGGACCTTGCCAGCATCCCCGTGGATGTGGACTATGCCAGCGAGTTTGAATACCGCAATCCACTGATTCAGGGCAATGAACTGACCATCGTGATTACGCAATCGGGCGAAACTGCCGCCACCGGCGCCGCCCAGCGTGAAGCTAAGGCGAGAGGCTCGCGCACCATCGCCATTTCCAATGTGATGGATTCCACCATCGCCCGCGAGGCCGACGGCGTTCTCTATACCTACGCAGGACCGGAGATCAGCATTGCTTCCACGAAAGCGTTCACGGCGCAGATGGCTGTGTTGTTTTTGTTTGCCGTCTATCTGGGGCAGGTGCGCGGAAAGCTCACCCGCGACCAACTGCGGTATTGGATTCGGGAACTGCTCGAGCTTCCTGCCCGAACAAAGGCCATGCTGACCTACGCCGCCGAGTGCGAGTCGCTCGCCGATCGCTACCACCGCGTGCAGGATTTTCTTTTCCTAGGCCGGGCCGTTCACTATCCCTTGGCCATGGACGGTGCTCTGAAGTTGAAGGAAGTGTCCTAAATCCACGCTGAAGGTTATCCCACGGGAGAAACCAAGCATGGCCCGAACGCCATGATTGATGAGAACCTGCCTGTGGTGATTATTGCGACCTGTGATTCCAGTAATGCCGGATCAGTTTTGCGTTACCAGAAGAACGTCGCCAACATTCGCGGGTTTCGGCAGCAGTCGGCGCGTGTGATTGCGATTGCCTCGCAGGGCGATGAAGCCATGCGCGAGCTTGCGGACCATGTAATTTTTGTTCCGCAAGCCCCTGAATTGCTGTCGCCCATCCTCGAAATTGTGCCTCTACAGTTGTTCGCTTACTACATGGCTGTGCGCAAGGGTCTGGATGTGGATCGCCCCCGCAATCTGGTGAAGTCAGTCACACGGGAGTAAGAATAGCTTTTGAGCATCTGCGGAGCCTTGCTCCACTGGACAGCCCCTTCGACTTCGCTCAGGGCAAGCTCTGGCGGCCTGTCCCCACGTGATCAGTGGGTAAAAGACACGTTCAATCCGGTGGTCAAAATGATGTCGTTCTTCTTTGCACCCGCCGGTGGGTTAGTGACGAAGATGTCGCCGAACGCATTCTGCCATCCCAGCCACTTGCTGATCTTGGTCACAGCGCCCAGATTGAAAGCCACACGATACTGGCTGGTATCGTTCATGTCAGGGAAGAAGTACAGCTTTTCTGTGACCAAAGTTGAAGCCCGCAGCTTGTGAGAAAAGTCTTCTCCTAGGGTGAGCGCCACAAAATTGTTGGTGATGGTGGTGTAGTTCTCTCGCGTGTAGTTCGGGCCAACAAGGAAGTCCAGGGTTGTCCGGTCGGTCTTGATGGCGTGATATCCCAATCCACCGCCCAGGACCGAGCGCAGATTCAGGTCCTGCAACGCATCGGTCTGAAAATCGGCGCTGCCGTAGCCGAACAATCGCGCTGTGAAGTTGCGCGAGTAACGTGCGCCGCCCTGATTGGTGCTGGCGGTGGTACTCGGGGTGGCGCCGGGAAGATCGTTAGTGGCATACACCGTGTTGGCATAAAGCGCGACGTCATCGGTGAGGGTTTTGCGGTCGGCGGTAAAAGCAAGGGACAGATTTTTGGTCTCGCTGTTGCCACGTGTCAGGGCAAATCCGACGTTCGCTCCCCCCGCCCAACCCTGCAAGAGTCCGGGATGGAGCGATTTCTCATAGGCTGTTTGTTCGGCGTCGTTGCGCAGCGCGGTCACGTCTGCCTTGGCAACATTAACTGTGCCGTTGGCCGCCGTAGTCACCGCAAGATTGCCATCAGCAGTGGCAACCGGACCGACCACAGTTTGCCCGTTCTGTTGGACCACATGCAAAGGCTGGGTTGAGTTGATCTCCTGCACGGCCGGCCATTGCACGGTAACGTCGCCGGCAAATTCCGTTTTGATCACCAGGATTTTGCCATCGGATTTAGTGATGGTTCCTGTAAGCCGGTCACCGTTCTTCAGAACGACCTGGTCCGCGAAAATGGCAGAGCAGAATGCGAGGACTGCGAAGGCTGTCCATAGTTGCTTGCGATGCATGGCATTTCTCCATTAAGAAAATATGAGTCTTCCGAGAACCTGTTGCGGCCCAAACCTCCTGCTAAAAAAGTTACCTGAGAGCAGAATTTGGCTACAGCGAGAACTTCAGGCCAATACAGACTTACTCCGACGAATTAGCGGGATGGTATCAAACGGCGAAGGTATTACGTGGAATAAAGAAGAGGATCGTCCAGTCAAACCTAACTTTTGGTGCGGTTGCTCTGCACTTCCGTCTCTGCGTTCTTAGCCGGTTCGGCGGGCGAATCCTTCATACCATCCTTCAAGGCGCGAATTCCCTCTCCAATTCCCTTGCCCAGTTCAGGCAGCTTCTTCGGACCGAAAATCAGCAAAGCGATGACAAAGATGACCAGAAGGTGCATCGGCTGAAAAAGACCTTCAAACATAAATCCCTCCCCGCGAACCTAACAACTCTATTCTAACCTTAATCAAGCCAGATTATTCCATCAACTTTTGAGGCGATTAGCCAGCCCGTTCCCGACGGTGCAGCAAGAAAGCTCCGATAGCCCCGCCCAGACTGGCGAAAACCACGAAGGCGATGAAGGTCACGGCTAGGCTCAGAACCAGTATAACAATGTAGCCGTCCGAGGTTTTTATCAGGTCGAGCACCTGTTGCATGCGCGGATCAGCACTTTGGGCGGCATACTGCTGGAAATACTTTACCAGCGCATCGTGAATCTCGCTGCCTGAGCGAAAAGCGGTCAATAATGCCAGCGTAACAGCGAAAACACTGAACCCCAAAGCACCGGTCAGTGCGCCCAGGCGAGCGCCCTTACCCGCTGTGAGACGGACCATGGGGCGGCGCCGATGGTAAAGTATCACGCAGAGAAAGCCAGCTCCTGCCATACCGAAGCCCGCTGGCATCCCAAGCAGAATCAGGAAGATCGCAGCCAGTAACGAGATTCCGGCGGAGGGCAGCGCCTGGGCCCAGTCGAAGCTGTACAAAGAGGCTTCTGCATACGGCGCAGGCAGCACCATCGGGTTTTCCGGAGCAGCCACAGAGGGCAGGACTCCTTCCGAAGCCGTTACCCGAATTTGCGGTGCGCTGCATCGCAAGCAGAAAGGAGTGCCGTCCTCGACGCCTACCCCACACTTATAGCAAGGATGTTCCACGGAGTTTTCAAGGTACAGCACAGTTTGCAAAGGATGCAAGGAAGGGGGGAGCGGGAGGTTGAAGTCTCCGTTTTGCCTTCCCTCCTTACAAGACAAATGCGACTGGATGGGCGGGTGATAACGGCCAAGGGTGTAGCTTAAAAACCCAGAGCACTGTTTTCATACGCCCTGCGCACCTTGCCGGCGCTCGCAGGTTCCGTTGGCATCCAGCCAATCCAGCAACGTACGGATGCTGCCGTGGGCCAGGGCAATCGAGCAATCCGCAGCACCGTAGTACAGGTTAATGGTGTCCCCGCCTTTATCGAGGGTGTAGCCGCAAGGAAACACAACATCATTGACGTCGCCGTTGCGCTCATAATCGGCTTCCGGCCCAAAGATCCATGAGTCCCCCCGGAGCAGACATTTTTCCGGATTCTCCAAGTCGAAAAGGGCCAAACCCAACCGGTACAGGCAGCCTGAAGGGGTGTGCCGCACTCCGTGGTAGAGCACGAGCCAGCCTCGGGTGGTTTCGATGGGCGGCGGTGACAAGCCAATCTTATTCGCGTCCCACCAGGCGCCACGGCGCGCCTCCAACATGAGCCTGTGCCGACCCCAGTAACGCAGGTCCGGCGAGTAGGAAACCCACATGTGGGCTCCGAGCGCCGTCATGGGCCGATGAATGAGTGCCCAGCATCCGTCAATTCTGCGAGGGAGGAGCGCCGAGTCTTTATCGTCTGGCGGCATGATGACGCCATAGCGGTCGAAACTTCGGAAGTCTTTGGTCAGGGCCAGAGACACGCCAGGGCCGCCGCGCGAATAGGAGGTGTAAGTCACCACATATTGTTGCAGTTCGGGAACGAAAGTGATGCGAGGGTCCTCAATGCCCCAAATTTCCTCTGGATACTGGTTGGGGCTGGGCATCAATGTTGGTTCGCGATCAATTTGCCATCCATCCACACCGTTTAGAGAGCGAGCAGCACAAAGATGAGACAACCCCCGACGATCTTCGACCCGACAAAGCAACAGAGTCGAGCCATCCGCTAGTAGGGTCGCGCCAGCATTGAACACACTATTAATGGAATACGGCCAATCCTTACTGGTTAGGATCGGGTTGGCGGGATGCCGGAGAAGTAGCGGCTGGTAGCGAGTGCTCGAAAGGCTCATAGGTTTTGACGCGAGGATGGTCACGCTTGGGTGCCCATTTTTTCAGACTCTTGCAGGGATCTCATTTCCAGGAGTGCCATCAGAAAAGAGAGCGTGGACTCTGCGCCCTGGTTCTCATTGGCGCGATCAGGGTGCAGGCCGTCCCGGCAGCCGCCTGTGGTGGCATCGTAAAGGGGAAGTTGCAGATCGTTGGCACCCAGGAACCAGTTGAATGCTGTCCAGGCTTCACCTCGCCAGCGGGTATCACTGGTAATGCGGTAGGCTTCAAGACACGCAGAAACAGCGCCTGCAGCTTCAAGCGGCTGTTGATCGAAGCGGGCCTTTTCGCCATTCTGATGGTAAAAACCCTGCGATCCGATGGGTACAAAGTGGCCATTGGTCTCACAATGCTGTGTCTTTAATAGCCAATCCAGAGCTTCGAGACCCGCGGAGACCATGCGATGATCCGCGACCGCGGAACCCACCTGCAGCATGGCCTGGGGCAACCTCGCGTTTCCGTAGGCCAGGACATCCTCAAACCATTTCCAATTTGGGCGCTGAATCGATTCATACATCTCAAGCAAGCGTTGGGCTAACGCTAACCTGATCTTCTGCGCGTCGCGGTCTCCGGGAAACGAATGGAGATACTCGTGAATACCAAGCAGGGTGTAGGCCCAGGCACGAGGACTGCGGAATTCCATCGCTGGGGGAAGAGAGAACTCGAACAAACGTCCAGCAGCACAGCGCAATCCCAGGTCCCGGGACCGGCCCAAAACCGTTCCCAATCCCCACAGCGCGCGTCCATGACAATCTTCGGAACCTTCATCTTCGCTCCATTGGCGATCGTATCCAAGAAAATTTCTAAATCTACCCTTGGCGGGATTGAAGGCATGCTCTAGGAATGCCAGGTAGCGGAAGGATGAACCTAGGGTAAATGAGGTCTCGCTATCCAGTTCCTTACCCTGTTGCTTCACCAGCACGGCGAAAACCAGGGCACGAGCATTATCGTCGGTGGTGTATCCTTCCCCGTATTTCGGGGTCGTAAAGATCGAATGTTGCAGCATTCCAGTATCATCGGTCAATCTATGCAGGTGGTTTAGTTTCAATGGAGGCAGCGGATCCTCCGATTCGAAGTTAACGCGCGCCGAGAACTGGACTTGAGGAGTATGCATACGGTCACTGCGCACGTGGGCAAAACTTTCCATGTAACCTTGCGCGACTCGTTTCCATACCATCTCGCGCGCGAATAGGTAGGCGCGCTTACGCATGGCATGGCGTATTGCCGGGGTGTCCAGAAGCTCAATCGTCTTTTGTGCGATAGCGCCGGGATTTTGGAAGGGGACAAGAGCGCCGCGTCGGTCATCGAGCAACTCGATCGCATGCCAGTAAGGGGTGGAAATGATCGCTTTGCCCGCGCCGAGTGCATACGCAAGCGTCCCGGAAACTACCTGTGCCTCATGGCGGTAAGGAGTGATGTAAATATCTGCCGCTCCGATGAACTCAACCATCTCCTCTGGACTGACGAATCGGTTGTGGAAGATCACGTTCGACTCCACTCCGACTTCCTTCACTACGGCGTGCAAGTGGGTCCGATACTTGTCCCCCTCGCGGCGGAGGACGTGAGGGTGGGTCGCGCCCGCAACCATGTACACAACATTCTTGTGCTTGGACAAAATCTGCGGCAGCGCTTGAATAACGTTTTCGATCCCTTTATTTGGGGAGAGCAGACCGAATGTGAGTAGTACTGCTTTTCCTTCCACGCCGAAGCGTTCCTTGTAGAAATTGGGATCGAGGAATGGCAGGTCGGGAACCCCGTGAGGGACCATGTCGATCTTGCTGACGGGTACTTTGAAAATTTCCTGCAAAAACTGGGAGGAGAGCTCGCTCATGACGATGAGGCGATCCGAAAGCTCCGCAATCTCTTCCATGACTATCCGTTGATCCGGATTGGGCTCGCGAAGGACCGTGTGCAGGGTGGTCACCACCGGCATCTTCAGGCCGCGTAGCAGGTGCAGGATATGACTTCCGGCGGTACCGCCGAAGATTCCATATTCGTGCTGCAAGCACACCATGTCTATGTTGTTGAAGTTCAGGAATTCAGCCGCTTCTTGATACGATCTCAAGTTGTCCTGGGCGAGCGACCATCGCACGCGTGGAGGATAATCATATCCTTGCTCCGTATCGTTCACCGGTAGCGCGAGCAATCGAGCGGCGCCGTACTCCGAGGATATGGCGCTGCACAGGTCCGTGGTGAAGGTCGCAATGCCACACTGTCGCGGAAGATAGTTCCCGATCACGGCGATTCGGCTGGGTAGAGATGGCTTCGATTGCCGCGGTGGATAGGCGGCTGAAACGCCGTTTCGCGACGGGGGGGTGGGTCGGATGACTTCCAAGATTCCCCGAGGAAACACTGCGTTGGGTAGCGACATTTGTCCTTAACTTGATGAAAATGGTGCTGAAAAGGGCACCCTTTCAGATGTCCTCAAGCGATTGCCAGGGCTGGTATGGAAAATTCCTCTACTTAAGTATTCAATGAAAGAGGTTTTCAGAC
>Ga0207138_1077_pt1 | contig 16696 bp, 16 predicted proteins | sample Alteio_BWMinHeat_6_FD_153589 | JGI IMG/M metagenome (GOLD analysis project Ga0207138, IMG submission 153589) | Enriched cells from forest soil in Barre Woods Harvard Forest LTER site, Petersham, Massachusetts, United States -... | ecosystem: Environmental > Terrestrial > Soil > Temperate forest >...
ATCTGCAGGCGGGGCTAGTCGAAGTGCTGCCACAGAAATGGTTCACAGCCAGCCAATATCAAGTGGGCAAACAGTGGATCACTCGGGCCGCACGCGACCCCGAATCCTTCCGCATTTTCGGTGAGTGCTTTGGGGTGGGAAGCTTCTTGCTGGAAAGCGGCGGGTGCCTGCTGGAGCGATGGATAGAGAAAAGTGCGTAGCTTTAGAGCATTCAGCCGTCAGCATTCAGCACTCAGTAAGGATCCCTCAAGAGCTTAGCCCAAGAGGAAGGTTGTTGAGAATCTGCGGAAATTGCTGAGCCTGAATGCTGAGTGCTGACTGCTGAGTGCTACGTGACCAACTTCTCTGTAGAACTGCATACTGGCGTCCGCGTGCTGCGCTTGGCGTCAGATGACGGCACGAATCGCCTGACACGGGCTGTTGTTCTCGGACTGACCGACGCCGTGCGCAATCTTGCGCAGGATCCAGCGCCCCTGGTCATCACTGGCAATGGCAAATTCTTTTCTGCCGGGGCTGACCTGAAGGAGATCGCAGAACTCACCGGCCCGGAAGCCTACGAGTTCGCCGGTATGGGGCAAGCCTTGATGAATGCAGTGGAAGGCTTTCCTGGCGGCGTTTGCGCAGCCATCTCCGGATATTGCATGGGTGGCGGGCTTGATCTGGCTCTGGCTTGCCGTTGGCGAATTGCCTCACCGACCGCAGTTTTAGGACATCGGGGCGCGGCCCTGGGCTTGATCACTGGTTGGGGCGGAACGCAGCGGTTGCCGCGGCTGGTAGGCAAAAGTAGGGCGCTGCAAATGTTTCTGACTGCTGAGAAAATTCATGCCCCGGAAGCGCTGCGCTGTGGACTGGTAAATGAGGTAGCCGAGGATCCTGTGGCCGTGGCGGTGGCTCGAATCGAGCAGCGGCTGGCACGCCGCAAAACGCTTCGAGTAGAATAGGGCTGCATCGCCAACTCCGCGGCCCTGGCCGCTTCAACGAGGGTAAACCTTTTGGCTACGACCAGCACTTTGACTGCGCCGCAACTCCCCCACCACAAAGTTAAAATCAAGAAAGAGGGACAGCGCGCCTGCAACGAAAAAAACGATAAGGGCAAATTCTGCGGCGGCCACCTGAAGCACTGGTTCTATACCACTGATGCGATTGAGCAGGCCTGTGGCGACGTGGAAAAAGCGTGGGGTCCGGACGCCGAAGTCTATCGCTGCGAGCATTGCAAAACGCTTTATCTGCCCAACCCCGAAGAGTCGATTGGCTTGAATGTAGCTGGGCAAGGGCAGATTTCGGTCTTCGGTTTGACCTTGCCGCCCAAGAAGTAAATAGACTTGAAGGGGGCGCGTCTTCCAGTTGCGCCGCCAAATATCTCAATTCATGAATTCAGACCTCATCTACGACTGGAACCGCAGCCACCCCGAATTGTTGCCGCCCATCGGACAAGTTCTGCTGAACGACGAGACTCTGCGTGATGGGTTGCAGTCGCCGTCGGTGCGCAATCCTTCGATTGAAGAAAAGATTTCCATTCTCCACCTGATGGAATCTCTCGGAATTAACTCCCTGGATCTGGGTTTGCCAGGAGCAGGCGCGCAGGCCGCGGAGCATGTCGAGGCGCTGGCCCGTGCCGTCGTGCAGGACAAGCTGAAAATCCGCGCCAACTGTGCCTGCCGCACCCATCAGAACGACATCCGCCCGTTGGCAGAAATTGTGCAGCGCATCGGATTGAAGATCGAAGCTGCAACGTTCCTGGGGTCCAGCCCCATCCGACGTTACACCGAAGGCTGGACTGACGACTTCCTGCTCCAGACCACAGAGAGCGCGGTGAAGTATGCCGTCTCGCTCGGGCTTGAGGTGATGTATGTCACCGAAGATACTTCTCGGTGTGACCCAGCCATGGTGAAGCGGCTCTACTCCGCAGCCATCAACTGCGGAGCCCGCTCCATCGTGATCTGCGACACGGCCGGGCATTCCACTCCAGCGGGCGCTTTTGCCCTCGTGCAATTCGTGATGCAGGAAGTGGTGAAGCCATCCGGCGAGAACATCCGCGTGGACTGGCATGGACACTGCGATCGCGGATTCGCCGTCGCCAATTCGATGGCCGCTTTGCTGGCGGGCGCGCACTGCGTTCACGCTACCGCTCTGGGCATCGGAGAGCGCGTTGGCAACACGCAAATGGACCAGATGCTGGTCAACCTGAAGCTCATGGGCATTCCACCCTGGGTGGACCAGGACCTTACCAAGCTGAAGGATTATTGTCAGGCGGTTTCGCAGGCCACCAGTGTGCCCATCCCCGCCAACTATCCTGTATTCGGACAGGATGCGTTTCGTACTGCCACCGGAGTGCATGCCGCGGCTGTCATCAAGGCCTATAAGAAAAATGACATTGAGCTGGCCAACACTGTTTATTCCGGAGTCCCTTCGCACGTGTTCGGACTGGAACAGATGATTGACATCGGCCCCATGAGCGGCAAATCAAATGTCCTGTACTGGCTGGAGCGGCGAGGGATTCCAGCTGCTGAGGAAGTCGTGGAACGAATTTACCAGCGCGCCAAAACCTCTGACCATACCCTCAGCGAATCTGAAATCCTGGCATGTGTGGAACGTGTGCAACCCGCGTCATCCTGATACATGGAAGGTTGCCTCGTCTATTTTTGATGCAAAGTAAAACGGTGAGTGCGTTAAAACTAGGCGCATCTACTGCACATTACATTAGAAAACTTTTCGGGAGACTAGCTAAGCGCGGCCCTTTTTCGCCGCCGCCGCTATGACGCCCGCTTTTTCCCATGGACGCTTCGGCCGTTCTGCGACCGGTTTATCGCGGGCCTCGATACGGTCGTAGTGGTACGATTCACTGACCGTCCCCAGAGACTCGTTGTACAAGCTGGGCAGGCCCAGGCATTCTTTCAGTTCCTCGGTGAATTGTTGCAGAGATTTCAAATGGTCAGCGGTGGCCGGAACCTCAGTCTTGGACGTCTTGAGGAATTGCTGGTATCCCTTGTTCACCAGCTTGGAAATTTCGCCACTGATCAGGCAGCCTGGATAGGCAAAAATCTTTACTCCGTCATCGCCATTTTTCTGGATGGCCGCCGAACAACTATACTTCTTCAAGAACACTCGCGCGGTTGTGCCAGGCGCTTCCGTCAGATCAAAGCCATGATCGCGCAGCCAGTTCAAGGCCTCTTCATAAGTCCGTTCTTCTGTTTTCGCTGCCATTTCATCCTTCGTTTCTGCTTGGGTTAGATGCTGGCCATGAAAAAAGGTGCAAAGGTTCACATCTTCAGTGGAACCGATCAGTCTTTCTTATAATCTAATGACTCAATGCCAGCGACAGTTTTTGCCCCTATGACACATTACGTAAGTCACGGTCAAAGAGTTTAAAGCCTATGCAATCTCTCTCTTCGAAAATCACGGAAGTGTATGGTTCCACGGCACATGCGTTTGATGAATCCGGTACCGCTGAGAGGCCCAGATTAGGCCAGACTAGTGTCGAACGCATTGGCAATACTCCGCTTCTGCGCCTGGATTGGATCGCTAGTGACCTGCCTGGGGCGCAAATTCTGAGCAAGGCCGAGTGGCTCAACCCCGGCGGCTCCATCAAGGACCGTGCTGCTGCAAGCATCGTCACGCAAGCGCGAGCTCACGGCAAGTTAACATCCGGTAAAATTTTGCTCGACTCGACCAGCGGCAACACTGGCATTGCTTACACCATGATCGGAGCTGCGCAGGGTTTTCCCGTGACCTTGTGCATGCCGGAAAATGTTTCCGTCGAGCGTAAACGCATTCTTCAGGCCTACGGCGCAAACATTATTTATACCGATCCTGCCGACGGTTCCGACGGCGCCATTCGGCGTGCCCGTGAACTTGCCGTTGCGCGCCCAGACCTTTATTACTACGCCGACCAGTACTCGAACGACGCCAACTGGCAAGCTCACTACCATGGCACAGCCAACGAAATCTGGCAACAGACCCACGGACGCATCACTCACTTTGTGGCCATGCTAGGCACCAGCGGGACGTTCATGGGCGTGACGCGAAGATTGAAGGAACTGAATCCGAAAATCCGCTGCATTTCGTTGCAACCGGATTCCGCTTTTCACGGCATCGAGGGCACGAAGCATATGGCCAGCGCCATCGTGCCGAAGATTTACGATCCCTCGCTGGCCGATGCGGATTTCTCCATTTCGACCGAAGATGCTTATTCCATGGCCAAACGCCTGGCCCGCGAGGAGGGCCTGCTGGTGGGCATCTCAGCTGCCGCAGCCGTAGTGGGCTGCCTAAAGATTGCGCGGCAGATCAAGAAAAACGAGCACGCCGTAATAGTCACGATCCTGTGCGATTCGGGTGATAAATATTTGAGTGAGAGGTTCTGGCAGGAGTGAATCCACCCGGAGTCACGGATCCACGCAGAAGAAAATAAGTGAGATCCGTGAAATTTTCTCCGGGCCTCTGTGTCTCCGTGGTGAAATGAAGTCCCATGTTAAAGATTGAACACAAAGATTACGAAGCCCTTCGTCTTCACGGCGAGGAGACTTATCCACACGAGTGCTGTGGCGTACTTCTAGGCCAGATGGACGGCGATGTGCACAGCGTCGCTTCCATCGCACGCTGCGGCAACACACGCACCGATTCGCCGCAGAACCGCTACAACATTGATCCCCGTGAACTGGTGCGGATCCAGCGCGAAGGCCGGGAACGTGGAGAAGATATAATCGGCTTCTACCACTCCCATCCTGACCATCCCGCACAGTGGTCCCCGACAGATCTCGCGGAAGCCCACTGGTTCGGCTGTTCGTATGTGATTACCAGCGTGGAAAAAGGCAAAGCAGTTTTGACAAACGCCTTCGAACTGACCGGCAGCGACGAGAACGACAAAAAGTTGACAGATGAAAAGGTCGAAGTAAGTTGATATCGACTTCTACACGTGACGGCGGCGTGATAGTCGTGGCATCGCTCGTACGTTCCCCAGCAATCTATCTGGACCAAGACTCGCTCCACGACCTCGCCGAACCGAAGCCGCGCCGGGATCGATTTCTTGATATTTTCAAACGCAAAGGTACTCTGATGTTCTCGTGGACCAACGTTATGGATACTGCGGGGCCGCAGGGCGGGACAAAAGAAGAAATTTGCGGATTTCTCGACGCGCTCGGTCCGTTCTGGATTCCGTTAGAAATGAACCCCTATAAAGTAGTCCGTAAGGAGCAGGGCTTAGAACCAAGTAGTGGAACACCATGCGTATCTGAGACGTTTCTAAAGGCCTATTATCCGATCGTGCATGGAAATACACCGACGCTCGCACGGGCCGTCGATCTGGTTCACGAGAATCGTAGCCATGTTCTTGCCAATACGGAACATCTCAAAAACCAGATCTCTCAAACCATAACGACATTCCGATCAGAATACATTAAAGATCCGTCGAATCTCGACCGCAAGCTGCCACCAAAGGAATGGGATGCGGCTCGCCCTGCAACCTTCATGCTCCGGGAGCTTGAACGCCTCATTGTCAGTGAAGCAAAGTCCTACGTTTGGATACCCAATGACGGTGTAGATTTCATGCACGCCGCCGTTGCTGGTGCTTACTCAGACTTGCTCGTGCTGGACAAGCAGTGGAAACGGCGTATTCTGGCAACTGCGCCGAAAAGGCTGACTCCTTGGGTTTTCTACAGGAACGAACTCGACCTGTTCCTTGACCAATTCGAACAATGTGAGGTCGCTTCAGCGTGCGATAGCTCTGACGAGCCGGGGGTGTAACCGCAGAACCCGCGGGCGGAGGCGCCCGCGCCACACAGACATGTGAATCTTGTGGGCCTTCCCTCGCATCTTTTACACATGACCAAGATCCATATTCCTACGCCCTTGCGTCAGTATGCGGGCAAACAGGCTGCGGTAGAAGTGAAGGCGGTTACGGTCGCTGAAGCCTTGTCCGGCCTGATTTCTCAGCATCCTGACTTGCGGCGACATCTCTACACCGAGGACGGTAAACTGCGCGCTTTTGTGAATGTTTACCTGAACGATGAAGATGTCCGCTACCTGCAAAAAGAAGCCACTGCGGTCGGTGACGGTGATAATATTTCTATAGTGCCTTCGATTGCCGGAGGCCGGTAAAACCATGATTCGCAGATGCAATCCCCGTCGAATGTCCGGCTCCAGCGCCCGCTGGTGTTGTATGTCCTGTTGTTGTTTCTAGTTTTCCACTCAGTAAATCATTAAAATCCAGATTGTAAACAGAGGTTTTATGGCAACCATTCCCGATGTCAGACCGGTTGAAGACAAAGCGGCCCTCAGCAACGATGAGATCCTGCGCTACTCGCGCCATCTGATCATGCCCGAGGTGGGCATGGAAGGCCAGCTCAAGCTGAAGGCCGCCAAGGTCCTCTGCATCGGCGCGGGAGGGTTGGGATCACCCCTGGTGCTTTACCTGGGCGCAGCCGGTGTGGGCACGCTCGGCATCGTGGACTTCGACGTGGTGGACTACACCAACCTGCAACGCCAGATCATCCACACGACAGCCGACGTGGGGCGCAAGAAGCTGGATTCCGCTGCGGAGAAACTCAAGGCCATCAATCCGTTTCTGAATATTCACAAGTTTGAAACTCGCCTCAGCAGCGAGAACGCGCTGGAACTGTTTCGCGAGTTCGACATCATCGCCGATGGCACAGACAATTTTCCCACGCGCTATCTGGTGAACGACGCATGCGTCCTCACCGGCAAGCCCAATGTCTATGGCTCGATTTTTCGCTTTGAAGGGCAGGCCAGCGTTTTCGCCACCGAAGAAGGCCCTTGCTACCGGTGCTTATACCCGGAGCCGCCACCTCCTGGGCTGGTGCCTTCTTGCGCGGAAGGCGGGGTGCTCGGCATTCTCCCCGGACTGGTGGGCGTGATTCAGGCGACTGAGATCATCAAGCTGATTCTAAGTGCAGGTAATTCTCTAGTAGGCCGGTTGCTGCTGATTGATGCTCTGGGCATGAAGTTTCGCGAACTCAAGCTGCGTAAGAATCCTGATTGCCCGGCTTGCGGTACCCAACGCACCATCACAAAACTGATAGACTACAACGAGTTTTGTGGCATCCGTGGTGAAGAAAGTCCTCAGGAGAAAACGGTGGCAGGCATTCCAGAAATGCAAGTGGAAGAATTGAAGCGGCGTCTGGATGCGGGGGACGACTTGTTCGTGCTTGACGTGCGCGAACCGCACGAGTATCAAATCTGCAACATTAACGGACATTTGATTCCGCTGGGCGATCTTCCAAAGCGGGTCCATGAACTCAACTCCAGCCGCGAAATTGTGGCCCACTGCCGTTCCGGTGTGCGCAGCGGTAAAGCTGTGGCCTTCCTGCAACAGGCGGGATTCAAGAAAGTGCACAACTTGGCTGGCGGAATCCTGGCCTGGGCGGACCGGGTTGATCCCAAAATGCCGAAGTACTAACTGCGTCCTACTGGGACATTTCGCCTAGAGCGTGCCCTGAGCGGGGCTGGAAGGGGCTGTCCGGCGAGCGTAGCTCGCTTGTTGGCAATAGCTGGTTTCGAGCCCGCCGGTATCCTACACGTGTTCGAGCCGGTTCCCACTTTACGAAATGCTTGACAAAGCTGCGTCTTGACAGCACAATTCCTGCGCAGAGCGATCCATATATTCAAGTGCTGGAGGTACGCCATGAGACCCAGGGGCGCTTCACGTTTTGTGTTCATTGTTAGTCTTGCCGTGTTGCTAGCTGTATATGCTCAGGCCGAACCCAAAAAGAAGATTTACAACAATTCCGCCGATCAGGTTTTCAAGGCTGCGCTACGCACCGCTCGAGAACGCCACGTAGTGACCTACGTGGACGAAAAAACGCTGATGTTTACCTTTGAGACCGGACGATCCATAACCTCGCAAGGGTTCGTGGCCAACGCGTCCGTTGAACCAGAGGGAGATGATAAGGCAACACTTATCATCAACGTGCAAACCAAGAAGGGCTTCTCCTGGGGCGCTGGCGACCGTATGTCGGAAAAGTTTTATCAGCAAGTGGGCGACGAATTAGCGGGCGATCCCAAGCAAAAGTCGGCGGTCAAGGCACCGGAGAATGCCATCGCTGTTCCTGACGCGAAAGCAGTGCCAGTAGAACCCTCGATGACAAAATCCGCGGGCGGCGGGGCGCTGGCAACCAGTAACGTGACTGCTGCGGCGAACGGTAAAGTTAGCGTGATTTCCGTGCCCGATAGCGCGGATGTTTATGTGGATGATGGTTTTGTCGGAAACACGCCCGCCACCTTGAAGCTTTCCGCAGGTAAGCACACGGTGAAAGTCACCCAGGATGGGTACAAAGCCTGGAGCAAAGAGGTCAATGTTTTTGCCGACTCGGAAGTAAATCTGAAGGCTTCGTTGCAAAAGAACTGAAAAGGATTCTTGGCTGAGTAGGATAGATACATAAAAACGGGGAGCTTTCGCTCCCCGGGTGTCCGCTCCAATGCGATCACCTTACTTGCTGCTGCCGGACGCTTCCCCACCCTCGTCACCGATGGCCAGCGCATACTTTTTTCCGCCGAAGTGAATTTCACTCAGCTCGCGATTGTCGCCTTTCACCACCGCAGAATCGTTGTCCGATTTCTGATTCAGATCAATCAGCCGCGCCGGAGCTGTGGCCAAGACCTTTTTACCCTGCAGGAAGGTCACTTGAACACTGGAACCGCTGCCTTCCCATTTGACCGAGTAATCGCCTGCCGGAAGCTGTTTCCCGGCTACCGTCACCGCATCGCCAAGTTGCATGGATCCTTTGTTGACATCCGCGAATGCGCCTGTGGCCAGCAGCAAAGCTGCCCCCAGCAGCAAGTTTTTTAGAATGCGTTGTGATTTCATGAACACTCCTTTTTCTTTCCCGAAGAGCGTCGGGAACCGGTTCGGGGCGGCCCGGACTCGCCTTTCGCGAAAACCTTGCGTTTTGCCGCAAAAGCCTTACAATGCTTCGACGGGGTTAAGGAGAAAGCGCGTGGTCGCAAGACCGCGAGCTCTCTGCTACAGGGATTGTGCTCATCTGGGCCGCCAAACCGAGAGTGAGCCAGTCCCTTAACCCCTGATAATTTTTGGTTCTGGGCAGACTGCTCGCCTACCCGCTTCACCTCTGCTTTTTCAAGATACGTACATAGATGCTGCGAAGTTCCACCGGGCTGCAAACCATCACTGAGGAATTGGACGCTCCACTTTCCTGATTGTTAGCAAGCATGCAGATGCGTAACATGACACAACATCGATCTGTTGTCCCGTCATATACTCGAACTTTTATAAGTTATGCCAACTTTTTTACGCAGCAACTTCCCCGCACACTACCAGCACTCCGATCTCCAAAAACAAGCCAGCGTGCCTATTGTGCACAAATGAACAATTTGCAACATGAAGTGATGGAGTGCGTCCGCTAATGACATGCGCCGTCCGGAAGTGGACAGTCGATGTCTTGCACCACAGAGACACAGAGGAAACTGAAATCAAGAATAGTCGTCGGAAATTACAGGAATATGAAATGAAAAAGGAACCTCTGTGACTCTGTGTTTCTGTGGTGATTGAGTTATGTTCGCATGACCGGTGCGATCTGCAGCACCACTTTCCCGAAATTCCTTCCCTCAGTCAGCAGCTGGTATGCGTCGGCAGCGCGCTCCATCGGCAAGACGTGCCCGATCGCCGGGTGAAGGTGTCCATGCGTCGCCCATGTTGAAAGCTGCTGCCAGGCCTCAGTCATCAGGCCCTGCTTCGCGGACAGATAAGTCAGCCACAATCCGTGAACGCTTGCGCCTTTTGCGTACAGCAGGCGTGTATCTAATTCCGACTTCTTTCCAGATGCGCTTCCGTACACGATCACGCGGCCGAAGTCGCGCAAGCAGCGAACACTTTTATTGGTGTGCTCTCCGCCCAGCATCTCAAACACCGCGTCCACACCTTCGCCATGGGTCAGATCTTTGATGGCTTCTTCATAGTCAAGCTGCTTGTAGTTGATACCGTGCTGCAGACCGAGTGCTTTCACGCGGGCCAGTTTTTCCTCAGAAGAAGACGTCCCATACATTTCGACGCCAAGCAGTTTTCCGATCTGCACCGCTGCGGTGCCCACGCCTCCGGCCACGGCATGGATTAGAACTCTGCGAGCTTTTTTATCGGCCCTAGCCGGTGCCGTGAACCCTGCTTTCCAGTAAGCGAGGTACGCGGTAAAGTAATTCACGGGAAACGCGGCACCCTCCTCCGCTGTCCAGTTCTCAGGCACGAACCACAGCAACTGGCTACGAGCTGCGACCCGCTCTGCAAACGCTGCCCACTGGGCGTATCCCATGACGCGCTTCCCGTCGCTTTTCCTGATTCCGCAAAATTCACGTCCCGCGATCAGTGGGGGGTCTGGCGTTCCCGGATATCCGCCGCGTGCGGTCAACACGTCGGCGAAGTTCAGTCCGCCGGCGTGCACCGTAACCAGTTCCTCGCCGGAAGCCGGCTCCGGCATATCGCGGATTTCCAGCACTTCCGGCCCGCCCAGACGACTGATGACAATGGCCTTCACAGGGAAAGTCTATCAGCAGCCCGCGGGCCGGGTGGTTCCTGACTTGCTCGGTGACTTGCGTAATCTAGCCAGATTCTCGGACGGTATATACTGCCACCAGATATTTGTTGAGTTGTTATTTGATTCCGGGTAAACAGCGGAGCAGCATTTCATAAAGTTTCATTCATAGGCTCCGCATAGAGATCACTGGGCGCCGATTTTGGGTAGTGGCGGCTGGTGCGGAACTCCACTTAGGAGTCTAGGCATGTGGGTTCCGGGAGGGTCTGTTTGTGGACTTAATAGCAGTCCGTTTTTTATTTATTGTTTTGGTTGCAGTTACTTGCTATCTCATTCAACCCTTCGGCCTTGATCCGAAGCTGGATGCGGGAGTGGGCGCGCTACTGGGCACTGCCATTGTGGTTTTCGAGTGGCGGCTTCGCCTGGTCAGCCTGACTCGCTTAATCGGGGCGGCAATGGGTAGTGTGCTGGGAATCCTAGGCGCCTACCTTTTCTCACTCGTTATCCGCAATAGCATTCCGGCCGGGCACACCCAGAGCTTTCTGCAGATCATGGTCATGCTCATCATGACCTATGTCGGATTGATCGTTGGCGCCAACAAGGGCGACTTGCTCAACCTGGCGGCGCTGGGAGGTGTGTTCGGCGGAGAGAGACAATCCCGAAAGAGCTACAAGATTCTTGACACTAGCGTCATTATTGACGGTCGCATCGCGGACATTGCCGAGACTGGTTTTCTGGATGGAATCATCGTGACTCCGCAGTTCGTATTGCGCGAATTGCAGCTGGTTGCCGATTCCGCTGATTCACTCAAGCGTAATCGCGGACGACGCGGCCTGGACATCCTGCAGCGCTTGCAGAAAATCGCTTCGGTGCAAATTCAGATTGTGGAGGACGATTTTCCGGCTGTACGGGAAGTGGATTTGAAGCTGATCGAACTGGCGAAACTTTACGAAGGCAAGATCATCACTAACGATTTCAATTTGAATAAAGTTGCCCAGCTGCAAGGCGTTCCCGTGCTGAACATTAACGAACTGGCAAACTCGCTCAAACCGATCGTGCTTCCGGGCGAGACGATGAAAGTGTTCATCCTAAAGGAAGGCAAGGAATACAACCAGGGCGTCGCCTACCTCGACGATGGAACCATGGTAGTGGTGGACAACGCTCGCAAAATGATTGGCAAGACCATCGACGTTTCCGTGACTTCGGTGCTGCAGACCACGGCGGGGAAAATGATTTTTGGCAAATGGGACGAGCGCGCCCAGCCACGCCCGGTGACGACCCCAATGTCCAATGTCGAACCCAAAAAATTGCCCCCGATCATGGCGGAGCGCCCGGCCGATTGAAGGACACAAACCTCCATTTTCACTAGAAGCGGAACAAATAGGAAATCTTCACGAAGATCTGGTGACTATCGTTGATCAGCCGGTTGGGGCTGCGTAACAGGTCACCGTTGGGATCGTGGGGATCCACCCGAAGCGACGGATCAATGTTCTGCAGGTCGCTGTTGTACCCCACGTAGATGGCGGTCCCCGGGTGCAAGAGGTAAGTAAACAGGACATCGGCGTTCACTTGCTTGGTCCGCTGCAGTGAACTCAACAATGGGTTGCTGAGCACGGACGTGTACTGCCCAATCAGTCGCAGAGAGAACTCGCGCGTGAACTGATAATTCCACTTGGACCGGATGATGTGGTTACTCAGGATAGAAACCCCGGTCAAATTGTCGCGCAGGCGATTCAGTAGGTAGGTGTTTTCGATCAAAAGCCGCGTCACTGGCCTTACCCTCGCATAGACTTTGGCCCAGTTTGATTTTGCTAGCACGGGGGGACCAACTGCCGGGTTGTAATTGGTGTCTGTCCCGAAGTATGTGCTCCAGCCAAGCGAAACATGTTGGAAGTAGCCGGAGTCGAACCACGTTCCCGCCGACTGCCGTGGATAATCGCGGTTGGTGGGCAGGGCGTTGTAGTCAAAAGGACGCAATTGCTCGTGATCAATCCAGCCATAGACGCCAGCGTCAGTCTGGCGTTGGAATTGCCATGTGTAGTCGAAACCCGCCTGATGCTCCAGACGGGTCCCGCTATGGTCCCACATGTTGACGGTGTAAAAGTCGGGGCCATGCCACTGCAAAATTTTCCCTTCCCGCCGGAAACGGTATTGCACATAATTGTGCAGACGGCGAATGTCCGGTCGCCGGAAGAAGCCGGTATCGGTTTCAAACCCCGCTGACGTGTCCTCGTACTGGCTGGTGTATTCCAGTTTGGTCGAGCTGCGCTCCAAGAAAGCCCAATAAGCTTGCCCGCCGTGGTGGGTGCCGTCGTTGAACTTAGTGTGGCCTACGACTGCCTGCCCTGTGAACAACCATTTGGAGCTGAACTTGAGCCGTGTGTCGAACCCGCCCACCCGATTCGCTCCCACAATACAGGGATTCAGCGTGCACGTGGTGAAGGGGCTGGTGTGGAGCTCGCGATCGGTATAAAGCAATCCGATGCTCGATTCTTTTCCGATGTCTCGGCTTACGCGCAGAATGCCATAATACGCCTTGTGACCGCTCAAGCCGTTCGAGGGCAAGACGCTTCCCCCAGGAGACTTGTCATCGGCGAACAGCCAGCCCAGCGCCCACGGCCCTAGTTTCCCGGACAACCGCACGCCATATTCCGGGTCCGCGATGCGCCGTGTGAATACCAGCTGCATGGGAGTATCAAAGAAGCTGGAATTCTCCTGGAAAAAAGGGCGCTTCTCCGGAAAGAACACCTCAAAGCGCTGGTTCACGGTGATCTGGGGATCGTCCGATTCCACTTGGGCGAAATCAGGATTGATGGTCGCGTCCAGCACCAAAGCGTCGTGTACGATCGCTTTGGCGTCGAGCCCAATCCGTCCCTGCAGATTAATGTCCTGAAACGATGCATGACTGGGATCACGATCATCCAGTGCGCGAAAGGAACGGAGCGACGCGTAAGGTATGAACTGGAAATTGTGTCCAGGGGAGATTTTGCTCATCCCGTCCGCCTCAGTTTCCTGATCGAGAAATCCTTGGGCGTTACTGCTGATGTGGGGATAGAACGCGGACTCATTGTTGCGCCGTATGTCGCGCTCGAAAAATAGCCCCCAAGTTTGGTCCTCAGCTGCAGGAAAACGCAGCGACTTGAAGGGGATCTCAAACCACTCGACGTAACCCTGGCCGGTCAGCTTGGCCTCGGAGTTCCACAGCATGTCGAACGAATAGTCCGGTGGACCCTCGGTCCAAATGCCGTCTTGCTGAATGCCCATCGGATTCATATAGAAGAACACAGCGTGCTTTTTGTCGCGGAAAGTGTCGAGCACGAAGCCGAACTGGTCATCGTCATCAATGGCCTCGCGGCGCGACATGCGGGCGCGGATTTTTTCAGGCTCGGAATCGAAACAAATACACACCACGTACAGGTTTTTGTCGGTGTACCCGAGATAGACTTCGGTCTTTTGCGAAACGGGCGCGCCGTCCTTGGGATCGCGCTGCGTGAACCCCTCCACTTTCAACATAGAGCTCGCGAAAACGGGAGACGGGCGCATTTCGAGGAAGTCGCGAATGCTGGGGGCCTGTTCCAGGCGAGGAATATGCAACCGGGCAAAACCCGGGCCTTCGGCTAAAGGCTTGTCTCTAGCAGGTTGAGCAAGGGTTGCCAGCGAAAGCGCCAGCAGGGCGCACAATGTGCCCCACGCGCCACCGTTTTTACATAACAAATACAACTCCTGTCCAACCCTGACTCTGCCCATTATCTCTGTAGTTGACGGGCCCGCACAGAAAAAGTCATTGCTGCTGCATGGATCCGACTTCAGTGACATTTTGTCCGCCCACTGTGCCGCCTGTCTTCTGCGCTTCTATGACTCCACGATGGCGGATCCGAGTGTTTGCGCGTGGCCAAGCGTCGCGGTGGCATGACCAGCTCCGTTGAATGACAGAAACCGGCTGAGGGGGTTTTTCGAACAATTCCATTAAACCTGCCCATGGCGATTCCTTCATTGCCTAAGACCAACTATATCCTCTTCGATTCGATGCGGCGAGAATTGGCAACAATGGAGGGTTCATCAAGGAACTTATCCTGATCGTTCATCAGGTTTGCCAGCAGAACCAGTGTTTTCATCTGCTGGGGATGAGACTCAGCCAGCAAAGCGCCATATCAGCTCCGCAGCTTGCCCCAGCGACCCACGTTGGCATGGCTCATGGAATCTTTTCGAGCGCTTTACGCGTACAGTTCAGCGTGAACACCAGAGATTCTCTCGGTATGCTGGTTACGAAAGGGCGAATGAGCCAGCCCAGTCCGTCGGGGATGTCGCGGGAAAGGGAGATGGCTTCCAGTTGCACGTACACGCCGCCGTCCCGCTCCCAGAAATGCCAGTAGGAGTTGAGCCGCCAGAGATAGCCGTTGCCTTCGCCCGTTGGTCTCACGTGCTCGTCGGACTGTCCCGCGTTTTCGACCTCGTTCACGCGCACGCTATAGGAGCGACTGGTTGCGCGCATCGCATCCAAGTGAACATAGCGCACATCGTATTCAGAATCCAGAATTACGGTGACGACTTTTTTCTGACGCAGGCGAAGAAAGATTTTGAAATCATCGCCGTTGCGCTGGATCAGGCGAGATTGCACCACGCCTGGGGAGTAAATGCGGTAGTGCTGGTCGTAGTCTTGCAGAAGAGTCAGGGTGTGCTTGAGTGTTGTTCCGGGGATGAAAACAGCTCCTATCCAGTGATGGATGAGGCCGCCAGGGACGACAATGGAGGTTGCGCCGTCGAGCGTTTCCAGTCTCTGGGTGACGACTTCACCACGCTGCAGGCGTGGAAAAACGTCGCCGTGTTGCAGCGATGGCAACGTATCAATCCACAAGAAGGACCCGAGCTGCAGGTCCTGCTGCATGCGCTGTTCGCTTTGCTGCACGTAGCGATTGAAAGCGGCTTCAGTGGCGGGTTGCAGGGGCTCGGCCCCAGCGGTCAATGAGATTGCGACAACCGCTGCAACCAGACAAGCTGCACTTTTGCCGCCGCGTTGTTTGCGGTCAATTTGCGAGATGAGTTGACCCATGATGCCTCCGTTAATTCTTTCCTCCTCAAAAACGAATACCAACTCCGACCGATATTTGCAGGTTGCTGGTCGTGCCAAGGGTTGTGGCTCGCCCGCCGGGCTGGCTGGTGTCCAGGATGTGCTGGCCACCGTAGGCCACAACAGTGTCTCCGGCATCGAGGCGTAACAATAGATGCTGACCGACGTACTTTTCGGCGACCATGCCGAAGTCGAAGGCGAATTCGGTAGAGTCGGTGAGGCCGCGCCCATGCAAGGCGCCATTGGCGGGGAAGGTCAGGAACCCGGGACGAGCCTTGAAAAAGATCCCCCCGGAATCGGTCCGCACACCTAGCTTGACTCCGAAAAGAGCTTCATTTTCTCCAAAGTCGCTGGATGCCGACGGAAAGCGATTGAACTCGGTTTCCGCGGTCAGGTATTTGTTGAAGTTGACGCCGAAGCGGCCACCCAGCCCGGCCGCGCTTTCGCCGATAGGATTTGCCAAGCGCAAACCCGTGAACTGGAAGCCCGCTTCATATCGTGGGAGAGAATCCTGGGCGCCAGCCAGCACAGGCAAAAGTAGCGCCATAGCGATAACAGCAATCGGTAAGAAATGACTGCGAGATTTCACACTTTCCTCCAGGTAGTTCTTGATCTGCTCTCCGAAAACTACCTTGAAGCATGTGCCCGAGCAATGCACGGCACATCCACTGAGGTCAATTATGAGTCAACCGGTAACTGGAGGCAGCACAATAGCTTAGCTAGGCAAATCGAGAGAGGCCGGCGGCAAACCAATTAGGTTAAGATGATTGCCATGCCGTCAGGTCGGGCCAAGGGGATATTTCGTTTTAGCACGTACGAGGCGGATCCGGAATCAGGGCAATTGCGCAAGTCGGGTCTGCGGCTACGTTTGCAGGAGCAACCCTTTCAGGTGTTGCTGGTGCTGCTGGAGCGTCCGGGGGAAGTAATCACGCGGGAAGAACTACGGCTGAAGCTCTGGCCGGCAGACACGTTTGTGGATTTTGATCATGGACTGAATACCGTGATCAACAAGCTTCGTGAAGCTTTGAGCGATTCGGCGACCAATCCCCGTTACATCGAAACCCTGGCGCGCCGGGGGTATCGGTTTTTGGCCTCGGTGGAATTTGTGGAAAAACAAACAACGCCAGCAGTAGCA
>Ga0207138_1079_pt1 | contig 16522 bp, 13 predicted proteins | sample Alteio_BWMinHeat_6_FD_153589 | JGI IMG/M metagenome (GOLD analysis project Ga0207138, IMG submission 153589) | Enriched cells from forest soil in Barre Woods Harvard Forest LTER site, Petersham, Massachusetts, United States -... | ecosystem: Environmental > Terrestrial > Soil > Temperate forest >...
GAAGACCGGCGCGTAGTAACGGTTCCAGATGTCTTTCGAGATCTGCACCGTGGCTTGATCGAGTTGCTTGGGCGTGGCTTGTGGATGATCGTACATCCAATGCCAGACGCTCATGTCTACTAGTGCGGCACCGGCAATTTCGTAGGTGGTCCAGAAGTCGCTCAAGGTTCTTTCCGCTTGGCTTTTGGCGTTTGGGGCGTGCAGGCCGAGCAGTTCGAGGTCGTGACCCTGGAAGACGAATGCGAGCGCTTCTGTGAAAGCAGTATTAGGTACACCCTGGAGCAGAGTGTAGTCGTTGTCGTTGAGGGAGAAAGTTTGTTCTACATTGTGTCCCATCTCATGGACCGCGATGTTGAAAGCCTTGTAGTTCATGCCTGTCTTTTCCACGCGCGTGCGCAGATGCGCCTTTTCGGCGCGCATAGACGATCCCCAGGCGTGTCCTGAGCCGCGGGCAGGATCAACGATGATGTTGTTGGCGACGTACCGGGCGCGGTCCGGCGTGAAGCCGAGCTTCATCAGCAAGTTGGGGATGTCCTTTTGGTAGGCTTCGAGCGTCGGATACTTCTTCGCGACCATCTCGTCCAATTGCGCCTCGGTATATGTGCTGCCGGGGCGGAAGCCGCTGTACCAGACATCAAACGGTTCGAGCGGGCGGCCAAGGCGCGCCTGAATCAATTTTGCGGTTTTCGCCACCAGCGATGAGCTCAACACCTGCTCTAGCATGGCTTTTAGGTGCGCTTCCGGAATCTCACGGTCTTCCTGGAAGCGGCGGTCAATCAGCGTGGGTGCGGTTGGGGAATAAGGGTCGGCCTTCCTGGAGGCGGTGAATGTTCTCAGCAGCATGCTGTAACGTGTGTCGGGCTCGGGGGCATTGGTGATGGCACCGTCGTCAGGAGTTGCGGTATCGGAATCTTTCACCGCTGCGGACTTGACTTCGTTAGTGACCGGATTCCAGTCCACAGCCGGGTTGTTGATTACGACTTGCGGAATGCTTTGGATGACAATGCGCTCCATCACTTGCTGAATCATGCGTTGCTTTGCCAGACCGCTTTGCCCGTCGGAGTAGTCGGCTTTGATTTCATCGCGCAGGTTCCAGTGGCTCAGAAGGCGCATTTTAGGGGGGAAGAGACGCTGGCCTTGGGGATCGAGCAGGTGATACATCCAAATGTTGTACTGCGCAATGTATTGCCCGGCTTCAGCAAAGGCCTGGGAGATGGCCAAGTTGACGCCGGCTGGAATACGCTTGTCAAAACGCTGCGCGAGCCGGACTTCGGCCCACTGGCGGCGGCTCCAGGCCGGGCCGTTTTGCAGGCGTTCATCGAGTGTGGTGAGGGGAAAGTTCAACAGAACCATGAACGCTACTTTGTTGTTGAAGAAATCATCGAGTACGTGCGCGGATGGATCGTAGCCGGCAAATGCTTCGTCAAAAGGAAGCACCGGGCCAAGATCGAGATCGGATTGCTGACTGAACTCACGCTTGATCTCGTGCATGTGCCCATCGAGTTGTTCCAGCAGGCTCTGGAAACGGGCGAATGTGGTGTCGAGTGTGGCTTGGTTGCCTGCGAAGTTGGCATGAACGAATTCTTCGAAGGTGGCTGAATCCCCATCCTCCGCGCGCCAAAATTGCGCAACCTGGCGGAGACCCTGCTGCAGACGAGCACGTTGCTGGTCGCCATACTTCGTCGTAAGTTCATTTTCCAGCTTGGAGCTGGAAGCAGTCATCCATGAGGGTGCTCCATTATCACGGGATGATCCGGCGAAGCTGTTTTGCATTGCGATCTCCTCAGAACATAGTGGCACAGTGATCGAGACAACAACGGCAATCAGCAACGTCAAACGAAGGGCGGTGTTCATTTCTTGCTCCTTAGCGCTCAGTGTCTCGCATCGAGGCGGCATGCTGGCACAAGACTAACAACCTTCAGACTCCCCTTGTGTTCTCTGTGCTGAAAATGTCGTTCTCTCTGCCACTAGGGCGCCGGCTTGGGCCGGTAGAGGTCCGTGCTGGTGCCGAAGAAGACCTCGGCTGACTGCATGATCGTCTCCGAAAGCGTCGGATGCGGATGTATCGTGAGCGCAATGTCCTGGGCCAGCGCGCCCATCTCGATCGCCAGTACTCCCTCAGCGATGAGTTCGCCGGCGCCAGCGCCAACAATTGCCACCCCTAGTACGCGCTCGGTCTGAGGGTCAAGAAGCAGCTTGGTCAATCCTTCTGTGCGATCGAGAGTCAGAGCGCGTCCGGATGCAACCCATGGGAAGCGTGCGACTTTTACCTCGCGGTTTTCCCTCTGTGCCTGAGTCTCGGTGAGACCGCACCAGGCGATCTCCGGATCGGTGAACACAACCGCGGGAATTGAGTTGGGCTCGAAGGCGACTTTGTGTCCGGCGATGGCTTCGACTGCGGTGCGCCCTTCATGAGAAGCCTTGTGCGCCAGCATGGGTTCGCCCACGACATCGCCGATGGCGTAGATGGACGGATCGGTGGTCTGGAGCTGTTTATTGACTTGGATGAATCCGCGCTGGTCAACTTTGACCTTGGTCTCATCGAGGCCCGGAATTTCGTAGTTGGGTTTGCGCCCCACCGAAACCAAGGCCTTGTCAAAAACTTTCTCGCGTTCTTTGACTTCGGGGCCTTCGAAGGTCACACGGATTCCGTTGGTTTCTTCTTTTACGCTAGCGACGGTCGTGTTGAGCAGGATGGAAGCGAAGATTTTTTCCATCCGTTTGTGGAGAGGCAATACCAAGTCACGGTCAGCTCCAGGCAACAGTCCCGGTAGCATCTCCACGACTGAGACTTTCGAGCCCAGCGCCGCGTACACGGTGCCTAGTTCCAGGCCGATGTAGCCACCACCGATTACGAGCAAAGAACTGGGAACGTCGTTCAGGTCGAGTGCGGAAGTGGAATCCATCATGCGCGGGCTGTCGAGCCTCAGGCTCGGAATGATGGCTGGCCGCGAGCCGGTGGCAATGATGATGCGATCGAAAGAGATGGAGTCTCCGCTGCCGTCGGCCCGGGATATGCGCAAGATGGTGGAGTTCTCGAACGCTGCCTTGCCCTGGATGTATTCGATTTTTCGCTGCTTAGAGAGCTGTCCCAACCCTCCGGTCAATTTCTTGATCACGCCTTCTTTCCAGGAACGGAGGCGGGGCAAATCCAGTTTTGGTTCGCTGAATTCGACGCCAAGATTTTTGGCGTCACGAGATTCTGTGATCAGTTTAGCGACGTGGAGGAGTGCCTTGGACGGGATACAACCGCGGTACAGGCAGACACCGCCTGGATTCAGTTCGGGGTCGATCAGAGTGACTTTCATGCCCAGGTCAGCGGCAAGAAAAGCCGCAGCATAGCCGCCGGGGCCGCCGCCGATTACCGCGATGTGTAAATTCGTTGTCTCTGTCATCGAATTTCTGAAACCGGTAGCATCAGGGAGTTCTCCTCGCCAGGTACGAGAGATCGTCGTGAAAATGCCATGCAACAGTCTCTCGGTATCAGCAACTTAGGGTCCTTCGACTCCGCTCAGGATGACAAGAATACGGCTATACACTCAGCCCTGTACCGATAGCAAGAACGGTTGTTCAAACGCCTCGGCGATCCACCGCAAAAATCGAGCTGCGTCGGCGCCATCAATCAGCCGGTGGTCATACGACAACGAAAGCGGCAGCACCAGACGCGGTTCAAACTTACCATTACTCCAGACTGGCTCCATGCTCGAGCGCGAGAGTCCTAGGATCGCAACTTCAGGGTAATTGACGATCGGCGAGAATCCCGTGCCGCCAATTCCGCCCAGGTTGGTGATGGTGAACGTGCCTCCTTCCATTTCTGCTAGTGTCAACTTTTTCTCGCGAGCTTTCTGGGAAAGCTGGGTGAGTTCGGCGGCTAGTTCCACGATGTTTTTCTTGTCCACATCGCGAATCACAGGCACCAGCAGCCCACGGTTCGTGTCCACCGCAACCCCAATGTTGATGTATTGCTTGTAAACGATTTCGTCTTTGCCGAGGTCAATGCTGGCATTGAATTGCGGGAAAATCTTGAGCGCTGAGGCGCAGACTTTCAGCGCGATGGCGGTGACCGTCATTTTGCCGCCGGCTTGTTCTGCCTTGGGAGCGAACTTTGCCCGCAGCTGCTCCAGTTCCGTGGTGTCCGCTTTGTCTTGCTGGGTGACGTGCGGGACGGTGGTCCAAGCTTGCCAGAGGTGCTCCGCCGTCTTGCGTCGCACGCCGCGAATCGAGACCCGCTCCACCGTTCCCCACTTGGAGAAATCTGGGAGCTCAGGCGCGGTGAACACGGGGCCACGCGACGCTTGCGCGGCCGTAGCTGCGGAGGTGAGCAACGATTTTGCATGTGCTTTGACATCGTCTTCGCTGATGCGGCCGCCAGGTCCACTACCATTCACATCGTGAATGTCAATGCCGACCTCGCGCGCTAGGCGGCGCACGTGGGGGGCTGCGGGTACGGGTCCGCGGTTTTCGGTGCCCGCCACTTTTCCCAACTGGGAAGGCATAGTGAATGCAGGTTCTGCGGGCTGAGGGAGATCGGGCGGAAGCGCCTCGTGTTCGGCTTTGCCCTCGGCCCGCAGCGCGGCCTGCAGTGAAAGCCGTGCTTCATGTTGCTCGGAGATGTGTTCTACCGGTGCATGCCGCGACGGCTCGGGCTGGGAGGGCGCTGCTCCCTCCAAGGTGAAAATCACCTGCCCGACTTTAATTTTTTCACCCTGCGTGACCAGAACATTCTTGACTACGCCGCTGATCGGAGAAGGTACTTCGACCACAGCTTTGTCGGTTTCCAGTTCCATCACGGGCTGCCCTTCCGCGACTTTCGCCCCCGGAGCGATCATGAGGCGTACCAGTTCACCCTCAGAAATGTTTTCGCCCAGTTCCGGAAGGCGAAATTCTGTCGGGCCAACAGATGCTGATTTTCTCCGGTCAGGCTGCGCGGACGGCGTCGCGGGAGCGGCTGGCTTTGGTTCTAGTGGAGCAAGAGGCGCCGAAGCCTTTTCGGGCGAGGAAGTTTTCGTAACACCGCCGGCCCCGTTTTCCAGAGTGAAGATCACCTGCCCAACCTTGATTTTCTCGCCTTGTTTCACTCGGATTTCTTTGACGACGCCGGAAATTGAAGAAGGGACTTCGACGACGGCCTTGTCGGTTTCGAGTTCCATGACCGGCTGGCCTTCAGTAATGCTGGCTCCGGGCGAAATCAGGAGCCGGACGAGTTCTCCTTGCTCGATGTTTTCTCCGAGTTCCGGTAGCTTGAATTCTGTCACGTCGTAATTTCTCCCGATCTTTGACCTTGTTCTCGCGTTCTCTGAAGTCGAAACATTCACCACAGGGGCACTGGGGCGAGCCTAACTGGTCGCTGGATTTAGCTTTTCCTGATTGATTCCCAGATCTTTGATCGCTTTCTGGAGTATCTCTATGCTGATTTGTTTGTCCCGCGCGAGCGCGCTCAGGGTTGCCAGCACAATGTGTTTTGCGTCCACTTCGAAGAAGTCGCGCAGGGATGCCCGGTTCTCGCTGCGGCCGAAGCCGTCAGTTCCCAGGGCCACCAGCGTCCGGGGCACCCATTTCGCGATGGACTCCGGCAATACTTTCATGTAGTCCGATGCTGCCACGAAGACTCCGGGAGCGTCTTTGAGGCATCGCGAAACGTAAGGCGCGCGCGGAGTGTCGCCGGGATGCAGCATGTTCCAGCGTTCACAATCGTTGCCATCGACATATAGGCGTTTGTAGCTAGTTACGCTCCAGACGTCAGCAGCGACTCCGTACCTCTGTTCTAGAATCTCCTGCGCTTTGAGCACTTCAAACATGATGGTTCCACTGCCAAAAAGCTGGGCGTGGAGTTTTGTTCCTTTCTTCTCCGAGGCCTTGAAACGATACAGACCTTTAAGAATGCCGTCATGGATTTCCGGGCCATGCGGCATCTCCGGCATCGGCAAGGGTTCATTGGTGACGGTCAGGTAGTAGAAGATGGATTCCTGGTCCACATACATGCGCTTGATGCCGTCTTGAATAATCACGGCAATCTCGTACGCGAATGCGGGATCGTAGGTCAGAAGATTGGGAACAGGAAGCGCTAGCACGTGGCTGTGGCCATCCTGATGTTGCAAGCCTTCACCGGCCAGGGTGGTGCGCCCCGCAGTGCCTCCAATCAGGAAGCCGCGGGTACGCATGTCGGCTGCGGCCCAGATGAGGTCGCCGATTCGCTGAAACCCGAACATCGAATAGTAAATAAAGAAGGGAATGGTGTTGATTCCATGGTTGGCATAAGCTGTGCCCGCTGCGATAAACGAGCACATCGAGCCAGCCTCGGTGATGCCTTCCTCAAGTATCTGACCGTCCTTCGCTTCCTTGTAGTAGAGCAGGGTGTCCATGTCCACGGGTTCGTAAAGTTGGCCCACACTGGAGTAGATTCCCACCTGTCGAAACAGGGCTTCCATCCCAAAGGTGCGCGCTTCATCTGGAATGATGGGTACAATTAGCTTTCCTACCTCCGGGTCGCGCAGCAATTTTGCCAGCATGCGTACAAACACCATAGTAGTCGCAACCTCGCGACCGTCGGTGCCCTTGTAGAATTCTTCGAAGTGAGATTCTGAAATCGGCTGGATCGGCTTGGCGCGCACCTTGCGTTCGGGGAAATAGCCGCCAAGCTGCTTGCGACGCTCCTTCATGTAGGTGATTTCAGGGCTGTCATCTGCGGGGCGATAAAAGGGAGCGTCGTGCAGTTCAGCGTCCGGGATGGGAATTCCAAATCGCGAGCGGAACATTTGTAGCTCGTCGTCGTTCAGTTTCTTTTGCTGGTGGGTGATGTTCTTGCCTTCGCCCGCTTCGCCTAGGCCATAGCCCTTGATGGTTTTCGCCAGGATGATGGTGGGTGCTCCCTGATGCTCGGTCGCTGCTTTGAAAGCGGCATGTACCTTGATGGGGTCGTGACCACCCAGTCGCATGCGCGCCAATTGCTCGTCGGAGAAGTGCTCTACCATTTTAAGCAAACGGGGATCGGTTCCAAAGAAACTGTGGCGGAAATAAGCCCCGCTTTCAACGAAGTATTTTTGATACTGGCCGTCGCTGATCTCACCCATGCGTTTGACCAGCAGGCCGTCGCGATCATTGCCAATCAAGGTGTCCCAATCGCCGCCCCAGATGACTTTGATGACGTTCCAGCCGGCGCCACGAAAAATGGCTTCCAATTCCTGGATGATTTTGCCATTGCCGCGCACCGGTCCATCCAAACGCTGGAGGTTGCAGTTGACTACGAAGATAAGATTATCGAGGCGCTCGCGCGAGGCGAGGGTAATGGAGCCGAGCGACTCGGGTTCGTCCATTTCGCCATCGCCGAGAAAGGCCCATACTTTCCCCCCGGTGGACAGTTTCAGGCCGCGATTTTCCAGATACCGAATGAAACGGGCCTGATAAATCGCCTGGATCGGCCCTAATCCCATGGAGACCGTGGGGAATTCCCAGAAATCCGGCATCAGCCAGGGATGGGGATAGGAGGACAGCCCTCCGCCAGGCTTCAATTCACGGCGGAAGTGCTCTAGCTTTTGCCGGGGAATGCGGCCTTCGAGATAGGCGCGGGCATATATGCCGGGAGCGGCATGGCCCTGGAAATAGATTAAGTCGCGGTCGCCAGTCTCGGTTTGCGCCTGAAGAAAATGGTTGAAGGCGACCTCATATAGCGTGGCGGCTGAGGCGAATGTCGAAATATGCCCGCCGATGCCCTCTTGAATCTTATTGGCCCGCACCACCATGGCCAGCGCATTCCATCGCACCAGGCTTTTGATACGGCGTTCCATTTCCTGACTTCCTGGGAAGGGCGCCTGCTGCTCCGAGGCAATCGTATTTTGATAAGGAGTGGTTGCAGTAAAGGGGAGGTTTACTCCCGCGGCGCGTTTTGCGTGCAGTGACAATTGCTGCAGCAGCCTCCCAGCACGTTCCGGGCCTCCCTTTGACAGCACGTAATCCAGTGAATCCAGCCATTCTCGAGTTTCTAGGACTTCCAATCCATTGGTCTGCGTCTCAGCCACGTCTGCTTACTCCACGATTGAATGGGAACCCTCCATCATAGACAATCAGAAAGAATTTTGCTGATCAGTGGATCCCGTAACGATGAACCGTAGGACGCTCCCCCAGGTTTCAGACGGCGACTCGGGGTGTTTTCGGGGGCAGGCCCGCGCTTCTGCGCCCCACGTCAACTAAGCCTGGGGGGGATTTTCAAGGGACTTATTTACTGCAGCCATACAGGATCTTTAGGTCTTGTTACAAATTCGGAACAAACCCTCTCTAATGAAGGGGGAATCGCTCTTGCCCTCGATTTCATCGAATTCTGGAAGAAGAGCGCTATAATTGCGCCCTCCGGGAAAGCTGCAACTATTTTCATCTCGGCTAGTTCCGGAAGGTTGATCGGGGGTCACATGTCCGTTAGGGGTCAGAGTCTACGGGTACTCCGTGAGCAATTGGGATTGACCATGAGAGACGTCGAGAACGCTAGCACCAGAATCGCTGAGAAGCACGGCAACGATGAATTCGTCATCGCCCCCAGCCGGCTTTCGGATTTTGAAACAAAAGGAGTCGTCCCTAGCATCTATCGTTTGTATGCGCTGGCCGTCATCTATCGCCGGGACATGCGTGAGCTGCTGGCCTGGTATGGAGTGGATCTGAATGCCATGACCACGGACCTCGACTTTGCTATTCCCCCTAAGTCGCACGTGTCGCAAGCATTGGCCAATCTTTCCAGCGTGGAGATGCCGATTCGTCTGGATCCCAGTTTCGATGCCCGTCGTACCGTAAACTTTGGCCGCATGGTGGAGCAATGGGGGCAAGTTCCTCTCGCCTACTTGGCGCAATTTGCCACTTGCGAATACACCTATGGTTATATCGGCAGCGAGGACCTCACCATGTATCCGATCTTGCCGCCAGGGAGTTTTGTTCAGATTGACGAGTCCAAGAACAAGGTATTGGAAGGCGGTTGGAGATCGGAGTACGAACGCCCCATTTATTTTGTCGAGACCAGAAACGGCCACACTTGCTGTTGGTGCACACTCACCCGAGAGGAAATTATTCTCCAGCCTCATCCCTTGTCGCCGGTGGCGGCACGTGTGTTGAAGTTTCCACAAGAGGCGGAGATCATCGGTCAAGTCGTGGGTATGGCTATTCGGTTGGGGGAGTGGCGTCCGGCTTCGGATTTTTCAGCAAGCTCGAAAGAGCGTGAAGCACTGAACTAAGATGGCGCGCCGAGCCGGCCCCCGGCTCCGGCGGCAGCAGTTCCGTGGCGTGTGCGGCCAATTGTTCGGTATACGTTACGGGCTCGATGCCGGCAAGTTCGCCGGATTTCTCCGCATCGCGCACAAGTTTCCGGAAGGGCATCGCCAGCACTCTCGATAACGTCGAGCGATGCGCCATCGCCAGTGCTTTGCTGGCGGCTGAGTCTCCGTGCACCTGGGCCAGTCCCCAGTGGTCGTATCCGCGTTTTCTGTCCCGCAGGCCGGAAATGTATTCCAGCGCCCGCAAGCATCCCGTCACCGCCTTTAGGGTCGTTTCTCGAAGGTCTTCCAGCGCAGAGAGCAGAGTCATGGCCGTTACGTTTTTGGAAATTTTAAATTAATCATACTTCTCGTAGAAAGCCTGTCCCACTGACGCATTATCGCAGATGCAATTCCAATTTAGAAAGGATTTCACTGTGAAAAAGAATTTGCGTTGGTTGGTTGTTGCTCTGCTTTTTAGTGCATTTTCAGTGCCCTCCCTGCTGGCCAATACTGACGGCAACCCTGAGGGACCTCCGCCGGGAGGACGTCATAGGAGTGTTCCTCCGACCATTGTGCATCATGGACCAATGATCTAACCAGCACAAGTTTGTTTTGCAAGCAGTCCCACTAGAGAAAGAACCTCACTATGAAAAAGAGTTTGCGTTGGTTGGCTGTTGCTCTGCTTTTTAGTGCATTTTCAACACTCTCCCTATTGGCAACTGATGGCAACCCGAACGGTCCTCCGCCCGGAGGGCATCGGAAGAGTGGATCTCCGGCTATTGTGCATCACGGGCCGGTGATTTAAGGAGGGCAAGGTTTTTAAGTAGTTGTGGGCCACCGAGAAAGGGTCTATAGTTTCACCTCGGTGGCCCATGTCTTTCTTGCGTGCACTTTGGTACTACCTGTGGATCGCTCCTCATGCACTGCAGGCGATCATTGTTGTTTTAATGATCCGTCGTCGGTGGTATCGGCAGTTCCCGATGTTCTTTCTCTACAACTGTGGTGAAATTGTTCAGTTCGCTGTGTTGTTTCTGTCCGCTTTTTACTTCCACTTTGACCACGGATACTTCCGTTTCTTCTCTACAGGACTGGCTGTGAGTGCAGCCATTCGTTTCGGTGTAATACAGGAGTTATTCGGACAATTTTTCCAGCAGTACCCGTCGTTAAGCGGTCCTGGGAGAATGTTCCTGCGTAGCTCGATCATGGTGCTTTTGCTGGTTGCTGTTGGCTTGACCATGTCTGCGCCAGGAACGAGCATCGATTTCCTGTTGCATGCGACGTACGCGCTGGATCGGACGGCCTCGATTCTCCAAGCCGGCTTGCTGGTATCGCTTTTCTTGTTTTCGCGATATTTCGCTCTTTCCTGGCGAAGCCAAGCTTTCGGAATCGCCCTCGGCATGGGAATTCTGGCGAGTGTGGATCTGGCCAGATCGGCAACGCGGCTTTATGGGTTGCTTAGCAGCCGGACTGCAGATTTCATTAGCATGGGGATTTACCATGCCTGCGTCTTGATTTGGATGTTTTACCTGACGGTAGCTGAACCTGAACCTCAGCGTGTTCTTAACGCGCTTCCCGAACACGATCTGGACATTTGGAACCGGGAACTGCAGCGCTTGACACAGCAATGATAATCACTTTCATTCTTATTTTTGTTGCGATCGTGCTGCCTTTAGGTCTTCTGTGGCTGGCCAAGGGTAGCATGGTGCCCTCGTCTCTTCTAGAGAATCCAGCCCAGCACTTACGCTATGTTGATGTGGAAGCATTCCGTAACCTCATTGACCCCGCGGAAGAAGAATATCTTCGTCAGCGGCTCGTGACATCGGAGTTCCGAAAGATCCAGCGGGAGCGGTTGTTTGCTGCCGTGGATTATATTGCTGGCGCCGCCCATAATGCAGCTCTGCTGGTGCGCCTGGCGGAAGCGGCGCGGCATAGCTCCGATTCTGCTACTGTACTAGCGGCCGAGAAACTGCTCGCCAGCGCAATTCAACTCAGGCTCTATGCATTTCGCGCCATAATTCAACTCTATTTCGAAATTCTATTGCCAGGGTCGCGATCTTCGTCGCTGATTATGGTGGAACGCTACGAGTCTCTCACGCGGCAGGTCATCATGCTGGGACTGCAATACCCGGTGCCGGGAGTTTCGGCAACCGCTTTGATTCAGTCGTAAGCAGAAGCGCGGGACTGGTGTCCTCTTAACCTAATTACCTAGCCTTGCATAAGACCATAAGGGTAAGTACCACGGGCAGATAGATCACCGAGGCATGAACCACCCGGCTGGCCAGTGCCTTCGAAGCGGACCGCGTCAGCTTGGCCACGTGATAGAGCAAGAACGTCCCCGCCAGGAACATCCCACCGCTATAGACTGCCCCCCCCCGCCCCGCCAGCGGCAGCATAGTGGTTGCAATCAGGAGGAATGTAAAACCGACGATCTCTGCTCGGGTAAAGCGCGAGTCCAGATCGAATCCAGGCAACATGCGAAAGCCGGCGCGATCATAGTCTTCACGGTACATTAGGGCGATGGCCAGAAAGTGAGGGAACTGCCATAGGAATAAAATCGCGAATAGAAACCAAGCTGACCGGTTGATGCCCGCCGAAGCTCCCGCCCAACCGATCAAGGCCGGCATGGCGCCGGGAAACGCTCCCAGCAGAGTGCATAGCGGGGTCCTCCTCTTCAACGGCGTATAGATCAGCAGGTAGGACAGCAGCGTGGACACCGCAAGCAACGCTGACAACGCATTGACGGCCAATGCCAGATAGACGCCTCCGGCAACGCTCAACACCATACCAAACAGAAATGCCTCGCGAGCGCTGAGCCGGCCGGAGGGCAAAGGCCGGTTTGCGGTGCGGCGCATTTGACCGTCCCAAACCCGTTCCATCCATTGGTTAAGGGTGGCAGTGCCACTGGCAACCAGCAGCGTGCCAATCAATGTATTGATCAATCCAACAATCCTGAACGGTCCCCGCGATGCGAGATAATAGCCCGCAGACGTGGTCATGAGGATCAGCAGATTCACTTCGGGCTTGGTCAGAGTGTAGTAATCCCTCAGCCTGGAAGTGAGTGTTTTCAACAATGGGGAATTTGCCATTCCGGTTGTGACCGCCATTTTACCAGTTCTTGCCCAGTTCCGTGTGCGCTTCTGTTCGAAACCTGGTCGCTCTCGATGAACTACAGCAATTATTAACGTTGGGAACTGAGAGGAATGATAAGGATCAGAGCTCAATTACGCAAGGGCGGTATGCTTTCTCGGCGAAAAATTTCTGCTTGCTGTTCCGAAAAGAGAGTAAATCCAATCACTGAGAACTGCGAGAATAGTGACAAGAAAAAATTGGAGGCGCGGGTCGGAATCGAACCGACGCATAAAGGTTTTGCAGACCTCTCCCTTACCACTTGGGTACCGCGCCTTATGACCTAAAGTAGCGTTATCCGCTGTAAAAGTCCAACCGGCCTAAGCGGGAATTCTGAGGGCCCGAGGCGGCCGCCCTCGAAAAACTCGCTTTACTTTGGATGGGGAACTACTCGCAGATACGGCTTCAGCGTCTTCCAACCACCGGGAAACATCTTTTGCGCTTCTTCGTTTGAAATAGCCGGTGGGATGATGACGTCTCCACCCTGCTTCCAGTTCACTGGCGTAGCGACTCTATGCTTGGCCGTCAGCTGCATGGAGTCCAGCACGCGTAGCACCTCGTCGAAATTGCGGCCGGTATTCATGGGGTAGATCAGCATCAGCTTGATCTTTTTGTCAGGGCCGACTACGAAGACGGTACGCACGGTAGCGTTGTCAGCGGCGGTGCGGCCTTCGGATGTACTCCCGCTCGACGCTGGCAACATGCCATACAGCTTGGCGACTTTGAGTTCCGGATCGCCGATCATCGGGTAATTGACTTTGTGTCCCTGGGTCTCTTCGATGTCCGCAGCCCACTTGCCGTGGCTGGTGACCGGGTCCACGCTCAGGCCGATGATCTTGGTGTTGCGTTTGGCGAATTCCGGCTGCAATCCCGCCATATAACCGAGTTCGGTGGTGCACACCGGCGTAAAGTCCTTGGGGTGAGAAAACAGAATGGCCCAGCCATCGCCGATCCATTCGTGAAAATGAATGGTGCCTTGCGTGGTTTCGGCAGTAAAGTCCGGTGCCGTGTCATTGATTCGAAGCATTGCGGGTGCGGTTTCGGTGACGGTACTCATGATATTTTCTCCTCGCTCCATTTCAAACTTTCCCGGACAGGCCGGGGCCTACTGGAAATCACGCGGCTTGCGAATCGGGTGCACGTCTCAGGTAGAAAAGCGAAACCCACCCCCATCGTAGCCGGGTGGGTGTAGAGAATCCGTTCGTTCTACCCACACGCCGGCGCCCGGCTACAACAACCCAAGGCAGGCAGCGTGGAGTAGGTTCGCATATGTTCTTTAGGATACGCGGCCGGAGAAATATGGTCAACGTTCCATGAAAGCCGGTAGTGGCTCATCCGAATTAGTGCCCAAATCGCGCAATGATAACTCCGATGATGGTTCCACCAAGTGCTCCCATGCCGATGATTGGCGCGTAGGCTTTGGTGATGAGGGCATCGGGGATGCTCAGCAGCAATCCAAATATCAGACCAACAGTCCAGCCCGGCCATGGCAACCGGACCGAGCCTATGACGAACCCAATCCCAAATCGCGCAATGAAAGCCGCTGTGATTGCTGTCTTTTTATCGGGGAAGCTCATGGGCAGCATGATTGCGATGTCAACAATTCCGAATACCAAACCACAGATGACGCCGAGCAGGATTCTAGACATTTTGTCCCTCTTAGATTGCCGCTGATGCAGGCGGCCCATTAAACCAACTAATTCGTCCGTTGAGCCACTACCTGAGAACAGCGAGTATGGCAGTCTGTGGCTAATTTCAGCGATAACGCTACAATAATCCTGCATGAATACTGATCGTCGCCGCTTCCCCTTCGTTCAGTTCGATGTTTTTACCTCGAAGCCTTTCATCGGGAATCCCCTGGCTGTGTTCACAGATGGCCGCGGGTTGAGCGACGAGCAAATGCAGTTGGTGGCCAAGGAGATGAATCTTTCGGAGACGACTTTCGTCCTACCTCGTGACGAGGCCACCGAGCAGAAGCGCGGCATACGCGTGCGGATCTTCACCGTGCGGGAGGAGTTGCCCTTTGCCGGCCATCCCACGCTGGGGACTGCGTTTCATCTCCGCGGTTTAACGGGACTCCGCGAGGTCGCACTCGACTTGAATGTGGGCAAGGTCCCCGTTCAATTCGAGGAACCTCCGGGTCAACCGGTGTTCGGCGAGATGAAGCAGGTCAATCCTGAATTCGGTCCTAAGCATGATCCCGAGGCCGTGGTGCGGGTATCGGGATTGCGGGATGGTGATATCGATCCCTCCTTGCCCATCCAAACGGTCTCGACCGGGCTGCCCTTTACCATCGTGCCAGTACGAGGGTTGGAGATCATGCGCAACCTCCAGCCTGACCTCAAGGCTTCCGCGGAATACCTGCAACGAGCAGGCGGGAGGTTTTTTTATTTTGTGAGCCGGGAGACGGTAGATCCCGAATCCCGGTTGCACGCCCGCATGCTGTTCTATAACGGGGAGGACCCGGCAACGGGCTCTGCCGCAGGGTGCGCCGCGGCGTGGATGGTGGCGCATGGGGTGTCAAAGCCGGAAGAACGCGTCATCATCGAACAAGGCGTGGAGATGGGACGCCCTAGCCAGGTTTTTGTGAGAGCGTCGCGCAAGGATGACCGAGTGGTTAATGTGCGCGTCGGTGGAAATGTTGTGGAGGTGTTGCGCGGAGAAGTGTTTTTATGATCGCGATGTGCACGAACACACAGCAAAAATGCATGCCCAAACGACATGCAGATTTTTCACGATGTAAGTCTTCCCGTTAGCATTCGCGTCACTTTACAGAAACAAATCTCGCCGTTAGGATGCAGATCGCTCTAGATTCCCTGGTAGAAAGTTTTCGAGTACTCCCCCGGCGCCAGGTTGCGGCCCGGTTCGCCACTTCGGAAACAAGAATGAAACCAAAACGAACGATTCTCTGCGTTGACGATAATGAACAGTCCCTCTCCATACGAAAAGTCATGCTGGAAACCCGCGGCTATCGCGTGCTTGCCTGCACCGGCACCAGGGAGGCGCTGGAGCATTTCAAAAAGGGTGGTGTGGACCTCGTACTCGCCGATCTTATGATGCCGGGCCTCGATGGCAACAAGCTGATCGAAGAAATCAAGGGTCTCTCGCCCCAGACTCCGGCCATTCTTCTCTCCGCGAAGACCAAGATCTATGACCGCGACACTAAGGCAGACGTATTCCTTCCCAAAGGAACGTATCCGCCGGTGGAGCTATTGGAGCGCATTCGTGTCCTGTTGGTGCGAAAACGTGGTCCAAAGAGACCACTGTCGCTCGCAACCAATGCACCTTCACAGATCAGTGCCGCCTGAGGCTTAGGAGCCGGTCAACAATTATGCTGGTACCTAGAAGCCATCTCATAAATAGTTCCTCATTAGGATGAGGATGCAACCGAGCTGGACCAGAGCGAGGAAGTTGGCCTCTGACCAGGCGGGGAAAATTATGCAGCCAGCCTGCACCCGTTACTTGCGGAACCCATGCAGGAATGGAAGAACACAACACCTTATTTACAGCCTACGGATTGGGTGTTTCCCTCCATGTGGTGCAAAGGCACGCAGCCGCGTACCGCGAATATGCTGGTTGCGGATCATCTGAAACCGGCAGCGGTAGCAGTACGAGTGTTAACCGAAGATGACCTGCGTCGCTTCGGGTTCCACAACCTGCGTCATAGCTTGGCGAGCTTCCTCGTTCGGAAAGGAACGGACGTGAAGACGGTGCACAAGATGCTTCGCCACAGTGACGTCGCTACGACGCTCGGAATTTACGCCCACAGCATGAGCGAGGATTGTCTGGCAGCGCAGGATGACATGCCGGCGGCGATGATGACGCCGTCAAACGCGGTGAACTGAGCGACCACAGGTGTGAAACACAGGTGACCGACCGCCGCCAGATTGCTTCCCTATAACCCGTCGCTCGTCCAGAACTTCGGATTGTCACGCAGGTTCCCCGGTACTAATCTCCTCGATGAGTGGATTGGCGATTTGCCACTCATCGCGGAGATCGTAGCAAGCCAATTGGCAAAGATCACTTGCTCAACGGGCCGGCAATACATCGAGAATAGGTTCCAACGGCAATCCGCTTCCCCCGGCCCCTGATGCCAGGACCTCCGCCGTGACGGCTCGCGCTCCTGCGCAGGTTGCGGTGGCACTCTAATCGTCAGATTGATG
>Ga0207138_1080_pt1 | contig 16507 bp, 11 predicted proteins | sample Alteio_BWMinHeat_6_FD_153589 | JGI IMG/M metagenome (GOLD analysis project Ga0207138, IMG submission 153589) | Enriched cells from forest soil in Barre Woods Harvard Forest LTER site, Petersham, Massachusetts, United States -... | ecosystem: Environmental > Terrestrial > Soil > Temperate forest >...
AAAGGAACTGAAAGATCACTACCTAACTTTGACTAAGGAAGACCTCAGTGATCCCAGCGTAAATATCTGCGCGGGAGTTCGGTGGCTTTTTCGGAAAAGAGAAATTGCTTCAGTCGTGAGGTTAAAGCGCCAGGCCACGTGGCTCGAGGCTGCCGAGGAATATAAGGGCGATCTCAAGGGCTTATTGAATAAGGATCCAGACTCCCAAGGCGACGTGGCGCCTTTCCTGGGATACCTAGAGGAATTCGAAAAATGCGGAAAATAGTTGGGTGGAGTTTCGTATTCCTCCTTTTATCAGTCTCCGTCGCTGGGGCAAAATCCACGCATTTGGAGAAATTGAGATCCCGTTACCCCTACGGCTTGATTGGCGATGACTACGGGGTCTTGAAGGTGGAAGATCTCGCGGTGAATACCTGCAACGGCGAACCTGCTCCATTCAGCGAGGAGAATGGAGCTTATCCTTACTGGCAATGTTTTCCGCTCAAGAAGGCGAAAATGCGATGCCGCAGCTTGGGCTATGATGCAACGGTCAAAATGAAGACGGGATACATGTTCGTCGAAGGCGAGAATGAAGAAGGCCTTCAATCTTATCTCGCTCGGGACGCGCGGGATATCCGATTTTGCAGAGAATTTTTGCGGGATTGGAAGGGGATCACGCGAGGGGAGAAATTTGTGTGCATCGCTGGCACTTTTGGCCGCGTTCAGCCGGCCAAGGATGGCCATAAAGAAACGGACTGGGTTTTCGAGAAGTTCAAAACCCGCAAGGGATGTGTTTCCGCCGGCACCGAATGTAGCTTGAAAGAGGTTTCTTCACTGGAGAATTGCCAACTGCCGGGTGGGCGAACCGCCAGCCGCCGAAACAGAGCGTCCAGATGAAGTAGAAAAATTCACATGCCCCTGCCATTGGTCCTGATCGTTTATCAAGGATGTTCGCTGCCAGATGGGCAAACCAATCGAGGAACAGGACCGGGAAGCGTTGAAGAAGTTGCGCGCGGGATCGCGGCGAAGGTGTCGCAGCGCGAGGCGGGGACAAAGCGAATTGGCGGAGTTTCTAACGGGCTCGCTGCCAGCCGCTGCGGAGGAGCCATGTGGTCGGAGGGAACAATCGCGAAAGCGATTCTCTTAGCCATTTGGGAGGACGAATCTGTTTCAGCTTCTCGAAGGTGTCTTTTCCCATAAGTTTTTCGAGATCCTTGAATCCGAAGACGGAAGAAAAGGGATCGAGCGTAGGCTTGATTCCAAGGTGCTTGGAGAAATTAAAGAGCACATATTTGAGGGCGTTTTTTACTTCTTTGGGAGTTTTGAGGGGGTGGAGGTGGTAGCGCCCAAGAAAAACCGCACCAGCAGTTTTTCTTGCTGTATTTATTGCATGGGCGATAGCCACCGTAAGACTCTTCATGCCGCGTTCGAGCGCTTCATTATTCATAACCTCGGCGATTATATGAGCGTGGTTCGATTGCAAGGAAAAGTGAATCACCTTTAAACCGAGCTTAGCGGCCTTCGCGAATGCATTCTGGAAATTATCCATACCTTCCAGCGAACGAGGACTCTGGATTCCGGACTGAAGCTTCAATGTAATATGCAGCGGAGCTTTTCCTGATATTTCCGGGCGCTTCACGTGATTGGGCTGGCCTTCGAGTTTCTTTTTCCGGCCTGCGCCTTTTCTTTTCCCGCCGCGCTTGGAGGAAAAATTGAGCTCTGCCTGCGGGGATTTTTTACTTTTTCGCATTCATGTCTATATATAATTTCACACTACACTACGCAATAAATTAAGAGAGAAAAAGAAAAATATTTTCGCTGAATTTTATTTTCGAGACATTTTATTTTCGAGAAGTGTCCTTTTTCCTCATATATGTCTCCCCTTTATTTTTCAGCATAAATGTCTCCCACTCGGATGTGCCTTTGCTTGCATGCAATGATTCTTCGAGGGGGAATCACGGATGGGAGGCCTTTTCTTGAGGAAGCAGGATCAGTTTCGGTATCGGCAGATAAGAGAGTTCATGGAGGGAAAAGTGTCTCGATCCGAGACGGCGCGACTTCTTCAATTAAGTGAACGCTCGATCACTCGCCTGGCCCGCCGAATCCAGGAGTCTGGAATAAAGGCCGTAGTTCATGGCCACCGCGGAAGAATGGCTCCGAACGTGACGGATAAGAACTTAAAGCAACGAGTTCTCAAACTAGTTCGTGAAAAATATTTCGATTTCAACATGACCCATTGCCTTGAAGTCTTAAAAGAGCGCCATAAATTGAAAATTCCCTATGGCCCATTCCGAAGGTGGTGCCACGAGAATCAAATGGTGAAACGAAAGCGGCGCAAGCGCGCCAAAGCTCGCCACTTAAGATCGCGAATGCCGGCGGAGGGTTATCTTTTACAAATGGATGGCTCGCCTCACCACTACAATGGTGTCGATGTGTGGCATTTGATTGTGGCGATTGACGACGCAACGAGCGAGATCCCCTACGCTGAATTCTGCCCATATGAGGACACACTCTCGTGCATGAAGGTCATGAAGACCATCATCGGCAAGAAAGGCATACCGAGAGCCGTTTACGTGGATAGGGCAGGCTGGTCGGGCGGCCAAAAAAGAGTGGAATTTAGCCAATTCAAGCGTGCCTGTGAGGAACTAGGCATCATGGTTTTGTTTGCGGAATCACCACAAGCCAAGGGGCGCGTGGAGCGAGCCCACGACACCCTTCAAGATCGCCTGATACCGGAGCTCCGGGTAAGAAAACTCAACACCATGGACAAGGCCAATCAATACTTACAGCGATCATTCCTGCCGCAATACTGGAACCAAGAAAATATAGTTCCGGCACGGGAACGTCAGAGTGAATACCGAACCCTCAAGCCCGAGATCGACCTAGAGCAAATTTTTTGCATCAAGAAAACCCGCATCCTAGCCGCTGATCACACCTTTAGCTTCAATGGAAATTTTTACGCCATAAGCCAGAAGCTTGAGCACTCACTTAAGGGAAAGCATGTGGAGCTTCGTTTTTACACAAATCCCAGCGCTCCCATGGGAGTTTTTTTTGAAGATAAAGAGCTTCGCTGGAAAGAAGTAAATACCAAAAGGATAAGGCAAGACCGCACCGAGAAAAGCTACGAAGAATACATTGCCAAACTTGAAGAAGACCTCAAGCCAGCTAGAAAAAATCAGGACTCTAACAGAATTAAGCGCCTCATCAGTGACCACCGCAAGAATATCAAACGAGACATTTATGATGAAAAATTATCGAGACATTTATGATGAAAATTGACATTTTATTTTCGAGAAGTGCCAAATCAAACTCTCGCCAGATTTTAATTGAAAATGCCAAATGAGAATCCATTGATTTTCCTCTCGAGAGTCACGCTCCCCGCCGGTTCACTACGTGTGCGCCGGGTTCAGTCGAATCTGCCTAGAAGCGCCAATTCAAATTTCCCCTGCACGCTCCGCGCTGCCGAGGAGTAACGTTCACTCAGCAGCACTTCGCGCGCTCGGACCGCTAATTCGCCGGAACCGTAGTGGGCACGCCCGGCATGGTGAGAACGTTCGTGGAAGGCGAAGAGAGGCCGTGGCCGTCTGATACGACTTCGCTGGGGTCCTCGCTCGTGGGAGGCGAGGCGCTTCTTACAGAAGACTTGAAGGCATCGCACATAGCCGTCACGTTGCTGTCCGAACCAATTTTATTGTCGTCGCCAGGCTTTAAATCGGCGTTCACGCAAGCATCGCTTACGTCGCGCAGTTTTTGAACGATCGCCTTGTTCTGATCGTCCAAAGGTTTGCGTCCTTGGCCTGCCTGGGTTTCCAGTCCCTCGAAGATCACATCGTTGCAATCTTCGGCCACGCGTTTTTTGGCTTCATTCTGTTTTTCGGCCTGGGCGTCGTCCCTGGCCTGGTCGACGTTTTCGGTAACCGGCACCTTTCTGCCGGAACTGTCGAGGGTGTCCAAAGGAAGGCCATTCACGTTGGACGCGCGTTTCAAGTCGGCCCTCGTCACTTGTTTAGCGTCACTCATGATCTCGTTTTTGCAGCTCCGATACTCGTTGCTGCTGGTGTTTCGGGTATTGTCATCGAGGATGTCTTTGCTCTTGCGGAAAAGGGTCTCGAGGGAGCCCATGGCGCCTAGCACGCGGTTGCGTCCTCCGCAGATCGCGTTGGTATCGCTGCAGTCACTCGGCATCACGTTCGCCAGCCCTTCGTAGTCAGACTTGGAAACTTTGCACTTGTTCTTCATCTTCGCCGCTTCGGCGGATTTTCTATTGAGCTCGGAGGCCATCGAGTTGAAGGCCGAAGTTACGTCCTTCACGTCGTCGACTTCGGTATAGCCATTGAGGCCGGCCAGCGCGCTCTTCATCGATTTGGGCATCTTGATGAGGCCGGTTTTATCGTCTACCTCGAGCGTTTCACTTTCGGCGTTTGTGGTCTTTATGCTCGACTTGACGCCGATCTTGACGAGGTCGTCGTTGACGCCTTTCACGCCGGCGGCGATCAGCTGGCTCATTTGGCTGAACTGGTTAGCGACAACAGCGAAAGCCTGCTTCACGGTGGTATTATTCTGGTCCACGAATTTTTGGCGGTCTTGTTCGGTTTGTTGTTGGGCGTTCTCGTGATCCATGCGGCTGCGGTCCATGTAGTTGATGCAATCGTCGAAGCCCGAGCAGGTGGCGGTGGAATTGCCGATCGTCGGTTTTCCGTTTGCGTCCAAGGTGAGGGTTTGCATCTGCAGCGCGGTTTCGCCCGCGTTCACGGCGAAGGTGGAACCGTTCGAAAGCTTGGTGGCCTGGCGGGTGCCACGAATCCCGCTTTCGAGCGTGGCGCTGAGCACGCGCAGGCAGTCGAGGGATTTATAGGGATCTTCATCGGCCGTGCAGTCGGATTTGAACTGGCCGAGCTCGGAGTTATACACTTTGTGGAACTGCGTGCGGAAATCGCTCATCTCGCCTTCCACGCGGTCGATCCAGTTCTTGATGTCGTTGGAAGTTTCGCGCTCGGCATCTTTTATGGCGTTCAGCTTGCCGTAGTAACGGCTGCCCTGGCTGCTCATATCGCTCCTGAAGTTGGCCGTGGCCTTATCGTAGCAGGCGTTGTAAGCGTGGTTCACGAAATTGGCGATCGCATTATTGTCCACCCGCGACTTGAAGCTATGCTGGCGGTAGGTGCTGAGCACGCCGGACAAAGTCTCATCGAATCGGCTGCGCGTGAACGCGAGGAAAGCGTCAGGCTGAGACACGTCGAGGTTTGCGGGCAGGTTGACCTTCTGGGCGTTCATGTAGTTGCTGAGCGAAATATTGTTGAGGCCCGCCATGTCGGTTTTTGCGCGCACGCGATTGCCCACATCGTTGCCCTGCCCCTGGTTGGCGATGCTCGCACCGATACACTGGGCGGGAGGCAGGTCGACGTCGTTGTCGAAGCAGGGCGCGGGCTGGCTCTGGTAGCAATATTCCACGTCCTGCATGAGATCGAAATACCAGGAGTTGGCGGACGACACGCGCATCTGCTTGAGATTTTCCACCTGCTTGACGAGGCCGGTTTTCAAGCCGTCCTTGCTTTCACCCTGCTTGGCGTTCAGTACGTTATTGAGGTCGAGCTTCATTTTTTTGAGATTATTCAAGCTCTCCCGGTAACCGCCCTTGCCGTCTTTTCCGTCCACATCAAGAGAGATCTTCTCGGCGATTTTCTTGTGGGCGTCGATGATCTGGGTATACGTTTTTTGAACTTCGCCGGCGGCATTGATGAGCTGCTGGAAGGGCGCCTTCGCGCGCTCGGCGATCTGGTTCACCGAGTTCTGCAGGTTCATGATGCACGACATTTTTTTGTTTGTGTCTTCCATCTTGGCTTTGTTGAGTGCGATGGCGTCCATGATCACGGCCGCGGTCGAGCATGTCGGTTCAAGGCTGGTGATTTGGTCGGGAGTGAGGTTCTTCACCGCCTCTAACTGTTTGTCTTTTCTCTTGGCGTAATATTTGTCATAGGGGCGAACCGCTTTCTGCACACAGGCCTGTGCCTCGACCATCGCGAGTTGGAGTTGTTGCTGGATCTGATTGAATTGACTCTGCTGCGTTTGCACTCCGGCGGTATTCTGCTGCATCACCGAAAGCTGGGTGGCCAATGACTGGAGCTGGAGGCCGGAAGATCCGTAGGCACTGAAAAAACCGTTCACGTTTCCGAGGGCTGAGCTTACGCCGCCCATAGTGCTGCTGGCCATGTCATCGGCGTGGGCGCTTTGCGGAATGAGCAGCGTGACAATGAGCAGGCAGTGAAAAAAAGGAGCACGGGAGGCGCGACAAATATAAGGAGCGCGGGAAGCGCGACAAATATGAAGTTGGGGTGCTTTCATCATGAAGACCCTATCGGACAAATGCCGTGAAAACTGGAGCGGTTGCGGGGGAACTGTCTAAAGTTTAGACAGGGGCGCCGCAGAGAGACTCCCCCCGAGCAATTTCAAGCCTATAAGCTCATCAATTTTTCGAAAATCTCGACGACTTGGCTCCGGTCGACCCGGAATTCCTTGGGTCCCAGCATATAACGGCGGATCACGAAGTCCCATTTGTCATCAGTGGGGAGCATCTGATAAGCGAGCAGAAAGTTGAAGATCGCCACGTGGTCTTTGGGATCCGTATAGCCCTTGGAGCGGGCTTTTTCGGCGATGAAAGGCTGGAAGACCGGGTAAGCCACTGCGGCCTCGGCGTTGTCGAGGACTCCGTCGTGGTTCTTGTCAAAACGAGAAAATAGCAACTCAATGTAGTACGGGAAGAGCACGAAGGACTGGGTATCGGCGAGGGTGAAGTCATCGGAAGCAGCGGCGCCTTTGCGCAGGAAATGTTCCATGTTCCCGAAGACAACTCGCTGGTTCTCCGGGGATAGCGCTGCCATGTAATCGGCCAGGCCAGGCAGGTAATTCCAGATCTCTCGCGATTTTTTGAGGAATTCGCGCCGGTAACAGGCGCCCGGGATAAGGAGCTTCTGATTGGCATCGAGCCGGGAAGCTTTACAAAGTGTGGCAAGCTTTTCGTGCGCCTTGGGGCTACGTTCGAGCGTCGAAAGAATCAGAGCCTCGAGTTCGAGCCCTTCGTTCATGGTAAGGCCGCGGTCTCCATCGGACGAATAGAGAAAAAGGCTGGCTTCGAAGAGGCGCTTGGAGATGCTCGCGCGCATATCCTTATTCACAAGCCGGAGTTCACGCATGATCGGGAAAATATCACTCACGAGGGAATCGAGTTCGGTGGCGGTGAGCATGGCTTTGCGGGGGTTTCCGAATCCCTGAACGAGCAGCCGGTTGAAAGATCGCATCGCCAGCATCTTCACCATATGCATATAGGAAAACTGGAGAACGTCGCCTTTTTTGGGAATCACCACGTTGAAAAGACCGCCCGACGCGGCGAATACCGTGCGCACCTCGATGGGAGTGCGCTTGAGCGCCTTCACTGCCTCGCGGGAGAGAGTGCTCTTAAGCGTCGTGGCTTCCAGAAGCTGGGTCTCGGACACGCTGTCGATTTCGTCTTTGCTCAAAACGCCGTCGGCAAATTGATCGCCATATTTTGTTCGGTAAAGAGCTTCCGCCGCGTGAAGGCCCTCGATGGCAAAATGCACATTTTCGCGAAGGTGGGAGAGGCTTTCCTTGGTGATTGCGAATTTTTTCGGATCTGCGGCAGACCCCAGCAGCTTGCCAAAAACCACCTTGATGAATTGGCGCGCGGTATTGGGCCGGCAGGGAAGGAGATTCTGCTTGTAAAAAGTGAGTATGAGATCGTCTATCTCCTCCGAAGTGATCACATGCCCCGGTTGCTGCTCCAACACGAATTCAAAGGTATTCGTGAAGTCGGAGAAAATACGCTCCACCATTTTCAGGCCATTCCCGTGGAGAGAGGACCGCGGAGACTGCAAATGAAACTGCACGCGCAAATATGATGCGAAAAAACGGGGTGCAAGGCGATAGACCTTGGGCCAGTCAGCCACTGTGATTTCATTGCGGGGCGGAGAAAGCAGGATCGCCTTCACAGGCCGGAGAGCTTCCGAGAAAACCCCCATGCGCACTGACCAGTGATCTTCCGGCAGGCTTTGCCCGCGATAAAGGAACGCGCTCAGCTCGCGCACGTAGGCTTGCAGGTGATCAAACGTATAAGAGGATTGTTTACCCTTGAGCTGCCCGCCGAACCGGGAAACGGCAGAAATGACCTGCTTCAGGGCGTCTTCCACGCGATCGCTATCAAAGCCGCGTTCAACGAACGACGCGGCCGAAAGCGGCATCAACGGGCGCAAGGATGCGGTGAAGCTCCGTAGATTCTCGAACAACTGATCGAGCTGCTCGAGGTCGTGGCGGCTCAGCCGGTCAGCCGGTCCGCCGAGAATGGCCTGTTTGAGGGCCACCGCTTCGTCGAGCAAAGCCGGCTGGATTTCTTTTCCAGCTAGAAAATATTTCGTCAGGAAGCCGGCCAGTTCCCTTGGGGTGAAATAGTCCTGATTTTTTCCGCTCGTGTAACCCGTAAATTTATTCAAGGCCTGGTGGAGGCAGGCAAAATAGGTGGCGTGCTCGTTCTCGGTGAGCGTGCCTTCGCTGAACCTATTGAGCACTTCGCCCGTTCGCAAAAGGCAATCGGTGCCGGTGCTCACGCTGGTGGTCGCCTTGGTCACCTTGTCGTTGAAGCGCAGGGAGCAGCCGGTGGCGAGAGTAACGGCCATGAGCGCCAACAGGAGAGACTTAAAAGACATAGCCCGCCCCCCCTCTCACGCGATCGTTGCGCTGGTAGCGGCTGATGAAGTCAACCGGACTGGTGCTATTGGAGCCGAGCACGTCAACGCCGACATTTAGGACAAGCTTCGCAGCCGGGCTATAGAACAAATCGGAGACGAGAATATTTCCGTCGTTCTCGGTGTCGACGATGAATTTCGTGTCGAAGAGAATGCGACGGGCCCAGTCGTCATTGATCGGCGTGAATATGGCGAAGCTGAAAGCGTTCTTGAATGCGAAGCGCGGCTCAAAAGTATTCACTCCCGGAGTCACAAAGGGGCCGCGGTCGTCTGCGATGCCGCCGTTGCGGTGCAGGAAGCCCGCCTCAAGACGGGTAAACTTGAAGGTCTGGAACGGCTGAGTTTTTGCGGTGAGGCCGTAGAGAACGGCATCGCTGGTTTCCTGGGTATTCCAGGCGGCTGGCGTAACATCGCGTACGGGACGCTCATTCATCGCGCTGGCCACCAGGCTATGCTTGCCAGCATTGAGCCCTAAATCCACGCCGTAGAGATCGTGGTAGAGCACTCGCGGCTGGATCACAGCGGGAACTTCATTGGTCGCGAGATCAAGGCGTCCCTCGTAGGCGAACAGAAACTGGTTCATCGGTTTATGCGTATAGGAAAGGCGGCCGAAAGGACCGGTTTCGCGCCCCACGCGCAGGGTGCCGCCGCCGCCGCCGTGCATGACGAGACTCTTAGTCGGAGGAACGTCTAAGTTGAAGTTTACGTTCGTCGGCTGATTGAAGAGAAGGATGCTCGAGCCGGGACAAGAGAACCAAGGCGAGGAGCTGCGGCAGGTTCCGCCCGAGATGTCAAAGGGCGCGCCCTGTTCGGGAATAAAAATCGGGCTGTAATAGGCCGTTGCCTGGAAGACTTCCGACTGAGCGCCCAAGAAAAGCCCGGATAGGCCGTTCTCCCGTTCGTTCAGATAGTCCCAGCGAAATCTCGGCTGGTAAAGACCGAGGCTCCAGTAGCTGTCGAGGGTATTCCACTCATAGCGCTTGCGGCCGAGATAAATAGAGACGTGCCGGGGTTCATTTTTGTTTTCGAATCCCGCAAAGGCCTCGCCGATATCGAGGTAGTGGTAATTGGCGTGGCGCAGGCCATACAGGGTTTCCGCTTCCGCGGTGACGTGAAAATTTTCTTTTTGTCCCACTCCGCGAGCGCCCACGATCAGGGCGAGGTTGCCGGTGCCGGCGTCGGAAATGGATTCACTCGCGGGTGTGAGGTAGCTGTTTCCTTGCACGCCTAAGCGAACTTCGTTGTCGTCCAGCTTGGGGTACATGGAAGGGATGGAATAGGCGGAAGGGGCGACGAAAAGCAGGCACGCGGCGACGAGCGACACAGCTAGTGCGATGTTCAAAAACTTGCGGCTATGGTTGGCTTTTTCGCGCAAATCCGTCTCCGGTTCAGGTGGGGCGCGACTATACTAAAAAAGAGCAAATAACTCAAGTTAAAGGGTGTAAATTTACTTAATGATTACAAATAGTTATGGGGCAACATTGATGCAATAAGTCGAGAGGGCAAAGGATTCTTGAGTATTCCTCTCCAATCCGTTACGGACAAGCGCCGCGTCACTCTAAATGACTAATGTTTATAGTTTTAGGATAGGATCTAAAGCTTTCGCGCCAGCAGCATGCCATCCCGCACCGTAAGCATCACGATCTCTACGCGCTCATCGCTTCGCGCGTGCTTATTGAAGTCCGCGATCGCAAGATCGCTGGTTTCCTTGGGGTGAAGAACGTTTCCGCTCCAAAGCACGTTGTCGACCACGATCAGGCCGCCGCGCCGAACTTTGGGTACCATTTTTTCCCAGTAATTTTTGTAGTTCGGCTTGTCGGCGTCGATGAATACCAGGTCGACAGAGCCCTCGATCTGCTCCGCGCTCTCGAGCGCTGGTCCGAGTTTTAGCTCGATTTTTTTCCCGTGCGGGCTCTTGGCCCAGAATTTTTTTGCCATGCCGGTGGCCGCAGGGTCGATGTCCATGGTGATCACTTTGCCGTCCTCAGGCAGCGCCGTGGCCATGGCGAGGGCACTGAAGCCAGTGAAGGTGCCGAATTCGATCACGCGCTTGGCGCCGGTGATGCTTACCAGCATCGCGAGGAAGCGCCCCTCGAGGAGTCCGACTTGCATCTGGGGCAGCTTCATCTCCGCAACGGTGGCCGCGCGCAGCTCATCGAATACTTCGGGCAGCGCTGTGGTATAGGCCCGGCAATAGTCCTCGATGTCTTTATCTATGAAATTCATTTACTTCTCCATTTTCCAGTTCTTATGCACAATCAGCCGCGCGCCGCGGCCGAACGTGAGGTACGAATAGGTCCACTGAAACAACACGAACAGACGGTTCTTGAAGCCGATCAAATAATAAATATGCACGAAAAGCCAGGTCAGCCAGGCAAGAAAGCCGAAAAAATGCAGCTTGCCGAATTCCACGATGGCACGCGAGCGCCCGATCGTGGCCATGGTGCCTTTGTCCACAAAATGGAAGGGCTCGGTTTTTTTGCCGCCGGCCAAGCGGACAATATTGCGGGCGGCATGGCGGCCCTCCTGCATCGCCACGGGGGCCAAGCCCGGAAGCGTGGCGCCGTTTACCTGCACGGCAGCCTGGTCGCCGACCACATAAATTTCGGGGAATCCCGGAAGGCTTAGATCGGGGTTCACTTTCACGCGGCCCGCTTTGTCGAGCTCGGTACCGAAGGTTTTGTTGAGGGCGCTGGGCAGAACTCCGGCGGCCCAGATCACTGTCGAGGCGCGGAGGAACTCGGAGCCCATCGCCACGCCATCCTTGTTCACGTTCGTAACTCGCGTGCCGGTCCTTACGCTCACACCGAGCTTCTCGAGGTCTCGAAGCGCGCGCTCGGAGCTCTCAGGTGAGAAGGAGGAGAGAATGCGCTGGCCTGCCTCGACCAACACCACACGCGTGAGCCGCGGATCGATATTGCGGAAATCTTTCTCTAAGGTGTAACGGCTGATCTCACCGAGCGCTCCGGCGATCTCGACCCCCGTCGGGCCTCCGCCTACGATCACGAAAGTCAGGAAAGCTTTTTGTTTTTCGGGATCGGTTTCGCGCTCGGCGAGCTCAAAGGCGGTGAGCACGCGGCGGCGGATTTCGGTGGCCTGCTCGAGCGTCTTGAGTCCCGGCGCATTGTCCTCCCATTCGTCGTGACCAAAATAAGAATGCTGCGCGCCTGTGGCCACGAGCAGGTAATCAAATTTCAGGGCGCCGAAATCGCCGCGGATTTCTTTTTCCTTTGCGTGGATCGATTGCACATCTCCGAGCAGCACGCGAATATTTGGATATTCGGAGAGAAGGCTGCGGATCGGATAGGCGATATCGGCCGGGCTCAGCGCCGCCATCGCCACCTGGTAGAGAAGCGGCTGGAAGAGATGGTAATTGCGCCGATCGATCACGACGACGGAAAGGTCACGGCCTTTTTTCCCTAGAGTCTTTGCGGCGTTAAGCCCGGCGAAGCCGGCGCCGACGATGAGTACCGTCTTGGCCATCCGTTGCGTTGTAACACAGGCGAGGCAGCCATGCGCTGCAGCTATCTGCCCTTTAGTTGAAATAGGCGCTCATGCCGCGTTTTTGCTGTTTGACCGCCGGTGGCGTTCTAACAAAATATGTTTAGCCTCCGTGATCTGACGGGCCTTTTCATTGGCGGAGGCGGCGGAGTGGGCTTTGTCTTTGTCCGGATGAAATCGTTTGATCCAATGGCGGAAGGCATTCACGATGGTGCGCGTATCGGCGTCTTCGGGCACGGCGAGGATTTCGTGGGGAAGGCCGCGAAAATTGGGGAAGAGAAGGGCGGGATTGCGGGGCGGCACGGGCTTGTTTTTTCGTTTTTCCCCGAGCGGCACCACTTTAAGCTCTATTACCTCTGGCTCCGCTTCCAATCGTCTTAGATTCAAATTCTGCAGAATTAACCGCTGGGCGGAAAAATCCGCCTGCATGCTCAGGCCGAAATAGAGCGTACCCACGAGCACGATCCCGAACTGATGGTAATAGAACATCTCCATGGCGGCACATGGAGTAAGGACGCAGAAGAGGCCGATCTTGAGCATAGCTGGCTCCCTTACCAGTTTATCGGCCAGAAAGGGTGGGCGCTGCACCGCTAAAGTATTGAATTAAAAAGCTAATTAGGCAAGGCTGGGCATCGAACCATGCATTTCCATGGCGCGCAGGAGCTCGCGGAATTCGGCCACAGCTGCTTCCAGCGCCAGACGTTCATTCTTTAGGCGCCGCTTCCAGTAACGGGCGCGGGCCCGGCGGAATCGATGGTGTTCCGCCACTTTGAGTTCTTTCCAGGCTTGAAACTCACGGAGCTTAAGCTGGAATTCGTGGAGCTTCTCTTCGAGAGAGGCCCGCATCTGTTCCAGCTGATCCGGAATTTCCTTATGCGCCCAGGAGCTGCGGAATTCGTCAAACGAGGCCTCGAATCGGGCCTTGAGAATGACAGCGTCAGGCGTGCGGCGCAGGTTGAAGGCCAAACCGGTTTTTTCCAAAGCCGCGATCAACCATTTACTGGGATCCCAATGGTACCAGCGCACGCCATTGCGATAATCGGAGCCGAAGGCGTGGTGGAAATTATGGTAACTCTCGCCATTGGTGAAGATGGATAGCCACCAGCAATCGCGCGCGGTCACTTTCAGAGAATAAGGGCGATGACCAAAAGTATGGCAGGCCGAATTCGTCAAAAAGGACATGTGGTGGGTGAAGACCACGCGAAAGAGGCCGCCCCAGAAAAAACCGGCAAAGGGCCGGCCCACCATGGCGCCGAGCAAGGTGGGAAGACCGAAGCCCACGAGCGCGCAGAGCGGGAGATAGTATTTATGTTGCCACTGCACGAGGGGATCGCTGCTCAGGTCGGGGGCATTCGTTAGCGTGCGATCAGGCGGGTCAGCGAAAAAAATCCAGCCCATATGGGCGTAGAAAAATCCCCGGTTGATATTGTAGGGGTCGCCTTCTTTGTCGACGAAACGATGGTGGTAGCGGTGATCCGAGCTCCACTTCAGGGCGGAGTTTTCCACGCAACCAGCTCCGAAGAAAAGAAAGAGAGCGCGCATCCAGGCGGGGGTTTCAAAAGATTGGTGAGAAAAGAGGCGGTGGTAGCCAACGGTGAGCGAAATGCCCGTCGTGAAAATCATAATCGACCAGATCGCGAAGTCGGCCCAGGAAAACCCGTAGGTGTAGATTACATAGGGCAGGAGGGCAAAGGCAATCAGCGGAGTGAGCACTATGAACGCCGTATTCGTCCAGGAGATTGTTCCGCCCCATTTGGGATTATGCTGAAACTTGGATTCCATCGCGTGTCCTCAAGGTATTAAGCAGTAGCTGTGCACTCCGCCTCTAAAAATTGTAACGACTGCCGCGCCGAAAGGCTCAGGAATTCGTGTTTTTTAGGCAGGTATTCTTTTTGTGCAGGCTGCTGCTTAATCTCTACATCGCGCAGGCTCTAGGTACCAGCCCCGAATAAGCCGGCCAGCCTACTCATCCAGTACATGTGGAGAAAGTCGAGGCGTCCGGAACGCGTGCGCCAGCCACCCGCGCCTTGGAGCTGAAAGTCCGCCATCCAGAGATTTTCCATATAGAGAGACGCTCCTTCGAAGATCGGGTAAAGCGACTTACTCTGGTAAAAATAATTCATCGGATATTTCTTATCGAAGCTCTGCCAGGCAGACCCCGGCCAGTACGACATGCACCAGTCGGGCTTGAGGGTATAATCCACCAACATCAAATGAGGGCCGCTGGAAATGGGAATCTCCCTCAGGCTCCAGATCGAATCGGAAAGATTCGTGGGCCAGGATTCCATTTTATTCCACTTTTTCGGCGCTGTGTCTTCATTTAGGCCAAGGCTGTTCTGTGTCCCGAACGTATGAGCCGCTACGGTGAGGGCATCGCGCTTTGCCGAAGCGTAGACCGCCCAAGTGTCCATCAGATTTTGCCTGGCCTCCCTCAGGATTTTCTTATCGAGTCCGAGGGTGCTTGCCGACCACTTCTTCGAGATGTTTTTCGCGATGAGAACCCGCGTTATCTTTGAAACCATGAGCAGGTTCTGTCCGCTCCAATCGCCCACGCCGCCGTAATAAAATCCGCGTCCGAGCTGGTAACGGTCAGTGGAAGTGGTGACGAGAAGAGAGAGAGAGGTGAACTTAAGTAGGTCGGCGCTTTTGCCGGTTCCTAGCGCCGCGAGGCCGTAGCTGAGAAAGCGGTTTTCCAGCATCGCCGTGGAGTTATTGGAGCTATGCAGAGCGCTGAGCCGTTCGGCGTGGGCGGCGACTTCTGCGAGGAAGGGGTCACCTTCGGGCAGTATCTCGAAGGCCCACGCAAAGGCATGGAAGATCCCCTGGACCATGTCGTTATTCCCCGGCATCTGGAATTTAACGTTTTGGTATTGTCCCGCGCCCTGTTTCCAAGCCCCCGCGGGTTTCTCTCCCGGACTCAGAGGTTCCACGGCCCGGGCAAAGTTCGTGGGATCACCGGTTACGTCCATGGCGAGCATGAGACCGCGGGTGGCACGCTTGAAGTTCTCTAAGGCCGCGTTGTCTTTCGTCACCAGCCAGCGCATGGCCTGGGAGCCGGCGTACATGCCGGTATACAGCACAGAATCCCCGTTAGGCGATTGCCCGAGCAGGTTTCCTTTTTCGTCGTCGAGGGCCCAGGTGTAAAGCCCGTTGGGGTTGAGATTCTGCTGCGGAAACGACGCGTCGAAGGCGGCGGCTTTTTCCGCGAGGCTGGGGCCGTACGCATTGGTCCGGAGCGAGGCCTCCGCGAAGGCGATCTTGTCGCTGATCTTGTTTGCTACCCGGATGGTGCGCGGATGGGAGCGCAAGAAGTCGAAGTCGGTCGGATCGCGCACGATCCACTGGTTCTGGGACTGGCACTGCGGCTTGGCCAGCGAGGCTTTGACCTGGGGGTCTTCGTGGTAGCGGTTGAGGAAGGGCTTGAAAATCGTGGAAAACGCGACCCCACCGATCACCTTGTTTGTATCGCCAAAGGAAGAAATCTCCTGCCGCTCGTCGCTCCAGAGTGGCACTCTGTCCGCCGCGCGCGCCATGCCCACAGCGCCTTCCTGGTAGTTGCCATTCGGCAGAGTGAAGGAGGCCTGGCTCGCCGCCGACAATGTTAATGCATAGGAGAAAGGAAAACTCTGGGCGAACTGTGCACCTGATCGCGCTTGGCCATCCACCGACTCGAGGAAGTCTGCTTGGCGTAAAGAAAAGGAAAGCGTGATCCGGTCACCGCGAAGTTCGCCCGAACCAACCCAAGCCTCTTGCACCTTGAAGCCGTCGAATTCGAAATTGTCGTATTCCACGACTCTGGTGGCGCGAATCCCGCTTCCACCGATCGGCCGGATCTCAAGCTCACCGTGATAAGGACCATATACGCTGTGAGTGCCGGCGAGGGAAAAAACTGTTCCGTAGCCCTCGGCACTGCAGGGCAGCGCGATGGAGATAGCGGTCACAAAAAAAGACGACGCAACCCAGAGCAAACAGATACGAATGGAGCGCATGGAATGAGGGTCCCTTTCTTTGGATGGGCACCTTTAATACCTCGCGCAGCCCGGCATGTAAATGCTTATTTGACCAATATGGTCAAATAAGCCTACGCAGGCTCCTCACGAGTCCCAGGCGCTGGAAAGCAAGAATCGTCCACCAGCCTAAATCGACTTGCCGCAAGGATAGCCCCAGGCGCGGGTTGGCCTGGTTATCGTGATGGTTGGCATGCCAGTTTTCACCGAGTCCCAAGTGAAGGGGCACAAGCCACCAGAGGTTTTGGCTCGAGCCTTTTGCTGTGG
>Ga0207138_1081_pt1 | contig 16450 bp, 16 predicted proteins | sample Alteio_BWMinHeat_6_FD_153589 | JGI IMG/M metagenome (GOLD analysis project Ga0207138, IMG submission 153589) | Enriched cells from forest soil in Barre Woods Harvard Forest LTER site, Petersham, Massachusetts, United States -... | ecosystem: Environmental > Terrestrial > Soil > Temperate forest >...
AAGTAACCACCTCCCCTCGAATCATGCCTATGATCGTTTTGGCAACCGCTGGCAGCAGAATGTCACGGCGGGGACGGGGATTACTCAGCTGCTGACGTTCAATGGAAATAATCAGGTGGCCAGCAACACTTATGATCCCCTGGGCAACGTCACCAACGATGGCCTCCACACTTACACCTACGATGCGGAGAACCGGGTGCTGACGGTGAGTGGCGGCACGTCGTATGCGTACGACGCGTTTGGGCGGAGGGTGTCGCGGCAGATCACGGCGGGGACGCGCGAGTACACATTTGATTTGCAGGGGAATGTGCTGAGCCGGATCATTGCCGGGAGCGTAGGCCTGCGAATATCGCGATTGCGGGAAGGCATTGGGGAGAGATCGTCTCGAGCAGTGGGGACACCTGGTTTATGCACACGGACTGGCTGGGGAGCGCGCGGGCCTACACCAAGCTGGACGGCAGTGTGCAGGCGACGTGTCAGACGCTTCCGTTTGGGGATGCGAGAAGTTGCACGGCCAACAGTGACGATGACTATTACGCGGGCCGCTGTGGTGGAATGGGGACGATGCGAGTTATCTGTCGGAGACACGGCACTACCAGCCCGCGCAAGCCCACTGGACGACGCCGGACCCGTCGGGCCTGGCGGCGGTGGATCCGGCCGATCCGCAGACCTGGAACCGGTATGCGTATGTGGGGAACAACCCGCTGAGCTACACCGACCCCACTGGCCTGAAACTCTGTGCTGAGTGCCACTTCCTGGGCGCGGGTGCTGGCGGCGGGTGCAGCTTGGACGGCGTCGATGCTTCCTGTAACACCGTGGCTTTCTTATTACAGACTGGCGGGGCGGACAGCATCACGGTTACTTCCGTTGGCGGTCAACAGGCAACGTATTCAATCGGTTCTGGGGACTTTGGGCAAGCCAAGATATGGATTCCGGGAGGATGCGTTACCACATCCGGCGGTAATGCCCCAGATACAACTTCCTGTGTGGCTGGTGGCGCAGTGTCGCTGGTGGATTTGTTTGGAGTTGGTGGTACTGCTGGCGGAAGCAACAGCTGGGGTTGGAATTTCACAAAATCATTCTTCAAGAACTTTTCGGTATTTGGCCCTGACAAGGCAAAATCCTCCTGTTTTGGGAATTTCCTCAAAGAGACTGGTACAAATTTAGTTGGTGCTCCTGGTGTAGATATTGGGGCTGTGATTGGAGGTGGTTACTATGGCCTTTCATTGCTTACTGGTTCCGCTCCACCGGTAAGCAGGGCCCTTCGTGGTGGCTTGTCCGTGAAACAGTGGATAAGTGCCGAAAATGCAAGCCTGCTGTCCAATGCCGGAGCAATAGCTCTGTTGTCCAACCTTTTAACAAGCGCGGTTCCGGCGCTAATAAACGAGGCCAGTTCTGCAGGAACTGGTCAGTGCGACTAGCAATGAAGATCTCGAAGCGAATACGCGACCTAGTAATTGAGGTCGTAGCAGCAACTGTCGTCGTTGCTGGAATTGTGGCTTATGGCTTTTCCCTTCCGCCTGGAACCACGATAGATGGACGGCCAGTAGCATTAGTAGGCAACACGTTAGTCGTGTTTGGGTTTGTAATTTATTGGTTCCGAGGAGCATGGAAGAAACTTGCATTTTGGGCAATCACTCTTGCACTGTTGGCATGCCACTGCATTGTTTACGTCTTTGTTGTAAGCCGAATTCAACCTTTCCCCACACTTTACTTCGTTCCACTCGACATGGTTGAACTGGCGTTGATCCTGATGTTGACGCCGAGATTGACTGGAGTGCGGCCTCGCAATTGACGCGGTAATGACGAAACCTACGAGTAGCAGACTCACCCGGACTTCAGACAAATTAACTGGCTCAGGCGGTGAGTACGACGGGTGGCCCATTCAAGCCGCCTATGGCTTGAGTGGGGACGTTATTGATCGACTACCGTAATGAAGAATTAAAGTTTTCAGTAGTTAACTACAGTTACTTATCCCTGACATCCGTGAGCGCGGGCAGCGGGACGAATCCGGTGACGGGGGTAGTCTACAATGCGGGGAGCGATACGGGCAATCCGCTGGGGGCGCTGACGCAGGTGACGTATGGGTCGGGGGACTTCGATCAGTTCACGTACGACGTGAATACCGGACACATGACTTCGTACCAGTTCAACGTGGGGACGCAGAATCAAAGTTACAAAGGCACGGTGAACTGGAACGCGAATGGGACGGTGAAGAGTCTGGTGACGGTGGATGGCATCACGGGCGGGAATGCGGCGAACAACACCACGGTGAACTACGCTTACGATGATTTGTCGCGGCTGTCGAGCGCGAGCGACAGCGGCGGGGGGATGGCGCAGACGTATGCCTACGATGCGTTTGGGAACAACTCGATCAGCGGGGCGCCGTTCGTGGCTGCCGGGATTTAATTTGAGCAATCAGGCAATTTCGGGCACGCAGTGTAACGGCACCAGCATTTGCTACGACGCGAACGGAAACATGACGTCGGACGGCGTGGGCAACGTTTACACCTGGAACGCGGACGGCAAGCTGGCGACGGTGAACGGATTGGCGGTGACCTACGATGCGCTAGGGCGGGAAGTGGAATCGCCGGTGGGAGTAGAGTTGCTGTACGCGCCGACAGGGGAAAAGATCGCGCGGCTGAATGGGCAGACCATCAACAAGACGCGGATTGGGCTGCCAGGCGGTGGGTTCGCGGAGTATTCGAGCACGACGCTGGCGAACTTCGATCATCCGGACTGGCTGGGGAATACGCGAGTGATGACGAATGTGGTGACGCGAGGATTGACGCATCAAACCGAATACACGCCGTTTGGAGTGGCCTACGATGGAGGCACGGGTGGGGTAGGCAACATGGATTTCAACGGCAGTTTCATGGACACGCTGACCGGGCAGGCGGGACTGTACGACACTGTGTATCGAAGTCAGTCGGGGGCGCAAGGAAGATTTTTGCAACCCGACCCGGCGGGGCTGGCGGCGGTGGACATGAGCGACCCACAGACCTGGAACCGCTATGCGTATGTGGGGAACAACCCGTTGAGCTACGTGGATCCACTGGGCCTGAACAAGACTCCTTGCTGGTCGGACGGGAGCTGCGTTTGGGGCGGAGGCGACTCTTGGAACTGCACCAGTGACGGCGTGATGACAAACTGTTCCTCGGCTTGGTTGCAGGCACAAAGCGGCGCAGCGTTCATTGTCGTGCCGGTCATTCTGCCGCCAGGGAATTGGGTGCCAGCCGGCGGAGACTTCCTGGGCGAAGGCTGCTTCCGAGGAGGTGCAGATGGCGATACGGTCGTATGCCCGCCGGTGAACTTGCCGACTCCTCCTTCCTTCGGGCCTGCGCTGAACCCAGCGACAGGAGTCATCCGGGCGGGAGATCCCAATGCAAAGAAGAACTATTGCAAGCACCAGTCGAACATGGCGGCATTGGAGGCGTTGCTACCAGGAGGCAGCGTGTTCTTGGGTGGGGATTACAGTCCTACTGCAGTCGTCGGGGAAGCCGGGCAGGAGGCGCTTGGCGAAGCACTCGACGCCGGAGCCAAGAGTGCCTCGTTCCTTTCAATGGTGAGATCGTGGACGGGTATCCCGATGTCCGTTACCTCAAAGTTTCTAACCTTTGCTGGCTACGCGAAGACGGCGGTCGATCTTTACGGTGCCATGACTGCAATGCAAAAAGAATACGCAGCTTGCATGCAGTAGAGGGGAACACCGAATGAGCGCAGCTGGCAGTAAGAGATTTAGCACTTGGGAATGGGTGACCGTACTTGGTCTCGCGGCGATTACCGTTGCAATCTCAAAAGTCGCCGATCTGACCCAGAATTGGCAAGACGCTGCTGTCTACACCGTCATTCTCTTTGTGGCTCTGATTCTGGCACTCCGACCCGCGTGGAGGCACAAGATATTCTGGGAGGGCTTGGTTGTAATTTTCGTGCTGCACGTCCTCGCGGTGATTGTGCTGGAGCAGAGCTTTCCATCAGTCGTTAGGGGTCTTCATGGCCTTCCATCAACAATCGTCCTGATGGCGGAAGGCCTCCTAATCGCCGGCATATTGTGGAAGAAATCCATGCGTTCTAAGTCTGATCCATCTTGAGTTCTCGGGAGATAGCCCAACCGGAAGAAACCTGATGATACGCACCATGAACTAGCGCAACCAACCGGTAAACAACTCAGCGTGAGACGAACAAGTTGAGCCTTACTCTGCGGCGGCTTCCTCTTCGGGAGCGCCGTGGCGGCGTAAGAGCTGCGGCAAGTTCTGGGAAAATGCCGAACGCGGCAGGACCATGTCGCATCCTACTTCGTGCGCCTTCTGCTTCAAATCGCCCTGCACATGGGACAGAAAGCCGATAATCGAGGTCTTTTTCAGCTTGGTCTTTAGTTTTGGAATCAGGGTCAGAGGCTTGGCGTTCACGTTGTTCATGTCGAAAATGACCAAGGACGGTTTTTCCTCGCCGTTCTGCTTGATCCGCTCCAGCATGTCTTTTTCATTCTTGACGAAATCAACTTTTACATTGAGCTTGCGGGCGGTCTCCTGAATTTTTGCCTGAAAAAAAAGATCGTCCACAAAAGCAAAGATGCGCGAATTGGCGTCTTCGTTCGGAGGCAGGGGCTCAGGTTCCTGCGGGACGTAAGCGGGAGCAAAACCAGGCCGGATCCCGCGCCCACGAGGGCCTTTATCTCCATTCATGGCGTTCCGGTAACTGTGATCCATGGGCGCGCTGTAAATTCCACTCTGCTGACGGTCGCGGCCACCAGGCTGCCCTGCACGATTCGACGGACGACGTCCCCGCCGCCGTCTACCTCTCCCTCCACTTCCGGAGGGATTTCCGGGTCCACCATTCATAATTTATTTCCCGTTGTAGTCCTAGAGTGTAGCTCTCATCCCAGAACGCGCAGTTTGTATGACGCGCGGATACTGCTTTTACTGAGTACTACCTTGCCCGCAAATGCACCAATCGTAGTCAAGACCCAATGCGGTTGGAGTTCATTCGTGAATGACTTTGTCCGTCTATGCGCCTGGACCTGATGGCGCGGAAGGCCAGCTAGAGAGCTTGGCCGCTTGGGAACACTATTTATGGTATCTCTCGTAATGGATCAAGCGCAAGCCCCAAAACAAAAGTTTTGCACAGAGGTAACTCGATTGACTCAGGCCCGACATATCAGGGAATGACTGAAATGAACTGACCAGAGTCTCCGCTCAGCGACTCACGGAGAGGCCTGAGCTAGGCACCCTTGGTCATTTCTTGGGCCCATTGCAAGGACTGCAGGTAGGTTTGTGCGACCTCATCATCGCTCAAACGGAGTTGGCTAGCCAGCTCCTTGGCGCTCTGCCATTCGCCAGATTCTTGCGCCAGCAGGAGTTGGTAGAGAGGCCGGAGCGGACTGGCCCCACCGAGCAATACCGCTTTGCTTTCACGGTCGATGGGAACGCTTTCTAGCACTCTCTCCATGGAGACTTCGAGGATGGCATCCATCATGGAAAGCAATCCCACCAGAAAAAGATCGGATTCCCCGTGAGGTACCTTGGAAGAAAAAAGTTCACAGAAGCGGGCGCGAACTAGGGCGGTGAGCACCAGTTCGCTAGGGCGATTCTGTCCAGCGCCAAGAGTTGCCACCAGCCGGATCCAGCGCCGTACTTCACGTTCGCCCAAGATGGAGAGCGCGTGGCGGATCGAGTGCACTTCGGTCGAGAAGCCAAATGTCGGAGAATTCAGGTAGCGCAACAGGCGATAGCACAACGAGGCCTCGCCCTTAATAACGTTCTCAAGCTCCCGTACGTCCAGTTCCGGTGCCGAAACCGCCTGCAGAATCCGCAAATAGTTGATCTGGTTGGCGGGGATCTCATGAACATGCAGCGTTTCCGGCTTGCGAAAGAAATACCCCTGAAAGTAAAGAAAGCCGGCTTTTTTCGAGGCCAGGAACTCTTCGCGGGTTTCCACCTTTTCGGCCAACATGCGGCAGCGCCACGGGCCATAGCGCTTAATCATAGTTTCCTGCTCGGTCGGTGTGGTCGTGCGCAAGTCCACCTTGATAATGTCCGCCAAGTCGGTCAGCGTCTGACGAGGATCGTCCACCGCAAAGTCGTCCAGTGCAATCAGGTACCCGTTTTCCTTCAACCGGCGGCAAGCCGCAATAACTAAATCATCCGGCTCCACACTTTCTAGCACCTCGACTACAGTCTGTTCAGAAGGCAGCAACATGATGTAGTCCTTGAGCAGGATGTCACGGGTGCAGTTGATAAAGGCCCGCCGACCGTCGCATAACACGTCCAGCCCCATTAACATGGAGGTGTTGAGAGTGTTCCGGGAAGCCTGGTCGGCGTCCGTGCTCGCAAAATACTCTTCGACGCCGTCACGAAACAGGATTTCGTAGCCGAAAACTTTTTCGTCACTGGTAAGAATGGGCTGCCGCGCCACGAAATGAGTGCCTGGCCGCGGTCCGGGTTTACCCTGACTGAAGCCTGGAGCGGTGGCAGAGTTGGTCACTTGCGTTCTATCGGCAGAATTGAGCGGAGTATTACCTTACCCATCCCGACGGACTGGCCATGGCACTAAAGTATTGGATAGTTGCCATTGGGCGGTTTATTCCTCCACCCACTCAATACCGCAGGTATAGCACTTCCAACTATTTTTGCGGATGGGTACGGGAAAGGACAGAAGCAGCCAGAGTCCGTAGGTCCAAAAGCGATCGAATTTTTCGAAACCAATGTCCAGCGAATAGCAGCGTGGGCAACGAGGCTGAGCAAAAGGTTCGCCCACTTCCTCTTCCAGGAACTCAGGAAGGATCGGCTCATCCAACAGGGCCCGAGCTGATTGCTCGTCTTGCTCATGGACCTGCAGCCGGATTCCGCCTATGGCATTCGAGAGCAGCCAGTCCATGCGGACCATGTTGCCATCGGCCAGCACGCAAGCAATTCCAGCAGACTCCAGCTTTCCCTTGGCGAGTAAGGCTTCGGGAATATCACGAAACTGCTGCACCGTGATCAACTGAGTTGGCATTGTTCCCGATCCCGGTATGCGATCTCTTCCCACATACCTTCGTGATCTCGCCGATTGCAGCCCACCCTACTAGATTCGACCCATGGCAGCATCGAAGAAGTTTCAGGTTTGCATCCTCTTTTTAGTAATCCTAGTCTTGGGTACCGCGCGCGCTCAAGACTTGCCTGCGCTCCCCCCTCAGCACCGTTTTTGGGACTTTACCAACAAAACGCTGTTCTCCAGTCATGCGATGTTGGAGGCGTTGGACTTCGGCATCACCCACCGCAACCTGAGTCAAGGCGGCCGGGAAGTCGATCCCATGGCCAAGGCGCTGTGTGAGAGTGGAACTCCGGGCCAGTTGGTCTTCTTCGGAGGAAGAATGGCAGGGGTCATAGCCATCAGCTATCTGCTGCACAAGAGCCACCACCACAAACTCGAGCGCGCTTTCCCGCTCTATGTCAGCGGCGACTCCGCTTATGGAGTGGTCTATAGCTTTGCCCACCGTTGACGAATATTTAAGCGCGGGGCCATTTCTGGTTTGCACAGACGGAATGTCTGCGGCCTAAATCGCAAAGAGACCCGTCCTACCTTGCTCGCGCCAGCACTAGGGTGATGTCGTCGGGTTGCTCATTCTGGCCGATCCAGTCATCCACGGCCGCAGTCACGAGCTCACTGATTCGGGGCAGCAGCAACTGACGATTGGCCCGTAACAGGTCTATCAACCTCTGGTCGCCAAACTCGCCAAACTCGTTTTCAGGCTCGGTGATTCCATCACTGTACGCCAGGAATATCTCACCCGGACGAAGCGCGACCGTGTCCTCGTCATAGTGTCGCTGGTCGAACAAGCCGACCACAGTGCCGCCACATTCCAAGCGGCGCACCGAACCATCCTCACTCATGATGATGGGAGGAAGGTGGCCGCCGTTGCTGTAGGTGAGCTTGCGTCTGGCTCCGTCATAGATTCCCAGGAACAGAGTCGCATACTTTTCCGAAGGTGTGCTTTCGAAAAGCTGGTGGTTGAGCAGCGCCAGCAGAACCCCTGGAGCGACTTCAGGCTCGATCGCGTGGCTATTCGTCAGCGGGTGCGGGTCCGGCCCGTAGCCTGCCGCGACGAGTTCGCGCAACCTCATGTTGTCAACGCTGTAGGCCCGCACGGCTGAGTGGATGGTTGCCATGAGCAGTGCCGCCGAAATTCCCTTGCCGCTGATGTCTCCCACGGCCAGCAATAACCGCTCCGAGTCGAGCCTGAGGAAATCGTAGTAGTCGCCGCTGACCGTGCGGGCGGGCCGGCAGAACCCATGCACTTCCAAGGATGCCAGTTGGGTAATTTGCCGGGGAAACAGCTGGGCCTGCACTTCCTGCGCGATCACCAATTCGTTTTCCAGCTTTTGCTTTTCTTTTTGTTCTTCGATCAACTGCTCCAAAGACGCAGTCATGGAATTGAACGAATTCGCCAGCGCTGCCACCTGGTCGCTGGACTTCACGGGAATGCGTTGACTGAAGTCGCCTCGGTTAATACGCTTAGTGGCGTCATATAGTTGCGCCACAGCCCTGGTGACGGTGCGGGTGAGGCGGGTGCCGATGAAAATCGCTACCACCTCAATGAGGGCGAAGATGAGCACAGCAACCAGCAAAAAAATCTCGACCGCCGGCGCAAAATCACCTTGAGCTGCAAACAAACGCTCGTACAGTTTGGAGACCCTGGTGTTCACTCTCAAGCCGGACGGGTTGGCGGTCGAACCATTTTCCCAATCCACCACTGAAATAGAAGTAGGAAATACTACTCCCATATCCAGCTTGCCTGCCGGCGGCGGTATCGCTCCTGCGATAGCTGTCGGGGTCGCCTGGGTAGTATCCAGTAGGACCGTGCCGTCGGGTTTGGCGAATGTGATAGAAGATTTCGTTGTGTCGCCACTGGTAATGCGCGCGTCTCGGTCAGAACCGGCGGGTAACTTTCGCAAGCTCAAGCCTTCGAATAGAGTAATTTCTCCAAGATTCGCCGCCAGTTTTTGAAGTTGACTTTGATCGAGGGGTTCGCTGGAGAGGACCGTCAGACTCCCTGCCCTTATCGGCATGGTTTCGAGCGCTCGCAAGCATAGTTTGTCATGATCGCGTACTACACCACGGAAAGTACCCTTCAGGTAGGGCCGAATCACTGGAGCGGTGGATGATGCTCCCGCCGGAGAGCTATTCAGAATCGGCTTGCCGTCCAGCCAAACCCAAACGCGACGATCGGCTCGCTCCTTGTCTGCTTGCACTAAGCTCGCCAGTGCAACGGAGCCTTTAGCGGTCTCGATCTTTTCTTGACCCGCTAACTGGCGAGCAATTGTAGAGTTCGACGTCTCCAAACTAGTCAACTCCGAATTGAGCCCAGTTGTAACTATGAACGTGGCGAACTGACCGGCAAACAAATAGAACGAACCCATCGCCAGCGCTACTAGTAAAACGACGGGGATGACCCCTATGAATACGTAAGTGACGATTAGCCGGTTACGCAATCGCCAAAGTGCCTTCGTTTTTATCCAGCGGAATGCCAGGATTAAGAAAAGAACAATGACTGCGAAACTTAGGAAATTCACCCAACCGGCAAAGCTGTCACCATAAGAGAGCTGGAGCAGCCCAAACATCTTCTGCAGCACAAACAAGAGCAGATCGAGGGCCAGCAGGTACCAAGTGATTAGTGCCACTTTGCTGGCGGGCAGCAGTCCAGCTTCGCTGAGCCGCAAACGGAGATAACGGTAGAAGTTCACGGTGCAAAATCGAATTATAGATGCAGATGCCAGAATCCAGCGCAACGAAGAATCGGACGGAGGCAGGGAAGGGCACGAAAAAACCTCAACGGAGGAACCATGCTGGAGAAGAATCTGCCCTTTTCAAATCTCCGGATAGAAATCGAAGAATGCCTCCAAACTGGTCTTCAACTGTTTTTCAATCTCATCCTTACTGCCTTCGAGCAGGTGCATGGTGACATGCGCCTCACGCCCATTCTTGAGCTTCAGGGTCGCGTCGCCTACCTCTGCAACCTCCTCGGCAGGCAGCAGTCGCAATCCATAAACCAGCGTCAATTTTGCCATGGCTTGATTTTACCTAGCGAGAAGGCTTCTCACCACGGTGACACAGAGAGCACTAGTGAATTTCTCCGTGGTTCTGTGGCTCCGTGGTGAACAAATTCAAGCACTTCATTTAGAATGCCCTCGTGCTCCGATACCTAATTGCCATTCTGATTTCCGTGGGTTTGTTGCAGCCAGCTACAGCCCAAGAAGCGACCCAACCTAAGGTGAAGGTCAACGTTCTGAACGTTTGCGCGCCTTCCCCCGAGGAACAGCAAGAGATTGCTTCCGCGCTCGCCCGCATCCCCAAGCAGCCGATTTTCGGTCCAGACTTTGAAGTGGACCGCGGACGCTCCACGCTCGACGAACGCCCCGACTTTCTGAAGACCGGCGAGAGCGCACAAATCTCAGCGGACTCAGGGACTGCAGACTGGGTCCGCATTCGCCGGGAATTCTCGGTGCAAGCACTGTTTTCGACGGTCCAGTACTCTTTCAGCCGGGATCCAAAGAACATGGTCGAAACCCTGGTGTTCCGGGTGCGTGATCCCAAAGATCTGTTGCAAGTTGCCATCGAAGACAACGCATCGGCCGTGACTTCCCCTGCCGGCATGCTAGCCACCAACACGCCCGCCTCGCGTATCAAGTTGGAGCGCTTCGGAAAGTCCTCCGTCGTATTGGCCCGCTGTCAGGGGAACGAGGGCACACCGCCGCCGGACCAAAGCAAATACGAGACGCTGTTCCAAAGCGCCACAGCGATGGTTGCGAACTACCGCATCCTGCTCGCGGCACGGCAAACCGTCCCCGATGAACTGGTACGGATGGGCACGGCAAAAGCCACCAAGCCAAAAGCTCCAACGAAAACTCAAACCACCAAGGAGAACGATCCAAAGTAATGCCTCCGACGCGCGGCCAGCACTCCTGAACCGAAATACAATTTTGGGCAATCTAATAACTGACTTTTATGGACAATCTTCGCGACGTCGTCATCATCGGCTCCGGCTGTGCCGGGCACACTGCCGCGCTCTACACCGCGCGCGCCAACCTGAAACCGCTCGTCCTGGAGGGCCACGAACCAGGTGGCCAGCTTTCGTTGACCACGCTGGTCGAGAACTTCCCCGGCTTTCCTGAAGGCATCCAGGGGCCAGAGCTGATTGAGAACATGCGCAAGCAAGCCTCACGCTTTGGCGCGGAGTACAAGCTCGGCCATCTGAGCAGTGCGGACCTAAGCCAGCGCCCCTTCAAACTTCATATCAGCCATGAAGTCGTGCATGCACGCACGCTGATCATCGCCAGCGGGGCCTCCGCACGCTGGCTGGGATTGCCCCACGAGCAGCAACTCATTGGCCACGGTGTTTCCTCGTGCGCGACCTGCGACGGGTTCTTTTTCTCTGGCAAGGAGATCGTCGTAGTCGGCGGCGGTGATTCCGCGATGGAGGAGGCGATTTTCCTAACGCGTTTTGCTACTAAGGTCACCATCATTCATCGCCGGGAGCAGTTCCGCGCTTCCAAGATCATGCTGGAACGGGCGCGTCAGAACGAAAAAATCGCGTTCCTTACGGACACCGCTGTGGACGATGTCTACGACGTGGGCAAGAAAGAAGTCACCGGCCTCAAACTGCGCAATCTAAAGACGGGCAAGGTTTGGGACTTCCCCACCAGTGCCCTGTTTCTCGGAATCGGTCACATTCCTAATGCCAAAATGTTCGAAGGTCAACTTGATACCGACCCGGACGGTTACCTCAAGACCACCCACAATGTGCATACCCGTGTAGCCGGAGTCTATGCCTGTGGTGACGTTCAAGACCGTCGCTACCGCCAGGCGATTACTGCTGCCGGCACAGGCTGTATGGCTGCCCTCGAAGTGGAAAAATTCCTGGAAGAACACGGAGCTGATGCAATCTAGCATAGCGAAGCTCGCTGCGATTTCTCGTTGGCTCGAACACGATACACTGCATGCGAGAATGCATAACACCTTCACCCCCGCCGAACTACGCAAACTGCGCAGCCTTAAGGATCCATACCGTATCCAGCGGTTCCTCGACGACATGCCCTACCACCTGGCCGATACGGCTTGGTCGCCGCGCCGTGTCCTGCAAGAAAACACGTCGCACTGCTTCGAGGGAGCCACCCTGGCCGCAGCTGCGCTGCGAGTCAACGGCTATCCGCCGCTGATTTTCGACCTCGAAGCTGAGCACGACACCGACCACGTTGTCGCCATTTATCGCATGCACGGGCATTGGGGAGCGATTGCCAAATCCAATTATTCCGGATGCCGCTACCGCGAACCCGTCTATCGCACTCTGCGAGAACTGGCCCTCAGTTACTTCGATGTGTACTTCAACCTCCGCCGCGAACGTTCGTTGCGCACTTTTTCCCGCCCCGTCAACCTGGCGCGTTTTGATCGTCAGAACTGGACGACCACCAGCGACCACCTATGGTTCATCGCCGAGTATCTATTCACAATCCGCCACCATCCGCTATTGCGCCCCGGCATGGCCAAGCGTCTGCATCGTCTGGACGACCGCTCCTTTGGCGCTGGCTGCCTGGGCAGGGCTGAAAAGTAAGTCCGGCAACCTTTGGGGTTGGGGAGCAACTCGCGGGAACCGCCGAGTTTAACCGAACGACCAAAATTATCTCCTTGGGGGAAGTTCGGGACAGACCACTGACTGGCAGTGCACCCTCAAATTAAGAACTCCTCCCGCCGAAACGGGAGGAGCCGGAAACAATCTCACTCGCAAACTAGAAGGTAAACTTCGCTGCTAGCTGGATGCCCCGAGGGCTACCGCCACCCAGGAAGGGGTTGCCGATGCCTACGTCACCAGTAGCGACGATCTGGTAGGCACCGTTGCCCACCTCTCGGCCATTGCTTGGAGGAGCAAACCCGCAAGCGCATCCTGGAGTGATGCCATCGGAACGGAGTTTGAGTGGAGAAATGAGATTGGACGCTGGATCGGCAATAAATGCCGGCAGCACCGGGTTAGCAAAGTTGGGATGGTTCAGCAGATTGAAGAAATCTGCCCGAAGCTGCATGGAAACACGTTCAGTCAGGGCCGTGTTCTTATAGATAGCCAGGTCCCACTGCTTGTAGGTTGGGCCACTCAGTGAATTCCGTCCCAGATTGCCGTAGTGTCGCGCCCCCGGGACGCAGTCGCTGGCAAAGCCGCTGTAGTTCAGTTCCGTTGCACCCGAGGTGCAGGGCATGGCAAACGAACTAAGCTGCAGGAAGTTTGCTGGATTGTTTTTGTTGTAGACAATCGGGCCGACCACATCCGGACGGTCAAATCCGTCTCCACCACCACTGTAGTCGTCTTCGAAGTTGTAGTTCAGCGTAAAGGGCTGGCCGCTCTGCAACGTCACAGTGCTGTCCATACCCCAGCCATTCTTGAACTTTTGCATATTCCCGCCCATCTTCGGGAAGTTGTAGCCTGCCACCCAAGTGAAACGATGCGGGATGTTGAAGTTCGACGGTCCGTACTCGCGCTGCGGATTTGTGCTGTCCTGGGGTTGGGCTGCGTTCACGACGAAGTCTTCACCGTCGCTCGAGTTGTCAAGCGACTTCGACCACACATAGTTCACGATGGACATGAAGCCGTGATAGTTGGTCACATGCAGGCTGGCCTGCAGGGAGTTATAGTTCGATTTTCCAGTGGAGTTCTCCTGGAAAATATACGTCGCGCCGGAAGGGAATCCAAATATACGTGGCACACCCACGGAATGAATCCCTGGGGTCGGGCATTGCCCCGGTATTTGCCCCAAATCGCAAGCAGTGATCGTTGCCTGGCCGGGCTGGTTAATGTCGAAGAACCGGAACAACCGGTGACCTTGCGATCCTACATAACCCAATTGAAGCACCACATTATTCGAAAACTGCTGCTGGAGATTCAGATTGTAGTTCTCAATATAAGGAGTCTTGATGTTCCGGTCGAAGGCGAAAATATCGCACTCTCCGCAACCAGGCGTGCCGTACAAGGGCTGACCCGCAATGTACCCTCCTGTTCCGTTCAGGGCCGCAGGGTTCAAGCTCGCTTGCAGAACCGGGCTGGGGCCAATATTGTTGTATGCAGGTCCAGGCGCATAGAACGTGGGGTAGGGCAAGTGGCCCAGGAACATATCTTGAGAAAACGCATCAAAGAAAAGCCCATATCCGGCGCGGACTACGGTCTTTCCCTTCCCGGTCACATCCCAGGCAATACTGGCGCGAGGCGAGAAATTCTTGTGGTCGGGGTTATACAAACTCGACAACTCGCCAGAACCGACCTGAACCAGCGATCCAGTGGTCGCAGAGGTCGGAATAAAATTAGAAAAGAGATTGTTCTTTTCCGAAACCACCGCGTAGTAGTCCCAACGCAAACCGTAGTTGAGCGTGATTCGCGGTGTGACCCTATAGGAATCCTGGAAATAAAGTCCATAGCCATTCTGCGAGGTATGGCGTAGGGTGTTGCCACTGTAGTTGAAAGCCTGGTTGAAGTTCATGGTGAGCAGGTTCTCCACGGTGCTGAAACGGACGCGGCCCCGGGAATACTTATCGAAGCGCTGCTGGATGCTGGTGCGATGAAAGTCTCCGCCGAACTTCAAATCATGTTTGTTGAGCTTCCAGGAAAAACTTTCAATAAACTGGTTATTGGTGTCCACACGTTGGCGGGGATCACCCGAGGTGGCCCCCAACTGGGAGAAGAAAGACGAGGCCCCGGTCGGTGTAGGCGAGAGTAAAACAATGGGCAGTCCGGAAGAATGACAATTAGGAGATCCCACCGCCACGTTGCAAAGCCCGATAGTGCTGGGGTCAAAACTACTGTCTTGGGGAAAGAATCCCTCTGCAAATCGGTTCCACCCATAACGAATTTCGTTCACCTTGGTGGGAGAGACCACTCTCACGTAAGAAAGTGACACTAGCTGCACTCGGGTCGGCGTTACCGTGTCGTAGCCGGGCAATTCGCCACCACTGGCATTCAAGGCCAGTGGGAATTGCTGTGTGCTGTCGCCAAAGAAATATCGTCCGCTTACGTTATTGGTTGCATTGAAGCTATGGTCAATTTTTGCGATCAAGCTGCTCAGATTGTTAAACGAAGGAGCAATTGCGGTGTAGTCCGGAGCAAAGTTCTGGTTTGCGTCGAAGCATCCCGCATCGTTCGATGTAATTCCGGGAATGTAGCTTGCGGGGTTGTGCGGATACAGGCCGAGCAAGGTCACGCCTACGGGACTGGCCGCAGCACCTACGGTCGCTTTGGCTTGAGTGATCTGCGCCGCTGTGGGTACACATCCCAGCGTGACCACACCTACATTTTCCCGTTGTCCTTCGTAATCCAGGAAGAAAAATGTCTTGTCTTTTACAATCGGACCACCTACGGAGCCGCCAAACTGGTTATTGTGAAAGGGAGCTTTCGGGGCTGAAGTCGGATCAAAATAATTTCTCGCGTCTAAAGCCGCGTTGCGGAAGTACTCGAAAAAATCGCCGTGGATCGCGTTGGTTCCGCTCTTGGTCACAATGTTGACGATGGCGCCGCCGTTGCGTCCGTACTCGGGCTCGAAGTTAGAAAGAACGCGCATGTCTGACACAGCGTCAATGGGCAGAATCGCCGAAGGCGTGGCGAATACACCACCTTGGTTGATGGCCGGGTCATTGCGATAGCCGTCGTTCATGTCGGTGCCGTCGAGCAGATAGTTGTTCGACCGCCCACGGGCGCCGTTCATCGAAAACTCGCCGAAAGAGCCCGGGGAATCCGTGATCTGGTCCGAAGAGCCGGCAACGCCCGGGTTCAAGAAGATCAGCTTGGTGTAATCGCGTCCGTTGATCGGCAGATCTTTGACTGTTTCCTGGGTCAGCACGCCACCCAAGGTGGTGCTAGTGGTTTCGACCAGCGGCAGGGACTCGCTCGAAACTTCTACTTGCTCTGTCACCTGTCCCGGTCTGAGCGTTACATCTACACGGCGCTCTTCGGCTACATCAACTGTTACAACACGGGTCACCGAGGTTTGGAATCCACTTTGCGAAACCGTGACCGTGTAGGTACCAATTTGCAACTCAGGTGCGGAATAGCTGCCGTCCGCGCTAGTCTGTGTGGTGCGTTCCTGGCCCGTGGCCACATTCTTTACTTTTACCGTAGCCCCGCTAACCACCGCACCCGATGTGTCGCTTACGGTCCCGAGAACGGTTCCGCGAAAGGTTTGGGCGAGTAGTGCCGTGGCCGACGCCAAGACCAATGCAACCAGCAGCATCCTTGATCTCATGATCCTTCTCCTCCTTAGAACTTCGAAGCCTAAAATGCACTCTTAACTACACGGCCTTGATCAAAGCAAAATTATTAGTAGTGTAGTGCGATCTCAACTTTCCTGAGATAAAAAGATACGCATTCCATAGATAACCAGAAAGGTACCAACAGAAAAAATGATGACCGGAATCCGTCGCTTTTATCGAGAACTTGATT
>Ga0207138_1083_pt1 | contig 16293 bp, 11 predicted proteins | sample Alteio_BWMinHeat_6_FD_153589 | JGI IMG/M metagenome (GOLD analysis project Ga0207138, IMG submission 153589) | Enriched cells from forest soil in Barre Woods Harvard Forest LTER site, Petersham, Massachusetts, United States -... | ecosystem: Environmental > Terrestrial > Soil > Temperate forest >...
TATTCAATTCCTGCGCGCAGGCATCGCTAAGCGGCGTGGCCAGATCAGGCACATCGACGGCGGTACTCGTGGCGCCGTTGGCCATCAGGACCGCATCGGCGCGGGCGGCTTCCTCCCGGACGATGGTCAGGGCGTGACCGGTCGGCACCGCGCCGCTGTCGGCGATGCGAGTCAAGGTGGTGCCCCTGGTACCGCCGGTGGCCGCCATCTGGTCGGCATTGCCGGTCACCGGCGCTGCCGCAGGCGCACCGGCAGGCACCGCGTCCTTGGCTCGGGCCGGCGCTGCACCCGCCGCCGGTGCCTGCGGTGTCAAGGACGTGATCCGCGGCGACGTGTCATAGATGGCGAGGCCCCCCCTCAATAGCGACCACAAAAGCAACATGAACTCTCCTTAGCTTTCCCCGGATTGAATGAACGTATTGAGCAGCTTACGGGTAACCGCCCCCACCACGCCGTCGACCGGCACCCCCCGGCGCGCCTGAAAATCACGCACGGCCTCAGTCGTCGCGTTATTATAATAACCGTTGGCCTCAAGCGAGTATCCCAGGGCGATCAAGACGTGCTGTAAATTGCGGATCGCCTCCGGTTTGCCTCGCTGCGGCCCCAATGTTTCGATGATCGGGCGCAGCGGCACGGCAGCAGCAGTTGTGGGCTTCACCACGAGGACCGGCGGTACCGCCTCGCTCCGGCGGCGCTGCAATTGTTGGCGCTCGACTTCGTCGAGCTTGCGTTGCAACGCCTGATACATGGCAATAATCTCCCGCCCTTCCGGGCTGTCGGCCTGGCCTTGCTGCCTGACATTTGCGGCGATGCGCTGCAGGGTGGCAATGGTGGCGCGGACCTGGGCCATCGTCAGGGGCGCCGCCCCCGCCGGCGGCGTCTCCAGGGCGGCCAGGGCCTGGGGATATTCACCGGGTATCGGCCAATCGGGATCTAGGCCGGCCAATTGACTCAACCGCCCGGTCTTCCTGCCGTGTTTAGCCTTGCTTGTCATGGCCCAGGCAATCACCCGCTACTCCCCCCTTGATCGTAACGAATATGTCGTATGTTGCCAGTCGGATCTTGCCTCAGAGCCATGGACTTGAGTTTCGTCATTCTTGATTTGGAACAAGTAAACTGCGCCTGGGGCATGGCTCCTCCCCTGGAAAGGCTTGCTACACGACATTTTTCGCAAGCTAAAGCAAGTTCCTCCCCTGGAAGGGGGAGGGACTTGGTGGTGAAACCCGTATGGTTGTTGGATGTTTCCTCAGAGTATTACATCCGCCCAAGGATTTAACTGGCCAAATCCTCGGGGGTAGAACAGTGGCTCACGGAACCACTTCCCTCGCCCCTGCCGGGCAGATTAGGGAGAGGTTCCCGATGGGATCCGCCCCTACAGGGCTTAGGGTGAGGGGCGCCCTGCTCGGCCAGCAACTGCTCGTAAAGCGCCTCGATCGCCTGGACCATGGCGCGCACGTCGAAATGGTCCATGACCCAGGCATAACCGGCCTCGCCCAGGCGGAGGCAGCGCTCCGAATCGGCCAGCAACGTGGCCATCGCCTCCGCCAGGGCCGCGGGGTCTTCAGGAGGCACAAGCAAGCCTCGTTCTACACCGTCCACGGCTTCCGCGACCCCGTCCACATCGGTGGCGATAAGAGGGCGGCGCATGGCCATGGCCTCGGCCAGGACGCGCGGCATGCCCTCGTACAAAGCGGTATGAACCACAATATCCATCATGTAGAACATGTCCGGTATATCCGTACGATGCCCGAGGAGCCGGATCCTGTCAGCCATTCCCAGCGAATGGATGTGCGTCTCCACTTCCGCCCGCAGCTCGCCGTCGCCCACCATGACGAACTGACACTCCGGGTAGCGCGTGGCCAGCCGGGCCACCGCATCGACAAAGCACAAGGGGTTTTTCTGATAGGTCAGGCGCCCGATCACGCCTACCACTTTCCGGGCCGGGTCCAGGCCAACGCGGCGCCGCAATTCCTCCTGCGAGGCTGAAGGCGTCATGTGTCGCGGCAAATCAATGCAGCTATAAATGGTGACGAACTGTTCCGGCCGCCCGACGCCGGCGGCCAACGAGCGCGCGATATTCAAACGAGAAACGGCGATGAAGCGCGTAGTGATTGTGGCAGCCAGTCGTTCCAGCGCAACGAAGCAAGCCTGTTTCCAGCGAGCTTGAAAGTCATGGAAGGGGAAGGTATGAATCGTATGGATCACGATGGGCGTGCGGGCAAAAAAGGCCGCCAGACGCCCCAGGATGCCTGCCTTGGAGATGTTGGTATGGACGATATCGAAGCGCTCGCGCCGTATAAACCGGAAGGTCTCCCATAAGGCCCGCAAGTCGCACCAGGGGCTCACTTCCCAGCGCATGGAAGGGATAACCTCCAGGTGCACCTCGGGATCAAGTTCGTCGAACCGGCCGCCGGGCATGGCGGCAAACCATACCTCGTAACGTTCCTTGTTCAGCAGGTTGACTGTGTAGATAGTATGATCCTGGGCCCCGCCAAAGGGCAGATTCGTAATCAGCTGTAAAATCTTTACTTTTCGCACGAGGCTAACAAAATTGACTGAAACTAAGGCGACGGCTGAGCAGTTCAACCACTTTCAACCCTAATCCTAGCATAGTCGTGCTGGCCCGGAACTGGTGGGCGGATCAAGACTTTATAAAGATGGCAGGATGGGCAACAGGGACCGATCAGGAAGCAGCCGCGGCGCGCCGCCGGCGCGGGTCAGGGCCCGTGCTTTTCTTGTAGCAGGGAAGCGTACAGCTCGTGCAGCCTTGCCATCATCACAGGCAGCGAAAATTCAGCCTCTACGCGCGCGCGGCCGGCCGCGCCCCACTGGGCGTGCAGTTGCGGTTGGCGAAGCAATTCCGCCAAGGCCTGCCGTAGCGCCGCCGCATCGCCGGCCGGTACCAGCCTGCCGGTGACGCCGTCTTTGACCACTTCCACCGTGCCGTCCGCGGCACTGGCGATCACGGGCAGCGCCATGGCCATGGCTTCGATTACCGCATTGGGCAACCCTTCGTAGCGCGAGGGAAAGACGAAGATGTCCGTCGCCGCAAGGATCTCGGGAATATCCCGGCGCAGGCCGGTGAACGTCACCCGGGCACCCAGCCCGTGGCGCTGCACCAATTGTTCCCATTCGCCCCGGCAGGGGCCTTCGCCGACGAGCAGTGCATGCCAGGCCACAGGCAGATCGATCAGCTCCGCCAGGGCTGCCAGCAAGACATCGTGACCCTTATCGGGGTGCAGCCGGCTGACCAGGCTCAGCACGCAGACATCATCGGCCAGCGAGAATTCCTGGCGGATGCGGCGGCGCGCGGCCGGCCTGTCGGCCAACTCGAACCGCTGCAGGTCGATGCCGGTGCGCAGGGTGACAATCCGATCGGCGGCTATCCCTTCCACGTGGATGGCGAATTGCCGGGCGGCATCAGAGACCGCCGTGATCTGATCGGCCAGGCCGCTGGTCCAGCGATCAAGGCGCAGGTGCCAGGGTTTGAGCCACCGGTAAAGGGCACGCAGGGAGGACACAATTACCGGGACGCCGGCCACGCGGCCGGCCACGCGGCCGAGGATATCGGCCTGGTAGAGAAAGGTGTGCAGGATGGCGTAGCGTCCTTGTTTGATATGGCGCCACAGCTTGTAGCAAGTGATCGGGTCGGGCACCTCGCCCATGCCCAACGAGGTCACGGTCAAGCCGGGAATTTCCTGGAAGCGCGGCGCCATGCTGCCGCAGGGCTTGAGCGTCAGTAATTCCGGCTCGAAGCGCGTACGATCCAGGTGACGAATGGTTTCCAGCAGTACTTTTTCGCTCCCGCCTGTCTCCGTATCCGTGATCAGGTACAGTATGCGTACCGGAGTCCTGAGCGGCGCAGTCATAAGGGGCTCTAAGCCGGCAGTTTCTGCTGCTCCCGGTACCACTGGACGGTCGCCGCCAGTCCCTCCCGGAAATCGACCGTCGGGCTGTAACCGAGACGCTGCCGGGCCGCGTCGATCGCCGCCAGGGAGTCCCGGACATCGCCGGGCCGGGGGGGGCTCGAAGACAGGAGCGATGTGCTTTCCCAGCAGCCGAGCCAGCTCGGTATGGAGGTCGAGCAAGGAGTGGCGTTGCTGGCAGGCCACGTTAACAACCGCTCCGCCCGCGTCCGGGGCGGCCGCGGCCAGCAGGTTGGCTTGAACGACGTTGGCGACGTAAGTGAAATCCCGGGACTGGGTGCCATCACCGTAGATGGTGGCCGGCCGATCCTGCAGCAGGCAGGTGATGAAGCGGGGAATGACCGCGGCGTACTGCGATTCTGGATCCTGGCGGGGGCCGAAGACGTTGAAATAGCGCAAGGCCACGCTTTCCAGGCCGTAAGCGTGCAAAAATACCTGGCAATAATGCTCGCCGGCCAGTTTCGACACGGCATAGGGTGACAGCGGCGCCGGCTTTATGTCCTCGTGTTTGGGCAGCGTCGGCGTGTTGCCGTAAACAGAGGAGCTGGACGCGTAGACGACGCGGCGTACCCCGGCCTCCCGCGCCGCCATCAGCACGTGCAAGGTCCCGGTGACATTGGCGTGATGGGTGGTCAGCGGATCGGCCACCGAGCGCGGTACCGACCCCAGCGCCGCCTGGTGCAGGACATAATCGACGCCGCGGCAGGCCTGCATGACGGCGGGGAGCTCCCGTAAGTCGCCCTCCTGCAGCTCGATGTCGGGCAAAAATGGTATCAGGTTGGCGCGCTTGCCCGTGACGAAGTTGTCCAGGACACGCACCCGCTGCCCATCCTCAAGCAGCCGCGCGACGATGTGGCTGCCGATGAAGCCGGCTCCCCCGGTAACCAGGTATTGGTCGGGCATTACAGCTTCACCACGTGGGCCTGGCCCGCCCCCAGCTTACGGGTGGCATTGCGCGTATCCACCACCAGTTGGGCCGACCGGACAATCAGCGGATAGTCAAACGCCGAATGGTTGGTGACGATGACCACGCAATCGGCCGCCCGGATCGTCTGTTCATCGCAAGCCTGGGCCGTTCTGAGCTCTTTGCCCAGTTGCAGGCTGGGCACGTGCGGATCGCAATAAGTGACCCGTGCCCCCTTGCGCTCCAGCAGGTCGATGATTTCCAGGGCCGGCGATTCCCGGACATCGCCCACATCACGCTTATAGGCGATCCCCAGCAATAAAATCGAGGCCCCTTTGACGCACTTATGCTGCCCGTTGAGGGCGTCGCTAATCAAGGAGACCACATAGGCCGGCATCGCGGAATTGGTGACGTCGGCCAGGCCGATGAAGCGGGCCTCGAACCCGTGCATGCGCCCCTTCCAGAACAGGTACTGGGGATCCAGCGGTATGCAGTGCCCGCCGATGCCCGGCCCGGGGAAAAAGGGCATGAAGCCGAAGGGCTTGGTGGCCGCGGCCTCGATCACCTCCCAGACGTCCACCTGCAGCGCATGGCAGAGCTGCGCGATTTCGTTGACCAGCGCGATGTTGACGCTGCGGAAGGTATTCTCCAGCAGCTTGGCGGTCTCGGCCACGCGCGCGGATGAGACCAGGTGGACTTCCGCGACGATCTGGCTGTAAGCCAGGGCCGCGACCTCGCCACTGGCCGCAGAAACGCCGCCGATTAGCTTGGGGATATTGCGAGTATTGAATTTGGGGTTACCGGGATCCACCCGTTCCGGGGAAAAGGCCAGCAGAAAATCCCGATCCAGCTGCAGCCCGCCCTGCTCGAACAGCGGCAACAACACCTCATCGGTGGTGCCGGGATAGGTGGTGCTCTCCAGCACGATCAGCCGGCCGGGCCGCAGGTGCTCCCGGATCTGCCCGGCCGCGTCCAGAATATACGAGATATCGGGATCCTTGGTCTTGCGCAACGGTGTCGGCACACAAACAATAATGATATCCGCGTCGGCCAGGCAGCTGTAGTCAGACGTGGCCTGCAGCCGGCCGCCGGCCAGCATCTCCGCCACAGCCTCCGCCTTCACATCCCGGACGTAAGAGCCACCCTCGTTGATGGTGCGGATTTTCTGCTCGTCGATGTCCACTCCGGCCACGGCGAAGCCGGCGTGGGCGAACTCCACGGCCAGGGGCAGCCCGACGTAGCCGAGGCCGATCACGGCGATCCTGGCGGTACGGGCCTCGATCTGCCGCACCAGCTGCGCGCGTATTTCCGCGGCAGCAGTCGCGGCGGTCTGTGTGCCCTCATTCTGGTTCTGCATGATCTTGGCCGGATCCCTCATTGATCGTGTGTTAACGTTCCCTTCCCCTGCAGGGATCACGTGGACATTATACAACAGCGGCCTTGCCGGCCTGTCCTGCAGCTACACCCCCAACACGAAATGCAGTTAGACTGACAATATGAGAAATCTGGACAACCCCTCTATTTCTACCGTGCTCCCGCTCCGGAAGCAGAATGCGATCGAAATATATATGCAGGCGCTTCGCCGCCATGGGACGGCCCTGGCCCTCTTCGTGATCCTGAGCTGCCTGCTGACGGCCACGGGCAGTTACCTGATTACGCCTACCTACGAGGCCACGACGACCATTCTGCCCCGCCAGCAGGCCCGCGGCGGCCTGGCAGGCCTGCTGGCCGGCGGGTTAGGCGCGCTGGGAGAAATGGCCGGCAATGGGCTGCCCCTGAATTTGCTGAGCGGTGCGGCCAACAACACGCCCCTGGACCTCAGGGGCATCCTGGAGAGCCGCAGCCTGACCGAGCGGGTGATCAAGTCTCTGCAGTTGGAGCGCTTGTACCCCAAGGTCGGCAATCACGACGAACTGGTGGCCGCGATCTTCAAGTTGCGCGAAATTCGCAGTCCGGACCTCAGGGATCCGTTCATCTCCATCACCGCGCACGCCGCGGACCCGGCCCTGGCGGCCAACCTGGCCAATGCTTATGTCGCCCAGTTGGATCGCTACCTGCAGCAGATCAACTACAGCCAGGGGCGGAAATCCCGCCGCTTCATCGAGGCTCGCCTGCCCCTGGTCAACGCCAAGTTGGATCTGGCCGCCCAGCAACTCACGTCCTTTCAAAAGGCCAACAAGACCCTGGCCATGCCGACCGAGCTGCAGGAATCCATCAAAACCCTCGGCCAACTTGAAGCCCAGCAACTGGAGGCCCGGCTCGAAAGCACGGAAAGCTCTGCCGCCTTGAGCGCCACGAGCGAGCGCATGGCCACGCTCAAAGGCGTCATCGATCAGCCGATGCTGACCGCCATGATCAGTCGTAAAGAGGCGGCCGAGTCGCGGCAACGAGTGGTCACCGAGGCCTTACGGGAGTTCCAGTCACAGCTGGCCGCCCTTCCGGAAAAGGCGGTCCGCTTCGCTTACTTGCAGCGGGAGTATACGGTCCAGGAAGCCCTGTATACCTTGCTGTCCCAGCAACGCGAGTTGGCACTCATTGCCGAATCCCAGGAGCCGGACGTCTTCAGTATCGTGGACCGGGCTACGGCCCCTTACCGCCCCGTCAAACCGAACAGAAGGGTTCTGGTCTTCAGCGCGTTCATCGCCAGCCTGTTGCTGGGCAACTTGTTTTGCTGGTGGCTGGAGTGGGGGCGTTTGCCGTAGGGCAGGCTTCCGTGCCTGCCCTACCGGGTCTTCACCCGGCTCGGCACCAGGCGCACGCCGCTGGCGCCTGATTGCTCGCCGGCCGTGCCCGACTCGTGGTATTCGGCGTCCTCGTTGACGGCCCAGACATCGTACAGCTGCTTGCCGGCCAGGATATTTTCCACCGTCAACATGGCGGTCATCATGGCGTGGTCCTGGTTGTTGTATTTGTGCATGCCGTTGCGCCCCACGACGTGCAAGCCCGGCAGCTTGTCCAGGTCGGCGCGCAGGGTCGCCACGTGTTCGGCGTAGCGATCGTCATACACCGGATAGGCTTTGCGCTGGCGCACCACGCAGCCGTCCAGCACGTCGGCGGCCTGGGCCAGGCCGATCTGCGCCAGTTCCCGGCGTCCCAGATCCAGCAACTCCTCATCCGTGGCCGTCCACAGGCCGTCGCCTTCGAAGCAGAAATACTCCAGCCCGTAACAGCAGAGCGCCGGGTCGGGAACCATTTCCGGCGACCAGGACTTGAAGTTCTGGACGCGTCCTACTTTGACGGAGGGATCGTGGATATAGATCCAGTTGTCAGCGAAGAGATGGCGGTCTTTGAGGATGAGCATGACCGTCAAGAAATCGCGGTATTTGAGGGCGGCCGCGGCTTGCAAGGCGCGTTCCGGCAGCGGCGGCGTCAGCCCCTGCGCCAGTTGGCGCAGCGGTGCCGAGGAAATGACGTGCCGGGCCACCGTGGTGTGCTCGCCGCCCTCAGCATCCACATGGGTAAGCGTCCACAGGCCCGTGTCCCCGTCCAGGCGGCAGCCCGTGACCTGGTGCCCCATCTGCACGGCGCCGCCCAGCTCCCGCACCTTGCGGGCACACTCCTCCCACATCATGCCCGGGCCGCGGCGCGGGTAGCGGAAGGTATCCACCAGGGTCTTGATCACGTCGCCTCGCTGCTGCGGACGTTGCGGCAACAGGGCGTTCTTGATCGCCGAGACCAGCGACAGGCCCTTGATCCGCTGCGCGGCCCAGTCGGCGGATATATCCTTGCACGACATCCCCCAAACTTTTTCGGTATAGGTCTTGAAGAAAATACGGAACAGCCGCTTGCCGAACTGGTTGCTGACCCAGTCCTCGACGTTGCCGGGATGGGGCACGGGCAAGAGCTTGGCTTTGGCGTAAGACAGAATGCACAGCAGCGATTCGAACACCCCCAACTTGAAGAGGGCGTCGAAGGCCTTCAAGGGATATGCGAAGAAGGTGCCGCGATAATAAATGCGGGACAGGCGGGGCCGCTCCAACATATCATCGGGCAGCATCTCGGTCCAGAAGTCCTCCACCTGCTTCGATTTGGAAAAGAAGCGGTGGCCGCCGATGTCGAAATGGAAGCCCTTATAGACAGCGGTGCGGGAGATACCGCCGACATAAACGGGATCCGCTTCCAGCACCACCACCGGGACTTGCTTTTGGGCCAGCAGGTAGGCCGCGGTCAGGCCGGCCGGGCCGGCACCGATGATCGCTACGGTACCTGGGGGAGTATCGTCCATTTAGCTCAATCAACAACGTGATACGGTCTGGGGATCATTGTACCAAAGCTGCTTCCCCCCCTCTGCATGCCTCCTGGCGAGGGGGTTGGGGGTATCCATGGCCCGGCTGCCCGCGGGCGCCGCCCCACCTCAGGCAGGCATCAGGACAGCCATTTTAACAATCTAATGATGCCCAGTTTCACCGGTTGCTTGTGCGCCGATACATTTGCTCGCTGGCGAATGTCGGCCTGGTTTTCATGATAATATTCATAGGCTTTATAGAGCATGGCTTCATTCGTCATGGTGGGCTTCCAGCCCAATTCCTTCTTGATTTTGCTGGTGTCGAACATAAAGTCCTCAGCAATCATCTTGTATTGATAGGGACCGAGCGGCGATAAATTGAGGTGGTAAAACAGCTTCATCAGCGCCAGGGTCGGTCCCTTCGGCAGTGCCGCCGTTCTGGCTCCTGTCCGGGCGCGGGCGATGACATAATCATAAACAGCCTTGAAGGATTTCACATCGTCGGAGCCGATATTGAAGATCGCGGATTGATCGTAATCCATGGCCTTCAGACAGGCGTCCACCAGGTCCTCGGCATAAATGAACTGGTAGACATTGTGGCCGCCCCCGACCACCCACACTTTGCGGCCTTCGTCTATAAATTCGAATAAGATCGACAGCAAGCCCAAGCGGCCACAGTCGACGATCGTCGGGGATCTGAAAATAATTACTTTAAAGTAATCCGTATACCCGAGCAGGATTTTCTCCCCTTCCCATTTGGATCGGCCATATATTTCCGCAGGCCGGGGGATATCCTCTTCCGTCACCGGTCGATGAAAATTTTCCGCCCACAGGCAGTTGGATGAGATAAACACGACTCGCTTGACCTGATGCTGCCGGGCCAGTTCCGCTATATTACGGGTGCCATCGACGTTGGAGGTCCACAGGAATTCTTTGTCCTTGGCCACATGAGCCAGCACCGTCGCACAATGATAAATGGTATCTATACGGCGCCGCTCAAGCAGCTGCTCCATCGTTTCCCGGCTTCTGATGTCGCCCTGGATCGAAACCAGCTGGGGATGAGTCACAAAATCGGGCTGTAAATCAATGCTGACACATTGGTGCCCGGCCGCCAGCACTTGTCGTTTCAACAATTCGCCGAAGAAGCCGGCCCCACCTGTAATCAATACGGTACGCATCTTAGGAACGGCTGCCGGCCGAGTCGGCTGGCCGCAGGAGGGCATCCGTGCGGACCATCAGGCCGGCCATGATCCAGAAAAGAGGTGAATCAATGAAAACATTGAACACAAGCGATTGTAACACCAGGGCGATCAGCGAGCTCAAGAAAGCGTAGCGCAAGGCAACAATGAAGGGATCGCGGCTGGTAATGCCCCAGGCAATGCACGCGATGCGATAAAGCATGAACAGAAACGTGGCCGCTCCTAGTAGCCCATAGTTGGTCAAAAGTTCCAATACCTCATTGTGGCTGTGGGACAGCCCTAAGCCAACAGCCGCCAATAGCGGCTGCGAGACAATCCTGTTACCGTAAGGTCCGGCGCCAATCAGGGGAATATGCGGCTCGGCCACGAACGAGGCCAGCATGGCCTTCCAGATTTCCCAGCGGCCTGCAACATCGTCGGCCTCGCCCAGGTTGGACAAATAGTTCAAAAGACGTCCCAGGATGCCGATCGGGAAGGTGATGGCCAGAAACCCGAGGCCCCCAAACACTTGCAGGGCGAGCAGGGTGACGCTGCGTTTCAGCAGCGTCAAGGCCAGCACCGCCGGAATCAGGGCCAGATACGAGCTTTTGTTGAGGGCCAGGACAAAGGGCGGAAAAGCCAGCAGCATGGCCGCAAAGATACCATACCTGGTCGCGCGGCCCAGCCCGGTAAGGCCAATGCTCAGGCTCAGGCCCAGGGGCAGGATGATCAGGTAGTAGAAAGCCAGGGCCGCCGCATCATCGAAGCTGGCGTTCATGCGGAAGCCGTCGCTGACTTTAGTGGCCAGGAAGGTGGAGAGCGTTCCCCAATTGAAGCCCAGGAAAAATGACATGATTTGGGCAATGCCCAGCAGCGACACGACTACACTGACTGCAAGCATGAACAAGGTGATCCGGCGTACGTCGCGGAGATCTTGGATGACGCGAATGGTCAGGAGATAGGCCAGAAAATTGGCCAGCACGCCCTTGAGCCCGGAGGACAGCAGATCCAGGTGGTCGCTGCCGATAAAGCGCCAGACATTGACGGTTGCGGACAGCAGGACGAGCGCGGAAAAAATCATGAGTGGCTTGAGCAATGGATCCGCGACCTGGACCCGCCGGGGACCGATCATGGCCCCGACCAGACAGAGCCCCACCACCAGGAAAAAATAAAAGGCGTGCCCGATAACCTGCTCCAGGCCTACAGGCAAGAGCGCCAGCAGTGGTGATAAGGGTAAAAGCAGCAGGGCCAGGTAATAGCCCTGTCTGGGCCGGCAGATGAGCCAAATGACGAGGGCAATGGCTACCAGCAGCCCGATGAGCACCACTCCGGGCACCAGCAGGATGAAGCCGGCCAGGCCGGCGGCGCCCAGCAACACGATCGGCAAGGCAGCCGATCGCCTATACACGCTTTCTACATGACCTGCCACGCTGCTTTAATCCTTCCTCAACTCCATTCCCGCCCCTTCAGCGGGTGGGCTCATGTTCCCCGAGCCAGGCCTGAAACATCAGGACATTCCAGAGCAAATACTGCCAATTACGTTGCCCGGATAGGTGCTCAGCCCATTTCTGGCGAATGGGTTGGGGGTTAAAGTAGCCCTCCCGCGTTAGCCGGGTCTCATTCAACAGCTCCTCGGCCCAGGCGCGCAGGGGACCGCGCAGCCAGTGATCGATCGGCACACCGAAGCCCATCTTGGGACGGTCGATCAACTCCCGCGGCACGTACTTGCTGAGGACCTGGCGCAATAGCCACTTGCCGGCCCCGTTGCGGACCTTCATCGCCAGCGGCACCTGCCAGGCAAACTCCACGACCCGCGGATCAAGGAGCGGAATGCGTGACTCCAGGCTGACTCCCATCGCGGCCCGATCCACCTTGGTCAGGATGTCGTCGGGCAAATAAGTGATGGTATCCAGGTACATCATGCGTTGGGTAAACTCGGGCAACTGCGCCCATTGAGCCGGATCGGTCAGCACCGTCAGGGGTTCCTGGGCGCCCAGCACTACAGCTGTCGGGTTTTTCCAATGTGACAGCATGGACAGGTACATGGCTTCCGGTTGCCTAAAAGACAGGACCTCCGCCAGCTTATGCACCTTGTCGCCGGGATTGGCGTAACGATGCCGGCGCGGCAGCAGGGCCGAGACCGCGGCCAGGCCGTGGCTCCAGGTACGGGGCGAAACACTGGTCAAGGCGCCGGCCGCACCCCGGCGCAGGCGTTCGGGCAGCCAGCCGATCTTCCCCCAGATGCTCCGCCCCAGGAAGTACCGGTCGTAGCCGGTGAAAAGTTCATCGCCGCCGTCACCGGAAAGGCTCACCGTCACGTGCTGCCTGGCCAATTGTGCGACCAGGTATGTAGGAATCTGGGAGGCATCGGCAAACGGCTCATCATATAGCGCCGGCAGCCGGGGAATGACCGCCAGGGCCTCGTCCGGTGAGACATAAAGCTCGCGATGCTCGGTGCCCAGATGGCGGGCCACGGCCCGGGCATACTCGGCCTCGTTATACTCAGGTTCCCCGAAGCCGATGGAAAACGTTTTGACCGGCCGCGTACACTGGGCCTGCATCAAAGCCACCACCGTCGAGGAATCGATGCCCCCGGACAAAAAGGCCCCCACGGGCACATCGGCCACCATTTGCAGGCCTACCGCATCACGCACCAGCGCATCTAACCGTTCCACCGCCTCTGTGGCCGAGCCGGCAAAGGGTTCGGCCACGCCTCGCTCCGCCACCTCCCTGGCCGACCAGAAGCGTACCGGCCGGATCGTGGCGGGCCGCGGGTCTGGGTGCGGGTAGGGCGAAAAATCGCCTGCCCGTATATGTTGCCGGCCATTGATGCTCAAGGTACAGCCCGGCAGTAACTTATAGATGCCTCGATAAATGGAGTGGGGCGCCGGAATATAGTTGTGCCGCATGTAAAGAGCCAGCGCGTCGCGCGCGATGGCCGCTTGAAAACCAGGATACGCCGCAATGGCTTTCAGTTCCGAACCAAACACGAGGGTCTCGTTCACCCAGCCGTAATAGAGAGGCTTTTCTCCCAGGCGATCCCGCGCCAGGTGCAACACCCGCTCCTGGCGGTCCCATAAGGCAAAGGCCAGCATGCCGCGACCCCGCACCAGAGCCGGCGCGACGCCCCATTGCTCGCACGCGGCCAGCATGATTTCCGTGTCGGAATGCCCGCGGAAGCGATGACCCAGCGCCTCTAACGCCTGTCTCAATTCAGCGAAATTATAGATCTCGCCGTTAAACACGACCACATATCGTCCACTGGCCGATACCATCGGCTGATGGCCCTCCGGGGACAGATCGAGGATGGAAAGGCGCCTGTGACCCAGGGCAATACCGTGCTCGGCATCCACCCACGCGCCCTCATCGTCCGGGCCCCGGTGCAGCAGGCGATCGGCCATGCGCTTGACCGTTGCTTGCAGTGCATCGGCACCGGTCCGGCGAGAAAGGTCAAGGAAACCGGTGATGCCACACATGAGGATACAGTTTAAACGCTTTGCGTGGTTAGCACAAATCGGCCAGGGCCGCCGCCGTTCTGCTCACGAGCAAGTCACGGCTAAACTGTTCCACAATACGCTCACGGAGCGTGGCCGCCAGACGGACACGGTCATCCTGCAAGCGCAGCAGCATGTGCCGCCAGCCCGCGGCCAGCGCCGCCGGATCGCCCGGCGGGACCTTGATGCCGGCCTCGCCGACAATCAGCGCCGAGTCGCCCACTGCCGTTACCACGCAGGGTACGCCGCAGGCCATCGCTTCACCGATAACATTGCTGAAACCTTCGCCAAAAGAGGATGACGAGGTGAGCAGATCCAGGGCGTTGTAAACGGCCGGCATGTCCGTTCGTCCACCCGCCCAGATCACTTGCGCAGAGATCTGCAGGTCATCTGCGAGTTGGTGCAGTTGTCGAGCATAGCTTTCATTGCCTTCTCCCACGCAGACAAAACGGACATCGGGCCGCTCCCGGGCCAGCAGGGCCGCCGCCCGCAAGAACGTGGGATGATCTTTCATCGGGTCCAGCCGGCCTACCAGGCCAATCAAAGTGATTTTCTCGGCGATGCCCCAGGCCGCGCGCAGGCGCAGGCGGGCCGGCGGATCAGGCCTGTAATAGTCGGTGTCGATGCCATTGGGAATGACGACCATCCGGTCGCCCGGGAACCCGTGGGCCAGGTGATAAGCGTGGCCGGCTGCAGAGTTGATAATGATGAGGTCGGCCGCCCTGGCCAGCACGCACTGTAACCGAAATTCCAGGCGCGACAACCAATCGTAACGATGCAAATCCATGTTCGACGCTCGTACCCCCCAAACAATGCGCGTTCCCGGCAGGCAGGGCTGCAAGAGGCTCGCCAGCAGATTGGCGCCGCTAAGGTAGCCGTGCAGTGCGTCGGGAGCCAGGGCACGCAGTTGCTGGACCAACTGCAGCAGGAAACGCCATATATCCCAACGGCCTTGTTTCTCCATTGTAATGAGCCTGACATGTGTATCCCTAAGCTCGGCGGCCAAAGCACCGCCGCCATAGAAAGTAACGATGGTGACCTCGAATTGCAGGGGATCGAGCAGCCTGGCCAGCGTGACCAGTTGCCGCTCCGCGCCGCCCTGCTCCAGGGAGCGAATCAAGAAGACGACTGTGAGCACTGGTTGGCAAAGACGAATTCATTGCAGCCGTGGCCGCCGGCGCAAGTCTTGAGTTTTAACAACGTGAACCCCTTGTCACGATAAAAATTGAAGATTTGTTCGGGTTTGGCAACCTCAAAGGGATAGCCGCCTACCCAGTCTACTACATCGCGCCACGGGGACATGCCGCGCCCGCAAGTGCCGTAGTCGTGCCAGGTCGCGAACGGCTTGCCGCGCAGGCAATCCCGGACCATCGTAGGACCCCACAAGCGAATGGCCGCGGGCCACAATACCAGAAATTTGAGCCCCTGGGGAAGCTTATTATAGGCCCGTTTGACGACAGGCCACAGGCGGCTGGCCCTTCCTTGATCGTTGTAAATAGCAAGATACAATCGGCCCGCAGGCGCCACTGGTAGTGCCGCGTGGGCCAGGGCCTGCCACATGGCACCGGTATGGTGGAGTACGCCCCAGGAATAGACAATATCGAACTGGCCCAACGACTGGATATAGGCGGCATCCAGTATGGACCCTTGTTCGATCGTCCAATCCCGATCGGCGGCAAAATTGCGCCGTTTCAACTCCCGGGTACAGGCCACCGACTGGGGATCGTAATCGAAGGAGCGGACACTGGCCCCCAGGCGCCTGGCCGCCAGCGAGAACAAACCGCTGCCCGACCCGATATCGAGGAACTTCTTGCCCTGCAAATCGGCGACCTCCAGCATGTCCCGCAACGCTTGCTCGGCGGCGGCAATGCGCTCCTCGGTGAGCAAACGCAAAAACAGCTGCCAGTTCTCACCAAACTGAAAGCGCTGGCCTTGTAATACCTCTTGCTCCTGTTGCGGCACAACCAGAACCCCTTCGTTACCCAGGCACCTCGGACAGGCACAGGCGGCTATGACGGCGGCGGCATCACCTGCTCCAATAGAGATTCCCACATTCCCATAACCTTGTCCAGGCCAAACGTCTGCGTGATTGCGGGCGCCTGCAAAGCAAGGCGGGCGCGGGCTGCCGCATCAGCCAGCAGTCGGCCGATGGCCGCAGCCAGGGCCGCGCTGTCTTCGGGCGGGACCAATAATCCGTTCACGTCCTGGCGGATGATATGGCGCGGCCCACTGGGACAATCCGCGGCAATCACCGGCAGACCACAGGCCAGGGCCTCGCACAGGGCATTGGGAAATCCCTCGAAGCGCGAGGGCAGGACGAATAAATCAGCCTGTCGGAGTACGTCATAGGTGTTGCTGACGGCCCCGGGCAGATGAACGCAGCCGTCCAAACCCAAATCTGTCCGCAGCATTTCCAGGTGCGGGCGCTGCGGGCCATCCCCAAAAATAGTGACGGTCCAATCAGGATAGCGATCTTTCAGCAGGGCCCAGGCCTGCATCAACACATCAAAACCTTTCTCGTGCGTGAGGCGGCCGATGGCGATCAACGCCGGCCGGGCCAACCGCA
>Ga0207138_1085_pt1 | contig 16217 bp, 17 predicted proteins | sample Alteio_BWMinHeat_6_FD_153589 | JGI IMG/M metagenome (GOLD analysis project Ga0207138, IMG submission 153589) | Enriched cells from forest soil in Barre Woods Harvard Forest LTER site, Petersham, Massachusetts, United States -... | ecosystem: Environmental > Terrestrial > Soil > Temperate forest >...
GCTTGCATCTTGTCGAGGATTACCATGGCAGCCGCACAGGCCAGGGGATTGCCGCCGTAGGTGCCGCCTAGCCCGCCCACCACCGGCGATTCCATGACCTCTTCCCGACCGGTGACGGAGGCCAGCGGCAGCCCCCCGGCCAGAGATTTGGCGGTGATGAGGATGTCCGGCACGAAATTGAGTGATTGACAGGCAAACATGGTGCCGGTGCGGCCGATGCCCGTCTGGATTTCATCGGCAATCAGCAATATGCCGTGCTCGTCGCACAATTGGCGCAAGCGTTGGAAGTACCCGTGCGGGGGTACGACAAAGCCGCCTTCGCCCAGCACAGGCTCGATAATCACGGCCGCCACACGCTCGGCCTGTACCACTTTCTTAAACGCCTCCTCCATCACGGGGATCCCGCAAACCGGGCACTCCGCATCCAATTCATGCCGCGGGCAGCGGAAGGGATACGGATAAGGCAGCCGGTAGACCTCCGGAGCAAACGGCCCAAAGCCGTTTTTATAAGGGTTAATCTTGCTGGTAAGGGTCATGGCCAGCAGCGTTCGGCCGTGAAAGGCATTTTCGAAGCAGATGACGGCGGGCCGGCCGGTGGCGGCCCGGGCGATCTTGACGGCATTTTCTACTGCCTCGGCGCCCGAGTTGACCAGCATGGTTTTCTTGGGGAAGTCGCCGGGGACTAACGCGTTCAGGCGCTCCGCCAGAGCCACGTAAGGCTCGTTCATCATCACGTGAAAGCAACTGTGCATGTATTGAATGGCCTGATCGCTCAGCGCCGACTGTACTTCAGGATCTCCGTGGCCGATATTCAAACAGCCCAGACCACCGGCGAAGTCGATATAGCGATTGCCATCGACATCTTCGACCATGGCGCCTTCGCCCCTGGCAATGAACAAGGGCGTAACCTGGAAGGGACCGCGAGGCACTGCCCGCCGCCGGCGATCGGTCAATTCACGGGAACGGGGGCCGGGGATCTCGGTGTGGATGTGGATCTGCGCCATAATCTCTGCGTCACAACATATTCCCAATTTGCTGGAGAACGGAGATCACATCATACCATTGAGGACGAAGGATCAAACAGGACTGAGGACTGAGGATCAAACAGGACTGAGGACTGAGGATCAATCAGGACTGAGTGCTGAGGACTGAGGACTGAGTGCTGAGGACTGAGGACTGAGTGCCTTCGGCTACATGTTGGTCTGACAGTCACCCATGAAGGTCAGCCGTTAACTAATTTTACTCACTCAGTCCTCAGCACTTAGTCCTCAGTCCTGGCATTGGCTTATTGCCAATGCGACACTTATACGTGCTTGCGGATCCAATCAGTCGCCTGGGCAACGCCCTTGGGACCGGCGCTAAACTCACGGGTGGCCTCACCGATGGTCAGGCGTACATTGCGGCCGTCGCCATCCAGTTCCATCCGCATTCTGCCCAGGGCTGGAGCCTGCACCGTTCCATTATTCTGGGCATTGAATTGCAGGTTGTTGAATTGCGGGTGTAAGGCCCGGCCGAAATCAAAGACTTTGCGCGGCACGGTCACCCAGATGGGCTCGACTGAGCCGTTGCCTGCCGGGACCGCCAGGGCATCCGTGCGGCTGCTGGTCGGTAACGAGCCGTTGGCCATGAAGTACTCACGAATCCACCGGGCCGCCAGCAAGACGCCGTGGAGTCCGCCGGGAAACTCCTGGGCGGCTTTGCCCATGGTAACGCGGATATTCCTGTCATCCCGATCCATCATGACGCGCATATCGTGAAACATTTCGTGATTTTCGGCCCGCAGCATGGGGCCTTCGGGTATCAATTTGAGGTAAGGGATTTCCTGCTCCAGTGCCTGGCCAAAGCGAATCACCTGATCGGGCGCCTGGCCGAAGAAGGCGGTAATACGGCTGCGAGTGCGCACCCCAGCTCGCTGGTTCTCAGGGGTGACGCTCAATCGTGTCTGGAATACTTGATCCAATGATTGTTGTAATTGGGTTAGATTCTCAATGCCTCTAGGGCGCAACAGCGCCAATGCTTCCCGCGCGGCTCGCTCGACTTCACTATCGATCACCCCGGCCCGGCGAGATGCCGCTTTGGCCTCTTCCAGGACTGCGTTGGGTTGAAAACGCCCTGACAGCTTTTCTAAAGTCTCCTGCGTGGCTCGGATAAGACCGGTCGTGACCTCAGGCATAAATGCGTTCCTCCCCCATCGTGATTACCCCGGACCTGGAAAATAGAACCGGCTGGCCCCCGCCACGTTAACCGGTTATTAAACCCTTTTGCAGGTCACATTCATTATACCCGTCCGACAAAAAAAGTTGCGCGCGGGTTTAGCTGCTGATGGGGCTACGATCATGCTCCCATGCGGTGTTTATCCTATTTTGGGCATATTCGGCACAATCGGCACCTCCGGCATAGTTTGCCCCGAGTTGGTCATCGATCGGTCACAAGTTTGGTCACAGGGGAGGAATATCGCCTGATGCCCCCACCAGTGGCACAGGCCCCGCCTTCACCGCACCCTTCCCCTGGTTCGGCGGCAAGCGCTCTGTGGCTGACATTATCTGGCAGCTCTTCGGGGATGTGCCCAATTACTGTGAGCCTTTTGCTGGTTCGCTCGCCTGCCTGCTGGGTCGTCCCGGCTGGACATCATAATCGCCCTGGATAGAAACCGTGAACGACAAGGACGGGTTTATTAGTTGCTTCTGGCGTGCCGTGGGCGCCGACCCTGAAGCCGTTTTACACTGGGCCTCGTGGCCAATTAATGAAAACTGCTTGCGCGCGGCAAATCTGGCTGGTGGAACGCCGCGACGCACTGACCGCTAAGTTGGAGGCTGACCCTGAATAATACGATGTCAACTTGGTAGTTTTTGGCTTTTTGATTCGATCTCAAGTCTTCTCGGTATACCGACAATCGTTACTATTACTTGATCACGTCCGTGTCCTGGGTTCTGTCAGGGATGTCATCTTTGTCACAGAGTAGTAGGGAGATTGCTACATTATTTGCTACAGGATTTGCTGCACGAAAAATTGCGGACAATACGGCTGTTGATGAGGCATAAAGAAATACAGGCTCTTGCGGAGCCTGTTTCGTGCCTATTTCGTGGGAAGCACTGCCCCTTACCAATCGTGCTTTGCAGATATTGCGTCGTATTTACGACGGTGCTTTGAGATGGAGAGATTCGCTTTAGCAATATTACAGGCCACGGTAAATGGCTCTGAGTGGTACACCATCTCGCCTGACAGACCCTCTGGAGGAGCTTCCAGCTTCGCACGTACCTCTTTGCTTTTCCTACGCGCATCAGCAACCGAAAAACGGTGAAATTCCACGAGGCACTCTTCAACTACAGCCCAAAACGCCCTCTTTGGGATATCATGTACTCCCTGAGTAGCCATAATTTCCTCTTGGGCACTCGCTAGTGCCCCAACTTCACTCATTCCCTTTTTACCTCGTGCCGGTGTTTTCGGCTGTGTCTTCGATCTCATTAAGGCTCTCACCCCCTTTGTCCTAGCCAGCAAGCCGAGCCACGCTGGCCACAAAGAACTATTATCACGCTATTAATAATTCTTTAATATTCCAAAGGCGTCAAGAGCAGCCGTACTTACGAGCATACAGGACGCGGTCCCTTCCTGCCAAGGCGTAAGCGATTGTAGCTTTACATAACTGAAACGATACCAACTCCTCCTACTACCTAGATAGATGCGAAATTTGTGTAGGAGGATGCAGCAATAGGGCAGACTTTAACGTGTCTTTAATCCACGTTCAATCTAGCTAGCGCCAGGATAACAACTTCGGTTGGCTCTGATTGAGGAGCTTGACGGCACGAGGTGTATGGAAGCTGACCTGATCGGCGTCAAAATCAGAGCCATTAGCACGAGAGAATGCAACACGATGCTTCCAGCGGGCGGCAACAGGACCAATGGCCAGGTCGTACCATCCGTCGGCTTTACCCCTGCCGTGGTGGTCCTGATCTGTTCGGCAATGGAAAACGAGACTCCAGAAGTCGTCGGCCTCAAAATCACCTCGAACGAAGCAGATGATGTCTAGAGAGGCCAATTCATCTCGATTCACCTCGAACTGGATGATTGCTGGCTTGGTCCCGTCTACCTGTCCAGACAATTGCCATGCCCAACGTAAGGCTTGCCGATTCAGGGTCGTTGTATAGAATCCCTTGCCAAAATCTGTATCTTCACGTGCATAGCGGAGATCGACGCCTTTCATGATCGAGGCCGTATGGATATCTAGGGTGCCGTGATACAAAGTAATATGTTGATTGCCCCACCTACGTGGGCTCGAAAGCTTAGCCATTCCAGGATTCCAATATCAGCACTCTACAAATACCCCCATACCTTAAACCCCTTAGCCGCCCCCTGACCGAAGCGAGCTTACGCGAGCACCTGCGAGCTTGTTGAGTCGATATGTACAGAACGATAGGACGGCTCAAGCAAGTAATCTGCTCGACCGTCCAGCGGGTCTTAAACTATTATTTATCTATGCTCACTGTTAACTTATTATAACAGTGGCTGAGGTCTTCAGCGCAAGTCGCAGTTCGGGGCGTCATGTTGCGTAAAGATGCAAGACCGCAAGGCCCGTGTGACTTAATCAAAGCTTATGGCTATTTTTACCTATAATTAACAGAATTCTCGGGCGGCATACAGGCTAGACCCAGGGCCACCGCATCGAACATGTTGGCATGGTGCGCTGTTTTCCACTTCCGGTCCTGCGATAGATAAACCTTCAGCTTCGGGAACTTTGAGACGACGACCGCGGCGATCTCCTGCTTCCCGGCCCGGCCGTGACCACAGATGGCTTTCTTGACGGTGCTGGGGGCCACGGCTATGACCTTCACTCCCCTGCGTTTGCCGATCAGCCAGATTTCGTCACCTAAGATGTTGAGCAGAGCGGCATTACGGTTGTTGGCAAAATGGGTTTTCTCTACTACCAGCATTTCCGGCTGCAGGTCGGAAATTAACCGTATGACGACCTGCCGGATGCGCTGAAGCCGTTCGTTCGGTGTACCCTGGCGGGAGAATGTCTTGACCTCGTGGTAAAGCAGTTGCCCATGGTCAAGGAAAGCCACGCCCATGGCTCGGGTGCCAGGATCAATGGCCAGGATCTTCGTGGGTATTCGTTTGGACATAAAGTTAAGGAGTTATGGGTTAGGTATAACGGGGATCGGGGCCGGCCCGGAAGAACGCCAGGGCCAAGGCGGCGGCATCAAAGATGTTCATGCGCGGGTCTTCACTCATATAGACCTTCCGGCGGGGCGGGAACCGCGGCAGCAATTCCGGGAACTGGCGGACCACGGCCAAGGCGAGGTGATGCTTGGTACGCGCAGCCAAGGCGTGCCGCACCTGGGCGGGCGCTACGGTGTATACGACCACGCCTTGCGCTGCAGCAAGCGTGGCAAGCTGTGCAATCAAGTGGCGAATGCGGCGGCAGCGCCGGGACCCCGGACCAGCACAGTCCTCAAGGATTAGGCCCTCGGGCTGGTAGTGTTCTATCAGGGTCATGATCTGTCGGCGGTACTCGCTCGGTGCCCGGCGAGGAATGTATTTCAGTCCCCAGTCAATGAGGCGGTCAGATCCTTCCAGGACGGCGAAGCCAAACCCCTGGGTACAGGGATCAATGGCCAGGACGCGGGTACGCGGATGAGAAAAGGAACTCATAAAGTTTGGTCGTGGTTATGCGTTGAGGCATCAAGGAAGGCCTGCAGGATCCTCAGCTTGTGAGAGGTAGCAGGATCAGTGCTGGCCTGACTCAGTCGAGCAATAAGGTCACGGACACGCGGCTTAAGCTGCTCCTGGATATCCGCATACAGACCGGCAAAGAGTTCGCGGGTGGGTGTGGCCAGCAGCAGTTCGTAGGCGATGAAGTTATCAAGGCACGGCCGCTTGATAAACCGTTCGTTGGCTGAGACCTTCGGGCCGTCGTAGCAGCCCAGCAGAAAGGCCATTTCAGCCTGGGAGAAACCGGCGCGCTTGCGGTACATGCGCAGGTAATTGGGTAATTTGTGGTTCGGCATGAAAGAGCAATAGTGAGTAGGTAGAGGGGGCGCGCACCTCTCAGAATAGAAGGGGTCAAGGTGGCGAAAAAGTGTTTGAAAGATGCTCTCCCGAGCAACTTTGAAAAAACTGGATCTGGGGCCATGGCACGCTATTCATTTTATAAAATTGCGCCTGCTTCCTTGCCGGCCGTTGCAGGACAGCGGGTCTGCAAAAAGAAAAGGCCCTGCTCGTGATGAACAGGGCGAGGGCGTCAATTGACGCTGGGTAAGGAACGATTCCGTGTCAGGCCAAAGAGCTGGCCCAACTGGATGGTGGCCGGGAAGGCCGAGGCTGGCGGTAGGTGCTGGACCTGGGACGTGAAGGCGTTATGCAACGCCCACAGAGTTCGGGGGTGCGGCTCGGGCTGACCGTTACCGTTCTCATGGTAGCCGTTGCCGAAGTAGCCATTGACCACCTCATGGAAGAGGCGCGTCGGTATGATCGACTGTTGGAAGGCGTCCACAATCAGGGCCTTAGCTTCTTGGTCGGTGATCAAAGCGCTCTTGAGGCGATTAACATCCTCTTTGAGTTGCATGACGCCTTCCTGGTAGCGGTCCATCGCCCGATTGATCTCGCCGGGCAGGTCGAGCCGGGCCGTGTGCTTGCGCCGCAGGGCGATGAGATCCCCTGAGAAGGCCAGGTTGTCGCAGATAAAAATCCGCAGACCTACTGCCATTTGGATCGACATGGATTTGTCGTTGGCCGTACGCAAGCCTATGGCGGCCGCGAACTCGTCGGTTTCCATCCAGGCCAGGTCGATAACCCCGAACAGCAGCGCGCCCTCGCGCTGGACAGCGTACGCCTCTTCCCGGATGACCAGGCGGCGGTGATGAAGTTCGGCCTCCAGGGTGTCGATCAGCTCGGCGTGGCCGATGGGCCGCCAGGTCTTAGTAGCCGGTGGCGGCGTGATCTCCTTGAGACCCTCGCGGGTGATGGGCTCGGCGCCACAGTGGGTGAATAGTTTTCCGATCATGATTCGTTCTCCTTTGTTCCAGATAACTCCAATGCGCTGAATGGTTCGGCCTCCCTCCACAGGCCGTATGATTCCCGTAAGCTGCAGTAGCGGCCCTGGCCGATGATGACGTGGTCCAAAAGCGGAATTCCGACTAGCCTGCCGACTTTGATCAGGCGCGTGGTCATGGCCAGGTCCTCGATCGAGGGGGTGGGATCGCCGGACGGGTGGGAGTGGGCAGCGATGATACCGGCGGCTGATTTGCGGATGGCCGCCTTGAAGACCTCGCGCGGGTGAACCAGGGCTGCCGTCAGTGTCCCGATAGCGATCAGCTCTTCTGAGATGAGCCAGTTCTTGACGTTGAGCAGCAAGGTCATGAAGTGCTCTTGCTCCCGACCGGCCAGGCGCGGGCCGAGGATCTCATACACTGCTGACGGACTGCCGACCAGCGGTCGATCTTGTGACGGTGCCTGGCTCCAGCAGCGGGCCAGATCAAACGCAGCGCGTACACGGGTCGCCTTCTTTGTCCCGATACCGGCTACCTGCTGCAGGTCATCAAGGCTGGCATCCCGCAAGTCCTGCAGGTCAAACCGGGCCAGCACGCTGACTGCGGCCCGGCGATCTCCCAGCAGGGCAGCAAGGGAATCGACGGAATCATTGAACATGCCTTCTCCTTTCTGTGAGGTGTGGATTGTCAAAGGGCGGGGTTGATCGCTCGTACTTGTTCAGGCCGGGCCGCCTCAGCGCTGCCCGGCCTGAGCTTCATCAGTCATCAACTGGTTCTTCAGGCCAGTAGGTGGTGATGTCAGGGGGAGCGTCCTCGCCCGGGGCGAGCGGAAGGTTGGCCGGCACTTCAGTTGGTGCCGCGGTTCGGGCTTCAGCCTGGCGGCGAATCAGCCAGTTGAACAGGGCGCCGCGGCTCTTGCGAATCTGCGCGTCAGGAACTTCCATGACCTCGGCCAGGATCTGCAGGAGGTGGGTGGCCGGGTATTTCCTGGCCAGGGAGAGGTAATAGGGCAGACCTTGCGGATCGCCCAGGCGCTCGGCCAGTTCATGGGCAATATATTCCTCGCGGTTCTGGGGATGGAACTGGGGGTGTGGCATGGATGAAAGGGTTACGAATCAATCGATTCGAGGAGAAATATATTTAATTTTCGATTCGATAATTATATAAATCTCAACTTCGGATCGAATCGTGGCGCGCGCTCGTCTGAAGCCAGAATAAATTACTGGCAGGAGCTGAAAAAGAGTGTGTGGCGTGCTCGGGCGAGCATGTCTTTGTGCCTTTTCCGGCATTTTCCGACCGGTAAACTGGGGGTATGTTTACCCCGCGATCGTCTCCTTATTTTGGCGGTGCTACAGTAGCTCTGCCCCATGGGCCGGATTGCTATCCTGTCTCCTGGTCATGTCCTTTGACAATTAATCTTCCATGACTACCGAGCCGCCCTCACTGCTCACGGTTAAGCAAGCTATGCAGGTGCTGCACCTGTCTCGTAACACCGTGTACCGGTTGGTGCAGCGTCGTGTGCTCCCCTCCGTTCGGGTTGGCGAGCGCAAGCTGTGCTTCAAGATTGAGGATCTCGAAGCGTATATCCAACAGCAGAGAATAGGGTCGGTAGCCGAATGGATCAAATAACCTATGGCTGTACGTAAGATACGAAATTGGTGGTGTGTGGATATACGCCATCACGGTAAGCGGTATCGCAAGCGCTGTCCTGACAATTCGCGGGTTAGCGCCAGTGCATATGAAGTCCAGTTGCGGGCGCGGTTGGCGCGAGGCGAGCCGTTCATACCTGTCCTGCAACCGCCGGAAGAGAAAAAACTGTTCTTGGATTTTTCCCATCAGTGGTTCGATACCCATGTCCGGACCAACAACAAGTTCTCCGAACAGCGCAGCAAAAGGACCGTGCTCAATGCTCACCTGCGACCCTTCTTCGGCAAACTGGAGTTGGCTGGCATCACCACCTTGAAGGTCGAGCAGTTTAAGGCGCAGCAGCAATCTAAGGGCTTGGCGGCCAAGACCATCAATAACCACCTGGCCGTCTTACGCAGGGCCTTGCACGACGCCCAGGATTGGGAGCTATTGGAAACGCTCCCCAAGATCAAAGCGCTCCAAGTCGCGCCGTCCAAGTTTGATTTCCTATCGCCGGCAGAGTGCCGGGCGCTGCTGTCGGTCATCGACAGCCCCCGGTGGTATGCCATGGTCCTGGTCGCCATGAGAACGGGTATGCGCCTGAGCGAACTTCTGGGCTTGCGCTGGGAAGACGTAGATTTGGATAAACGTATCGTGGTGGTTCGGCGCGGGGTCGTCCTTGGGCACGTCGGAAGCCCAAAGAACGGCAAACAGCGGCACATCCCGCTGACGTTGGGAGTATGCCGCGCTCTGGCCGCATTACCGCGGTCTGCTCCGTGGGTGTTCCCCGGGCGGGGCGATGGTACCTCGAATCATAAGCCGCCCTACTACATACTGCATCGCTACTGCCAGCAAGCGGGCTTGCGCCGCATCGGCTGGCACACGTTGCGCCATACTTTTGCATCGCAACTCGTTGCGGCCGGGGTTCCGCTGCGGGCCGTACAAGAACTGCTGGGGCACTCGGAAATCCGAATGACCATGCGCTACACGCACCTGGCTCCGGCTACCTTGTACGAAGCCATTCAGGTCTTGGAGGAAGAAGAAACCGCTACCATGCAAAAACATGGGCGCTATATGGGCACCGACTCAATACTGGCCACGGGTTCGCATCTCACGCAACACATCTCATCCGAGGAAATGGCTTTAGATAAAAGCAAAAACAGGGCCGTAACCCTGCTTCTGCCAATTCACCACCAAACTCGGGAGGTGGGATTCGAACCTCAACAGTTGAGGCGGCAAGAACCTTGATATTACAAGGTTTTCTTATGACCATCGAAAAATATGGACACTTCTGGCGTATGGCAGTAACCAGTAGTGAACAATAGTTCACCATCTTATGGGCACCCGGTGGGCACCGGATCAGGAAGATGGTGACAGGCTAGTCCTCATTTGCAGGATAACAAATGAGCCCCAGGAGACGTGCGCGCTCTGCCGGGCATGAGCAGAGGAGGGGGCTTGAGGTCAGATGAGAAAAATCCTCCCCTTCAGTTCTTCAGGGGGATTTTTCCATCCGACCTTGGCCCCTTTCGTCATCACGCGGCATGTCCTGCCGGACCATGCGGTTTCTCATGCCCATCATCGGCACACGACTCCCGAGGGTGAGGGCATTGCAGCGGCCGCAACACAGTTGTGTTGCGGCCGCGGTCGTAGGGTGAGCGTGGGACACAGGATCAGGAAGATAGTGAATGCCCTGGATGCCAGGATTGGTAAACCTTACCGTATCCCCATGGCCTGCTGAATGGCTGTTTTAAGATTCTTGACGACAGGTCGGTAGTTGATGGGCAAGAACTCGCGCAAGTCGGACTCCAGCATGGTGTCGCTGACCCGATCGAGGGCGGTCGTAATTCCGGCCAGGGTGGCGGAGTCGCGCGGGATGTAGTTTTTAAGCTGATCATGCCGGATGAAGAAGTAAAGGTCAAAGAAATCGCGTGGCTTGGAGCGCTCAATCAGGGCCTGGACCTTCTCACGGACCAGGATCTCCCGGGCCAGGATCACCAGGGAGTAAGCGGGCAGGAACGGCGGATTGCCGATCAGCTCGGATTCAGGCCGCAGGTCGGCGGGGTTGTCCTTGACCTGGAGGTTGGACTTGATGCCAGTTCTAAACCCCAAAATGTCCAGTGAGATATCCGCGATATAGCCGCCGGTTGTGGGGGTGGCGTCGTTGAGGGTAAGGTTGTGGATGACGCCTTCCACCTGCAGGCTAGAAAAGGTCTCGACCAACAAATCCTCGATCGCCTGCTTGCTCAGCCGGGGTATGGAAAAATCCAGATCTTCGGAGTAGCGCACACCGCCAAAGACGATGCGGATGGCGGTCCCACCCTTGAAGAGAAATTGATCTGAGCCCGGCCGCTTGTAAAACGTAGACAGGAAGAGATGCTGCAGGTACTCGCGGGCAATGTTGATATCCGAGGTCTGTTCCAGTGTGGCCAACTCATGGATTTTTTCCGGTGAGATCATAGCGGTAGCTTGGAAATTAAGGTGTGGAATGCCTGTTTCTTGCGGCCTTGAAGTGTCTGGTAAAAGTGAGGCAGGTGGCTGGCGATCTTATCCTTGTTCAATGACGATAGGTCAAAGCGCTCATTGAGTTTCTTCAACCCTCGCGCGACCAAGTACAGGTAATCCAGAAACGCTTTCTCTTTCTCAGCCATAACGATCGGCCGACCACCGATGACAAGCTTCTGATAGCCGAAATAGAGCTGAGCTTTCAAACTGCTATAGGTGTACTCGCGTTGCAAGGCCGTAAACCGGCGAGAATGTTTGGGCGTGATCGAGGTGATGGTATACACGTTCTCAGGGATGACGCGGTAGTACGACAGAGCGGTTTCCAGTGAAATGTACGACGGGGTATACAGCGCATTGGCCACATCAAAAGCTGTGGGTGGCTTAGCGATGAGGTAGTAGATCCCCGGCTTCAGACGACCCAATACCCCGTCCTGCACTGCCTGAGCCACCACCCGATAGGTCTGCATGTCGGACAAGGCAAACAACCGAGCAAACTCGGTCTTGGTAATAACGGTGAGCGGCTGGCGTAAGAGCCGTTGTTGTACTTCTAAGGATGAGAGCCTATGAAGCCTTTTCCTCATAATGTAAGGAATTATTAAGCATGTTTTCTTTACTGTGTACAGTTTTACAGTATCGTGGTGAAAGCCACTGTACGCAGTAAAAATAGCATGTTGCCCACGGTAGTCAAGCGGGCAAAGTGTTGATGAAGCGCGGCAGAGCCGTTCATATCCTATCCAATTTTCTCACTCAGCAATCGACGCAAGTTACGTTCGTCTCTTCCTTTGTACCGTCGTGTACGCACGGGATCAGGAAGATGGTGAAGGGAAATGCTGCCGATGTTACTGCAGTACGGCACGAGCGCGTCAACATTTCATGCCATATATTTTGTCCGAAGGAATAAGCCGAACGCCTGCAGCTCCTGGCGGTACGCCTCAAGATTGCGCGCTTGGGTGCGACGCGGCATTACTTCTTGGATATCAGTGCCTTGAGGCTGAAGACGGGTGACGCCGTAGATACCGGCGCGGGCCAGGATCAGATGATCGAAGATTCTCACTGAACGGTTGCGATAGAACTCATCCAGTAGTTGCATGACTTGTCGTGCTGATTTTAGATTCATCGCGCGCCAGCGCTTGAGATCTGGATTGAGCTGAAAGAGCGTCTCAATATTGCCAGGGCTCTGTGGCGATTCCTTTCGCTGTTCAAGGATGGTACGCGGTACTTCCTTTCCGATCTCGATCCACGGCGCCTTGATCCCATGGTCAAGGTGGCCCTCGCATGAGCCACAGGTGGCAATGCCATGCGCCCACAACGCGACCACTACCGGTCTGACACCGCGATCAATCTTCTTGCCCAGACCATCGCCGGTCTGCTTGGCTTCTTGCATCAGTCTTAACCAGATGTTTCGTTTCTGTTGGGTTGTGAGCTGTGGAGCCGGATGCTTTAATCGGATCATCTGTACGCGCATAGGGGTGGATTATAGAAAGGATGGGTCTTGATATGGCAGAGTGTACGCACTGCGATGGTAGCGGCGAGATCGATTGCATTCAATGCTACGGTTCGGGCAAGAGCGGTGCTGACCCGAGTAAGTCCTGTCCCCATTGCGGGGGCTCGAAGACGCAGGGCTGTCCGGATTGCGGCGGGAGCGGTAAAGCATAGCGCCGTATCGACGCTATTCCCGCTTTAGCTAAGTGAACGTAACTAGCGATCAAAGTGCGGCGTGGTCAGGACCGCAAAGCCCGGGGTCATACTTTGCGGCGAGACAAGGAGGCGGTCTTCTTCTTGCTGCGGGTCGGGGTCAGCTCGGTCAACAGGTCCCCTGCGGGGCGGGCTTTACCGGCTTGGTGCTCCTGGCGGCTTTTGCGGATATGGGCAGTGATCTTGGGGTCTTGTTGATCTAGGTAGTCCTCAAACTCGTCAATATCCATCATACCGGCAATAGGGATGCCGTCTTTTTCCAGAATGACGTACTCCTTGTTGAGGTGGATTTGTTTGACCACGGCCCCGAGATTGATCCGGGCCTTGGTGAGGGCAATTGCTTTGACCATAGGTTTGGCGGCTTTCGCCATGGAGGAGACCTCCTGATGATTGAGCGGCATTGATTGACGTTAATCAATCTGCCTGGTACCTGGAGTATACCGGGGTTGGGGCGGGGGGCAAGCCACGCCCTCAGCAGTTCGGCTTTCAAGGAGACGCGCGAAGGCGGTCAATGTTTCGCCGGAGTTTCCTTGGGGTAAAATTCTTTGAAAGCGTCACTTCGTATAGCTCATGGTCAGCTTGTTCAGCACCGCCGAGCCGGTAATATCGGCTTTCCAGCGTACATATTGTCGAGGTGGTAGTTTTGTGATGTCCGTGACCCAGTCACTCCACGATTGTTTGTCCGTGCTGCTTGAGAACGAGAGTGTAATAGTACCGCCATTCAACTGTTCATCAGGCGTAGCTTGCGTGAACTTTGGGGATGTTGAACCAGAATCATAGGGCAGAGACTGCGCGGTACCCGTTAATGCAGGCGGAGTCAGGGTTGGCAATGGATCCGCAGGTGTCTGCTGTTGAGATATGCCGGCACTGATTGCACTCGGTATGGTACTGACTCCAGACAGAGTCGTATACTTTACAAAGATATCTCCGGTAGCACCATCAGCGCCTTTCGTCCCATTACACAATATCCCTGCACAAATTCCTGCCTGTGTACCGGTGCCAGGAGCAACAGCCAAAGACGAGCTTGCCAGTGTCATCGTCGGTGCATTGAGGTAAATGATCCCTCCGCCGCCGCCACCACCACCGCCACCACCACCAGAAAATTGATTGCCATTGCCCGCAAAGGCGCCGCCACCAATCTGGCCATTAGCGCTTATCGCGCCGGCAATATTCATGGTGTTGGCGTAAAGCATGAGCAACGCTCCACCAGAGCCCCCGCTGCCGCCATCACCGCCAAAATAGAAGTCGAGGAAGTTGCGCGCACCGCCGCCGCCGCCACCTCCCCCTCCACCGCCATAGAGCAGTTTTTTGAAATCAGGCGGGGCGGTACCCAGTGTCCCGCCAGTTCCTCCACCGCCGCCGCCGGCATCACCAGAGCCGGTACCTGTGCTCACGCTACTGCTGCCACTGCCGCCAGCCCCGCCAACTCCTCCCCCTGAACCTCCGCCATTGCCGCCAGAACTTCCGGCAAGGCTGAAGATGGTGGCACCTCCCTTGCCATTCGACCCGCCTCGCCCGCCTTGACCATCACCGCTGATGCTCCCGCCTGCTTCTACGGTGAGCGTAGTGGCTCTGAGCGCCATAGTGGTGTTCGCCGTGAGCGTTCCTGCCACATCCACAGTATGATAGTGCGGTACCACGAAAATAACAGAAGGTTCCGTAGCAGGATCGCTAGAACCCTTAAAGGTATTGGCTAACGGGCTATCTAGGGTGATGAGTAGATTGCTTGAAAAAGGGGGGCAATTTGTGTCCGGGCAGACAAAGGTGCTCTTCTCGGCGTCCACCGACACAATCCGATGAAACTCGTACTGCCCGTCTTGATACTGGTAGATTATGATCTCCTGTCCAATCTTTAGATCTAGGGTGTCCGGATAATTCAAGATTGCATTGGGAATGACGAGTATGCTGCTACCAGCAGTAGCGTCCTTTGCAAGACCGGCGGTCCCAATGGTACTAAACTGCTGCGTAGTCCCGCTGGGTACGGTTAAATTGCCGTCATCTCCTGCCTGCGGTTGGAGTTGCAGGCCCGCTCGGCAACCCACTGTACAACCGCGCCACGCTTGGCCCCAATCGGCGGCCTTAGAGTTACTGGGGTCGTACTGGCTTGGATCAGCAAAACTCTCGCTGAGCGTGGATAGGCCCGAGGATGTGGAGGGAGTTGTAGAGGTAGATGGATTGGTGGAAGCCGAAGGTGTTACCGAGGTTGAGGAAGACGGAGTTGCAGATGTTGTGCTTGTTGGCGCAGTAGTTGGCTTAGTGGCAGAGGCGGTAGTCGGTGTACCTCCTCCCGAACAGCTAACGGTCAATGTGAGCGCTAATAGGGCGGCTAGCCGGAAAGTCTCCTGCATTACATATTCCTCCAATTTGCTTAATTAGAATGTTTACACACTGGTTTGGACATTTATAACCTACCGCTCATCCCCATCCCCAAGGTATAGGTATATCCGCTGAAAGTTGCGGCGCCGCCTGATCCTGAACTTCCATTAATAGCCAAAAAAGCCAAGCCAAGATCGATGTTCAGCCCTAGGTTCGGGTGAAAGTAATACGTACAACCGATGCCTGCATTCGGACTGAAGGGCGAAAACCCGCCAGACGACGGGCCAAACAGAGGAATAGAGATGTAATTTGAAATATTTCCCACATACGCATACGGCTCAAAGTTGGCTGCCACCAGTTTGTATGTCAGATGCAGCGGAAAGAGCAAGAAGATCTTATTGCCGACAGAGACAGATACGTTGCCTTGTGATCCGGTAATAATCGGCACCCAGTACAGTCCGACAGAGAGCGTCAGCGGCAGTGCTCCCCAGTGGTAGCCGTAAGTGATTCCGGTAGCCAGATCATTGTGATATATCGGAGGCGAGATAGGTTGCTTCTGTCCAAGAGAGGTATAGGTATCAAATTTCCCGGATAGCAGCATGACCTTCACGTCCAACTCATGCCTACTTTCAGCCTGAGCCGGGAGAGCAGACATGGCAGCAGATGTTATGGACAGTACCGCAATCACTGCCGATATAGTTGGAGGGTGAGGCCTCCTTGGCGCCTCATCCACCCCCAGTTCCTGCAATGTGATAGCGTTGGAGGAGATACTCAATCTTCCGGCAGTTCTGTCATTTAGGAGCAAGTCACAGAGCTGGAGCTACCCAAGTTAACGAACTCGGTGAAATGCAATGCAGAGCCATCGGTATAATGGACGACAGGTAGGCTCGTCTGGGACGAAGACCCTCCTGAATACGTGCACGTTAGCGTCTCCATCGCGAGGTCGGCGATCTTTTGGCCATTGGTGGTAATTGTCCCGGAGATGTTCGAGGAGGTAGTATTTCCCGTTGCAGTAATGACAAAATTCTTGCTCAGATTCGTCAGAGTGAGGTTAAGACTATACTGGACAGGGGGCGTGTAGCCGGAGGGATC
>Ga0207138_1087_pt1 | contig 16035 bp, 26 predicted proteins | sample Alteio_BWMinHeat_6_FD_153589 | JGI IMG/M metagenome (GOLD analysis project Ga0207138, IMG submission 153589) | Enriched cells from forest soil in Barre Woods Harvard Forest LTER site, Petersham, Massachusetts, United States -... | ecosystem: Environmental > Terrestrial > Soil > Temperate forest >...
CTGAAGGCGGCGGTTTGCTAAACCGTTATAGGGCCTAAAGCCCTATCGTGAGTTCGAATCTCATCCCCTCCGCCAATATCATCATCTACAACCTTGAGATAACGTTATATATTAGCAAGGCACTTTAGCATACCCACAATTCTACCCCCAAATTGTAAGCCACTAGGGTGCTCGGATCCTTCGCCTCTCTTGTCAGCGGCGGACCACTGGGCAGGCCAAGGTGCGATGGTGCTTACGCCGAGAGGGACACGATTGGACCGGGCGACCCGGAGGTTGCCAAATCAGCCGGTCCGTTCTGAACACTCCGGGGACCCCCTTTGGACGGTTGGGTCCTCCGATGGACACTTTACGGCCAAGCCAATCGAGCAGATTGTTCTTCGGCGGATGCCGGCTCTATTGCCGCGGATTTCACGCGAAACTTCTCCAGCTCTGCCGTCTTTGCAGTGGCCGCCGCGCTCTGTCGGTCGGCAAAACCCTTCTCTTTGAACGTACCCATATCACCCAGTTTCAATAAAGCTGCTGCGATGGAGCTTACACACTCTCGCTACGCTGGTCCTCCAGACTGAAAACTAACACACTCGGCAGTGTCTGGAAGTCAGACACTCCCCTGGTCCGCTAGACGGGCACGCCTGCCGCGAGGTTCTGAGAAGTCCCTCGAATCTATCTCAGTCTAGCGGCCTTCATGCCCTGCCGCATTTGGCCCACGGGCATTTGGTCTCGCGGCTCATCGCCGACAATGGGACAACGGGGAGGATGCGATGCTGTATGGGGCAGGGGTTTTCTACGCGGCCGCTGTTGTAGCCTCGGTCCTGGGCTTTGGCGGAGTGGCCGTAGTGGCAGGCATAACCGCTAAGGTCCTGTTCTTCGTCTTCCTCGCGTTATTTGTGTTCACGCTCAGCGCGGGGTTGCGCAGACAGTGGCGTTCGCCGCAGTTCTGAGAAGTCCCTACCGGCGCAGACTCAACGCCAGTCGTCTGTGGAATGCACCGAAGAGATCACCAAATGGCCCACGTTTTGACCCGCCCATGTCACGAGGTCTGGGCTAGATAGTGGCCATACGCCAGCGACAGCCAGGAGGGCACAATGAAGAAAGTCTGGCGGGAGCCGACTCTCGACGAAATCCTCAATGACCCCACTCTCGACACACTGCTGGCCCGCGACGGCATCAGCAAGGACGAGCTGAACCGAATCATTGACGAGGCCCGAGAGATGCTGGCGCGCGTGCCCAGGTCATGGGAAGAGGGACAGGAGGTTTTCTCCAGTTCCATCTCGACCGAGATCCCCCTGCTCACCTTCCGAATGTGGTGAGGACCGTTTGAGCCCTATCTCGGCGGGTCGCTGAACACCCGCTTCATAGCGGGATTAGACGCCGGCCAGACCTTGGCGCGAAGAAGCCCGGGTTTTGGCTCACCCTCAACGAGCGGACTGCGGCAGACTTTCTCCGCAGCTGCCTTTGCGTCGCTCGCCTCGATAACCTGCGGATCTGACTTGTCCCATACGCCGCCGTGGTAGCACATCACGCTGAAGACTGGCATGTGATCCCCTCTGCTGGCGGTGGCTCTGGGCAGGTCACCTCCCGTGTCAACGCTCGCTCAAGATCCTTTTTGAAGTAGCTCGCGGGCGACACCGGCAAGTATCGACCTAAGAAGATTTTCTGAGCTAGCAGGTACAAGGAAGAGGTTCATTTGAGCCGGTGAATGGCATTGGTAGAGGTGCCGCGATCCCATCAGACTACACTGGCCGAACCAGAGGCGCGATAGGCTTCAAGGGAGCCCTGAATAGGCGTGGACTCCGGCAACTTCGTGTAGCCCGGTCCTTGTACTTATCGATGTGGATGGGCGCCAGCCGAAGCCCGAAGGAGAACGCAACAGCCGCGTGGGCGGCCTCGTGATGGGTCAGGAAGTCGAGTTCGCACACCTGTCCCGCAACCATGTTCTGCGCTCCCCGATTGCCAGCTGCGCTTAGCAACGCTCGTCATACGGACCCTACGCGTCCACCCGGTCGAGCGATAGGTGGTGCTCATGTGGCCCTCAGGTGGCACTGGACCGGCTGCGACGCTATGGTCGCGCGAGCTGCACAGGGGGATCACCATGGACACATGCAAGCCAGTCGGCCGGTCGATCAAACTGGAGCAACTCACCACAGTGTCCGGGAAGGTCCCAGACGAGTGGCCCGAGGACATCGTGCGGCTGATGGGCAAGATTGCGATTGCGTTCGCGCAGTTGGAGCAGACCTGCATTGTGGTCGCCAAGCGCTTCGACGCGGAGAACAGGAAGCTTCGTGAGTTCGCGCTGACGGACAAGAACAGGAGCAAGGGCTTCGACGGCTGGTGCGAGATCCTCATTGACGCCTTTCACGATAGACCGGAACTGCGTGTTGCTGCCGAGACGGCGAAGTGCCTGGGAAGGGAACGCAACTCGCTGTTTCACGGCAACTGGACCGCTGGCAAGGCGACTGGTGACCGACAGCTGCTCCACCTGCCCAAGAAGGGAGACGCCCGACTGATCCCGCTCGATCCCGCCTACTTCGGCGGCGTGGTCAAGCGCATCCGGTCGACGCGTAAGAAGCTGGCCAATGCGTGGCCTGAACGGCCCTGACCTTCGCCCCTCACCAGCTACTTCGAGACCACCGCAACCTCGTTCCAGGGGAAGCCCTGCTGTGCGGCGAACACCCGCGCCGCCATCTCGGCCTCGTGGTAGCTTTCGACAGTCTTCTGGGTCAGCACACGGATGCGCCCGTCCTCTTTCAGCGAGACCGTCACCGTGTACCCGTCGAAGCCCTTCGTGATGGTCGCCTGACAGCTGCGCTGCTCCGTGCTGCCTTGTGGAAGAGATGTGCGAACGTCGCTCATGGGAAGCCCCTTTTACCTTTCTGAAGTGACAACTGAGGGGGAATTTTTGGTGGGCCCAAGCCCGGTGTCAACGGGGATGCGCGGACGGACCTTCCTGGCCGAAAACCTCACAAAATTCCGTTGGGTCAATGCAAAACTGGCGCGTCGAATTCCCCCCATGGGCCATCGGCGGTACGGCCAATAGGGCCACCGCGCGGCAGGCTATAGGACCGTACACGAATTCCAAGATAGCGTGTTCATTTCCAATAGCCGATTTAGGCCGTTCGCGTCGTTTGGGTCATACTCTCGTCACTGCGATTGGCGGCCATTCAATAGGCTGGCGGATAGATCAGGTAGCCGTTGCCATTGGGCATGACGGTAATCGGCCCTTGGGGAGCCGATGGAGCTTGAGGCAATAATGGATAGGCGCACCCGTCACAGGGCGGGAGGCTGATTGTTGGAGTCGATAGCTTGAGCTGGCAAGCCTCGTACAGGGTCGTATAGGGGTACATGCATGGCTGGACCACGGGGGCCGGTTTCTATTAAACGCTGAAACGCCGGATTCAGCTCGAAGCTGCCCCTGCTTGTCCCACTCGACGTGGATCGGCTCGTCCGGGGTTGGCCAGATAAAGCTGCCTGACCCCACTCCGGAATGCCCCCGCCAAGGCCATAGGCGAGTCACTGGAGGGCATCTCGGGGTGTCGGCTGTTTTTGGGGTAGCCGAGAGGACCAGGATCGCTTGTACGACTCTCCTGAACCGTCCTGTGGCTATGTGCCCTTGCCGTGGGCTGGGAGGTGGGGCAGGTGCCCTCGGTTTGGCAAGGCGGCCCTGCGGTCGACCCCATGGGGGACGGGTGGATGCGCTCGTATCGATATCCCGCTCAGATTTCTGCGGCTGAACATCGGGGACGCCGGCTCCGCATCTCCCTGTTGACAGTTCGTTCACGGCCTCCAAAATTCCCCTCAGCTGCCACTCAAGATAGGTGAAGGGACTAGCCATGAGCGACGTGCGCACATCTCCCGCACAAGGCAGTGCTGATCCACGCAGCTGTCAGGCGACCATCGTAAAGCACTTCGACGGGACACGGTGATGGTCGCGCTGAAAGAAAATGGGCATGCACGAGTGCTGACCGAGAAGACCGTCGAAAGCTACGCCGAGGCTGAGACGGTGGCCCGGGCGTTCGCCTCACAGCAGGGCTTCCCCTGGCATAGGGTTGCAGTGGTCTCGAAGTAGCGTTTGAGGCCGCAACTGAAAGCGCCTTCGTGGGTTCAATCGAGGGCGAGGGACAGGGAGAACTCTCATGCCCGACATCACTCTCAGCCAAGTATCGTTCGACCGACGCGTCGCTCTTCCGCCAGACGAAGAAGGCCCAGGCAGCGTCCAGGCGGTTATCACACGAGGCTGGAACGCCTATCTGGTCCAGGTAGTGCTCGTGAAGGACGGCGAAACTCGAATGTTGGTCGGCAAGGAGGTCACAAGCTACGCCCTGGCTGAGGCTGTTGCGAGGGTGTCGGCGGCCACGCACGGTGTTCCCTGGGAGAAGGTCGAAGTGGTTTTGAGGTAGCGCTGCCTAGCGCTCGTCGTTCTTCATCCCGACGCCGCCCTTGTCCGGCAGAACGACAGCCTCATACTCCTCATCGGTGATAGCGTTCGCCACGAAGAACGATGCGTTTTCTCCCTGAGGAAACGCCGTCGTGGTGGCACCGGAAACGGCCGATGTGGCGAATGTCGCCGAAGGTGGCTGCTCGATATCGGCCCCATGCACGATCTCCGCTGCCAGCGAAAATATGAGGCAGATGGCGCAGCCTGGGACAGTGCAGGGATGAGGCATCATGTCAGCATCTCGCGCTAGTGGATTGGGAACACACTAGATAGTGTGCCCAAGGTGGTGTTCAAGTGGACGCCCCCCTTGACGGCCCCCTAATTGTTCCTGTTACGTTCTCTTCTTGGGTTCACGGTCCCCTGAGCGAGGCACCTTCTACCATCTCCTGCCAAAGGAGCTACGAGGGCGCCTTGCGGCCACTGTCGGTGAAGCCGCACTCCTGGGCCATCACCTGTGGATTCGATGCCAGACCTGCCGACATGTCGCGGTGATCTTGCCGGCCGTCATGGCGAAGCTGGTAGGGCTAGACTGCGGACTGAACAAGCTTGCCCGGCGCATGAAGTGCACTCAGTGTGACGGCAGGCGAGTGACGGTCAGGGCTGTTGAGCCGGGGGAGAGGTGACTGATGCCCCCTCTGCGCCGCTGTCAGTTCATTGGCGATGCGCCGGGGCGGCCCTCTGCGGGCGGCCTCGAGGAGCTCGAGCTCGAGGAGGCCTCCGGGCCAGGCGTGGTGCACAGGCGGCGCTGTGGCGGGCCCTGGCATGGACCTCCGGGCCCTCGGTCTGGCGCCAGGCCACGCCGCAGGCTTGTCCGGGTAGTCCACGGGCGTAGCGCCCCCAGGCGCGCGGAGCCGGTGGGCCCACCCGGGCAAGCCGTCGAGGGCCCGCCGGTTGCCGTCCGGTGACCCTTCCCTGTGTGTGTAGGGGACTGCAAATGGGAGCGGTGACAGCGGTGACAGCGGTGACAGCGGTGACAGCGTTGAAATCGCTGGGAAATTCCCCCCTTTTCCTGTCACCGCTCCAAAAACCACAGCGGTGACAGCGGTGACAACGTTGGAATCACTAGGAGATTTTCTCTTTCCCTGTCCTGGCCTCCGAAGCACAGCGGTGACAGCGGGCCGATTCGGCCTCCTCGAGCTCGGTCCCGCCCCGCAGAGGCCCCCGGCCAGCGCATTGGCTGTCGGCTTCTTTCGGAGCATCCATGCGGCTGATACGCGTTACTGGTGGGCCTGTGACGTGCCCGGGTAGGCCCCTGTGTAGACGGTTCCATCCGAAGTTATGTGAAAGCCCAGCAAATCTGCACCGGCTAAGCTGAAGATCAGGATGGTGAGTAGGATCCAGAGAATGTCGAGGCGCCGCATGGGTCGCTCCAATAGCATGGGGTGGGGCGAGCTCGAGGAAGGGTGGCCTGGTGGCGATTAATGCGCTTTAAGAAGGTCACCACCCCGGAAAACCCACCGTGAGCCCTTCTAAACCGACATTCTCCAGATGACCCCTACCACTCTAAAAGGTAGCAGTTTTTTCGGTTCCCCGGAAGCCGAACGGTGGCGTCCTGGTCGCTTCCGGCATTCTGAGCCTCCCAAACCATTCCGGAGAGGCCGATTTGGCCCTTTTCCTCGTCATTCAGGCACACTCCTCCCGTTGTGATGACGCCTCTTACCGTCCCAATCCTTATAATGGGGCCGCTCTTGGTCGCAGCCCGTCGATGAGCCGCAGGATTTCCTCGAACAGTTTCCTCGGCACGGCGACTTCGGCCATCTGGAAGATAACGTAGCGGCCATGTCGCACGACCTTGGCGCCGATCTTGATCAGCTTCTCCTTCAGGCTGGTCAGCGACCAGTCCTTGATCGGCTCCGGCGTCGCCAGGGTACGCAGGAAGTTGCCGAGATTGTAGGCCAGCGCGTGAAGCTGGAGCCGGACGGCGTTGGCGGCGAACGACCTGCACGACAGCCGTGTCCAGTTGATCGCGTTCTTGCCCTCTTTGATCCATTGCTCCGCCGTGCCGCGCTGATTGTAGAAGGCGACAACCCGCTCGCCGAGGCGTGACAGGTTGGTCACGACGAACCCGATGCGCGGAACAAGCTCGCCCGGATGCCACTCGACCTTGGCGACGACCCGGCGCGGTATCTTCCAGCTTGCCGCCTGATAGTGGAAGTTGGCGTAGAACCCCCTCTGGATGGGTACTTTGGGGTACTGTTACGTCCTTGATCAGACATGGAATCGTCCGTGCCCGTGCTGGGTCGTATCAGTCTGTCCGGCTCCATGCGTTTGCAAGTTGCTTTGCGAAAGGCGCGGGGGCCCGGAGGTAGCCGACCAAGCAACCCGTCTGGAAGCCCTGGGGTCCCCCCGGATGGTTTGGGTCCCAATGCTGGCTTTACGGCCTGTTCTGCTCGAACGGTCAGCAATTGCCCATCTCGGTCGCTCCGAGCAGCCGGCTTGGCCTTCGCCATACATCCCGACCGTCCAGCAGGAGCAGCCTACCCAGCCGCGCCAGTCAATAACAGTCAATAAACGGGATTAGCCACTCTTCCATCGGCCAGCGCGTGCTACAGTTTCTTACCGATCAGATGGCCCCGGAGGTAGCCGATTGGCCAGCCAGGCTTCCGACCCCCGGGCACCCCCCGTTTTCGTGGACGGGACCCAATCGATAACCCTTGCTGCCTGTTCTGCTCGAACGATCAGCACTTTCGGAAGTTTAGGACCTTCGGCCGGTCGATTCCCCACCGAGGTATGCGCAAGCTTCCCCTCAACGTCGTCAGCACGACCGCCGGAGAGCGAGTAGCCCAGGAGTACCTCTTTGCCTGGAGCGCCAGGTTGAAACCGCGACCACTTGGCAGCTGACTCGGATTCGTGTGCGCTGCTGCCAGCGAGTAAGATCGAGGGCCAGACTGCGCTGACCGAGAGGCCAGGCGGCAACAGGTCGCCCGCGTGAACCTTTACGAATGCTGCGGCGTCTAGGCACGCATCCATGGCCGAGGTGCGAGAGATATCATCACTCCTGTGCACGATGCCATCGCGAAGGGACGCGAGGGTTCGGATCTGTTGTTCATATCTTAGTGCCGGCCCAGTCGCGATGCGCCACATTTGAGCGTGGGGTGAAGCAACCTGCGCTCAACAGGTACGCTGATTGCAAGCGCGACGCCAAGCACCATAAATGATGCCAATAGGACTCTTACGAGTCGTAGAATCGGAAGTTGCTTCGCCATTTCCATATAGTCCTATATTCGCCCAGACTCGCAGAAGGATGTCGCGCTATCCCCGCGGCGGCAACTCGCTCGGTGTACGGGCACGCCGCCCTCGCCCCAGTTCCTCTTCAGGCAATGTCTCTGCCGCCGCACCGCGCTTTGCATCCGCGCGCATATTCAAATCCTGGGCGATGCCTGCACATTCTTCCTGGCCCAATGGTGTTGCTGTAACGGCAGGGTTGGGGCTTCGTTCCCAAAAACGAAAGAACGCGCTAACGAGATTCCGGCCCATGGGGAAGACCCGCCGGAGCGGACGGACGCGAAGATCCGGAGTTCCTCAACAGAAGGCAGGGAATGCCCCAGAGGAACAGACCACCATAGACGCCATTATCACGAAACGCGAAGCGGTCGATCCCACTGGAAAGACGCCGCGAGCAAGAAGCCCCTCGAGCGGCGCGCGGGCGGCGGGCGCTCTACCTGCCCGCCGCCAGCTAATGCCACTGACTGGTAGCAGTACGTAGAAGATAATTCCGATTTGGCAGTCCAAACAGCCAGCACAGACGATCGGCCTGCGAGAGGCGCTGGGGGCATTTCGCGACCGTAACGCTCCCGCTGGCTCGGTAAGCCACCGGCTGTGATCTCTACGGCTTCTTCTCCGAGATCTGGAAGCGTCTGGCGGCCGATATCGACGATCTCATGGGCCTCCTCAGGCTCTACCTCGTCAACGCCGATCGCAGGCTTGGCAGACGATATCAACGTAACCGCTCGGTGAGGGCGCCTGCTTGGTGATCAGTCAGCGTCGCGCCTCGTCACTGGCGCCCGCAGTGCCCGTGGGCGTGAAGACGAAAATCAGACTCCCCTGCGAGGCTCTAGCCGCCACCACCGAAGCGCTTGTGGCGCTGATCGGCGTTATTGCGCTGCCTAGCTCGAGGTGGCCCAGGACCCGGCCCTGGGGCCTCCTGGCGGCGCGCTGGCGAATCTGGGCCCTCGGCCTGATGGCTGCCGCGGGCGGTGCTGGGGCGGCGGGCCCGGTCTGGGGCGGCCTGCGCCAGCGCTCGCCTGGCGGCCGGTGTCTTTTCCCTGGCTGGGGTGGAAGAGGCCTGTACGGGCCTAGAAGGCGCCGTGCAATTGCAGATTATCACCGGCAACAGGGCAGCAGAGCATCGCCGCGCTTGGTAGATCGTCAGCCTGACAACGGGTTCGTAACCTTTGGCACCTAAGATACGGCCGAGGAAACGTTCGGCGTGCGCATCCCCAGGAAGGAGATGCAGCCAATGTCCGATCAGCAAGAACTAAAGCGGCAAACCGCTTTCTGGCTACGCGATCAGGTGTGCAGATTCCTCGAGAGGGCGGCTGGAATTAAGGATCCCGAGCTCAAACGGAAACTCACGCGGCGGGCATTCGAGCTGGTTCAGGATGCGGTAGCTCTTGAACCGATCGAATATCAGGCCGAGCCTGGCTCGTTAAGCCCATCCGGGGCATCAAAACCTGCTGCGCATGCAGCGGTTCCAGTGCCACGACGGAGTAGCTCTCGGCCGGTGGTTAGCCGCGCCGTCATGAGCCCACAGCCAATTGGCCCGACTGTACCCGGCGCAGTACCCGTATTACAGACGTCTGGTGCCAATTCTTTCCCGAAGGGGTCAGGACCCCACGTTCATTGAGGGGTGAACTACTGTCCGAGCTGACCGCTGAGGTTCACAAGAATGTTCTTACTCTGAAAGCGGGTCTAGGCCGAGATCGGCGATCCTATGACCGAACAGTCACCCAAGAAATCCCAAATGATTGAAACAGTGCGTGCCTGATGGCCGCCACCGAGTCCTGGCTGGCTTCCTCCACTGCGAAGCTCTTCTTGCGGCTGGCGATAGCACTATCAGTTTGATGCGCTGGCTCTACAACTACGGACTGATTACCAACAAGGCGACTGACCGATTTTTCCGCTGGGCAAAGCTCCTGGAGCTTGTCCTGGTCGATCAGATCGCCCTCGAAGGGGTCGTTCACCTTCTCGATGATCTTGCTGGCGGGCATCCAGGCGGTGCAGACCCTCTCGCGCTTGAACCGGGCAACGGATTCGTAACCATTTATCCGCTATATATTATAATTCTGGCTGCAGGAAAGTTCGAGGGGCGCATCACCATTCCCGCCGAGGCTCAGTGGCCCTGCGCCATATTGCTCGCATCCTTCTCAGACGCGCTGAGAGCGTTGGAGGCCGCGAGCAAAAAAGACGGCTTGATCGACAAGCATTTGCTCTGGTTCGGGAAGCGATGAGGTTGCAGCTCGGGTCCGAGAGAAATGGCCGGGTCGCCATCAGCAGGTCACAGGTCGGGGAAATCTCAGTGGAGGAAATACCAATGGGTAGTCACCCACTTCTAAAATGTTGCCGTAGGCGTCGTCCTTCTTTTCTTCGAGTAGCGTGGCTCACGAGCGCCACTCTCCTTTGGCTTTGTGCGCCGGCTGGCATATCGAACGCCAGCGCACAAGTGAGCGCAGCCGCGTTCGTGCAAGTGAGTGGGGCCACGCCTCAGACCAATCAGTCCCGGGTCAGCGTGACCTACGCAAATGCACAGGGGGAGGGGGATACCAATATCCTCGCGATCGGGTGGAAGGACGCGACATCGAACATCACCTCGGTCAGCGATTTAGCGGGGAACACGTATCAGCTTGCGGTCCCGACAGCACGCGGCAGCCTCCTTAGCCAGGCAATCTACTACGCCAAGGACATCCACGCCGCGGCTGCGGGGGCAAACACCGTGACGGTCACCTTCAATGTGGCGGCACCGTTCATCCACTTCCGGGCCACGGAATACAGCGGCCTCGACACGGCAAATCCGCTCGATGTCGTTGTCTCCGCTAAGGGAACCAGCGCGACGCCGAACAGCGGGTCCGTCACCACGACCGTAGCCCAAGAGCTGGTCTTTGGTGCCGGCAGGACGTATGGAACGTTTACGGCAGCGGGAACCAACTTCACCAGTCGCGCCATCGCCACAGGCGGTGGCGACATTGCAGAGGACATGTTTGTGACGGCGACGGGAAGCTACAGCGCAACAGCAGCACTTAGCGGATCCGCAGCCTGGGTCATGCAGGTCGCAGCCTTTAGGAACGCGGGCCAGTCGACGCCACCGCCGCCGACCGGGTTCGACGTCGTCACGCAGCACTATGACGTACAGCGGACAGGTTGGAACTCGCATGAAACGGTCCTTACGCCATCGAATGTCAACAGTGCGACCTTCGGCCTGCTGCATTCCGTTGCTGTCGACGACCAGGTCGATGCGCAGCCGCTAGTGCTCACGAACCAGCCGATTAGCGGAGTGCAGGGGAACCGAACTGTCGTCTACGTGGCGACAGAGAGTAATACGGTCTATGCCATAGACGCCTCGAGCGGCACTGTGCTCCTGCAGAACAATTTAGGAACGCCCGTATCCGAGACGCAGCTCGCGAAATTGTGCAACAACAATGCAGTTAATCTCGGTATCGGCTCTACGCCTGTGATCGACCGCGCGGCGGGCCTGTTGTATGTCGTGACCTACACGTCGGATGGGGGTGTTCCGACCTATCGCCTCCACGCCCTCAGCTTGACGACGCTCGCCGATGCGATCCCTCCCGTCGTGGTGACGGCTTCTCAGAAACTTACCGACGGATCGACCTATACCTTTCAGGCGAGTAAGGACCGGCAGCGCGCCGGTCTTCTTGAAGCCAATGGAAACATCTACGTGGCATTTGCCAGCTTTTGCGATCTCTTCACGAACGTTTCGCGCGGCTGGGTTCTTGGCTGGAGCGCGAGCACGCTGACGCCGCTGGCAGCGAACCAGCTGAATGACAAGTTGGCGCCGTCGCCGACTAACAACTACTTTTTGTCGTCCGTCTGGATGTCGGGTAACGGCCTTGTGGCATCTTCCACGGGCGGCATTTTCTTCACGACGGGAAATTCCGGCAAGGGTACCTACAATAGCGTCAATAATCTGTCGGAGAGCGTGGTGAATTTGTCCAGCGACCTCACCAGGGTCACGGACTTCTTCACGCCGTCGAACGTAAACACGTTGGACGCTAACGATTCCGATCTCAGCTCGGGCGGCGTGCTGCTCATCCCGGCACAGAGCGGCCCGGTCGCCAACCTCGCCGTCGCCTTGGGCAAGGATGGCAGGATGTTTCTCATGAACCAGCAGAACTTGGGGCAATTCACCCCGGGCGGGCCCGACAAGGTTCTCGGAACTTTCAATCTTGCGCAGCAATGCTGGTGCGCGGAATCCTACTACACGGCTTCTGATGGCGTGGGCCGGGTCGTCACCAGTGCCGCACATAACATCATCATCTGGACACTCCAGACGTCGCCAAGCGTCACCCTGGTCAAGGAGCGAACGAAGACGGCAATTGCGAGCGGACAAGACGCCGGCTTCTTCACCTCCATCTCAACGAATGGAACCCAAGCCCTCACAGCCGTCATTTGGGCCGTGTCGCGACCGACGAATACGAATCCAGCCAACGTCCTCCTCTATGCCTTCAGCCATGCCAACTCTTCCCCCATATTCTCGGCAAACGCAGGGACATGGCCCAATGTGACGGGAAACGCGAATATTGTGCCGGTCGTCGCCAACGGGCAGGTATTTGTAGCAAGCAACCAACAGCTCGCTATTTTCGGCCCGATAACGCCGGGCGCCAAGGTCGCCACGTTGCTGCCAGTCAAGATACCGCGAATCCCAGCGTCGGGAAGAAAGGTGTCGGGCTGGGTCGACGGGATCAATGGAACTGAATTGATGATCCGGAAACGCAATGGGGACCACGTAACGATCGACGCCAAGCCTGCCCAGGACGCGTTTCAAAGCGTGCCGATCGGCATGGGAGAAGCGATTACCGCGGTAGGCAACAATGACGCTCAAGGCGTGCTGCATGCGCAGACGATCGTGCGCGCGAAGGACTCCCGGGATCTTTGGCCACCTGATCAGTGAGGGGGCCAAGCTCGACCTTCCAGCGTGGTCGGGACTAACCAATCCCGCTGTCCTCTACATTCGGACCAGCGGCCGGTCTTGATAGCGATAGGCGGCGTTGGCTCAATGAACGCCATCGCGCGCCTCGCACTGTGTGGAGGCGGTTCGATCTCGAGCACACGCGGCACCTCGCTCAGGACACCGACGCGCTGCCGGTCCTCTCCCTCTGCCAGCTTCGAACCTGGACGTTCGAACGCGTGGCCGCGGTCAGGCGTCACAAGCTCTCCCTTCAACTTAGGGGAAGCCTGGGTCAAGAGGGCACGTCCTACCCCACCAGCGCCAGCTCGCCCGCGGCCATCTTGGCGGCGTCGTTCTCCAGGTCGTCCGCACCGCCGGGCTCGGGTAGGATCACGGTCGACTGCGCCATCCGAAGCCCTTGACCGGGCCTCGCGTCCGTGCTTCCGCATTCTATATGCTTAGCGGTATGTGCTTCGGAGATCAGCAATGGGCGTCGTGGAATTTATCCGTCCTGAGACACAGGGGCGTCCCTTGGTTCTAAACCGCGCGCCCTGGGGAGAGGGCAACCCCACGAAGGCCGAATTCGGAGCCTATGCCAGGACTGCGCTAGAGGGGTTTTATGAATTAAGTAGGTTTTCGCCCATGCGAGGTTGTACGCAACCTTGGTCTGTCGATTATCCGTATGGATGAGGGCCTGGACGCTTTCAGAGATGCCCTCAAGCTCTATGATCTTGGCGAGTAACTCCTCATTGGAGGCGGACCCGCCCGTCGCCTTCAATGCTTTAATCGTTGGCCACAACAACTGATCGAATGATGGAACCATCGCCTGAATTTCCGCCCCCATAGAGACTTCCCCGCTGATCCAGTGCCCGGCTTTCATATAGACTGCCAGTTCGGTCGATGACTAGCCATTGTGGCGTTTAGCGCTAGGCGTGCCGACCTCGACAATCCGAGATTACGATTTGTCCCAGACAGGCGCTTGTAGGCAGATTCTAGGCATTTCTATAGAACGCTGATTACGACGAAGCATGCAGCGGCCTCGCGACTGTCCTAGGAGGAAGTGGCTACTCTCGAGCCTAGACCGCTGTAGCGATGTCCAAGCTGATGTCCTCAAAGATACCTTCTCGTGCGTCCTTGTCGACCTCAAAGCGGTGTTGAGCTTCGTCTGTCCAGTATGCTGCCAAGCCTCCTGGAATACGGATTTCGATCATGCCTGTCATGAACGCCAGGTGGGGAGAGGAGCGCGGTCGAACAGCCTGGGAGGCGCAAGGGGCACGGATATCTTCTGAAAGGCATTCTTGCGGACTCTAGCTACGACCTCCTCGATACCTCGGAAGCCGAGGGCTGCTTGGAAACCTGGCTGCGGATGTGGTCACCGCACTGGGAAGCACTCATGCCATCGGAGAGCTGCCCTCACAGCGGCAATGGGCATCTTCCTCGCTGACGCCAGGCCATCAGCCTGTCGATCTGGTGGAGAACCTCCCGAACCCGGTAGGGCAGGCCCTTGTCGACAGGGGGTCTCCACTCCCGGGCGATGAATCCAGGGAATACGACGGGACACGCCAACCAGATGTCCGAGGTCGCGCCTTCCTGTTTGACCCTTGGCTTTTTCAAGCAGCTCTCGCCGATATGAAAGCCATCGGAACGATCGGCCCTGCTGGGTTAGTGCCCTGACCCACGCGACGCGGCTTTCGCTGAAATGCCCGCTTTCGAAGGGCCCCACCGATCTCCTCGATCCCTTCCCTGGCAAGTGCGTTCCTGAACGCCGGATTTTGGCGAATGTGCTGGTTAACGAATGTGCTGGTTAAACTGAGAAGATTTCATGCGAAGAGCCTTTTGGACCTTCGTAAAAGCCACCGGGCCACCAGAGTTCAGCGCGGTCTCGATCTCATTCAGAGCGCTTTGCACTCTGGGAGGCAACCGGGTAGCGGCAGGAGGAAACCAGTCTTTGACAGTGCACCCTGGAAACAGCCCGGGAAGGGCCCTCCTAACGCCGGATTTGCGGGACGCCATCAGGTAGAGCTGGCACTCCTGCGAGGAGCCGGACCGAACCTTGCCCCGGCAAGCAGCTTGATAGATGTCGTGGAGAAGCTCCGCCAGCTGCATTTGCTCAATATCCCGACTGGTTGCCTGGCGTCTATCTGGCGCGATTCCTGATGCCGCGTAAACCAGGCCTTCGTAGTGGCTTCTAGGGGTGTAGAACAGGCCCGCCAGGATGACTCGATCGCATCCCCGATAGAGGTTAGTCCCGTGGTGCATACCCCAGGTGAGGCTGTGCAGTGGTCCTCCCTTTCCAGAAACCCTACCCTGCAGCTCTGCGAATAGATCGGGGTTGTGCCCCTTCTGCTTATGATGCACGACGAGCCAATTCGACCACGGATCCTTCTGGATTGTCCTCTCCAGCGCTTGCCGCATCGCGGGGTAGCGGGCCGGGCTGTAGATGGTCCCCCTTCCTGCCCAGTGGTCCCAGACGTGGACAGTCAACTTGCTGTAGTCGCGGATGACCGATTTCAGCCTGACCAGACTGAATCGCTCCTCTTGCCAGAGTTGATACGTCCGCCGTACCCGGCCCGAGGCATCAAGAACCACCGCTGGAGCCAAGTCCTCTGGCAGCTCGTTCCCGAATCCAACCAAAATGGTCGATTTCCCAGGCGAGGCCGTACACGATCGTGACCCGCCTCTGATCTCCTTCCTGACCCGCACGTGGGTGTCGGAGAGGCTGATCAACCTGTCGATGATGTCTTTGTCCTCTGAAGTGATTCCGCCGTGTCCGCTAGTGGCTTTGGACAGGGCCGTGGCTATGCGAGGCAATTGAAGAACGCGGCCGCCAGGTGTCCTCTTTGCGCTATTCGCCAGCTGATCCAACTGATCGGCCAGGGTACCGTTGACCGGCCGAATTCGGCCCAGAAGCCGAGAGATTTCATCTGCATCCAGGACTATGGGGGAAGCTGGCAACATCGACTCGTCCCAGATCCTGAGTTTCCTGACCTTACCGCAGAATCTAAATTCGCCGATCTCGGCAAACCGCCGGCCTGAGCTCTTGGAGGTCAGCATTTGCTGGGTCGTGAACAACACCGGGGCTTCCTCGGGGAGGGTTGGCGAGAGCCCACTCAGGAGTGGATCGCTGGTCACCACTGCGAAGTCGGCAGCGGCCAGATTGGCCTCCGTGACCAAATCTTGGATCGCCCGCTTGGTAGAGAGACAGATCAGGACACCCTTCTGGCGGATCTCGGAATCCCGGAGAATCTCCTGGAGAAGGACAGCTACCGCCGTGGTCTTGCCCAGGCCAGGATCCATGCTGGAGTCATAGAACCTGGGCGCTGCCCTGTCCCAGAAAATCAGTTCGCACCGACGATAAAAGTCCCGGAACCCTTCCCGCGCGGCGGGGACTGGGGGTTGCCGTAGGAGCTCAGCTTTTGATCAAGCGCGGAGAGAGCGGAGTCTGTCAGGGGAAAGGTCATAAGCAATACCGAACTAATAG
>Ga0207138_1088_pt1 | contig 15989 bp, 12 predicted proteins | sample Alteio_BWMinHeat_6_FD_153589 | JGI IMG/M metagenome (GOLD analysis project Ga0207138, IMG submission 153589) | Enriched cells from forest soil in Barre Woods Harvard Forest LTER site, Petersham, Massachusetts, United States -... | ecosystem: Environmental > Terrestrial > Soil > Temperate forest >...
TGCAATGAAGAATGCTTTGGTTTTTCGTCGAGTGTTGGTTCTTACCCTGGTTGCCGCATTTCTGTCGGGATGCTCCCGCGATCCGAATGTGCGAAAGCTAAAATATTTTGAGAGCGGACAGAGCTATTTCGACAAGGGCCAGTATGCGGAAGCGGCCATTCAGTTCAAAAACGCTGTCCAGATTGATTCCGGCTATGCCGATGCCCATTACCATATGGCACAAGCTCTGCTCAAGTTGCAGCAGTGGGGGCCAGCTTATCAGGAACTGGGGCGCACCATCGAACTGCAACCGGAGAACTACCAGGCGCGCATTGACATAGCCAACCTGCTCATCGCAGGACGCGACTTCAAACAAGCAAAGGAACAAACGGATTTATTGCTGGAAAAGCAGCCGAACAATCCTGAAGTCCATGTTGCGTTGGCAAACTTGCTGATAGGCCAGGAAAATCTTCCCGGAGCCACCCAGGAAATGCAAAAGGCGATCGCCCTCGGGCCTAGCGACTGGGAGCCGTATCTGAATCTCGCGCTCATACAGACCCGGGCCAATCTCCCCGATGCTGCTGAAGCCAATTTCAAAAAGGCCGTCGAGTTAAATCCGAAGGCAGTGCAGGCCCAACTGGCGTTGGGAGGCTATTACCAGACCCGAAGCCGGTTCTCCGAGGCGGAACGGCAGTTCCGCCAGGCGATCGACATTGACCCGAAAGATCCCGACCCTCCGGCGGCGCTGGCGCGGCTCTATGTCTCCGAAGGGAAAAATGCCGAAGCGGAAGATTTCTTGAAGCAGTCTAAAAGTCGTTTCCCCGATAATTCCACCGGCTACCGCATGCTAGGTGCGGCATAAAGTTACTCATGGTGCAACCCGGTCCGTACTGCAAGCCCTGCTCGCTAGCGGGGGACATAGCGGCCCAGTAGCGGGACCAGGTTCCCTGAGAAGGAAACCAGGCGTTGCTGGGCCAATTCCGAGCCTTCCCCGGGAGCTATTGGAGTAACCACGCGTACTAGGGAGCCGTCGCTCCGGTTGAGTCGGATGGAATCATTCACCAGGTAAAACTTCGCCCAATATTCACTGGCCAGGACCCGGCCGTGCGCTGCATACCAATACAGCACCAATTGGCGGTCGTCGCCTTTTGCGATGACGTATCGGTTGGCCTCAAACGGTGCACGCCCTGGAAGGGACAGGGTGATTCGCCCCGACTCCACGGGCAACCAGCCCGCGCCCGGTAAACAGTGTTTCGGTGAATGGATGGTGTCGCCCGCACGCTGGCTGGGGAAGTACGCCACGAACAGGTCAACGTAAGGTTCATTGACTGAGGTGTTCTCGTAGACGCGCTGCACAAAGTCTCCAGGGCCCAGGATGTCCAGAACTTCCTGCTGCATGGGAACGTCGCTTCCTTGCCACTCTCCCAATTGGGAAGGCAACGAAACGAGAGGTTCACGGCTGGGGACAACCTCATTGCGACTACGCACCCTTAGAAACACGGCCGTAGCAGAAAGTAAGACCACGACGAACGTGAATTTCCAGTGCGACCTCATACCTCAGTCTCCTCATCCTGTCGACGCCGTTGAAAAGTCCGATGCAGCAGAAAAAGCATCCCCAAAGAGACAACAAAAACCAGCCAGCCGGAGAAGGTGTGAAAAAAGCCTTCGGCTTTGTCCGGGTCCCAGTACTGCACCAGCAGGCCTGTGCTCACGATCCGCAGGCTGTTGGCGGCAACTGCGATGGGAACGGCAGCTATTGCCAGTGCAATTCTGACCCAAACACGCTTTTCCGCCAGGTATCCATAGATGATGGCCAGCGTCACAAGAGAGAGAAGCGAGCGAATGCCACTGCAGGCTTCCGCCACTTCGAGGGTCATAGCGGGCAAGAAGATCACATTACCCTCGCGAAGCACGGGCACTCCCGCCAGTGGGAGCAGAAATGCGGCAAGTTTTGAGGCGAGGATTTGCAGGGGAAAGGTGATCTCAGTAAAAACGATTACGGGGATAGGAATCATCAGAATTAGAACGGCCCAAGGGAAGAGGACGCCGCAAAAGAAATTCCACCCGCAAAAGAAAACCACTAGACCCGCGATCAGCAGGAGCAACGAAACGCGGGACAGGAAAAGCTCTGCTCCGAGGACGCCGCCGACTAGCACCAATAGCGCCAAAATGATGATTGGCAGCCCCCAAAAGCTGGACTGGCGGGCTCTGCTAGTGATCAGGGCGCGGTCTTGCCACAGCACAAACAAGGAAAACGCAGGGACAAAGAATCCGTGGGAAAAATTATCATCGTTGGCCCACTGCTTGCCTAAATGGAAAAGGATGGATGCGTAGAGCCATCCGACCAGCATTACCAGCACTGCAACCTGCCACAGGCTCAGCCCAGTCGCAGCCTGCGAAGGCTGCCGCACGCATGTGGCGTTTTGTCCGAAGAAACCCACCGAAGATGCAGCATATGCGAATGCAACACCCGGGCGCAATTAGGCGGACAACAGCGGCGGCGATAGAATGTAGCAGGTTCTGGGTGAAATTCGGAAAGACAACAAAACATACTGCATAATGAAATGTGGGCACTATGCGGACACACGGAAATCATGAGAATGAAACTCGCAATAAAGGTGGTCATGCTGTTTGCCCTGACAACGGCAAGGGCGCAGGCGCAGGCTAATTCTACCGATAAGAACACGCCCGCCGCTCAACCCGTGACTGCCGCGGGACCGAGTTATGTCATCGGCGCCGATGACATGCTATTGATCTCTGTGTGGAAAGAACCCGATCTCACGACTACCCTGCCCGTTCGACCCGACGGTAACATTTCTCTGCCTCTGCTGAACGATGTGGCAGCCGCAGGGCTGACCCCGATGCAACTCGCCACTGCCATTACCGGAAAACTGAAGAAGTACGTCGCCGATCCGCGGGTCACTGTGATCGTTACCCAAATCAACAGCCAGAAGGTCTATGCTACCGGTGAGGTACTGCATACGGGGGCCATTCAACTCTTGCCCAATATGACCGTATTGCAGGCTCTGGCGAGCGCAGGCTTCACCCAGTTTGCCAACCTCAAGGGCATTTACGTGCTGCGATTCGAGAACGGAAAAGAGCAAAAAATTCCGGTGAACTACAAGCGCCTGCTCAAAGGCCAGGGCACCAACCAGAACATTCTGCTGCAGCCGGGGGACACCATCGTTGTGCCCTGAGCGAACGGTTCGTAAGGGACTTGCCATGAAGGAACGTCAGGCTCTACATGCGATGATGTTGCTCGTGCTCGCGCTGGGGATGGCAAAGGCGCAGGCGCCAACGGCGCAGCCCGGCGCAGCCCAATCACCCTCAGCCCCGGACAGCCAGCCGCAATCGAGCGATAATCCTCCGATTTCCGCGCTGGATCAGCCGTCTTTGGGTCCTTCGTTTCCTACCCGCAGCTTTTTCGTTCCAGGCGCTCATGTAAGCGAAGCCCTGGACACGAACGCGGGCCAGGGCTCGGGCAATTCCGCGATCAATGGGGTGACTCGAGTTTTGGGGAGCCTGATGCTGCAGCGGATCGGCGAGCGTTCCGTAACCGCGTTTGACTACGTTGGCGGGGCCGCGTTCTACACCGGGGTCAGCCCCTCCGACAGTCAAATCCACCAAGCCGATGCGGAACAAAAATTTCTATGGCGAAAGGGAGCGTTGACCTTTCGCGACCGCTTCAGCTATCTGCCGGAAGGATCCTTCGGCTTCGGAGCTTACGGAGAGTCTGGTGCTTATAATCTGGGCCTGGGCGGGATCGGATACGTTGGCGGAAATGTGGGCCAGGGATTGGGAGGCTTGTTCGGCTTGGGCGAGTTCGCTAGCCTCGGCCAGCAGCCCCGGTATGACAATCTTTCAATCGTCGACGTCACGCAGAGCCTGTCGGCGCGTTCCTCATTCACTGTAGCCGGTGGATACGAGCTTGTGCATTTCACCGGGAACACCGGGGGATTCATCAACAGCAACCAGATCACCGGGCAGGCGGGATACGACTACCAACTGACTCGAAGGAGTCAGGTGGCATTGATTTACGGGTATCAGGACTTTCAGTATCCCAATATTCCGGGCAGCTCATTTAGCACGCACGTAGTAAATCTCATGTACGGGTACCGCATTTCCGGACGAATGGATTTTTTTGCCGGTGTCGGCCCGCAAGTCACACTCATTCATAATTCATCCTTATTTGGCGGGTCGAGCAATCGGATAACGATCAGTGCCCGCGCAGGGCTGCGTTATCGATTCCCTCGTACTTCGATCGGGCTTTATTACGATCGCTACAATTCGAGTGGCTCGGGGTATTTTGTGGGCGCCGTGAGCGATGTCGTCCGATTTTCGATTACTCGTCCGCTCACCCGCTTATGGACGGCAACTGCTGACGTCGGCTATGCGCACAACAGTGCATTGCTCACCAGCGCGGTTGGCCCTTTGGCCGCCCCAACCAATTCGTTCCAATATGTGTACGCGGGAGCGGCGGTGAACCGCCCGCTGGGCAAGCATTTCAGCCTGTTCTTCAGCTATCAGTTTAATGACCTGCGATTCAGCGGGTCCTGTGCCGCAGGTGGGCTGTGTGATTCCGCATCGCAACGGCATGTGGTAGCAGTGGGCTTGGATTGGCATCCGCGCCCCATCCGTTTGGATTAGTTTGGCCTCCGCTCTGATGGAGCGAGGAAGGCTACAGAGGACATGATCGAAAACCGTGAATTGTCGGTGGATGACTACTTAGCGATACTGCGTCGTCGGCTGAAGGTGTTGCTAATTCCGGCGGTGCTCGCACCCCTTGCCGGATTTCTGCTCTCATTTGCCTTTCCTCCCCGGTACACTTCGCAATCCCTGGTGCTGGTCGAAACCCAAAAAGTCCCGGAAGGTTATGTGCAACCGGTCGTCACTGAAGACCTTGCCCAGCGAATCGCAACTCTGCAGCAACAGGTGCTCAGTCAAAAACAGTTGCAAGGCATGGTGGAACGCTTGGGATTGGCGAAGGGCAAGAGCGCAGACAACGTGATTGAAGCCCTTCGAGCCGAGGTCCGTAAGAACTCTCTCATCGAATGGGTCACGCCCGACACTGCCGCGCTCCGGCCGCGGCGCCCAGGTCAGAACGAGGTTCCGGGATTTTACGTCAATTTCACGACCAGCAATCCTCAAGAAGCGCAACAAGTTTGCGCTGAGCTCACGTCCATGCTGCTGGCTGAAAATCTGAAAACCCGTGAGCAGGTGGCCCAGAGCACGACCGACTTCCTGGCCCGCCAAGTGGAACAAGCAAAGCGCGATCTCGATGGCCTGGATGCCAAGCTGGCCACTTTTAAAAGGCAGTACCTGGGCCAGTTGCCGGGAGATGCAGAAAATAACCTCAAGTTGCTCGCGACGCTGAATTCGCAGCTCGATGCTTATACTCAGTCGCTGAACCGGGCCCAGCAAGACCGCACCTACACACAGTCGCTCCTCTCCCAGCAGCTGGCCGCGTGGAGTTCATCCCAAACGTCTATGAATCCGGAAAACCTGCAAAAACAATTGGCCGATCTGCAGAGCCAGTTGATCACGCTACAGGCCCGGTATACCGACGATCACCCCGATGTAGTGAAGACCAAAAACGACATCGCCGAGGTGAAGCGCAAGTTGAACGAGATGAACTCTTCGAGTGGTCAAAGCGCCGAGCCCAGCGGCCAGGGGAGTGCGTCAGAACCAGCGGAGATCAAGCAACTGCGACTGCAGATCCACCAATACGACCAGACGATTGCCCAGGCCACGCGCGAACAGAAATCACTGCAAGACCAGATCCACACCTATCAGGGTCAGCTGGCGCTCAGCCCGGCTGTAGAAGAGCAGTACAAAGCACTGTCGCGCGACTATGAAACCGCTCAGAAGTTTTACAATGACTTATTAGCCAAGAAGAATGAGTCGGAGATGCAGACCGATATGGAGCGCCGTCAACAGGGCGAACAGATGAGTTTGTTGAATCCCGCCAATCTCCCCGATTCTCCCAGCTTCCCCAACCGCTTGCTGTTCGCAACTGGCGGATTGGCAGTGGGACTGATGTTCGGAGTAGGTCTGGCCGCTTGGCTGGAACTGCGCGACAATTCGATTCGCGATGAACAGGATGTGCTGGCCGCGCTGGAAATGCCAACCTTGGTTTCCGTGCCATGGATCATCCCGGATGCACTGGCGCGCGTGTACGGGTCATCGCTCCCGGAGAAGCCTGAGGCGGTTGGAGTCAAGCACTGATGTACAAGGAATTCTTTGGACTGCGGGCAAATCCGTTCAATGTGAATCCTGACCCGCGTTATCTGTTTCTAACGCGGCACACGGAAGAAGCTCTGGCGTGCCTGACCTACGGCATCCAGAGCCGCAAGGGATTTGTGCTGCTAACCGGCGAAGTTGGGACGGGAAAAACTACCCTGCTCAATAAGCTGATGGAATGGCTCCGAGTGCAGCAGGTGGCAACCGCTTTCATTTTCAACTCACGAATGAATGTACCGCAATTCTTGGAATACATGATGGCCGACTTCGGCATCCCTTGTGATTCCAGGTCCAAGAGTCAGGTCCTGCTGAAGTTGTACAACTGGCTGCTGGACCGGTACCGGGCGGGAGAAACTGCTGTACTGATCGTGGACGAAGCCCAAAATCTGTCGGACGAAGTGTTGGAAGAAATCCGGATGATGACCAATCTGGAAACTTTCACCGAAAAACTCCTGCAAATCGTCGTGGTAGGACAACCCGAGTTGGAACAGCGCCTCAAGGACCCAAACCTGAGGCAGCTTCGCCAGCGGCTGACCCTGCGTGCAAAGACGCATCCGCTGATGACAGAAGAAACCAGAGCGTATGTGGCACAGCGGCTGCGCATCGCAGGCTCCAATGGCCAACCTGTATTTGACGCGGAGGCGCTTGCCGCCATTCATCGTTTCTCAGGCGGGATTCCACGCGTCGTGAACCTGATTTGTGAGCACTGCCTCGTCAGCGCGTTCGTGGACCGTCAGAAGATCGTCACCAGCAGCGTGGTCGAGGCTGTCGCCCGCGATTTCGATTTAGGCGAGACCAGCGTTTCGGCGGGTGTGGCAGTAGCATCTTCACCAGCGGAGACTCAGCCTTCTGAAAAACTTGACTTGGTTTCAGCCCTCAAAACCTTGGTAAGCCTGGCTGACCGCTTGCGTGAGTCGGAACAAGACCCCAAGGAAGGGAAACTTTGAGCCGAATCCACGAAGCCCTAAAGCGAGCAGAAGAAGACCGAGCTGCGACACGAGCATCTCATTCGAGACCTCCCCAAACTGCAGAAGTTCCGGTTGCGTCATCACGCCCCGACATTCCGTCCGCGGAAAACAACACATCCCCGGCTGGGCCGGCAGCTTCCTCTCAGCCTGTGCTTGAGTCCTTGATGGCACGGACCGTTTCCTGCAACTGGTCGCCCGATAAAACCACCATGCTCTTTTTCAACTCTGAGCAGGCGAGTGGCACTGAGGAGTTCCGCACCTTGCGCTCCCGGCTCTATCAGTTGCGCGAGAAGCATCCGCTGAAGAAGATTCTAGTGGCCAGTTCCCTGCCCAAAGAGGGGAAATCCTTCGTAGCGGCAAATCTCGCGCAGGCGCTGGTGCAACAACACGGACGGCGTGCTTTGCTGATTGATGCCGATCTGCGTGCAGCTCGATTGCATCAGGCATTGGGGACTTCGATGTCACCCGGACTCTCTGAATATCTGTTGGGAGAAGCAGACGAATTCAGCATCATGCAGCGCGGAGCGATGGAGAACCTGTTCTTTGTCCCCGCTGGCCACACGACGTCAAACCCCGCGGAGCTGATCGCCAACGGTCGCATGAAGCTGCTGCTCGACCGGGTGGAGTCGTTGTTTGACTGGATCATCATTGATAGTCCTCCCGCCATTCCGGTTTCCGATGCCGGAGTGATTTCAAACCACTGCGATGGCGTGCTCATGGTCGTGCGCTCGAACGCTACCCCTGCGGACATGGCGCGCAAAGCTCGTGGCGAATTCGACGACAAGCTGTTGCTAGGCGTCGTGCTCAATGGAAGCAAAATCCAAAGTGCGGAATATAGCCAGTACTATAGCGTGTACGGCAAGAGCGGGGACAAATCAAATTCTCAGAGGTAAGTAGTGGTCCGCCTCTTCAATGTTCACTATTCGGTTCGCACACTGGTCCTGCTGGCGGGCGAGGCCCTCATCGTAGGGGCCTCTTTTCTTTTGGGAGTAGTGCTGCAGCACCGGGACGACCTTTACGCGGTGCTGAATTATGAAGGCGGATATCTGAAGATCCTGGTAGTCACCCTGGTCGTCCTCGCTTGCTCCCACTGGTTTGATCTTTACGACCCAGCCCATCTTAACGAGAAAGGCGAACTCTATTTCCGGCTACTGCTCGTGCCAGGCATTCTGGCATTGCTGCTGGCGGCGACAGGCTATTTCTTTCCGCGTTCGCTCCTGGGCAATAGCTCCGTTCTGCCGGGGCTTGTGATCCTGACCGGGGCGATGTTTGGCTGGCGCACTTTGTATGCATGGCTGGCGCGGCGGCCTTATCTGCGGGAGCGAGTTTACGTGCTGGGTACCGGAGAGCGGGCCCAGCGCCTGGTGAATGGCTTGCGGATGCGCTCTGAGCTAGGCATTGAAGTGGCTGGTTGGAGTGGCACGGTAGAAGGAGAGTTGAACCGCGATTCCGTGGCCTCGCACCTGATGGAACAAATCCGTCAGCAAAAAGTGCACCGCGTGATCGTCGCCATGCCAGACCGGCGCGGGACCCTCCCCGTGCATGAACTGCTGCAACTGCGACTGCACGGTATCAAGGTGGAAGAAGCCACGTCATGGCTGGAAAAAATGTCCGGCAGCATTGAGGTGGAGCAACTCTATCCCAGTTGGCTCATCTTCGCCGAAGGGTTTCGCTTCAGCACCGGACTGCGACTCATGAAGCGCTTGCTGTCCACCGTAGTCGCCGCTTTGCTTTTGCTACTGGTCTTACCCTTAGTTCCTTTTGTGATTCTGTTGATCAAACTGGATTCTGCTGGTCCTGTGCTTTATCGCCAAGAACGTGTTGGCCGCGCTGGTGTAAGGTTTTATTGCTACAAGTTTCGTACCATGCGCCGCGATGCGGAGGCCGACACAGGCCCCACCTGGGCCAACGACGACGACCCGCGCATCACTCGTATCGGAAGGATCCTCCGGGTCTCGCGCCTGGATGAAATCCCGCAACTCTGGTGTGTGCTGAAGGGCGATATGGCCTTCGTGGGCCCCAGGCCTGAACGTCCGGAATTTGTCGAGTGGCTCAGCCGCGAAATCCCCTATTACCCAGTGCGGCACGCGGTGCGTCCTGGCATCACCGGCTGGGCCCAAGTGCGCTACAAATACGGCAATACTCTGGAAGACGCCCGAGAGAAACTACAGTTTGACCTGTACTACATCAAGAATGGATCACTGGGACTCGACCTGCTGATCATGCTTGAGACCATCAAGATCGTGACACTAGGCAGGGGCGCGCAATGACTTGGGTCTTCTGGGGAGGGGCCGCCCTCGTCGCCTACACTTACTTCGGCTATGCAGGATGGCTTTGGTTGCGAAGCCGCTGGTATCCCACGGAGATCCAGCGTGGCCCCTATTCTCCATCCATCTCGTTTGTGATGGTGGTTCGTGATGAAGAACACACCCTACCCCGCAAGTTGGAGAATTTGCTCACCCTCGACTATCCCGCTGACCTCACGCAGTTGGTGATCGTATCGGACGGATCTTCGGACCGTACCGATGCAATCCTGCGGGAGCATGCAAGCAATCCGCGCATCACTGTCGTCCTTACCCAACTTTCTCGTGGAAAGGCCTCCGGTTTGAATGATGCCCTCGAACTTGCTCAAGGAGAAGTTGTGGTCTTCACGGATGCACGTCAGCGCATCGAGCCATGCGCCCTGCGGCTGCTGCTGGAAAACTTTGCCGATCCTACAATCGGTTGCGTGAGCGGCGAATTGATGTTGGGAGACCCAGAGACGGGACAATCCGGCAAGGCCCTTGCAGCTTACTGGAGAGTAGAGAAACAGGTTCGCCAGATGGAATCCGCTGCGAAATCTGTAGTGGGGGCCACTGGTGCTCTCTACGCCATACGGCAAAACTTGCTTGTGCCCCTCCCTGAGGAAACAATCCTGGACGATGTCTATTTGCCCATGCACGTTGTGCGGCAAGGGTTCCGGGTGCTGTTTGATTCTCGCGCTCGTGCCTGGGACAGTGCCGATCTCGACGCACAGCGGGAATTTGGACGAAAGGTAAGAACTCTGAACGGCAATTACCAGTTGTTACAGTTGGCTCCCTGGTTGTTGACGAGCGCTAATCCAATTCGTTTCGAGTTCATCAGCCACAAGCTGTTCCGATTGGCAGCGCCATTTGCCCTGATCGGCATTCTGTTTGCGTCAGCCGTTCTGCCTGGGCCGTTTTACCGTAGCGCTCTGTTTCTGCAGGTGATCTTCTACGGGTCCAGTACCCTGGCCCTATTGGGCTTGAAACGCGGTCCGCTGGCCCGCATGGCAGAAGCCGCATTCGCTTTTGTCATGCTCAACACGGCGGCAGTCATAGCATTCTCCAATTTTATTTTCGGACGAAAAACATTATGGGACCGTCAGCCACCGAAAGCTAAGATGAAGACTCAGCCAGAAAGAAGGTCGGTGATCGGGTCTTGAAGGTCCTCTGGGTCAAGGCCAACAAACTTCTGCCTCTCCACAGCGGCGGCAACATCCGCTCTTACCACATTCTTCGCCAATTAGCTGCGCGCCACGACCTCAGCCTGTTTTCTTATTATGAAGGGAACAGAGATGCGGAATACGAAAACGAACTTACGCTCCAGTTTCCAGGCGCAATTTACCTTTACACAGGGAACCATAGCCTGGAGCGTAATTTAGACTATCTATTCCGCTTTCCCATGCAGGTCCCCTACGCAGTGGCCCGGTTCAGGTCAGCCGCGGTCCAAAGCCAACTGAAGGACTGCTTCCACCAGGAACGCTTCGACATTGTCGTCTGCGATTTCCTCGACGCAGCGATAAATTTACCTGACCGTCTTTCTGTTCCTGCCGTCCTTTTTCAGCACAATGTGGAAAGCGAAATCTGGCGGCGTCATTTTCTCACTACGACTAACCCTGTACGCCGGCTGATTTATGGCGTGGAGTTTACGAAGATGCTGCGCTATGAGCAACGCGCAGTCCATAGATTCGATCACATCATCGCAGTTTCCGAACATGACCGGCAACTGATGAGTGCATGGACAAAAGCCTCCCGCATCACGGTCGTGCCCACGGGCGTGGACGTAAAACAATACCGCCCCGGCCATTCTGCCCGCAGTCCCGAAAAACCGCTGGTGCTGTTCGTAGGTGCAATGGATTGGGGGCCAAACATAGACGCGGTCGAATACTTTTGTCGCGAAATATGGCCGTCCATCGTAGATAAAATCCCGGCGGCGCGATTCCGTATCGTGGGACGCAATCCGGCCCGCCCGGTTCAGACTTTGGCATCAAGTTCTGTTGCAGTCACTGGTTCAGTGGTTTCCGTTTTAGATCATTTACATGAAGCGGCAGTCGTAGTGGTTCCGCTGCGGGTTGGGGGCGGCACGCGCCTCAAGATTTACGAAGCCATGGCTGCGGGCAAGGCAGTAGTTTCGACAACAATAGGAGCCGAGGGCCTGGATGTGCATCCTGGTCAAGACATCGTGCTTGCCGATGAACCCAACACCTTTGCTGAGGCTGTCCTCCTGCTTCTTCAAGATCGCGAAGCTCGCCGCCGCTATGAGCAAGCTGCCTCAACACTGGCCGCACGGTATGATTGGGCGACGATTGGAGAGAAGTTCTCTGATGTCTTGGAATCGTTGGTAACTGCAAGAATAACGCAGAAAACGCATAGGACTGTCCAAGGACAAGGGACCGGCATTCCCAGGTAAAAACGTGCGAGAGCAAGCATCACAATCCGATGAGCAACTCCAAACCGCTGCAGAGAAGCGAATCTTATGGCGCGATGGCGGCAAATCCAGCGCAGGCACGTCGCCTTCGCCCGGCGCTGACCTAGCGAAACATGAACCGTTGGGTGCATATTTCTGGCTGACAGTTTTCTATCTAGTTTATTGCGCTCGTCCGGAAGACTGGATTCCTGGTTTGCAGTCAATGCCCTTGGCCAAGGTTTCCGGCGTCTTCGCGGTCATCGGATTGATCCTGAGTTTAGGCCGGTCGAAACGTAGTCTGCGCGATCTCCCCCGTGAAGCCCTATACCTGCTGCTGTTGATCGCGCTGTTTTTTATTTCTTCGGCCTTCTCGCCGGTGTGGAAGGGCGGAGCATTTCTTCGGACCCTGGACTTTGCCAAAGTTCTGGTGGCTTGGGTGCTGACCTTCATGACCGTTACCAGCATTGCCCGCCTCCGACGCATCCTCTTTATTCAGACCGCATCGGTCGCGGTCATTTCCGCAGTCTCTATCCTGAAGGGTGCTTCCCATCCGCGGCTTGAGGGTGCCCTGGGTGGAATCTACTCGAACCCCAACGACTTGGCATTCGCCATCGTGCTGTCGCTCCCTTTTGCCATCGCGTTCCTGCTCAAGTCTGGCAGCATCCTACGCACAGTAACCTGGGCAGCTGCTCTGTTGATTATGGTCAGCGCCTTGTTCCTCACTGCCTCTCGGGGTGCCTTTATAACTTTCGTGGTCACCGTGACGGTCGGATTGTGGCACTTTGGAGTCAAAGGAAAGAGGCCACATTTGGTTGCAGCTGTGGCAGGTATCGTAGTAGTCGTAGGTCTCGCCGTCGGTACCCCGCTGAAGGACCGCCTACTGGCCGTTTCTGCCGATGGGATTGAAAACAACACCCAGACCAGCGCATACGGATCTTACGAACAGCGCAGAATCCTTATCTCGCGGGCATTTGTGGGAATTGAGGAATATCCATTGCTCGGAATCGGATTGCACAATTTTTCGACCTACTCAGGGGTGTGGCGCGACGTCCACGTCACTTACCTGCAGATTGCTGTCGAAGGCGGCATTCCCGTACTCGTTCTCTACCTCATGTTCTTTGGGCGCGGTTTTTCTAATCTCAGAATGCTGAAACGAAGAGAGCATCGTGATACGGAAATAGAGTTGTTGGCTGGGGCCCTGCACAGCTCCCTGGTAGGCTTCTTGGTGGGCGCGATGTTTGCTCCGGAGGCGTATCAGTACTTCCCCTATTTCGCAGTGGCCTATACTGCAGTTTTGCTGGCAATCTCGCGGGAACAAAACGGTGAGGCCAGCGGAGTACGGAATCATCAGAAACGGACTTTCACCTATGCCTGGTGATTCCTTGACGGCCACGGGAAACAAACTCTCCTACGCGGGCCGCATGCTTCCCCGTTACGCCTGGCAATGGCTTACCCGCCGCACGCCGCCAGGGCCAGTCCATTTGATCATTGCAATCGCAAACCACTTCGAACCCTCAATCGTACCCCACGATGGATCGTTGCGTGGCCCATATGATGAGCAGGAACAACGTGTTGAAACATGGTGCCACGAATACCCCAAGCTCGCTGATGATTGGCGCGACTACGACGGCCATCCGTTCGTCCAAACGTATTTCTATCCTGCCGAACAGTACGACCGCCGCCTGATCCAGCAAATGGCAGAACACTGCCATGCTGGTTGGGGAGAGATTGAGATTCATCTGCATCATGGCATTTCCTCGCCGGACACCGCCACCAATACTCGGCGTTTGCTTACCGAGTTCCGCGATACTTTGGTACGAGACCACGGATGCCTGGCATACCTCAACGGCCTCGGCTCTCCAAAATATGCCTTCGTTCACGGTAATTTTGCTTTGGCGAATTCCGCCAATGGAAAATTCTGTGGCGTGGACGATGAGATTCAAGTGCTGGCCGAGACAGGCTGCTACGCCGATCTGACGTTGCCAACCGCGCCGTTTCATCCGGCGCAAATTGCCAAGATCAATTCGCTCTATGAATGCACGCTGCCGCTAAGTCGCCAGGCTGTGCATCGTCACGGCCGTGATTTGCGCCGAGGGCACCCGCCACAAGTTCTTCCCTTGATGATCCAAGGACCACTGATGCTGCGTTTTCCGTCAGGCTCAAGCATGGGCGACATTGAGAATGGTGCGATTACCCGGCGCAACCCCCTGACCATCTCTCGCCTTCGGCTGTGGAAGCAGGCAGCGATCTACGTGCGTGGAAAACCAGACTGGCTGTTCATCAAATTGCACTGTCACGGAATGGATCCGACGCAACACGAAGCCGTTCTAGGAGCGCCTATGCGCGACTTTCTGCGTGAATTGGTACCGGGTGCGAAGCAAAGAAACGAAACCTTGCACTTCGTTACCGCCCGTGAGATGGTCAACATCATTCTGGCCGCTTGCGACGGAAAAGACGGCAAACCTGGTGACTATCGGGACTACCGCCTCCGACGGTTGCGCCCTACTTCATCGTCCCCAACTCGCGACTCTACTCCCGCAACGGTCAACGAATAGCTATGTGCGGAATCGCGGGCATCGTCAACTCGGAATGTGGAAGAGTTGAGGCCGCCACCATTCACCGCATGTGTCAGAGTATTGTGCATCGCGGCCCGGACGACGAAGGTATTTTCGTGAAGGACGGCGCTGGGCTGGGGGTTCGCCGCCTCAGCATCATCGATCTCAACGCTGGTCACCAGCCTATTTTTAATGAAGATAAGACCGTGGTCGTCGTTTACAACGGTGAAATCTACAATTTCCGCGAGCTCCGCGTAGAACTAGAAGCGCGTGGGCATCATTTTTCCACCCATACGGACACAGAAGTGATCGTCCATCTTTACGAGGAGATGGGCCGCGATTGCGTGACTAAGCTGCGCGGAATGTTCGCCTTCGCCATCTACGATACGCGCAATCGGCGCCTGCTGCTGGCCCGCGACCGCTTAGGGATCAAGCCGCTGCACTATGCGCTCTCGGATGAGCGGCTAATGTTCGCATCAGAGATTAAATCACTCCTGGCGGTCGCACCTGAGTTGGCCAAGCTGAATCAGCGGGCCTTGTGGGACTACATGTACTTCGGCTACGTCCCCGATCCGGCAACCGCTTTTCTTCCCATTCAGAAGTTGCCACCGGGGCATACGCTTGAATTTGAAGACGGCAAGATCAGTGTCCACAAGTATTGGGATTTGCCCCAGTACGGCACGCGCCCACCTCGGAGCGAAGAAGAATGCGTTGAAGAACTAGAGCACCGGCTTGCTGAAGCAGTCCGCATGCGCTTGGTGGCCGATGTACCCTTGGGAGCGCTATTGAGCGGCGGCACCGACTCATCCACGGTGGTTGCGCTCATGGCCCGCGCCAGCTCACGTCCAGTCAAGACGTTCTCCATCGGGTTCCGCCAGGCTGATTTTAATGAAGCTCCATTCGCACGCCTAGTGGCAGAACGGTTTGCGACAGAGCATCATGAGTTGATTCTGGAACCCGAAATCGTGGAAACGGTCACCACCCTGGCTCGTTCGCTTGAAGAACCGTTCGGCGACTCTTCCATGTTGCCTACATATTTCGTCTCGCGTCTGGCACGTCAGCACGTGACCGTGGCCTTGTCGGGCGATGGTGGCGATGAGGTCTTCGCCGGCTACGAGCGTTACCAGACCCATTTACAACGCCGAAATCTCAATTGGCTTCCACAGTGGGCCGGATGTTTCTATCGCGAACATCTCCACTCCGCACTTCCTCACAAATTGCCTGCCCGCAATCTTGCCTACAGCGTTTCGCTTCCCTGGCAGGAGCGATATCTCGAAGGCATTTCCCTGCAACCTTACGATCGGGAAATGTCGCTTTTATCCGATGATTTCCGGGCGGCTGCACTCGGCAACGCTGACCCCATGGTTCCGTTTCGAGCTTGCCTTGACCGGGCCCCAGCCCATGACGTTTTGAGTCGCGTACTTTACCTCGACACCAAGACCTACCTACCCGGAGATATCCTTACGAAGGTTGACCGGATGAGCATGTTAGCTTCGCTGGAGGTCCGCGTTCCCATTCTCGATCACGTTTTGCTCGAGTGGGTCACTGGGTTACCCGC
>Ga0207138_1089_pt1 | contig 15974 bp, 9 predicted proteins | sample Alteio_BWMinHeat_6_FD_153589 | JGI IMG/M metagenome (GOLD analysis project Ga0207138, IMG submission 153589) | Enriched cells from forest soil in Barre Woods Harvard Forest LTER site, Petersham, Massachusetts, United States -... | ecosystem: Environmental > Terrestrial > Soil > Temperate forest >...
TATGATGCCGGTCCCAATAGTGCCGGCTCCGGATGGGTGTCAGCTGCTTGTGGATCGTCTGCGTGCCCGTCGGGGTTCGGGTTGGGACTCTGTGGTCGCTTCTTATTCTTCCTCTTGCGTTTCCTCTTCTTTTGTTGTTGGTTACCCTCACCTCTCTTTCTCTTTCTCTTGGAATCATCGATCCTCAATGGTGCTTCGCCGGCTGGCGATTCAGTGGGTTCCATGGTTTTTGTTTCAGCCGCTTCAGGCGTTTCGGCGGCATCAGACACTTCCTGCGTGTCAGCCGCGTCCGACACTTCAGACGCTTGGTATTCTACGTCCCGTTTCTTCTCTTCTCGAATGCGTTGGCGCTCTAGGGCACGTGCGCGTTTCTCCTGCGCTTCCAGTTCCTTTCGTTCCTTCCGCTCTTGAGCCTTTCGATCACGCTCGATTTTGCGTTCCGCATCTTCCCTCTTCTTCAATAATCGCTGCTCCTCGCGTTGTGCCATTCGCATGGCTTTTTGTCGCTGTTCTTCCGCTTTCTTGGCCTTGTTTTCAAGCCGGATCTGTCGTTTGTTTGCTTTTTCAAATGCGATTTGATTTCGTTTATCAATAGTCGCTTGATGCTGCTTGAGTGTACTAAATACACTACGATCGCGATTGGAATCAGCAATGGCTTGTGTAGCCAGACGAGCGGTAAACGACGCACTCATTGTACTATAGGTGCCCGCTATAGGTGCCCGCTATTCATTGGATAATAAGTTCCTCCCGTAACACTCAAATCAAAGCGGTATGGTTTTTTTAAGTTCTCAAAAAAAAAACGATTCCGAGTGTATACATCCATGTAAGTTTGAATCCGTCCTTGTCTACCGAGTGACATGAGCGTCGTACCAGAGGTTGGAACGGCTCTAACTCCCGATCTTGCACGTCGCGCAAATGATTTAAATGCTCGTACGCGACAGTTTCAAACACGCTTGGGGGTTGATCAACGCGGTCGCGACGCAAAAGGTGACATAGTACCATTAACACCTGCCGACCTCAAGGAAGCGAAAGACCTGGCTAGCGACAGCCGATCCTTGTTGGCCGAATATTCCGTCCGTCCAAAAGACGCAGCTTGTGATAGTACGTATATCAATGTTGGACTCGTTCCTAGTGTCCATATTCGATACCCGCGCAGCACCGATTTTCGGGACACGTGTATTGCCAAGGAGGCCGCGGAGGAAGCAGCTCGCCAAACGGAAGCATTTGCGGCTGTGAAGCGAGATATTCGGCAAAAATTGTATATCGCTGCTGGTCTGACTGTGCTCGTAACACTCATCGTCATCATAGTCGTAACTAGTAAAAAGCATAATGCTCCATAACGGATAGCGTCATCAATTCATAGTTGTTCTTGCATTTGCTAAATGTTCTTTCATTTGGTAAGTGTTCGTTCATTTGGTAAACGTTTTTTTGCTTATACTTACGGTATCAACAATGGGGAGTGGGGTGCATCCAGCCCTGGAACAAGAGTGATTAACTTTGTGAGATGTGCGGATAATGTGTAATCTGATGCGAATATTGCAGGGTCGCGCGCCTTGTATTGTTCAATGAGTTTCTATACCAATTGAATGTACGCCATATCCAACCGACACGACTGTGCCACTTTCCGTCTCTCAATGCACCACGCAGTATCGGAATCACATCTATCGCGCGCTTTCCCCGAGACGGTGTAGGTGTTCTTCTTGGCATTCCAATTGCATACCACAGTCGGCATAATAGAGGGCGCTCCACGTACCTTACTTTCACCATGACTATGACCAAATATATTAATGCTTGGATTTGCAGCCAGGGAAAACGTCGAAGTCGTATCTTGATCTATATAAAGACACACTTGTTTTTCTGTTATTGACGGTTTAGCCTTGAACGTGTACAACCATTTGCCGTCCATTGACGAAATCGGTACGGAAAAGTAAATAGTGTCGGGTAGTGCCAATGGTGGATTTGCCGTCACAACTGCTGTTGCTGTTGTTGGCGCTATCGTTGCTACTGCGCCGGATGTTGCATGACTTGCTATAGCACTTGTTATAGCACTTGCGATTGCAGCTCCTGAAGGGCCACCATACAATTGCGGCTGAGCGACGGTGTAATCTTGAAGACCCCTGAAATACATGGTTTCGTATCTCTGCAACTGACGAGGAAGTGTTGGGAAAATAGAATATGGCAAGCAGCGTATGCGAATTTCCTGTTGTGTGAGTGACATCTCATCGTCCCACCGCTTAGGATCGGGAGAACGAGCAGCGTCCAACGCGGATATCATCATAATAGAGGTTAAATTTTCGGCGCCTTCCTTGAGAATCAGTTGATAAATAGGATCGGAATCGTCAAAAGGCGTTTTTCGTACTACGATCGGCAACTTTTGTGGCGGTGCCGCCGCCACCGCGGGCAATTTTTGTTGTGCTGTCGCCACCACCGCCACCACCGGCACCGCCGCCACCGCCGTTTTTGCCACTGTTATGTTCCTCATATGGCGAGACAATCGCTGCTTGGCACTCTGAGCGTTTTGCAATGAATCCACACCCCAAGGCCCCCGAAGAGCTGCTTTGCGATCTGCCGCTGTTAGAAAATTCAAGTGCTGGCCACGGAATACTATGAGATCATTAGCATATAACACGCCCTTTTTGCGATTATAGAAGGCGTGTATAATCGAGCCACCACTTTCGTAATAGATTTGAGGTAGCCTGGCGAGCACCTCCACCATATTCTCATGATTTCGTGCAAATAAAAGTGTGACCCGATGATTTTTCTTCTGAACATCGCACAGGATACAACACTCCTCTGTGTCTATTGGTCGTCCACTCACGACAAAACCATATCCGCCCGTGGATGTTGCGATATCCAATCCCTTTCCAAGAAGATGCACATCCTTGGGAATGAGCGGCGCTGGTTGTAATATCGGCAACCCATCTACGGCCAATGCCCAATTGTGCTTTAACATCCGTGGTCCGGATGAATCACCCAGCCAACCTGATATTTTCTTCTGGATATCAGACCGACGCAAATCGTCGGGATCGAGCTCGGTGAATAAATGCATACGGTGTCGACTTTCGTGTGGCATGCTACGTTTGATATCTCGGTCACCACGGTCTCTACTGTCTCCACGGTCTCCACTCTCGCCGCCGTCATTGCCAATCGTTACTTCAAGTGGGACAACTTCGCGGTATGAATAGTTTGACGCAACGACTAGTGGGTGTGGCGAATTGGGATTGGTTGCGTGCACTGGGAAATGGCAACTATAACATATCAGCAAGGATGATGCGGACTTGTAGCCACAATTACGACAGAGCCACCGAAGGACGCTCTTCTCTGCCATTCTGGGAATCTATAAATCACAAAAATAGAGGAGTGCTCATAATCCTTTGGAAACAAAAAAACTTTTTTTGTGCCGTCAAACTGAACATTTCATACATTAACAGATCATTACCACCATGGCGGGTGTCTATTCGTCTCGTAACGATCGACACGGAGTCGGCGGTGGTGGTGTTGGTGGTAGTCGGAATGCGGTTAGTGATAATGATGACGATGATGACCGTGGTGATGGAGAAGGAGGCAATGGCAGCGGTGATGAGCGGGATACTGTGGATACGCGGAACCGTCGGGAACCACGAAATGGTAGAGACACTCAGCAGCGCGAGGAAGAGGAGAATGAGAATGACCGCGATCTTGATGAGGACATGAACGATAGAAATATGAATGTTGATGACGAAGTCGATGATGACGATGCTGGTTTATCGGCGTCCGCGGTCGCGGCAGTTTTGGCCGGCACGACATCAAGCAGAAGCCATGACGCCGCATCTATGATAGATGGGATATCTCGTTCATCCACCCGAAGCGGAAGAGGTTCCATCATGACCAGTGACGACGATTTGTCAGATGATGATGATTCTGGATCGGACGATGAGGAGAGGAGACGAGAAGGAAAGAGCAGCAGTGGCCGTAGAAGACGAGGCGGAACGCACTTCCGAACATATGCATCGCCAAACGCTAGAGGACCTGAGGGCGAGTTGCGAGCACAAGTGTGGCATGCCTCGGTTGGTGTCCCAGCTGGTGTCCCGGGTGGTGTCCCGGGTGGTGCGCCAGGTGTAGCGGGAAGCACGGGTCCTTCTCGTGGTGTCGCCGGATATGGGGTGATGGGTGTGGCACCGTTTCATCATGAGCCACATGCGCCACATGGGCCACTTGGGCCACATGCCCCGTATTCATTAAGCAGCGATGCAAGCCCTTTTATGCCCTCGTCCTTTCCAATTTCTCGGCCTGCATTACCTTCACCGCAACATATGCCGCCGACATTCATGTCGGCCTATTAGAGTGTAGTATTTACTCTGTCTGTGTTTAGTTTTTTCTTCTAAAAAACCACAAACATACAACGTATCGTTTTGCTATTATTTCTTGCAAACGCAACTTAGATGCTAAAGCACGAATGGCACACATCCGAGGTCGGGAGGTTGATGTTTATTGTGGTAATCACCTTAATCATTGTGTTCTTTGTCGGATCTGGTGCAAACGACGACAACGATTTCTCATATCAAGCCATTGTAAATAACAACAACAGCCATTTATCGCACGTTACGCGGGTGACGCGATATACAGACCGCGTACAACTTGCAGCATGTGAAGTTCGGCATCGCGTAATTCGACCACTGATTGGGAGAATTAACTTCACAACCTGTAATGTATTGTATATTATATACCAATACTATTCTTTTGGCATACTCTTATTACTATGTTACTCGTTTGTCAAGGTTGGTCGAGTTCGATCGATTTTGTTTATTGTAATAACACACGCATGTATTGGAATTTATGTCACAATGGATTTAAGTGACGTTGATGCATTGGGCCATTCGCCTGCACTGATATCGACATCAGCATCGATAACCCCAAATGGCGTGGTATCCAACGGTACAGGGGACGAATTAACATCCTCCACAACTACAGGGGCATCCGAAGACATGTCGAATATCATCGCGGCCAAGCGACAAGCGGCGGCTGCCGCGGCTGCCACTGCGACTGCAACTGCCACCGCTGCGACTGCTGCGACGAGTGCTAGTGCAGCGTCCGCTGGAAGTGGTACTCAGGCAAATCGTGATGTTTCCTGGTTCTCGTTTGGTTGGATTACCCAATTGGTGAGAACCACCAAGCCGACGAACACCGTTACGTCGACATCTTCTAAATCGGGATATCGACCACCAACGACTTTCCACCCACAAGATACAAATAGTGTAGAAGCTACCGTAACAGAGTTATCTGGAGCGCGACAAGTGGCGAATGTTATTGCGGTTGCAATGCATTACGGCTCTCGCGCGTTCATGGCGATCCAATCAAGGATAATGAACATTTACACATACCCACTGCTTGTGGGTGGATGTGGACTGTGTACGGTGTATATTTGGTTACTGAGCTATACAATCTATGAGGCGACACAGGCGACGCCAAGGCTTACATCAACCTTGAGAGTCATTGGTCTGGGGGTGGCACTTGCATTGGCATTTTGCTGCGGACAATTATTCCACGAGACCACATGGTTGTGTTTGGGGATCATCGCTATTCTATTTGTTAGCTTGTGTATCAAAATCGCGGGATCTGGCGAAACAGACTATCTGAAATTACATTGTTTATGAATTTTTACTTTGATCTAGATCTGGACTGTGAGGATGACGGTGGAGAGCTCCATCGAGAACGAGTGGGAGACGGAGAGTGAGAGTGAGATTCGGATATGGACTCGGATCTCGACCTAGACCTAGACCGTCGATGTGCACTCAATGCGTGCTTTAATCGCTTCGTCAATACCAATTTCCAGAACGAGAACTCGCCAACAGTCTGTCCATTGGAGAGCACTTGCCCTGGATGCGGTTGCTTACCGCCGTTTGATCTAATATATCGTTTGAGTTCACTAGACAATTGTGGCATCTGTGTTGTGAATTTCTCCATGTCCTCTTTCGAGTACGGTTCAAACGGACCCGATGAGGCCTCCGTAGACGCTGTAGCCGCCACAATAGCCGCCGCAATAGCCGCCGCAGGATCGACCCCCGAAGACCCGGTCGCTGCAGAGGCAATTAAATTCACGTGGTATGGGTAATGAACGCCGATATCATAGATCAGCTTTGTGTTTGGGATACATACGCGGTCGGACTTGGCGACAATGGCGCCTGATGTGACCATGGCCGTATAATCGGGCACGGCAAGACCCGCCATCGTGCTGCCTGCTGCTACTGGGCACGAACTCTGCTGCGCGTATGTGCGTATGCCCGTGTGTGTGGGTACGTTGACGAGATGAATACGAAAAAATCAAAAAAAACTACTAGATAGAGCGTCGGAGGAAAAAAATAATCATCCTTTTGATGTTTACGGTCGGAGGACATTTACCCCTCCTCCTTTATTTGTAATAGCACTTGTTGTTACTGCTCGTATGGCATCATCATACTACTCCACTCCGCCACCGTCGGCACCAGGAGGTGGCAGAAATGAGCCAGAAATGTTGTCCGCATGGAATTTCGCCAGTATGGATGCTGATAAACGTCTCGGGCGTCCGGCACCCCACAACCGCTTCTACGCCACCACCACCATCATCACAGGCAAACGCCACATCCACAAGTGCATTCGGTCCATCCAGATATAATCGTCCAGATGAATTTGCAGACATATCGAGTGTGTCGCAATCGTATCAGGCACGACAACAGCAAGATCGCGATGCATGGCTTCGTGGTTCATACAGTGCTCCATATGCATTGCCTCCCGTTCCCCTCGATGAACGAAATGCAGAGGCAGCGTTGCTGTCACAAACAAAACCACTGTTTACAAACGGAGATTTACGCGCAGCGGCCACTACAGCTTTCATCGCTGCTGTCTTTCTCGTCATTCAGCGACCGTGCTATGTGAGGAGAAAAGATTCTAATGCCCAGACACCACAGGCAATATCAATCGCAAAGGTAGCTTCTTACGCTGGATTGGTCGGCGCCACTACCGCAGCGGCGACAATGTTGTATCGGCTCGCCACTTAATTCGCCACGCATAGCGAGCGAGCGAGCGATCCATTTCGTTCATTTGTTTATTTTTTATTTGGAGTAAACGGTGTTGTAATAATCGATTGATCCCGCCGACGATATCACAAGTAGCCGAACTTGTGTTTGTCCTATTTCTCGCCGCGCAATTTTTGTCGCATCTGTCGCATCTGTTGATACTACTGCGGCGTTGGATCCATCACCGTTCATCACCGCAATACCAAGGACGACAACAGCATCAAACTCGACATCGCCAAATCAGAATGGCAGGTGCTCCTGGACAACCCGAATCTAGCCACAGAATCGAGGCATGCGTGGCCGGAAGTTCTATGTTCAATCCAGAGCAATGTGCCACGCAGACCGTTGACCAACATAGGGTAATTATCGTCGCATTAACCAATTGCCCCTACAGTGAGCCAGCCCTCAGGGACGCTCAGTCTCGTCTATCAAAATTGGGGCTTGTCCCTGTGATCGTTTATTATGACGACGAAGCAGGAATTGGTAAGCGGATACTAATGAACGTTTTTACTCGATACACTGTACGAAACTGGCTTGGAGACGGTGAACATATACGCGATCTATCCCAGATTGCGAGCATTCAACAGCGAGAGCACAAGGAAGTAGGGTCCTCTCATCTACTCTTCCCGCAAGTACTGTGGAGACAGGAAGTGAGTGGTCGCGACAATGATATGGCTTGGGCATGGAATGTTACAGGCATTCGGCGTGTGGTTGACGCCATCCTTAAGCTGACTTCTATATCACCCCCTCAAACAGCCGAAGATATAGATTTGATACTGAAGACGCACAATTTTGTGATATTTGGATATGAGTGGTGTGGTTACTTCAAGCGCACAATTGATCTACTGAATAAATATAAAGAGACGGGCTACATTATCGTCCCGATGGATGGTGCAAGTGAAATCGCAAAGACGGCCCTAGCCATGCAATTGCATCGACCTATGAACAGATTTACCTCGCCACTTGTGTATATTCGTGATCCCGGAACAGGACGCGTGGTATATGCGGGTAATGCAGATGAAACATTGGCATACATAACTCGTAAATATGCAGAGTCGCCTCAGCCTCATTCTTCTTCTGGTAGAACCTAACTAGACGGTTTTTAAAAATATCGTGCTTCAGATTCATTCAGATTCATTCAGTCATTTGACGTTCTTGTCATAAGCTAGACGAAGGCACTGGCAGTGTCTGCGATGTCTGCGACGTCTGCAGCGTCTGCCACGACACGAGATCGACGGGATCGACGAGACGTCTACGGCTCGAAACGCCCGAGGTCGAATAAACGAACACCCCGACAGTCTAGCTCTTCGCGTGATCTGGGCAATTCATTGGCGGATCTGGACTTGGAGGAAATTAGTGATGGTGATTCAATACCCTCGCGCAACGACCGACAGCGTCGATCCCTGTCGCGATCATCTCCTTCTTCCGGATCGACCCCCGAGGGCAAGCGTTTGATGAGCCGTGATAACCGTAACCGCGATAAGCGTAACCATGGTGGTGATAGTGGTGGTGATGGCGGCGATGGAGGTTCAGCGGTGCCGTACATCTTTAACCCGAGTTCGATCATAAGTTCCCCTGTGCTTACGTCTTCCCCAATGACAGCGCTGTCTTCATTACCATCACCATTGCAATCATCGCTGCCGTCGCCGTTAGCATCCCCATTACCGTCAGCATCCCGTTCACCGTCGTTGGCATCGCGTTCACCGTCATTACCGTCACCTCTGTCTACCGGTTCACTGCCTCCCACTCCACGGCGTTCGCCCGCTGCATCAACGTCCACTCGCCAACACGGTTCAAGCGCTGCATCTGGCGCTGCATCTGGCGCTGGGACGGTGAACACACCGCGCGCGACACTCACGCTTTCATCTATAGCTGCGGCCACACCGACTGCGAGAGCGGCAGCAATGTCATCATCAAACACTAACTCACACCGCTCGTCATCCCGCGGTCCGCTGCCTGATTCTCCAATGTCGTCGGCTGGTTCTATCGGTTTATCACCAATGATTGGTACCGGTGCTACCACTGGTGCCGCTGCCACGTCTGGTGGTGCCCTACTATCTTCATCCTGGAGACATCAACCAGCAGCGGATCGTTCATCTTCACGCGAATCCATGCAATCCACCGAATCGGAGCGTTCCCGGACTTTGCACGCAATGGCTCACGCGGAAGCAGAAGCTGACAAGAAGAGACAATCCGAGGCGTTTAATCGCAGCCGTTCAGCGACCGGTGGCGAACATAAAGGTGAATACAAGGGTGAACACAAGGGCGAAGCCACACCACGACCCGCCGCAGCTAAGCGTCTTGCCGATTGTATTGTTCGGGATACAATACATCTCGAATTGTGGCCAGATTCGCTTAATCCGATTACGGCGCCGGACCATTTTGTGGCGATCATGACACCATCGCAGCGGCGTGTTTATGATCTAGTCGTTCGCGATCATGCTGATGGGACCAATATCAATTTTCTCATTGAAGGCGCTCCACAGTCTGGAAAGTCTACGCTTGCGCATCAGATTGCGCTATTCTATGATTCGCAGTCTGAAAACATGCCTGCTGGTGGTGTGGTGGTCATTCGCCCCAAGATTCAGGAGGCGACTGCTTTTCCCAATTTAAGTGTGACTCTCGAGGAATTGTTACACCGCAGTACGACATTAGAGCAATCCATTCGCGGGGGTAGTGTAATCACACTCATTCGGGAAATATTGGATTCCCATGACCCAGACAAACGCGATCATATTGCGGCGATACGCAACATCAAGCGGATTGTCTGGGATGATTTGCATTATGTTTCGGGGGACGTATGGGCGTTTGCAGATGCACTCTTTTCAGAATTGCACAAGACGACGTCATCTCCTTTTGGCGGTGTAAAAGTTATCGGGTTGTGGGATGGTAGCTTGTGTACGAATCCCAAGCCATTTTGGACCATGCCAAACTGGAATCGCGTGATTAATTATGATACAACCGTGTTACCCGTACAGCGACTGGAGGACGTCAATATACCATATTATTCCTGTTTGAATGGCTCGTTTCAACATAGTGCTTCTGCTGCGAGTGCGGCTGCTGTGGTTGCCGCCGATGCCCCGGATAGTACAATTGGGTTGCAACGACTCATAAAGAAACGGACACTGGTGGCGGATCCGAATGTGGAGTGGCTCATTCGAACGGCCAAGGGTATGATTGATCGTTTGAATCTATTTAGAATATTAGATGGATGGAGCCGACCAAATGGAGCCAAATCGATAGAGGCTGCTTTGAACGCGCTATTTTGGTCGGATGTGGGAACAACGGCAACTTCTGCCTTTTCGGGTCGGGTGGCTACTCTGATCCACGGCAACGAACGGAAGCGGCATCTAGACAAGCATCTACAGAAGCCACTTCATCATGATCAAGCCGTCCGTATCCCTTCCGCCGACACCATTCCTGTGTTTCCCAAGTTTAACGATGTACGAGCTGCGGCCAATATATACTGGGTCGAATCATCCGACCACGTCGCGAGGGCCATTCTAAGCATGCCTGATGCGATTCGGCCATTTAGTGGTGGTAATGGTGGTAATAGTGGTAACGGTGTTACTTATCCCGCTGTACACATTTGTATGAGCGCACAATGTGCAGATATCATCTCCATGCGCTTGCATTATTTGCTGGCCATATCGGTAGCTCCTGAATATGAGCGACGTCCTAAAGTAGGAGTGCATCCGACGGGGAACAAAAAAGAAGGTCGAGTTTTGCTCAGTCATTTGGAAATGTCACATCCGACAGCACGTGATTTCGCGCTGACAAAAGGAACGCCCATTATGTTTACGCGGACTGTCTATGTAGAGCGATCACACGAGCACGATCTGGAACCTATCGATGAACTTACTCCCATCGAGCATCGACTGCTTGCTCGACCGTACAAATATGGCGATTTTGGTGTATTCCAAATGTACGACACACGAAAGCGAGTGGCACTTGTAGATCTTGTTACATGGAACAAGGAGACCGCGAAATGGGAATCTAAATCCATCCAAGTGTATAGTTTCCAGCATACGGTCGCTCGTTATCAGGATCGGCTTTCAGCTGACAATACGATTGCACACACCAGAGTCGACGTCTTAATGTTACCATTTATTCGGGCATATGCACTGACGGCCGCAGAGGCGTCTCACTTGCGAGCGCCTATTATTATCATCTCTGCCGAACGACCGTTGACTCCACCCATGGCTTCGGGTGATGTTCCTCGCGGCATGCACGGTGGTAGTGCAACAGGAGCAACAGGAGCCACAGGAGCAATGGGCGTGATGGCGGCCGCCGGTTCCACAACTCATGCGGCTAGTGCTGCTGCTACTGCTACTGCTTCCGTGTCTCGTGAGCCAAGCCAGGCTTTTTTTCCGCCTGGAATGGTTCATCACATTTGTGCAAGTGCTCACCCAGCAAGTTTAATATTCTTTGCAGGAAAGCGCGAGAACGTGATTGCAAGTGCAGTGATCTCTACGGCTGGGACGGCAACTTTTCAAAGATACGAAACCGAAAGTGAGGATGAACAAAGGGCGGATCTAGCAGCACCGGGGCTAATGGTATCGGAAAGGTCAGCAGTATTGCCCAGGTCGAGACTTGCTTCAGACAGCAGTGACGGTGGCAGTGGCGTGATGGATACATCGCAGGATGTTTAGGCGATAATAAATTATTAGGCGATAAATTGATATAGGCGACATTCCGGAGTTGAGCATGTGTATTTGAGACGAGTACCATCATCGGCGCGACCACCACCACTGTCATTTGGACGAAACTTGGTGATTTGTCCGCATAGTGGACAGCGCATGGATGTCGCGACGGCATTAGAGGTTCCAGTTTGCGTTGCCGATCCAAATGCAATCAAAATTTGTCTTTTCTTATTCTCTTCATCCCAAACACAGATCCGTGGTTTTTGGGTCGATCGACTGCCAGATGGAGTGCGCGATGGAGTAGCCGAGGGGGTGCCAGATGGAGTGCTCGAGGGCGCAGTGCCAGATGGAGGCGTTCGACGAGTGAGTGCAACTTTTCGCTCCAGTTCTTTCAAATTTACAAATTCCGTGATCTTGTCTGTGTGATGATATATGCGGACACACTGTGCTCCGAGAAGGCGAATGCACTGCAGCAAATTCGTCCTGACGAAGAGGTAGGTCGACAGGTCGTTCTTGTGTGTATCCAGTGCAACGGCATCTATTTTCGTTACCCAATCCGCAATATCCACCTTGGTGCGCGGACGTTTTGTCGACACGACTTTGGTAGACACGGTATGCAGACGTTTATGATCCTTATCGTCGCCTCGATTCATCGCACCATTATCATCATGATCATCATGATCATCATCATCATCGCCAGTATCATCAGCATCGATCGTAACATAGGGTGTGATGTGACCTTTCTCATAAAGTGCGTCATGAACTTCTACCTGCAATGACTTCAAGAGTTGTGCGTGAGTTCCATCATCTTCAAATCGCTGACACTGTGCCTGAAGGACGGCATCGTTGTCCGATTTATGAGTCTGTCGTCTTCGTTGCGCCATGCGTTGATGAACGTATACGTCGGCTAGCTTGGTTTTTTAAAAAATCTTTAGGTCCGAATAATATAACCTAAATAAACGTCTGTTTATTTTTTTCATTAATAGAAAAGCGAACGCAATTTGTGTGCCGCTTTCGCTGCAGATTGGGTACGTATGTGCTGTGAATAATGGACTCTGTACGAGTGCCGTATGCACATTTATTTAAGCGAAAGGTGGATACGCGACCCAATTTGTCCAAAACCGATTGGACTTTTCGACGACCGGTGCGCGTTTCCGAGGCCGGTTCCGCGTTTTTGAAACCGCGTGAGACCACTGTGTGGAGATGGCTGCAGGATGGCGGTTTTGCTTTTACGACAGCTGAACGCCTGGGCCGCGTGGAAACAGTTCGTCAAAATCGCGAAATGGGTATTGCAACTGCTAGTGCGACTTTTAGTGCGACTGCCAGTCCGGGCGCGGGTAGTGCTCATTCGAGTGATGCGGCGCGTAAGCGTAAAAGACACGTGTTGGATTCAGCGAATGCGGGTGGAGATCTACGCCTCTATATGCCGATTAAGCCACCGAATTTACTTTCGTTGGGAAACGGACAGGGACACGTGCCTCTACATCAGCAGATTCGTAAACAGCTCATTCTAGCCATTGCGAAGGATGTGGCAGCCCGCGATGCCGATTACCTGGCCCGGTGTCAAAGCCTAATCGGGGAGAAGCCCGTGGTGCTGGTGCCACCTGCTCCTATTATAGCACTTGCACCGCTCAATGCTGAATCCAATGCATCCAAGGTTGACGCTGAAAATGCGCGGCTTGCCGCTTTAGAGACACCGCCATCTGCAATCGGTAGTATGGCTTCGCGCACGGCTACCGCTGCAAACATCATCATCGCCCCCATGAGCAGTGTATCCGCAACCGCCCGCGACTGTCTGGCACGCTATAGGAAAGTGGGAGTCATCTATGATAATCCGACAGGATTGATCGGAACGGGATGTTGGTCCGAGCGATTTCATTTTGGTGACAACTATAGCTTATTTTTTGATGTGGATATTACCAGTAAAACTGGGTTTCTCACTCCCGAACAAGTGGATGCACTTGTCATTACCATTCAACAGCGTGCCGTGCGTGTCTGTTACGACGATGGCAAGAGTGTTGACGATCCCAATTGTGAGATGATGATGTCAATGGCCGCACCCACGTTGGTAATGGAAAATAATGAAGAGTTGTACAAGACATCGATTCGCCTGTGTTTTATCCGCGTTTGCGTCAATCATCCGCGGCTGGAGATCCATTTGCAGTTGGCGATTCACGAGGTCCGATTATTGCACAAGGGGAACAATTTCCCATACGGAAGCACCAAGGGAATAGAGAAGATTATCGATTGTAGCATTATTGATAATGGATCTCGCTTCAATTTTCAACACAAGTCTGAGAGCTGTCCGGTATCGTCTTGTTCCACACAGAAATCTCAACGCAAATCATCATCATCAGGGCGCGGAGGAGGAGGAGGAGATTCGCGCGGATCACTGACCTCTTGCAAGGTGTGTGGTGGACATGGTAAAATTGACATTGGTCGCGAAATGCGAGCAGTTAAATATTATGATTCCTACGGTATAAGTCGGGATGAGATTGTCACGTCACTGCCGGGTCAATTTCCGGTGATGACTAAGTCTCTGTCCAGTGATGTACGTCACATCCCCGTGATGGAGATTGGCCTTACCTCCTTGTACCCCCTTGAAGCATACGGACGGCCTCACGTTCTGCGATCAGATTGGAATCCACCACTGGCTCAGTTGGAATATAAAACTATGGACTACTCACACGTGGACAAGAGCGTGCCTGGTCATGCCGTTTTATTGTACCATGACAAGGGAATGGCCGAACTGGATGCCCATGCTGACGCGAGGGATTGTCGATCTGCTGCTGAGATTGCGCACATGATGACGCACCAACCCGAATATTTTCTGGCCCGTGCTAAGCGGCATAAGCACACTGCGATCAAGGTACTGAAGGCAGAGGCGGCAGAACGAGAATTATTATTATTATCGTCGTCACGTGATGAAACGAACGGCAAAGGGAGCGACCTGGCAGGCGATCTCACCAACTCAACTAACACAGCCAATACAGCCAACACAGCCAACTCAGCGAACGACGATGGCAGCACGGCTGGAAAAATCACTCTCCTTTCGCCAGCGGTTCCGACGGAACTTCCGGCAACCGTTGCGACAGCCTTGCCAATTACGTTATCGACGGCCGCGTCGGTCATATTGGCCAATAATGTCATTTCACGACTGACGAACAATCGCATATCAAGTGGAACAGTGCAAAAATTGGATGGAGCATGCCGTATGAACCATGCCGGCGGTACAAGCCGTACAAGCCGTACAAACCGTACAAATCGCACGAAAACCGCAGCGCCTTCCACGTGGGCGGTTGTGCCTTCTAGTCATTCTCGAATGAAACATGCCATTAGGTTGATGAATGAAATGTATCAGGCCCGTGTGAGTCAAGGGCTGCCCTCGGGTCCAAAACCCATTGTTGTGGAAGTGAGGGAGAGTCCTGATCGCAAAGCGATTTCGATAACCAAGGAGAATAAATGGTGTACTCACAAAGGCGGCGAACACAAGAATGCACCTGTGTCGTATTTACTCAGTGTACGCGACCAGAATGTGTGGCAACAATGTTTGAGTACAAATAAATATGGTGGATCGAGTCTCAACTGTCAAGAGCTGTCCAAGAGCATGTACCGCAAGCATACCACGCCCTACTATGTTATGAGACACGAGATGTGGCTGGAGATATTTCAGGACATTGTTATTGCTAATGCTCTACAACTAAAGGACAAGAGTATGTTTATCAAATCGCAGCGCTCCGAGGCCAAGCGACTGGCTGACCAAAAAAGACGTGATCTCGAAGCCGACTCGACGCCCGGGGCACGACTTTCAATGTTGGGAACCGATTATATTATCAAGGCAAAAGAGAGGGAGCGACTTTACAAGGCCAAGGTCGCAAATCCTGTCGCAAGTTCTGTGGGAACCTCGGGAGGTGATGCCAAAAGGGAGGTTACCACCGACACTACAACGGTGAAGGGCGATGAACCGGTGATTACTCGGCAGTTTGCAACAAATATTATCGTAGACGGTTCTGGTGCTGCAGTATCACCCTCGATCAGTCGTCTTTCTCGACTTCGGCGATCCTCTTCGTTTGACGGTTCGCCAGCTTGCTCTCCTCGACTCATCAAATTGCCGGAAATGATGCTACCGAGACCAGGGACTCCCCTCGCGGCATTACATCAATTGACTTCGCCGGCCTTGGCCGCCACACATGCAGCAACGCTGGCGATTGAAGCCGCGGTTTCTGCTCTTGGTCAAGGGTCGCCACCGGTTGCTACTACACACGTCATAGACCAGAGTAATAACGATGGCGATCGACAA
>Ga0207138_1060_pt2 | contig 15972 bp, 24 predicted proteins | sample Alteio_BWMinHeat_6_FD_153589 | JGI IMG/M metagenome (GOLD analysis project Ga0207138, IMG submission 153589) | Enriched cells from forest soil in Barre Woods Harvard Forest LTER site, Petersham, Massachusetts, United States -... | ecosystem: Environmental > Terrestrial > Soil > Temperate forest >...
CCGCCTCGCCAGAGGCGAGCGCCGCCAGACCCTCGGCGCGCGTGCCGACCACCTTGTCCGCGCAAGTCAGATTAGGGCCTCTTCGCATTGCATGATTTTGCATCAATCCGCAAAAAAGGCTTGCAGACCAAGATCCTATGCTTAAATGCAATGCGATGCAATGATGGGCAATGTTGTTCGTTAAACGGCGTTCGCAAAGCAAATACGCTAGAAAAGGATCTTACCAGTGCCGACCACCAAGGCCGCCGCAAACCGGATTAAGTTCACTCAGGCCGCCGTAGACCGGCTCCAGCCTCCAACCGACCGCGTGAACATCACGTATTGGGATAACCTGCTACCGGGCTTCGGGCTCCGCATCTCAGCCCGGGGTCGCCGAACCTGGATCGCCATGTATCGGGTCAATGGCCGCGCCGTGATGGAAACCCTGCCCACGATGGCCGTCACCCCCGACGTAGGCGCGGCAAGGGCCCTCGCCCGAGCGTCGATGACCAAGGCCAGATCGGGCGTCAATCCCGTCGAGGAGGCCGCGAAGGAGAAGGCAGCGAAGGAGGCGGCAGCCCAAGCCGAGAAAAAGACCTTCAGTTGGTTGATCGAACACACCGAGCAAGGCAAGCACGGTGAGGTCACGAAAGGCTATCTTGCCGAATACGCCCAGCGCAACCAACGTCCGAGCACCCAGTATGAAACCCGACGCATCTTGAAGCGGGCGATGCCGTATCTGGGCCACAAGCTGATCAGTGAGATCAAGCGCGCCGACATCACGGAGCTGCTCGATGATGTTGTGGCGAAGCGGCAGACACGGAAAGATCTGACGGGCGGTCCGAGCGCTGAGGCACAAGTGATTCAAACTGTTCTCACCACTGTCTTTCGCTGGGCCGTAGAAGGCGAACACATCGCGGTCAGCCCGATGGCTTCGATCCCGAAGAACCGGCACGGGAAGTCCCAGCCCCGGGAGAGGTTCCTGTCTGCTGAGGAGATCAAGGCGTTCTGGTCCGCTTGCGATCAGATTGGTTGGCCCTGGGGCTCGATCGGCAAACTGCTCCTCCTGACCGGTCAACGCTGCCGCGAGGTGAGCGGCATGAGGTGGGACGAGCTGCAGGATACGGGCCGGTGGACCTTGCCCGGACATCGAACGAAGAATGGCAAGAGCCATGTCGTTTATCTGAGTCCCCAGGCTAACAAGATCATCAATGGGCTGCCCAGGTTGGTTGGCGATGAGTTTGTGTTCTCGGCAACGGGCAAGGCCCCCGTCACAGACTTCTCGTCCGCCAAGGAAAAGGTCGATGCGATGATGCGGGCAACGCTCGCACAGCAGGATCGCACGCTGCCACCTTGGGTGTGGCACGACCTAAGGAGGACGGTGGTCACTGGGATGAGCGAGAACGGAGTTGCACCCCATATCGTTGAAGCCGTGGTCAATCACATCAGCGGGAGTAAGGGCGGCGTCGCCGGGGTCTACAACCGGGCGGTGTATGCCACGGAGCGGCAGGCAGCGATGGAGACCTGGGGCAAATACATTGATGAGGTGATCGGTCTCAAGTCCTCATCTAATTGATTATTGACTACGCCCCATTGATTGCTTGCAAAGCGAACGTGCTTTGCAATATAATATGCGCTTAGCCTTTCCATCGGGTTGCGGTAGCCGCACTGTGACTGTAAGGAGCATTCAATTTGCCCAACTCAACCGTGCCCAGTAACCGCCCCGAGCGTTTTCTGCGGACGTCAGCCGTGTGCGCGCGCTTCGGTGGGGTCTGCCCCTCGACGGTGTGGCGGTGGGTTCAAAAGGGTTGGTTCCCAAAGCCCATCCGCCTGCACCCGACGAGCCGCATCAACGTCTGGCCCGAATCCCAGATCGAGGCCTTGCAGGCAAGCCGGCAGCAGGGCGAGGGATATCGCCCCAACGCTGCCATAGCCGAACGTGCCCGACGTAACGCGAACCGGAAGGCAGGCAAGACACCCATAGGTGGATTTAAGCGCGGCCCGAACGCGGGGAAGCGAACGTTGACGAGGACCAAACACTTTACGAGGAGGGCGCCATGAATACGCCACGTCCTATCAGGAGATCAATGCGGATGCATAGATCCCCTGAACCTAAGCCGCTCTTTGATTATCAGGTCGATATCGCGGCCAAGGTTCGGGAATGCGAGGCTTCTCCAGGCTATGACAGCCTGACGGCCAATGAGAAATGGATCCTGCGGGACGTGCCGACATACCGACGACCGACCCAGGGACTGCTTCATATGTTTTGGCGCATCTGCCGTAAGTGCGGGGTCAGTCAATGACGTCTATTGGTTCAATAGAGGTCAATGAAATTCCCAAACTTCTTGGGAATTTACGACAAGAAAAAGCCCCGCCCGATTGTGGGTCGAGCGGGGCCTGTAAGGAAGGAACGCAAAGCACATCAACAACCGGGTTTGGAAGTCGCCAATGCACTCAGGAAGTAATATAAGCTTCTTGCGGCGAATTGCAAGCCCTCTCTTGTGGAGGGTTTGTATATGGGAAAGAAAATCTCAAGGCCGATAGTTACCAATGATCCGAAGCCGGAAGACCAACCAAGGAAGAAGATCACTCCAACCCAGCGGTACGGGCGCTACCGTACTCAGGTCAGTCCTGGACTACCTAAGAAGGGTAGAGGTTTGTATCTGTTGCGGCAGCTAGTCCGGGGGGAGACCCCTTGCTGGGCGAGCGTGGAGTACCTAGCCGAATGTTCGAACATGAAGCCCAGTGAGATGCGTCGGATCATAAACTTCGCCATAGCATCGGGCTGGCTTGAATCCACCATCTACAAACACCCCAAAACGCTCAAGGAACACGACGCGCTCAAGCGCGTCAAATCTAGCCTCAAGGAGTCCAATGCCTTGTGGCGCTCGCTCATCGATGCGAAGACAAATGTGCTCGTCACGCTCACGGATTTTATCTCGAACGAGGAGGATTACAAGATCCAGATCAGCTTCGCGGCCTTGGGGAAGAAGTGCCATGCCAATCCCGCCTCCCTGCCTCGGGTGGTCAAGAAACTTGAAGAGAAGCACCTGCTCGATGTCAAGAGAGAGGAAGGCGTGCCCAATGTCTACTCGCTCCCTGGGGTGAAGCGAACCAAATCGTTGCCAAAGAATGTGATGGGTCTGTCCATCCAGGAAGTCATCGAGCAGAGCGAATTTACTCCGCGGACCGCGGAGGCCCTTGCGAATATTGTGAAGCAGGCGAAACGCCTCCAGTTAATCGACATGAAAAGCGATGGGGTGTTGACCTCCCGGGTGATCGAACTCTACACCGCGATGAAGGCAGAGTGGGATGCGGCAAACATGTCATCGGACCTGAAGATCCACATCGGGGGGCCGTTGGAGATCCTGCGTCAATATCTTGCCTGGTTGTTGGAGAAAGATTGGCAGGCTAGCTCCAAGGTGCTGAAACTGGACAGCCCAGCCTTCGCCCAGTTCAGACGTGACTACCGTGACCTAGAAGGCCGGGATCCAATCAATGGAAAGGAACGACTCTATGGATGATGAAATGGAACCATTCGCTGTGAAGAACGCTGACACACCCCCTGCAGTTTTGGACCGAAATTCGGGCCTACCCCCTGCAGTTTTGCGCAATACCCCCTGCAGTTTCGAACAGTGACCCAATGCAGTTTTGCGCAGCTACCCCCTGCAGTTTGGGACAGAAATTGGACCCGAAAATCCGTAGTAACCCTTGAACTGGAGCAAGAACTCAAAGAAATATCCCTCTTATAGGACTTTATGGGCTTTAATAGGCTTATAGCTGCGCGCGGACTGATGCCCGCTTGCAAGAAGATCCTAGAAAGAAGGAAGAAAGGTTCTTGGAATGATTGGTTGCTTTCTTAGAAGAAGACGGCCCCGCGCTCGCACATCAACAGTGTTCTCCAATCCAGTGTATTGGGTTTTGATTCGTATAAAGAACAGAAGGAGGAGTTGCATCCATGCCAAGACAAGAACCTGAACAGGTGAGCAAGAGCTTGACCCAGACCAGGAGGGATTTGTTGGAATGGGGTATCACTGAGCTGTTTATGCGAGCTGCCAAAGGCAGAGGGGCAAGCCAGGAGCAATCAGCGAACCTGTGGAAGAAGTTTGTCAGGCAGTATTACGGGAGGAAGAGCACGGGTGATGTGATCCTGGATCAGCCTTCCAAGGCACGATACTGGTGCCTTCAATTCCTGAATGATGAAGGCTTCAAACCCGTGGAGCATGTCACGTATCGGGAACGTTTCGCCGTCTATGATCCCATGAACCAGGGGAATTGGATCTATAATCGGGAAGGCAAGAATTGGCGCGCCTTGAAAGGTCTCACCTCCAAGAAAGGCAGAAGATTGGGCTGGCGGTTGTATGAAAACCCTGATCCCCCGGATGAGGTTGAATATGTCTATGGACGCCCCAATGATGATGATGCGGCTTGAAGGAATGAACGAATGCTGAATAGAGGTAGGTAAGATAATTCTGGTGCGCGGTTTAGTAGATTTCGAGAGAAAAGTTGCACGCGCCTGCTCATGAGCAGCATCACGTCAAAGTCCTTATAGCCAGCCCATCGCATTTTTTGCGCGTTGAATTGCACTTGTGCTTGCTATGACAAAGCACAACTCAATCGGATTTCCGTTTTCATTCAACGCTCGACTTCTTCCTGCTCAAATCTTTCTAGCGCATTTCTTGCTCTTCGCTTGCAAAAGGGCTCGAACACTGCAATTTTTGCAGTATGGATGCTACAGCTACAGCAGAACGACCCAAGTTTACTCGCGGGAATAACCATTCCCGTAACAATCAGGCACCGCCTACTGATAAGAGGCGAATTACTGGCCCTTACTCTAGGCTGATTGATCGCGGTGCCCTTGGCCCCATTGACGGCTCTAGCCGTGAGGGTCGCTTCCTTAAAGCCTATGAACAGATGCTCGTGCAGCATTGCGGTGGCAATCCCTCCATCACGCAGCGAGCCTTGATATCGCGCACTGCGCGATTGGCGCTCCACCTGGAACTGATGGACGAGCGCGCCTTGTTGAAGGGTCGCGAGTTCGGTCCGACCGATCATCATTTCTACGTTTCCTGGTCCAACGCCTTAGCTCGGCATCTCGATAAGCTCGGGCTTAAGCGACCCGCTGGTTACGCTTCCTCCACTCCCGCCGACATCCTCGCGGAGATGGACGATGCCCAGAGATGATCGCATCGCCCATGGCGTCGATGATGAGGTAGTTTCCCTTGCCCGGCGCTACCGCAAAGAGGCTGTAGCTTCCCTCGTCACCGTGCTCCGCGATCCCAATTCTCCAGCCTCCTCCAAGGCGAGTGCCAGCGCCACGCTGCTCGCTTACAGCGACGGCAAGCCAGGTCAGGCGCGTCAACTGACAGTGGCAGATTTGGCGAGCATGCCAGACGACCTTCGCATGGAACTTTTGCAGGCGTTGCTCCACCACTACATCCCGGGTGGCTGGCAGGCACTGCTCAAACAAGCCTGTGATGATGCCGTTGCTCAGGCCCGCCTAACCTTCTCGAAGCCGAACCGCTTCCGTCGTGGTCCCAAGGCCGCAAACCCCGATGCCGCCGTAGCCCCTCCAGTTGTTCAGCCTGCTGCGTGCATTAGCGCACGTTCTAGCGCAAGAGCGGCCCCTGCCGCTGCTGCATATGCGGCCCCTGCCGCTTCAGCCTTTAAACGCCCGCTAATGCCTTCGCCAAGCGAGCGGGTTAATGCCGGCATTAACCCACCCAACATCGTCCAGCTTCCCGGCACCCGACGCGAGGCCTCGAGTTTGCTAAACAGCAATGCCGCCCGACCGCCCCCTTACGGCCTCCGGTATGGCACGGTCGAGACGCTTGAACGGACCCAAGACGCGACACCGAGCAATGGCGGCATCCATCCTGATGTCGTGCGTCGATCCGCATTCAAGGATCCACTGAACCCGTGGAGGCGCGGATGATGACTAGAGGCCCCAAAGCCGCTCCCCTCGCTACGCCCGTCATCGACGGAACGCCGCCCGCCGACTTGAACAGACCCACCGTCCCCGACACCCGTCGCTCGACAAGCGACCTGTATGTCGCACCGCCTGCCTCCAAGCCGATCCCAGCAACAACCTTCCAAGCCAAACCGCCTCGGGCGGCAAAGGTGGTCATCCATCCTCGAAGGTCAGTCCTGCCCAGGAACCCGATTCCCAGGTTTGCCTCGCCCGAGGTTCAAGCGTTATGGCGGCGCGAGGGTAGATAGATGAGCAAGCTTCTCCACGCCCTAAGACAGAAATTCCACTCACCCCAAGCCGCGTGCGAGGCCTTGGGTCTTTCGGCCGAACTCTTGCCTCCCGAGGCGCGCTATGCGTTGGCAGCTGATGCCAGTTTCGTCACCGATAAAGCGACGGGGGAAACCTACGACCTAGCTACATTCGCCCGCGCGCTTTGGTCAACCAAGGAGGATCCAATGTATACAGCCTTGCAACGTGGTCTCGCCCGCGATCAAGCCCCAGGCCCCACCTCGAAGCTGCCCAGCCAGATGCGGCTGCCAAACGACCAGGATGACCCGACCAACGGTGGGGCCGTAGCGCCACCTGATCCTGACGAGATTGTTCAACTCCTCAGGATTCTTTTGGCGAAGGCGCCCGATCCGCAGGCGCTTCTCGAGGCGCTTGCTGCGTTTGTGAGCGAAGCCGGCAGCAATCCCGGCGGTGCCGGTGCGGACCAATCTTCACTCCAAGACACGCCCGGTGCGGGCACAGACCTCCCCAAGAACACTGCCGCTGACCGCCGCGCAGGGGCGCGGGATCGACGGACTGCTCAAGACTCGAATGTCAGGGCGTTGAATTCGAGTGGCTTCGCCAAGCGGTTCCCGGATGCTGCCAAAGTCGATGCGTGGCGGTGAACTGATTTAGCAACGCTGCTAAATCAAAGGGGAGAGCTTGCCATGCCCAAGCCCGCACGAGCCGACCTGCCAGCCAGCGATCGCAGCGATCTGAAGGACGCCTTGGCGGCAGTCACTGAAGCCAAAGCCCAGCTTCAGTCTTTGGAAACCGGTCAGGAAAAGGCCCGAGAGAAAGGCTGGGCTGCCGCCTCCGCTGTAGATGAGGCCCAGACAAACCTCACCAAACTGAAGTCCGACGAGAAAAGGCGCCTTGCCTCGGCTTGGGTCGCTGATGACACGGTCGATGCCAGCCCCATCCCGGCGGCTGAACACGCGCTCGCGCAAGCGCGCGAAGAGCGCCTCCGCCTGCAAAGGGTTGAAGACGCACTTGCCGCAGAGATACCCAAGGCACAGTCCAGGCTCCGTGATGTTCAACGCGCCTATCTCGCTGAGCTTGCGGAGGCCATCACGGAATCACCCGAATACCAGAGCCTTTGCCAAGCTCACAAAGAGGCCTGGACCCGCCTCAGGTCCGTAAGAGCCGCACTGGCGGCCGTTAACTCGGCCTGCGGTGGCGCGATGCCAAACCACTATTTTGAAGCGGCTCAGCGATCAGAGAGCCTGTCCACCAACATGGGCGCGAGCGTTGACCAGGCTTTCATTGATGCCTGGAAAAATGCTCTTGATCAGATGTTGAGCGGTAATCTCGATGTCCCGCTGCCATCAACCTAACATTTCCCTCCGACCGCGCCCGGGTGGCACCGGCATCGGAGGCCTGCCTGCTTCTGGCTACATCTGGGCAGGCAGGAGGGCGGGGATCAGGTGTCGGTTCGCTCCATGCCTGATCCTCGCCTCGAGTTCGGATCCTCGCCTCGATTTCCCTCCGATTGCCCGGCTCATTCCCCAAGGCCGTCGGAGGTCCGCCCCGCAGCCTTCTCCTCTGTCGGGCGGGAAGGCGGGCGATCAGGTGGTACTTCGTCGCCGGGGCCAACCGGTCGCTCGCCTTGATCTCGAATCCTGGGGGGTTGTTAGTTACCGACCCAGGCTGGGCTCCGCTGTGCCCGCCAAATACAGCGGCGCCGGTCGCGTGGAGTTTGGGTTCGCTCCTGCTGCGCGACCGGCACTTCTCCGGGGTTTTGCATCCCTGGACGCGGAAACTGGGCGAGTGCCGCGTGAAAGAACAACCCCCAGTGCGAGCAGCCTCGCCCTCCTTTCGAGGCGTGGCTCGCGTTGTAGGTGATGAATCCGGTGACCGGTTGTGTGTCATCCCATCACATGATCGGTCACCGGCAATGAAGTGAACGGTAATGGCCGAACTCATAATCCTCGATTTGTCGCGCGATTGGTTCTTGAGCGCGTCCAAGGCCGCTGAAGCGGGCGATCAAGATGCCCTCAAGGACATCCAGGACCTGTGGTCGAAGTATGAACATCTAGAGATTGAGTGTTTCCTGGATGGGCAATTGGTGACGCAGCGGCCGCCTTTCATGCTCACGCTGCCTGATTATGGCTCAACCACCAGATTGCTGGGCCTACCGTTGTGCACCCGGTGCCAGAATCTTCCCTCCCAATTGCGGTTTGCTCGCGCCATCTCACTTCTGAAAAAGATGTGGAAGACGCGCTACGGCAAGAGGTGCGTGGCCTTCACATTCACTGGCGGCCCCCGTCGGCAGCCGCATCCAACATGAAGAGCCTCTTGTTTCGCGTCGACCGAGGCACGTTTATCCACCTTACATCCGCAGCAGAAGCCGGTTCCGAAAGCGCGCTTGACGCCTTGCGAGAGCTATGGGGTTATGGGCAGGCGGACGAGATTCGATGCTGGTTGTGTTCTACGGTAGTGGGCCGCCCCATCATTGGCCTAATATTCCCCGACCTTGATCCTGAAATTCTTTGTGGAGTGGCGCTTTGCGGCTCTTGCGCAGCGTTGCCAAATGTCGAGAAGTTTGATCGGGCCTTTGAAGCGTTGAGGGCGAGCGAAAGGACACTTCACTAAAGGAAAGGGCGCAGCCGAGGCCTCTACCTCAGACTGCGCCCTGGGGAATCAATACAGCGGTTTCACTATATATAGCGAAACCGGACTACACGGCGAAGGCGATCCCCGCACTGTCCTTATACGACGGAATGCGAGGGTCGAACATGTGGACGTGCGCAGTCTTGAAGCCCGGACAAATCCAGATAGCCCTCAAGAATTTGGAACGCCAAAATTTCCACTGGTTCCATCCGGTGTTTGCGGTAAAGCGACTGGTGAGGGGCAAACCGGTGACCATCTTCGAGCCCGTGTTTAGCGGCTATCTCTTCATCGAATTGGTGAACGGACAAAGGTGGATGCCGATCAACAATACATTCGGGATAGCGCGGTGCCTGACAAAGAGCACCCCGAACGTCGAAGGATACAATGAACCTGCCGTCATCCCGGATGCCTTTATCAAATCTCTCAAGCAGGTGACGACGCGTGAAGATGGTGCCTATCGCTTGCAGCCTGGCACGCGCGTCAAGATTCTCAAAGGTGCTCTGATCTCCCATGAGGCGATTTTCGTCGCCATGTCCGGTCAGGACAGATGCAAATTGTTGGTCGATCTCATGCAGCGGCGGGTTAAGGTCGAAATTTCTACGTTCGATGTCGAGGTTGTGGAGCAGCCTTAGCGCGTGTTCCAGCCCGAAGGTCGGCCCGCCGCTATGCGCTATGCGGCCGCTACGACCTTCGGCCTCATTTCGAGGCTCTCGCACTTTGCCGGCTGATTAAAGCGCGGGGCGCGAGCCCTGCGCGTTCGGACCGCGCATGAATCCAAATTTAGGCGTCCGGCCCGCAGATCGCTCTCACTCGGGCCTCGAGGCTAAATGTAAATTCGCACCACCTTATAGATCACTTGAGTCGGGCGCTGACCGGGCCGCACATGGATAAGATCGAACCGTATAACCTGGTCAGGTTCCTCCGAATGAAACCGTAACTTTTCCAGGGTGTCTTTAACGACATTTGGCGGAACAATAATTCCAATTTTAAAGTAATTACTCTCAAACGTACCCGCTCCCAGGAAGCCTTTTTCGAGATCATTGAATCGAAACGACTGCTCATTGAAACTGGCACCTATCCGGTGACCCTTAAAAGCTTGAGGGCTAGTTACGGTCGCATAAATAGCGATAGAAAATGATGCGTCGACCCCATTAACCTTACGCCATTCGTGCGTAACACCTGCATCAGGACCTTCGTCCCCAAAGCTTTCTATTTCGTAGCGGGCAGTATAATTAGTCCAAGGCATGCGTATACTACCCTCAATGCTCACATAGTCCGAACCTTCTTTCTTTCTGTCCTCAAAGATGGCGACCAAGTCAGTCATTTCGGATGCCCTTTCTTAGCTGCAATTGCCCAAGTACAAGGACTTTGAAGACTATTGATGAATTCAAAAGGGCGCGTGGACGATATCGAGCCGGATTTAAGGGAGGTGGAAAAATATTATCGATTTTATGGATCAGCCCCGCCAACACAAGCCCCGCACATAGCCGCTTCATGATGTCCCTCCCGGCTCCATCCCTTATACAGCCGGCTCTGAATTGACTTTAGGGCGGTGGTAACTCACTCACATGCGCCGTTTGCTACGGTGAAGTCCGGGGCACGAAAGCTCTCCTGTATGCGCGCGAGGTCATCAAGTGTCTTGGCCTGATCTGGAGGCACATTGAAACAAAAGGACGTTTTCTGATTGGTAACCTTGATGGGCTTCGTGAGGTAAACCGTCGGCATCGTCGGCTGAATTGGCTTACTCGGAGGTCCCGAATCTATCTGGGACTTCTCCACGGAGAGCCCGGGAGTGAGCCCTTTCCATACTTCGTTGAAAAAGCCGTCAGCAACAGTGATTTGATGTTGGACATCCAGATCACCTGCGTAGGCAGGGGCTATGAGAGACAAGCTCACCGAAGGGCTCACACCTTGAGTCTTGGCGATAGCTGCTCCGCTCAGGTAAGACGTTACGAGTGCGGGCGCTGCAATCCCTATCTGAACAAGTGCCCAAGGGTTCCGTACCTCGCTGTTCAAAGAAGCCACTATCCCGCCAAGAGCGAACCATACTATGACGCGTACAGCATAGCCGACACACAGACCTTCGGTGATCATGTGCTTGTCGATTAGTGAGGCGAACACCGTTAGGTCGACAGCGGCGAGACTTGCAAGGATCGGAAGTAGCCCGCCAAGTCCGCCGAACCCAAATCTGACAATTCTTGACATGCCCAGCTCCTTCAAACGAGGAGCTTGGCAGTCTAGCCGATTCGGTCCTGATGAGGCGACCGACAAGGCGGCTCCAGGCTGAACCCGGAGGTTTCGTTTCGGCTCCTGCCACGGAGCCTCGTCAGGCGGCGAAATAGAGGTGACCTCGCTTGCGCAGGCGGCCGGCCTCGACCAGCGCACCCATGATCTGCTCGAACTGCGTGAGCGAGCAGCCGTGCGCCATCAGGTCAGATCGGTCGGGTATCGCTTGAGCTTCTTTCTGATCTTGGCCATGCGGCCACGCGATTCGGATGTCCACATGGACAGCTCGAATCACGACCGCATGCCCCGCTCAAGCTTTTTCAAAAAGCCTCTTAAGAAGAGCGAGCGAGGGCGGCAAGTTCGAGACGGTACTTAATCCAAATTCCCTCTATTCGAGATGATTTGCGCAGTCGTCACTTTAGAAATTCGATTTCACTGATGAAAGACTTGGCAACGCCGTTGCCTTTCGCGTTCTCGGTGTCAATCCCGACTCCTACGCCACTGATGGGTGGCGGTTGCTTCTGGCCAAAGAACTGCTTGAAGGCGTCCGCAATGGCATAGTCCGTGACGACTTCCTTTCCTATAGTCGCCCGATCGATGCAGACGTAGCGACCGCCAGCCTTGAAATATCTACCCGTGAAGGCCTGACCGACTGGATCCGAATCGCAGAGGTACAATCCAATGAAATACGGGCTATCCGGGACCAGGAAGTGGCCACTTTCAATCTTCTCGGTACCGAAGAAGACATAGACCATGATCGCTTCGCTTCTGACACCCTTTGCATAGGAGGCACCGGGTGGAAAAGTGTTCACACCCCACGTGATCCGCATCGTCGAGTAGGTATGGATCTGGACTTGGCTCAGGAGCAGCCCGGCAGCCTGCTTTCTTGTCTCCAGCGAGAGAGCCTTTCCGGTGTGAGAAACGACCACCTTCTTGCTGTTGGTGGTGTCGCGTTCCGGCTTATACCCCTTCTTGTCGAGCCATTGAAGCGTAGGTCCGCCGGCATAGTCCGTAAATATGACGTCATAAGTGATGCTCTCCGCATGAGCCGTAGCTGCGAGAAAGGCTAGGCTCATCACCACTACCGTCCAGACGACAAGGGTGCCTTTTCTAGTCATGGTCCCGCTCCGAATCATGGATTGATTCTCCGGCGGGAAAGTAACTAACTATTTAATATCAGAGCGGCGTAGAGCGGACCGGCGGGCTTGGACGGTAGGAGGCAGGCAGGGTGGAGGGACACACCTAACGCCCGCCGCATGCTGCATGCGGCGAAGCCTACTGCCTATGAGCGGCACGCGCAGCCGCTGTGTTAAGGAGGCGAGCGGACCGCGCCGCGCGTAGGGTTGAGGGATTCCGCGACCGGAAAGATTTCGGTTTCGGCCCCGGCCAACGGCCTCGTCAGGCGGTGTCTGGGTATCGTTTGGCCATCGCTTCAAGCAGGCTCGGGCGAGCACGGTAGAGATCGGCACAAAAAACGGCGGCCCGTGTCGTCGCTGTGACGGTCGAGCCGACCCGTTCCAGGCTATCGAGGATTTCTTCATCGAGGCGCGCGCTGAAGTGGGTCAGGCGCTGAACGCAGGCGGTTCGCGCGAAATCCCACATCGTCGTGATCCCCTTTCGCACGAGCCGATCTGTCTCGCGCTCTCTTGGCGTCAGCATCATTGGTCCTTTTGGTGTTCGTGGCTTCCGCGACCTGCCGCTGAGGGCAGGTTTCGGCCCGTGCCACACGGTTTCGTCAGGCGGGCTTTGAAGTCGAGTTAGTAGCCGATAAGGTAACCACCCCGGCCGTCCCGGATGATGCCCTCTCCATCCGAGCACTTGCCCATTGTCCGGCTTGGCAAGGTTACCGAAGGTGTTCGTCGTAAGGGATGATGGTTCAGTCGGGCGGTGTCATTGATCGCATCGGTCATTTTGTTGATAGCGTCGGCCAAGGGCCTCGTCAGGCGGCGTAATACAGATAGCCTTCTTGTCGCAACTTGCCGGCCTCGACCAGCGCACCCATGACCTGATTGAACTGGTCGAGGGTGCAGCCGAACTCCATGCACGCGAGATACAGCGAGGTGGCGGGAGCGCCGTCCGGCGAGGCTTCCTTGACCGTCTCGATGATCGCGTTAGCGATGGCGAGAATCGCGCGCTGGGCTTCGAGCTTGGTCATAGCCTCCCTCACGGACACACGTTGACCACGACGCAGCCCTTGAAGTCGGCCGGCGCCTCGGAGCGGATGTGCTCCTTGATCCACTGCTTGGCCTCGCCGTAGGTCATCGACGGCGAGAAGACGGGCTCGCGGCCGTTGAACTCGAATGCCCAACCGCCCCGGCCTTTCGGCTGACGGCTGTGCGCCATGACGAATTCCGTGGTCTTGAAATAGAACGTGATGTTCTGGCTCACTTTCGCTGCTCCTTTAGATTGTGCGCACCGCCATTGGCGCGCATCAAGCGCGCATATACGCTGAGCCTTTCAAAGAAAAAGACTCAATCGCATGCTCAAGTCAGGAGCTTGTTATGCAAGTGGTGCATGTTGTGCGAAGTCGTGGCAGACAGGAAGACAGTAATGGAAAAGTACTAATACTTTCCCGGGCCCTGCCACGCCGTTTAAAGGCGAAGGCGCCTTTTACGCATGCGCATAGCGGCGAGCCTTAGCTTCGCGCTCAAATGGCGGCTAATGCACGTTAAAGGCAGAAGTTAAGGGGGAGGGCACGCCCCATTCGCAGTCGCTGAGTTCATGGCGGATGATTCGATGCTTCGCTTTGGAGCTTGAATCATGCTTAGGACCAGGGGATCAAGGCTAAACAGCATGTCCGCTGTTGGATGGTAAGCCGACCTATGGCAGGCACAGCGAAATCGACGCGATTGACCGGTACCGGAAGTCGGGGCCGATAGACTCCCGACAAAGCGGGATACTATTTTTCGCCGCAACGTCTATCAAAATACCCGGAATGGCCGTAAAACCGGCACGCTGTCCGCTTCTGGCACGATTTGTCGCTTCCGCAACTTTCTTTCGCAGAATCAAGCGTAGATTTAACTGACGGTTGGGCGTTGCGGCGTTTCCTGGGGAGGCAGTGGATTGGAACGCAGGCTGTCTGCCATCGTTGCGGCTGATGTCGTAGGCTACAGTCGTCTCATGGAGCGCGATGAGGCGGATATCTTCGAGCGCCTCCGTGTGCTCCGCAAGGAGCACTTCGAGCCGGAGATCGAAAGGCACCACGGCCGCATTTTCAAGCTGATGGGTGACGGTCTGCTGGCAGAGTTCGCCAGCGTGGTCGATGCCGTGGAGTGCGCCGTTTCGCTCCAGCGCGGCATGGCCGAGCGCAACGACGGGTTGTCCGCCGACCTGCGAATCGATGTCCGTATCGGGATCAATCTCGGCGACGTCATTGTCGAAGGAGAGGATCGCCATGGCGAAGGCGTCATCATCGCAGCACGGCTGGAGCAGCTCGCCGAGCCCGGCGGCATCGCTGTTTCGCGAACCGTCGTCAATCACGTAAGGCATAAGTTGGCCCTCCGCTTCGAATCGCTAGGCGATCAAAAGGTCAAGAACATCGCCGAGCCGATAGCCGTGTACCGCGTGGTTATGGATGCAGCCGCAGTGCCGGCTGCTCATCCGCGCTGGAATACCCGCCATCGGATTGCGCTCATCTCATTGGTGCTGGTCCTACTCCTCGGCGGCAGTGCCTCGTGGCGACTCTGGGGAGTGGAGTCGCTGAGACAAGAGGTCGGCAAAACTGCACCCGCCAGTACGGCCCCGCAGCCCACGACCGTGGTTGCGGCCGAGAGTGCTTCGATACCGGGTCCGATCCCGAAACAATCGACGCCAGAACAGGATGAAGGCATCCCGACGATCGTCGTTCTGCCGTTCCAGGACCTCACCGGTGACCGGGCGGAGAGCGACCTGGGTAAGGGAATCGCCGAAGCGTTCATCACCGATCTCGCGACATTTCCCGAGTTTCAGGTGATCTCCAGCACAAGTGCTTTCGCTTATGCCGGCCGACCGGTGCCGGAGATTGTTAAGGCGACCGGCGCGGAATTCGTGATCGAAGGTAGCATCCGGCGTAGTGGCGACAAGGCAATGGTCACTATGCAGCTCATCCGTGGCAGCACCGACCGGCACCTGATGATCGCGCAGCTTGAGGAGAACCTGCAGGACCCTGTCGCTCTTCAAAATGCAGTCGCGGGCAAGTTGCGTAACCAGCTCGGTGGCATGTCAGGGGTTCTGCGCCAGGAGTCGCTGAAGATTGCTGAGGCTAAGGCCGAAGGCGACCTCACCGAATACGACTACTACATTCTTGGACATTTTCATTGGCTTCGTAGGGAAAAAGAGTTAGCCGGTGACGTCTGGAAAAAGGGGCTTGCGCGCTATCCCACATCCGTTCTGCTGCGTTGCAAGCTGTCTTTCTATTACCTCAACAATCCCCGAGCTACCGAATTAATGGCTGAAGCAGCAAAGCTCCCAAGGAAGACGACGCTCGACGAATGGTACTACCATTGGACATCCAGTGTGGTCGAGGCCAATCTGGCTCTCAGCTCTGCGGACTATGAGAGAGCTACCCTCGAAGCCAAGGCGGCTATCGCGATGGCGCCGTACGATACCCTATCTCGCACCGATCTCTCTGAAGTACTGATCAGGAGTGGACATTTGGACGAGGCAGTTGAATGGGCTACATTCGCGATGAGGAACGAGCCACATCCGCTGCGTTGGCATTTTGACTCACTTTACGATACCTATCGGGCAGCACACCGCATGAATCAACTGGTGAAGTTGGCCGAAGTCGAGATCGCTCGCGATCCTCCGGCATTGAAGCAATGGTACGATCTCCTTGGAAAAGCCTATTGGGCCACCGGACAGTTCGATAAGTCCGAGGCGGCATACAGGAAGGAAGGTACCCTCCCCGATCCGCCAGCGGAGTAGGGCGAAAGACA
>Ga0207138_1090_pt1 | contig 15777 bp, 16 predicted proteins | sample Alteio_BWMinHeat_6_FD_153589 | JGI IMG/M metagenome (GOLD analysis project Ga0207138, IMG submission 153589) | Enriched cells from forest soil in Barre Woods Harvard Forest LTER site, Petersham, Massachusetts, United States -... | ecosystem: Environmental > Terrestrial > Soil > Temperate forest >...
CAGGCAGTGTGTGCGATGTGAGTGCCATTGAACCGGTACAATCTAACACAACCAGCAAAGCAAGACACGTCACATTGTGTTCAGAGCGGCACGAACAAAACGCAAATGACATGACATGACACTTTTATTTGGCAATTGCACATCAACGGGGTCACTGTGATTTAACGGCGGTGGAAGAAGAAAAGACGAACTCCCCATGATCGGCCATGCCAATAGATCGAAAGGAATACTTGAACACTTGCTTATCATTCGGTGTAACTTTAATCGGATGCCACCAACTATTCTTGGTGAGATCAATGCGGAACGTGACCGTTGGTCGTCCAAGCGGTGGTTGTCCAGTGCCGTCATATGTCAGCGTTATGATGGTATACTCACCAACCTTCTTGTAGTACATCTTGCCATGAAACCATTCCTTGGGATAGCATCGTGACTTCCACGTTCCCACACCATCTGAAGTTTTTTCATTCAGCTGCCCGTCTCGGAAGAACAACCATATCATTGTCGCCAAGTATATGCATGCCGCAACGCAGCATATTTCTAGGACCAGTATGGTAGCCTGTTCCATGATGAAGATGAATAATGATGATCGAGTATGAAGAATGGCAGTGTCCTCCCGTTCAGTGTGACGTGATTTTTAATTGACCGTGACAAAATATCGACCGTTTTGTAATCGACTCTGGGCAACTGTACTATTGTACTTATTAAAGTCGATAGAAACGACACTCCACAGTACGCTGATTCCATCGACAGTCTGGAATTTCGTGCTTATCGAGATGTGCCGGAAAATCCGCACCGCCCGCAGTATTACGCTTCCCACGAGTGAGCCCCAAAATGCGCGTCTTGAATTGCCTTTTCAATACATCAATCAGCTTGTCGAGATGGACTGGAAGACCACCCATGAAGTCCAGATAAACGCACGGAAGACTCGTAATTCCAACATGCTTCGCGAACCACGAACCTGGTTCCGCATGTACGCCGTCGTGACGAATCAGCAAGTCATCGACACCCGTGTCGCATGATCGAGCGTGTGCAGGGCAAAAGAGTGGTCGTAATCCAGGCACGGCGAGCGATAATAACAAATGATATGTCGCAGTGTTGAGATTCATCTCTGGAAGCAAAATGCAGGATGCTGGCAGACCCGCTTCTATGAGAGCAAATGTATTTCGACCCTCTGAATCCAGCACCATCACGGCTTCGCGTGGCGCGGCAAACGGTTTGCGAATGTATTCTTCCATGACCAACTTGGCAAACATCTTGCTGCGTTCTTGTGCAGCTGGAAATGCTGCTGGTATGATAAGTTTCTTCAATTCAATATCAATATGATCGGATGGATATAGATGATCATGACGAATCCATTTCACAAGCGAATCCCTCGCCAGCCACTGGTGAACGTGACCATCATCCATGTCATCGATATGCGAAGCGGTTGTGGTCGTTTTAGTAACGGAGGTTTTCGTAACACACGTGGGTGTAAGTTCCAACAATTTGGTGCGCAGTGTGTGAACGACGCCAGACAGGATTGCGCCACGTTTCTTCTTAGTGAACGGATGGGCATGCAGATAGACGGACTCGACTGAATACCAAGTCTGTGCCGATCGATCGTCCTGCTTGGTCATCCACTGAGTTGGATCAATTTGACAATGTAAATCGCCGTGTGACATCATGAATAGCAACAGACGCAAACTATCCGTTTGAAGCATTCGAAACTTGACGTGCTTCTCATCATCCGCCGCCACTACGATGTTTAATTTTACGTCATTGTTTGTCCTCTGTTTCTTCTTCAGAAGGTGAGCTTTGATTACATCATCATCCTTGTACTTGCGCTTTGCTAACGCTTCTGGTGCAACTGAAGCCATCTTGTCGTGTCGAACAGTTTATGGATTTCGTTGCGATTGGCAGAAGACGGTTTTTTTAGCAGTGTTATTTTTGCCAATTTCAAATTTTACCCTTGTCGTTGGTTCATTTCTCCGTTCATTTCCAAGTGGAAATCAACATGGCGTCCTCGCCGGCAGCCGCTGTATTAGCCGTGCCCGAAGCAAAAGAGAGTGTCGTAGCTACTCCGCGAGTGATTTGCATAATTGCCCCGATGGATTCGGGCAAATCGTCGTTGCGTGATATCATCGTTTCACATAGCGTACTCCCTTGGAAAACTTTGAGCTTCGCCACTGGTGTCAGAACGGCGGCTAGTGTACTCACAAGGAACTTTATTACGGTCGCCAATAGCCAGTCGACTGCGGGAAAAAGTCGAGTCGTGCCGGTAGAAGCGCTTCCCGCCACGTATGATGAATGGATTACGCTACTAAAGGTTGCTTTCGCGTGGCATCCCCACACAGCAATGGTCACGCGTAGAGCATGGATTTCGGCGATTCGTCGATTTTACAAATACCCATCCATATCATCTTCCATATCATCTGACATTGAATTCGAAGAGACCGTCAGCAAAGTTCACACACTTGAATTACAACCACCAGGCAGCATCATGACAGTCGGAGTTGTTCTCCAGCAATGTGGAACTGAGCTGGCCCGTGGGCTTTTTGGCGTGCGTGTTTGGGTCGATCGATTGGTCTCGGAGTGGCAATCGCCACCGCGTGCTGGGGCGCCACTCGTTATTGATGACATGCGATTTACCGACGAGTATGAGTATTTCAAAGAAATGGGTGCCTTTTTCGTTCGCATTGACGCACGTGAGCGCCTGGCTAAGAAACGCACTAGTGCCAGTGGTTCCGCCCCTACTGCCGGCGCTTCCGCCGGGACACTTGCCACCGCTGCCGCCACGACCGTAATTGCGGCGGACGGTCGGGATATGTTGCATGAATCGGAAAAGTATGCTGCATCCTTTGTCGTTGATTTGGAAATTCAAAACAATGGCACGCTAGAGGAATTTCGAAAATCCGTCTGTGCTTCCAAGCCACTCGTGAAGGTTGGGGTGTTGGAACGCAACGCGACTGTGGCGGCACCGTTTGTCAGTTTCCGAAAGCAAGCATGTACCGATTCCATCGTTACAGCGATCACAACGCCGCTCCCAACTTGTTCATACGTCTATGGCCGAGACAGCTTATTGGGCCACATTTATGTATCGGGCCCAATGAGTGGTAAGCTGAATTTAAACAAAGATGCATTTGATCGAGCCGAGATGGAAGCCAAGGAAAAGGGGTGGCCTTGGGTCATGAATCCACACAAGATCAATCCAGCTACCGCACACGGTGATTGGGCACAATGTATGCGTAATGATTTGGCTGCACTGATGCGCTGCGAAGCGATTCTGATGTTGCCGGAATGGCGCCAATCAGATGGCGCGTGCTTGGAACTGTACAACGCAATGATGTTGGGGATGAAGGTGTATCATGCTGCTTAGATCGCGGCGTTTGCTCGTTCGCTCCTCTATTGTTATAAAAAGATGCATTAAGAGGCCTACGGGAAAAACAAGGGATAATAAATCCACACGTTATTCTTCACGAGAGCGGATCTAACGTTCTTTTCCTTCGATTTTTGCAGCCAAAAATTCCGCGCAATGGCGGCGGAGCAAAGGCAATGTCAACGCGAAGGTAAAGGCGAATCAAAGAAGTTCGCGGTTCCGATGGCCGCGGTTCCAATGGCATCAGCCGTTGCCACCGCTGCTGTGGTACCGTTATTAGCAACACCAGTGGTGCTAACACAAGTGGCGCTAGCTCGTAGCACTGCACGAAGCACATCCGCGACCACCAAATCGACTGCGTCCGGGGCGGCAGAGATCATCTTCTTTTGGTCGGGAACGAAAAAGAATGAAGTCGACCGCATATGCCCCGATAAACATGTGTTTAGTCAGTGGAATAAATCGAAATTTCGTGGCAATTTGTGGGATGCAATGCACAATCAACTAAAGATTCCCGCATTGACATATCACAAGTTGTATGATACGACTCATACATGCAAGTGTGCGGAGCAATGGATGATGTGTGCCAAGGCGCTCATGTTTAATGACTTGGTATCGTTTAAAAAGATACTGGCAACAACGTCACCCATGGCACAAAAGGCGCTCGGGCGGCAAGTCAAGGGATTTCATGGTCCAACTTGGATGCTGCATGCGCAACGAATAGTCGAAAAGGGCAACTATCTCAAATTTACTCAAAATGCAACACTGCAGAAAGTGATATTGGACACCAAGGATCATGTGCTAGCCGAGGCTTCTCCAAAGGATGGCGTGTGGGGAATTGAATTGAACGAAGCCAAGGCTAAAACAACGCCTCGCTCCAAGTGGCCTGGCAAAAACTTGCTCGGGCTCGCTCTCATGAATGTGCGAAGCCAGATACGCGCACTCCAAACTTGTGCTTCTCTAACACACTTGTTGAAGCGCAAGGCGGTGGCAGCGGCAGCTGACAACGCTGAGGGTGACGGTGACGGCAATGACGACGGAGAAGAACCTCGCGCAAAGAGGAGCAAGAAAATGCAACCAAATGACGACAACCAAATGACGACATAACATGATAGATCGCACAAAAAAACAGTCGCACTAACGCGGCGCTAGCAAAGCATGCATTACATCGCCGCGTTGCCGTGCGGTGAGCAGCGAATTGAGTAAAATCCGACCTTGTTCGCGACTAAAATGTCCCAGACGAATCGGGACATCACCACGTAGACTGGGAATGAGTGCCATCTCTGAATGGCGGATATCCAGAGCGAACCCTGAGTGGTTGAGGGCGAGTTGGTCCAGTGCCGCTTCCGTGTCAACGCGAGAGGCTGCTGCCGCCGTGGCGGCGACACTAGCCGCGCTAGCAGCAATATGGGCACTAGCACGAGTAGCAGCAGTAGCAGCTGTAGCAGTCGAATGATTATGATATGCTTCAGGGCGAAATGCGGAGTAACCTTCAGGTCGGAATTCAGGGCGAAAGTCGGGACGAAATTCGGGGCGAAATTCGGGAGAAAACACAGGTGCCGCAATCGGCGATGCGCGTGGAACTAGAGGAGCTGGCGCAATTACATGTGATGCAGTCAGATGAGATGCAGTCGGAGCTGGCGCAGTCAAATGAGATGCAGGCAGATGAGTGGGTGCCGAGGAAGGTATTGTCATCCTGTGTGTCTCTCGCTTACTGTCTTCCATGCGTCGTGCGGCAAATCGTGCAAGGATGGCGGCCTCGCGACGGTCGTTTTCGTCCTTCAATTGTTTTATATGAGCGAGTTCCAATTCCTCTCCGCGAATAACTTCTTGACGTGCCAATTCAATTCCCCGTAGGTGCGTCTGTCGCTCTCGTTCCAAGCGATGCTGCCTTGCTGCTTCGGCAATCGCGCGAGCGTCGCCCGCCGATGGTCGTGCAGCTATCGCGTCTCCTCTCTGGGGACAGTGATCAATGTGATGGCCTCGTTCATGACAGCGATGGCAAACATAACCCTTGGGCAGGTCGGGAACAGAAGTACGAGATGGTGATCCTGTTCGCGACCGCTTGATACGACGGTCGCCATCATAATTTGGGTCATCGAAATCAATTCGCGCAACTCGGTCAACTCTGCGTTTGCCATTATCCGAAGCCATTGTGACTTGTTTCGTAGACTGGAGCAATGAATGTATGAGCTAACGGATACCGTGTGTTTTTTAAAACCAGTGTGACACTCGCTGAACACTTTCGTCGTAAACAAGGTCAATTTGAAAATCCACGCTTGACAATCCGCCGATGCATAGCCGTGCATGGCCATTGTCGCTGGAGTGTACATTGCATCATCATCATCATCACGATCATGTCATTTGCCGCAGGATCTGCACTATCTCATTCATCGTTGCTCCCGTCTCTACACAAGGCACTGGTACTGCCAGCCGTAGTACCAGCCTCATCTGCGCCCTCACCTGCGACACCACCGCGACCGCCAAAGACCCGTGTCACCAGCAGTACACCAAAGGCACTATCGAATGCACGATTGCGCCATGTAAGAGATCTGTCTCCACAAGGCTGCTACTCGACCCGCGAAATTCAAGAAGCAGAGATCAAGACGGGCGATGTCATCACGGCTACGACTGCCACCGCCGCAGCTACCATGGCAGTACCTACCACTGCAGTACCTGCCACTGCACTACCTGCCATGGCACTATCTACCAATGCCAGCGCGTCGTCCAAATGGCCCTTTATCCGCAGCACGGCTCATCGCAAATGCACCATGTGCAATAACTTCTACATTGGACCTATTATGCCTTGTGGTGCATGTGGCAATGATGTCTGCATACAAGCTGGTGGTGTCAGTGATTGTGATGTGTCGATTATGACGGCATCTGGTTGGGAAGTATTTTGTCGCCGGTGCCATGACAATCCTCGGTTTACTAGCATCCGCGAAGAGTATCGCCGTGAACGCCTGGAGCGATTTCTCGCCAAGGAACGCGCCTATGTGCCGACCAAGGAGCGCCTTTAGCACACTAATGCGCTTTTGGTTGATTATTAGAATGATTATATCATGCTTAAGAATGTAGAGTGCTTTGCGCGCGTTTGCGCGCGTTTGCACGTTCGATGCGAGAGCCAGGAGGGGATTCAAGAACGATTTTTACAACCACACTGATGGCATCAGATAGATGCAAACAGTTGCTAATCAAAGATGAGACTGGTCTAACGACTGCGGCTACGACTGCGAGATCGACTTCCACCGCGGCTGCGACAACGAGCGCGGGCTGCATTGTCCACGAATTTCCCATTTCTTGCACGGGCGCATACGTCACGTGCGCGTGCACTGGCCTTGAAGTGCGCGACGACGCGACGACGGTTCGCACTCGAGATGCGTGTTGTGCTTCCGCTTCGACTTGTGCTTCGACTTCGGCTGCGTTCGCGCGCACGCACTCGACCACGCGATGCTGCGCGCGTTGCGCTCCGACTTCGACTTCGGCTTCGTGCGTAGGAAAGCGATCGAAGATGGCGTGGGACAGACGGTGAGCCAGAGTAGGCCCGGCCTGCTTGCGACGGAGAATAATCGCGATTGGACATGGAACGCGCAAATTACTAGAATGGGAGTGCTTTACAAATGCCAAAAAAACGGTCCTTTGTTGTTTGAAGAATGATGGGGGAAACAAAACAAGATGTGGAAAGGCATCGTGCGTTTGATGACGGGAGTGCCACATGGCCCACATGGCCTGCCACCTGCTGGCCTGCAATGGATGTGTATAATGTAGAACTTGTGTACATCCACGTGCGTCTTTAACGACTGCGACTGCGAGATCGACTTCCACCTCGGCTGCGACAACGAGCGCGTGCTGCATTGGTCACAAACTTGCCCTTGCGTGAATGGGCGCATGGGTCACGTGCTCGGGCGCGTGCAGCGGCACGAACAGCGCTGCTGCTGCGTGAGCGGGTCACGCCGGCACTGCGGGTTGGACTGCGTCCACGACTACGACTACGACTGCGAGTTCCAGGCATGATGAAGCGATCAAGATCGAATTACTCTAGTTTAGTCATGGTAATGAAATTAAAAAATCCACGTGAAATTATTTCAACTACTTTGGTGATTTGGCGAGCCGCTGCCCTGGACGTGGCTTTCCTTGAACGGTGTGGCGCATCCTACGTACGTTATGCACACGGCAAGCATTCGCCATTTGAGACCCGGTGCTACATTGGCAGAACGCCGCACATTAATTTCATTGCTTCCACCTTCATTTGCAACCTTGAAGGCTGACCAAGTGGAAGGCGTACTGGATTATCTAGCATGTTATTATAACCATGGCCGATTATTGGCCGATGCTCCAGGTCTGGGCAAAACGCGCACAACCATTGCAGCGGTATATATTTTGTGGAAGCTTGAGGAGCTGGAACCCAATGGTACAAAATCTGCTAGCACGGCGGTCGTTGGTGGTATTGGTGGTACCACCGGTAACGGAACAACAGGTCCAATAAGAAGAAGTTGTCGTACGGATAATATTGCCATATTGTTGGTCGTTCCTCCGGGTCTCGTCAAGGGATGGCAGGACGAGATGCGCCTAGTGGCGCCTGATTTACTGACCCGAACTTGGCATTGTAAAGGCGCGCTATCGACAGCGCGCACCAAGTGTCCTCGACAGACAAGAATATTGATTTGCTCTTATCAGCAGCTACGATGTAGCGCTGCACATTATGTAGCACCCTTGGCCAAGGCCGATGGATGGAAACTCGATAAAGACACGTATAAAGAGTCCAGCTCGAGTGAGCGTATCCCGTGGACGCACGATCCCGCGCGTCCAGGAAAGAAGTTGATGATTATATTTGATGAGGCGCACTTTCTCGCGGGTCTTGCTGTAGCCAAGGGAAGTCGAGGTGGGAGTGTGATCACGGCTGTGGTGCCGCGATTCATACCATTTCGAATCGCGTGGGCGATCACGGGAACACCGTATGTGAATGATTTCGCGAACATGGCATCGATTTCACACTTTGTCACGCCAAAATCACACCCTTCACGAGAACGGCAATGGTGGGTTGATAACCAAGACAGGACACATGTATTGGCCGCATGGAATCGTCAGTTTATGACTCGTCATACTAACGATGATTTGCCTCCCCTCAAAATTGTATCTATTGTGGTCGACATTTCTGCGGCCCAGAAGCGACAAATGTTGGCTCACGTGGGCAAAGCGATTAAATTAATGGCGCAACATCGAAATCGTGGTTCCGCAGCCGATTGTTCAGTCGATGATGATCTCACCAGAGGAGGAGCAGTGGATAATGGAGGAACACAAGCGAAAATACTTGCACTCATCACTTACTTTCGCATGATATTAATATCGTCATGGCTGGTGCGCGATCAAAGTGTCCACGAAGTCACATTTCCTGAAGCCACCCGGATTGATCTGAGTCTACGGGAGATGATGATGAAATTCATGGACAAGCGAATGTGGTCCACGTTGACGAAAGAGGATCCAAATGCGGTTCCATATTGGCTTGGACTGCCTCCTCGGATTTTACTGGATGATTCTCCGCGGTTGCTCGCTGCATTTACCACTGTGCACACGGCCAAGACGGATGGGAAATCCATTATTGTCTTTTCCCAGTGGACCATGGCGTTGGCCCTCCTCTATTACATTTTGTTGACACGGCTCGTGGGCATGGACACTTCTTCGGCAAACATAGCGACGATGAAGAAATCGATATTCTTGTATCATGGCGGCATGACGAGAAAGGAGCGAAATACGACACTCGAGAACTTTTCAGCCGCGGCCCAAGCGGGGTTCGCGGTGCTGCTTTCCGGCGTTAAATGCGGTGGTGTTGGATTGAATCTGCAAGTGTCGGATCGTGTACTCATGTTGGAGCCCGAATGGAATGCCGCGACAGAAGGGCAGGCGATTGACAGAACGCATCGAATGGGCCAGAAGAATGAAGTTGTAGCCACGAAATTGTCTTCCCGTGGTACACTGGCGATTGATTCGTGGATGCTTGGATTAAAGTCCCGTAAACTGGCAGAAGCGGGCAAGGTTACGACCTCGCTTGGTGTTGCCAAGGGTATTATAGAATCCAAAGAACTTAAGCCTATTTGGCCATTGGTGGCATCGGCCGCATCGGCCACATCAGCCGCATCGGCGGAGTCAACAACATCGACAATGAATAAGCCGACTCAGGGTAAAATGATTGCGGAATTCTCAAGATGGCTTGATCAAATTCGACAAGAATATGGTTCAGAGGAAGAGAAGGCGCAAGCCACACCGAGGGCTGCAGCCAGGTCCATCGGCGAGCCCAGGTCTATCGGCGAGCCACGTGCTGTAAAAAGGCGCGGCGTGCCTATCCGTGGCGACGATGATGATGATGATGCTCAAGTCATCCATGACGTCGACAATGATGATGATGATGATGATGGTATCGATCATAACTATGACCCCAACAAGCAGCGCAAACGTCGGCGGGATGATAATGACACTCACACATCGAAGCGATTGAGGACTAGTTCGGCACCAACGTCATCAACGGGTCCCACGTCATCAACAGGTCCAACCTCACCAATGGCACCTCCGGCACCAATGACACTATCGCGTTTGCCACTATCCAAACCTGGTGTAAGGCCCGCATCACTCGTGAAGCCACGGAGATTACCCATCATATCAACAACACCTATGGCGCCGTTTGCGCCGATCGCACCGATTGCACGCAAGGGAATGTCATGGGCATGTCCTAATTGTACATTTATCAATTTAGATGATGTGAAGGAACTGCGTTGCTTTGTCTGCTTTGTTCCAAAGTCGACAGTTTCGACTCCACCAATTCATGATATTCCTATATCATTGTCTACGTCGTGGACTTGCACTCGCTGCACCTTGCACCATTCGGGTGGAATGCAATGCACCGTATGTGCAACACCGCGAATTTCGTCTGATAGTGAAGCCACGACCACCCCGACGCCTATCAGCTTGACACATATCACCCCGACATATAACACCCGGATAGTATCGGCTGCGTCGCCGGCGGTGCCTATAACAAAACGGCCGACACATGCGATGCGTGCACTTGCCAAGGCACGTGCGACTCGATTAGCATCGGTGTCGCTATCTGTTGCGGCGGTAGCCGCAGGATACGGCATGCAGCAGAGCGCACCATGGACCTGTCGAAACTGTCATACCGATAACGAATACCATGAGAAGATTTATGCATGCTACGTATGTGATGTCGACGATCCTGAACAGAAACGACGCTACTATAGTTCCATCCGTTGATCCTTACCTGTAAAGTCGTGTTTGCATATTGAGCCGCGAAATAGATATCCCATGTATGCGATAGAACCAGACGACCTTTGGTACTCATTTTTTCATAGAGCATGGCACACGAGCAGGTAAGTCTACCAACACCCACTTATGTACCCACTACAACACATGACGGGCAAGAGTCAACATCGCCGTATCCTCCTGGTGGACGCACCGTCAAACAGCCGCCGATGGCGACACCGACGCGGTCAGCGACTCCGTCATCGCCGTTGACGGCCGCGTCGGTGCCGCATATCATTCCCGCGGATCTTCGAGTCGGTGACATTGTGCGCGATGATCGACCTCCAGGTCACAGTGAAGGCGTTGGCGCCGTGCAAAATATTCAGCGCGAGCCTGCGCCACAGACGATGACGGTTCGATTCTCCAACGGCCAATTGCGATCCTTCTTTCCAAATACCACGGGATTTCCATTCACAAAATTGCGCGCGGGCCCGGGATCCGCACCCGCAGCTTCGTATCCGCGGTATACCGATTTATCGCCGGAATTGAAAGCACCAGCATCCGCTAGTGCACACACTGGTGGTATCGCAGCTGCTGCTCCGCGATCTCGCGATCCTACTCCAATGGCAACAACGCCCGCCGGAGGTTCCACACCATCTGCAGTTGCGCGTTCTGATGATAGTGCGATAATTGCACGAAAGCGCGATGAAGCGAATGAATTGGTAGAGGCAATTGATGACATTGGCGTTCCGCGTCATTTAGTTCACGAATTACGAGACCTTACACATAAATACGATACCAAGAACACAGAGCTGTCGACTTACCTCAAGGATAGGCAAGACCGATATCGCGGACGAAGCGCTCTAGAGAATGCAAAGCGAAAAGAATTGGCGCGTATTGCCCAAGAGCAAATTCGAAGAATAGGTGGTGGTTCAAATGGTGGTAGTGGGCATGGCCCAATCCCCAATCGGGTGAGTCAGCGATTACTTCTCGAAACGGACTTAAGGAAGATCGTAGAAAATAAGGATCGAGTATTTGCTATCCTCAGGCAAGCAGTGATAAGCAAGGGCATTCCCAATGCGGAAGCCGTGGCCGCGGGACTAGTCGAAGCTGAGGAAGCCATCGCGCAATTGCGTTTGGAAATTGCCGAATTGGAAAGGAAAGCTGACTCTGAAGCCGAGCTGCAGCGCGAACCTGATCGGCCATTACGATATCTGGCGGATGATATCATGGCATCTGCACATTGGATGACAGATCCGCGTCCAAACATGGTGGCACGTGATCAACTACAACGATTGCAGGTGGCCCAGCAGAGTATCGCGGATGGCAAGCCAGGATTTACTTCGTCGCATGAATACGCGCATGTGGATGCCTATTTCATGTATAGCAAATCACGCGGCTGTGCGATTATGATTGAAAAGAAGCCCGGACTACCTGTTCGCTGGGAATTCAAACACTACTATGAGCGGAGCCAGATTGAACGCGTACGTGAAATCTTTAAATCATGCGATGGACGAGCCGTTGACGCATTAAGTTTGCAAATTTGTCCGATAACCAATGACATGTTTGCCGACGGCTGATTTCGTTTTAAAAATGATTCCTTGTACGCTGTCTTTTCATGTAACTAAGTTGTGATGCCTCCCAAGAGGCAACTGGCCACAATGGCCGCAAGAAAAAGTGCGCCCGGTACCGGAGGTGTACGGCGACCTGGCTACACTCGCGAAGAAGAACTTGCCGATTTAAAAGAGACTAAGGAGCGAGTTAGGGCATTACAGGAAGAAAACAAAGTCTCGCCTCTGTCGTCGAAGGATGGGCTACTGTTGCAGAATCTGGAACATTCATTGCTCATGAGAGCTGGTGGGATTGCAAGACCATCACGGTCTTCGGCGTTAGGATCCCGGTCTCCATCTAGATCTAGATCACGATCTCGATCTCGCTCTAGATCTCGCTCCAAGTCGCCGCCGTCCGTTGACACCGGATCGTCTCTGCGCGCCAGATCCAAATCTCGGTCCAAGTCTCCGTCAAGGTCCAAGTCTCGATCTCGGTCCAAGGGGAAGACTTGTCAGAGTCAGCTCGAGAAGGAACGTCGACGAGTGGCGCGTTTGGAGAAGCGATTAGCCAAGTGCTCCAAGCGCTTAGCCAAGGCCACCGCCTAGTTTTTGTCACACGGCTCCTGTTAATTATTTTTGTTCCCTATTGTACATCCTTATTGAATAATCGGCAGTAAACACTGCGATAAGTGAAAATCAATGTGGCTCGCAATTCTTAGTATCGTTGCGATTTGGTGGCTACTTACGCGAGTGACGAGGAAATCCACAACACGTACTGGAGGTCGTGGTGGGATAAGATCTCCAAGGTACGCTCAAAAAGGTGGTGGATTGATGGATTATCGCTATGTCAACGCCACAGGTGTGCTCGATCAGATTTCGGGTAACGTGACGGGCAAATTATATTTCTATCCAAAGGGTGGCCGAGTGTCGTATACGATGGGTCAGTTGAGGATGCCGAGTGCCATCGTGATCTCCGGAACCCATACCGGATACGATGGGGTATTTCCAATAGTGGCCCAGGAACAGAACAACGGTACCGTCTTTCTTGTTGATGTATCTCCATCGCCAGGTAATATCGAATGGACGGCACCATTCATCGGTAATGAGGCTAGATACACCATCATTGATTAATTGTGTTTTTTGCTGGATTAAATGGAATTTTCCGCCAATATAGAAGTCGCTATTGTTGTGTTAACGGGTCGTGTTGACGGGTTGTGTTAACGAGTGTTTTGACGAGTGTATGGCACGTCGCTCTAGTAACCGGGTCAGCAGGACTCGTTCCCGGGCTTCTTCTGCTCGTTCTTCTTCCAGATCTCGCTCGAGAGCGCGATCCCGGTCATCATCGCGATCTTCCTCCAAGCGCACATCTCGATCTTCTCGATCACGATCACGATCAAGATCCCACTCTCGCTCCATCTCTCGAGCAGGTATGCGTCGGCTAGCAAAGCGATCACGTAACGTGAAGGATCATGATCCACACGGATGGAATCCATTGGCCAGTGTATGGCATGCACACAGGCGAGACGACCCGCATTGCAAGATATGCGCTTCAAAAAATGCCGACATTTATGCCACCAACATTGAACAGAAGACCACGGAAAACAGTGACTATCGCAATGTGTTATTTACTGGCAAAAATGAACAGCTTGTAGTCATGAGTCTGAAACCACGCGAAGAAATTGGAATGGAGTAGGAGCTCAACACACATTGGTCTCGGGTGATGCCATTGTCGTGCCAGCGGGCACGTATCACAATATCCTGAATACAAGTCACACTGAGCCGCTCAAGTTGTATACGATTTACGCGCCGCCGAATCATCCTCCAAACACATTGCAGATTGATAAACCGCCGAATGATGATGATGATTAAATTGCGATCTTCGAGATATTTGTCCGTTTTTAAAAAACCAAGCATCGCTGTTCATTCCATTCCTTGTGCTGCTTGACATCAACACAATGAGCACATTCCTGAATGTGTCTCGTTTTTCGGGATACATTGTACCGTATTGTGGTGTCACATCCATGTATATATGGCGTGCCGTTTGTCGCACCACTAGGGCGAGTGTGGACGATTATTGTTTGGATGCTCAAGGTGCACCATTGCGGTACCACGAAATGATCACGCGCGAATGTGGTCGTGCGTTTGCCGATAAGCTGTGGAATTGGATGGAAATACTCGGTGCTGTGGCGTCGGGTTCGTCATGCCTGCAGGCATACGAACCTGATTCGATCATGGGTCGAGCAGCGCAAAAGTGTTCCTTTCCCGATGCTACAACACATGCAAGTGAACGAGCCAGTGACATTGATTTATTCTGTTGGGGTACACAAGCCAATATTCGTTTATTTTGTGCCGATATTCTGGCACCCGAAGAAGCTAGCAACCTTGTCATTGGTGCGACTCTCGGTGACTATTCTCTTGTGCGAGAATGCGAATTTGACGGCGATGTTCGAAACGAATGTGAATTTGGGTATGGCGGTAGTGAGGCCACAGTCGGTGATGTTGACGCTAGTCTCGAGAGGCAAAAGGCACTCCACAGAGATCGCAAATACAATGACGATGATAATGACGATGATAATGACGATGATAATGATGATGACAATGATGGCAAGTATGACGGCAATGATGATGGCAAGCATGAGAGAAAACAGGACCGTGGCGGATGGTCGGTTACGAAAATGGCTCTATTGTTCAAGGAGCTAACCAAGAGCATACCCAACAAGAAATGTCGACTAATTGAACTTGCGACACGGAAGGTGCCGTCTCATTCAGCGTATGCGCAACAGCGTGATGGTGTCTGTTGCCGATTGAGTGTCTCTCCATACGCTGACAAAGAACAACACATGTGTGTCCAGGTCATATTTCTATGGCCCGGTACCGATGGTGTGATTCCACGACACTCTATACAGAAGGAAATTGAATCTTCATTTGATATGATGATATGTGCTGTTTCGGTCACCGCAAAGCAAATGCGTTGTCTGGCTCCCGATCAGATCGCAACACAATCTACATTTATGCGATTGTTGGATAGTTGCAACCTTCAATGTAACATCCATGTGCATGATCGATTGCAAAAATATGCGGATCGAGGCTATTCGATTGCCGTCGGTCATGTGAATAAAGGTGATTATTCCGCATGGCAAGAGAAGACATTAAGGCCCAGAAGGCGCTTGCTATTTGAGGGCTATTCTGCTGATGGTGCTGAGATCGGCGCTGATTTGGGTAAAAGTGCAACGGCGGACGTGTTGGGATACATAAATCATGCTAGCGCGGCGAGAAAGATACAAAAGGAATGTGATCGAATAGTGGTGGATGAATTGTGGCCCGCCGTACAATCCATTCGATCTCCTGTAATCCTGCAGAATATGATCTCAGTGTTGATGAAGGAGACGCTGACAGCTGCACCGGTATCACTGCAATCCTTGAAGCTCATTCATTCGATGAATCGCGCACTCGATCATGCCGGCGCGTGGTTGAACAACAGTTTGGCCAATCGTGATCCAATGGGCGTGGTGAACAGCTATATTCGTTCGCGAGAATTTACAAGCGGACATTTACCATTGGAGGTGCAGAGGAAACGTAGTCTGGACAGCGTCTATTCTGGCGATGAAATCAGAGACGATTGTG
>Ga0207138_1091_pt1 | contig 15773 bp, 14 predicted proteins | sample Alteio_BWMinHeat_6_FD_153589 | JGI IMG/M metagenome (GOLD analysis project Ga0207138, IMG submission 153589) | Enriched cells from forest soil in Barre Woods Harvard Forest LTER site, Petersham, Massachusetts, United States -... | ecosystem: Environmental > Terrestrial > Soil > Temperate forest >...
CAGTAAGCCAGTTCAGGTGCTTCACGTCTTTATATATGCAAATAGCAGGCAGGTAAATGTAATACCCAAAAGCGTCCCAGATTGTTACTTTCAACGGGTGTTGATGGGAGCTCATATCTGAATAGTTGATACGATACTGCAATAAGACAACGCTTATAATACAACAGGTTAATATGGAAACAGTAGATCTCATTCCCCTGTAAACTGCACGCCTAATCCGGGTGTACCGCTTAATGTTACAACACCCTTTTCATATTTTAATCCTTTGGCAACATCTTCCTTCAATAGTAGAGGCCCGTCCATATCTACTTCATCCAGCAATGGCAATAAGTTAGCGATAGCGGCAGATCCGATTGAACATTCATTCATAGATCCGATCATTACTTTCAGCCCTGATTTTTTTGCCTGTGCTATCATGCGCAGTGCAGGTGTTATGCCTCCGCATTTTGTAAGTTTAATATTAATACCATGAAAACAATCAATGCATTTTTCCACATCAGGTTCCAGTACACAGCTTTCATCTGCAAAAAAAGGTATGGGAGATATGGCTTTTAAAGTTTTCATTTCTTCTATTGCTGTTTTAGATAATGGCTGTTCTATCATGCTTACACCTAATTGTTGCAGCTCGGGCAGCAATGCTTTTGTTTCTTCAAATGTCCAGCCTTCATTTGCATCAACACGCAGTTTTGCATCTGTATGATTGCGTATGGCCCTTATTATATCCATATCGTCTGGCCTTCCCACTTTTATTTTGTAAATGGGCCATGGATGTGCCTGTATCTTTTGTAGCATTTCCGCTGCGCTGTCCATACCCAAAGTATAATCCGTAAGTGGTATGTGCTCCCATTTTAATCCCAGCATTTGATATAAAGGTTGCCTGCGCATTTGAGCAAACAGGTCCCAGCCCGCAATATCAAGCGCCGCGATCAAAAAATTTTGCCCCGGCAATAAATGATGCAGAAAATGCCAGAATCGCTTTGGGTCAGTAAGCGCATATCGTTCTATTACATTGCGCTTAGATTCCAGCATTATAACCATTTCAGGAACAGATACATTATAGTATTTAATAGCAGGTGCTTCTCCGTAGCCCCGGAGGTTGCCCATTCCTAACGAAACGACGAGTGTGGGTTGGTGTGTTTTGGTCCCTTTAGAAATAGTGAACGGATATTGGAACGCCAGTTCAAAAGAATAATGGTTCAATAGTAACATTGCTTAAAATTGCGATATTTTTGCTTCTGAAAAAATTTTCTGATGCCAAAGATCCCTTTTTGGATATTTATTCTTCTTGCACTCCTTTATTTCTCCTCTGTTCGTGTAGATACCATGGACATTGATGCGTCGCAGCAGGCAGAGATCAGCCGCGAAATGATGGTGAGCCACGATTATTTTCATTTATACGACAGGGGCAAAGACTATCTTGATAAGCCTCCTTTCCTTTTCCAGGCGAGCTCTGTGAGTATGCTGATATTTGGTGTGAACAATTTTGGCTATAAGTTTCCTTCTATTTTGTTTGCATTACTGGCGCTCTTTGCTGTTTACCGGTTAACAAGGTTATTGTATAATGAAGAAACAGGGCGGCTCGCAGCATTGATCTTAGGAACGTGCCAGGGTTTTTTCCTGATGACCAATGATATTCGCACAGATACTATTCTCATGGGCTGGACAATAACATCCATATGGTTGATAAAAGAATGGGAAGTGCATGGTAAGCTCAAACATTTATTATTGGGCGCTGCTTGTATTGCTTTTGGTATGATGACAAAAGGACCTGTTGCCATAATGGTTCCTGTATTTTGTTTTGCAAGTGATTGGGTGCTGAAGCGTGAATGGAGATATTTCTTCAAACCGCAGTATATATGGGTGCTCATAGTGATCGCAATATTGTTGATACCTATGAGCATTGGCTTGTATCAGCAGTTTGATATGCATCCTGAAAGGCATGTAAACGGCTCTACGCATATATCTGGCCTTCGGTTTTTTTACTGGTCGCAAAGCTTTGGGCGTATTACAGGAGAAAGCCCCTGGTCTAATGGGGCCGGTTTTGATTTTTTAATGAGCAATATGCTATGGATGTTCTTGCCATGGATATTATTGTTCTTCACTGCATTAATAATAAATGTGGTTGGCTTGGTAAAACAAGGCTTCAAACTAAATCCTAAACAAGAATGGTTATCTACAGGTGGTTTTATTATTACATACTGTTCCCTGGCATCTTCACATTACCAGTTGCCGCACTATTTATATATAGCTTTCCCCTTAGCAGCTATTATCACTGCTGCATTGATAAAAGATCTCTTCGATGGAAAATATAAAGCTGTATATGCAGTAGCAAAACCCGCACAGGTATTTGTTTCCCTAGTCTTGTTTACTGGTGCTTTAATGGCAGTAATATATGTGTTCCCTGCTCGCCAGATTGTTATAATAGCATGGGGTCTATGTTTTTTATTTTGGTTGTTTCTTGCATTTAGAAAGCAACTGCAATATAAAATGGTATGGTTAAGCGTAGCAGCAATTATGATAGCCAATATTTTCCTTACCAATCATTTTTATACTGCGTTATTAAAATACCAGGTAGGCAGCCAGGTAGGGCGCTATATACAAGCGAAAAATATTCCTTCCAACAAGATATTGGCCTATCGTATGCAGGACCCTTTGGATGCATTGCCTTTATATGCGCAGCGCGTAATTCCTGTAAGTGATACGATGTTATTAAGTATACAGCCCGGCACACAATACATTCTCACCATGGATACCGGCATGAACGAATTGGCTACACGGGGCTATTTATATGATACAATAAAGCACAGTAAATTATTCAAGGTGAGTGAACTCACTCCGGAATTTTTAAATCCCGCTACTAGGGATCATGAATTGAAAGATTATTATTTATTAAGATTGAAAAATAACGGATAAGATGCCATCAGATCAACTGAATATCACTTTAGTACAATCCGATATTATATGGGAAGATAAAGAAGCCAATCTTTCTCATTATGCGCAATTAATGGATGGTATAAAAGAAAAGAAAGAAGTTGTAGTGCTGCCCGAAATGTTTAGCACAGGTTTTTCTATGGCTGCAGAAAAATTGGCAGAGCCTATGACTGGTCCATCTGTACGGTGGATGAAAGACATAGCTGCAAAATATGGTTGCATACTTACCGGCAGTTTGATAATAGAGGAAGAAGGAAAATACTATAACCGGTTATTGTGGGTGCAACCTAACGGACAGCTTGGACATTACGACAAACGCCATTTGTTTGGATATGGAGACGAGGATAAACATTATAGCCCCGGCGATAAACGATTGATAGCGCAGGTAAAAGGTTGGAGAATATGCTTGATGGTTTGCTACGACCTTCGTTTCCCGGTATGGTCACGGAACCAGGGAGATGAATATGATGTGTTGCTGTATGTAGCCAATTGGCCCGAACGCCGCAGCCTTGCGTGGAGAACACTCTTACAGGCGCGCGCTATTGAGAATATGAGTTATGTAATAGGTGTGAACCGTATTGGCAAAGATGGTATAGATATTCAGTATGTAGGCGAAAGTTCTGTTTTTGGACCGCTTGGAGAAACACTTTGGCAAAAAAAGGATGAACCTGCAGTATATACGATCACACTTGAAAAAGAATCATTGCTCAAAACAAGAGCGCACTTTCCTTTCTTGCAGGATGGAGATAAGTTTGTTTTGCTGTAAATAAAAAACCGCTCCATAACTGAAGCGGTTTTATATCTATCAGGTGTATTTAGTTTTTAATTATTCTGCAGTACCATGGTATTCTCGTTCACATACATGGTTGGAGAACTGCTATCAGATGCAGACATCGTGCATTTGCCGTTAAAGTTTGCATTCGGTTCTATATTCAACCTGCCTACGGTCAGGTTACCGTTTACGGTGCTTTTTGCTTTCATGCAGCACATATCATCTGTTTGTATGTTCCCGGTAATGATACCAAAAATATCTGCGTTAATAGCATGGAGATCTCCTTCTACTTGTCCTGATTCGCCCAATACAACTCTTGCTTTGCAATAAATATTTCCTACTACATGCCCGTCTATACGCATGTCATGATCAGCTTCTATATCACCAACTATTTTCATGCTGTTGGCAACTGTGCTGATAGAATCTGCTGCGAAAGAAAACTTACTCTTCCCTTTTTCATTTTCTCTTTCTTTTGAAAACATATGGCATTTTTTTAATGGTTAAAAATCCCTTGGGGGTATGTAAAATACGACTTCTCTCTTAAAATATATCACGTATATCCAACATCCAGGTCAAAAATTACAAAAAATATTATGGGTCAATACTTTACGTTTATTACTGTGCTCTATATGTTACTATCCTTAGCAATAAAATAATGAGTAAATGACTTCTGTTTCCTGCAAAAAAAATCTACCTTTGCATGCCTTTCTAAAAAGGAAAGGAGTAGTAAGAACGAAGCTCAATGTCTCGTCCTTATCCAGATTGTTCACTCAAATAAAAAAGTATGGATAATGGCCCTGGTAGATCTGAAAGACAAAATTCTCGAAGGAGATCTGAGCGAATTATTGCATCACAGCAAAGATGAGGATTATCCGGCCGAGGTAGCCAAACTCTTTGAGGAACTCCCCATCGAAGATGCGGTAAAAACCTTCCTCGCCATCCCCGAAAAATTACAGGTAAAGATATTTCCTTTCCTTGACCATGTTACTCAAGGCCGCATCATGGACAATCTCACAAGGGTCCAGGTTTCTTATATACTCAACAATCTCGATTCTAACGACCGAATCGCCTTTTTCGAATCACTCAAAGAATGGGAAGTACCCGATTTTCTTTCTTACCTGAACGATAAGAACAAGAAGGCCACTTTCGATCTGATGGGTTATCCAGAAGAAAGTGTGGCCAGGTTGATGAATACCAATTTCACTGCTATTCGTAAAGAAATGACAGTAGCAGAAGCTGTGGAGCATCTGCGTAGGTATCACCAGGATTCTGAAGTGGCCAACATGATATTCGTTGTAGATAAAGATGGTAAGCTGGTAGATGATATTCCGGTACGCAGGTTAGTGCTCACAGACCCGAATAAAAAAATTGCTGACATCATGGACGGCTTTTATGTAAAGCTGAACATGCAGGATAAGGCAGAAGACGCTATTGATAAGTTTAAAGAATACGACCGTATCGCCTTGCCGGTAACAAATGCTAATAATGTACTGATCGGTGTAGTGACGGTAGATGACATGATAGACGTTGCGGAAGAAAAAGATACCCAGGACATGCAGCAGTTCGGTGGTATGGAATCTTTGGACCTTCCGTATGTGAAAACCGGATTTTTCAGTCTTATTCAAAAACGCTCAGGTTGGCTCATCATTCTGTTCTTAAGTGAAATGCTTACAGCTACGGCCATGACGCATTTCCAGGGTGCGCTTGATAAATTTGCTTTCTTATCCATTTTCGTTCCGCTTATTATTTCAAGCGGGGGTAATAGCGGCTCACAGGCAGCAACGCTCATCATCCGTGCTATGGCATTGAAAGAATTGACTGTTCGTGACTGGTGGTATGTTATGCGTCGCGAAGTATTATCCGGGCTTACGCTTGGACTTATATTAGGAACCATTGGTGTTATCCGTATCACGGTATGGCATTATGCTGGTTGGGATCCAGAATCTCAAAATAATGTCTACCATTTGCACTGGATGCTGGTAGCTATCACCATTTTCTTTTCACTCATTGGCACTGTTATGTGGGGTACGATCAGCGGTTCTATGATACCTGTTGTTTTAAAAGCTTTCAAGCTCGATCCTGCTACGTCATCAGCTCCTTTTGTAGCAACTTTGGTAGACGTTACGGGTATTGTTATCTATTTTACTGTTGCTGTAGCAGTAATGAGCGGGTATATGTAATGCTATAAAAATCTGCACATTTACATTTTACTTTTTACTTTTGGTTTCTGTTATGTTTGACAAGAACACAATTATAGGTATTGTTGGCTCAGGCGCTATGGGCTCGGGCATTGCGCAAGTTGCCGCAACTACCGGTCACAACGTAGTGCTCTTTGATAATAATGCTACTGCACTCAATAAAGCAAAAACCAGCCTGGCAACCACACTTAAAAAATTAGAAGAAAAAGGAAAACTCAAGAACGCCGATGAAATATTGCAGCGCTTTTCTTTTGCTACCGATATAAATGCATTTGCAGATTGCGGATTAATAATAGAAGCTATTGTTGAGAATCTGGATGTAAAAAAAGCAGTTTTCAAACAACTCGAAACTGTAGTAAAGGACGATTGCGTATTGGCTACAAATACCTCTTCACTATCTGTTACCTCCATTGCTGCTGCATGCACGAAACCGGAAAGAGTGATTGGCTTACACTTTTTTAATCCACCGCCATTAATGGCCTTGGTTGAAGTGATACCTGCCGTACAAACAAACGATGCAATTGTAGCTGCTTCAAAAACACGGATGGAGCAATGGAGTAAAGTGCCTATAATTGTAAAAGATACACCTGGCTTTATTGTAAATCGTGTCGCGCGTCCTTTCTACGGAGAAGCTATACGTATATTGGAAGAGGGTATTGCTGACATAGCAACTATAGATTGGGCCATGACAGAGCTGGGTGGTTTCCGCATCGGGCCTTTTGCACTAATGGATTATATAGGCCATGATGTGAACTATGTAGTTACCGAGACTGTTTTTCAATCCTTCTTTTACGATCCGCGTTATAAACCTTCTTTTTTGCAAAAGCGTTTATTAGAAGCAGGTTGGCTGGGCCGCAAATCAGGACAGGGTTTTTATAATTATGGCGAAGGTATTCAAACACCTGTGCCGGTTAAAGACACAGTATTAGGCAATAAAATTGTACAGCGCATTGTTGTAATGCTTATTAACGAGGCAGCAGATGCATTACACCTGGGTATAGCATCAGCGCAAGATATAGAGCTGGCAATGACCAAAGGTGTCAATTATCCTAAAGGCCTATTGCAATGGGCTGATGATTGGGGTGCAGATAAATGCCTGGCTATACTTGATAACCTGTATAAAGAATATCATGATGACCGCTATAGGGCAAGTGTATTGCTCCGTAAAAATGGTATCCTGTTGAGGAAGTTTTTATAATGATTAGTCTACGATCGCTATACATTTCAGCTCTATCGCAATAGCAGTCGGTAGGCTATCAATGCCAATAGTAGTTCTGCAGGGTTGATTGCTTTTAAAATACTCAGCATATATTTTATTATAAGTTTGAAAATCACGTTTCATATTTACTAAGAATATAGTCACATCCACCAGCTTATCCCAGCTGCTGCCGCTTTCTTCTAAAATAATGCGCACATTGTCAAATACGCTTTTACATTGTGCTTCAAAATCATAATCAATATAATTGCCGTGTCCGTCAACTTTTAATCCCGGTATCTCATCTGTGCCAGGTTTGCGGGGCCCCACGCCTGAAAGAAATAATAAATTACCCGCCTTGCGCGCATGCGGATATAACCCTACCGGTTTCGGTGCCTTATCTGTCGAAAATTGATCTGCCATAACAAGTGCAAAATTAAAAATGTAAAATGAAAAAGTATACCGAAAAAGTGCTATTTAATTATCAATACCCTGTTAGCAAATTTCACACCGGTATTCATATCCGTATAAACAACGTAAGAATTATTATCTGTCAGCATAATGCGGTTAGTTAACACACGTTTCCCGGTGGGTATGTATTTATCACCTCTTTTAGTATGGATAATATTTTCTACCAGATACGCTTTATAAGTGCAATCATTCTGCCATTCTATCTTAAAGAGTAGTTTCATATCATATTGACTTGTATCATTTTTGTATATGTACTGTTTTTCCACACTGTCTTTTCGTTCTATCAATACAAAACTCTTATGCACAGAATCTATGATCTTGAACCTTCCGTTATGAAGATGGTAACAGGATATATTTTGTGCGTTGGTAGATACTGAAATGCAGATCAGGATTACAATATAATAATATATATTTCTCATAAAAATATCAGGGTCTGAATAATACTGAAAGATACAGAAGAGATATTTATCTGCCTATATTATAAGCCAATATCAAAAAGACCGTGTATTAATTATCTTTGGTGCATATATGCTTCATTTCGAAAAATTTACTTTAGATAATGGTTTAAGGGTAATTGTGCATGAAGACCATTCTACACCAATGGTTGCGGTGAATGTGTTGTACGATGTAGGCGCCCGTGACGAGGACCCTAATCGCACAGGCTTCGCACACTTATTCGAGCATTTAATGTTCGGTGGTTCTGTGAATATACCTAGCTACGACGAACCCCTGCAAATGGCAGGTGGTGAGAATAATGCCTATACTACCAACGATATTACTAATTACTACATACAGCTTCCACTGCAGAATATAGAAACCGCATTCTGGCTGGAAAGCGACAGAATGTTGTCACTGGCGTTTACTGACAAAAGTCTCGATGTACAGCGCAAAGTAGTGAGCGAGGAGTTTAAAGAACATTACCTCAATAAGCCATATGGCGATGCCTGGCAGCATTTGCGTGAGCTCGCTTACAAAGTGCATCCATACCAATGGATGACCATTGGAAAGAACCTGGAACAAATAGAACAGGCGCAGCTAGATGATGTAAAAGCTTTTTTCTTTAAACATTACAGGCCGGTAAATGCCGTGCTCTGTGTGGCTGGCAGCGTAAAGCCGGACAAAGTGAAAGAGGTAACACAAAAATGGTTTGGTGATATTCCTGAAGGTGAAAAATATGAACGTCACATACAGGCAGAGCCTCAGCAAAAAGAAGCACGCGAACAAACTGTACATGCAAATGTGCCGCTCGATGCATTGTATAAAGCATGGCACATAGCCGGCAGGTTACAGGCACCTTATTATGCTTCTGACCTGATAACAGAGATCATGGGTAGTGGCTATTCTTCACGCCTGTATCAAAGATTGGTAAAAGAAGAGCAACTGTTCAGTAATATTAGTTGTTATCATACCGGTAGCCTCGATCCGGGCTTGCTGGTAGTAGAGGGCAAAATAAGCGAGGGAAAGAATATTGAAGATGCTAACGCAGCTGTAGAAAAAGAAATAAATAAATTGGTGGCTGAGGGAGTAACAGATGAAGAATTGCAAAAAGCCAAGAACAAAATAGAAGCGATGATATCATTTGAAGATATGAGCTTATTATCCCGTGCAAACAATCTTGCTTTTTATGAATTACTGGGCGATGCCGACCTGATCAATGAAGAATGGAATAAGTACACACAGGTTTCTGCAGCTTCCCTGAAAGAAACAGCAGCAAATATTTTCAGGGCAGAGAATTGCAATACCTTATTTTATAAGAAAAAAATGTAATCATTTTTTTGAATTTGGAAAATGCTCTATTCAGGACAATTCACTAACAACACTTTCGATAATCGCATTACGCAATTATTCGGCATACAATACCCTATTGTACAAGCAGGTATGATATGGGCTGCAGGCTGGCGTTTGGCATCTGCTGTAAGTAATGCAGGAGCATTTGGCATTATTGGCGCTGGCAGTATGTATCCGGAAGTGCTTCGTGAGCATATTCAAAAATGCAAAGCAGCAACCACCAAACCATTCGGTGTAAATCTGCCACTCTTATATCCCGATATTGATAAACACATACAGGTAATAATAGAAGAAAGAGTGCCGATTGTTTTAACATCAGCAGGCAATCCTAAAACATGGACAAGTAAACTAAAAGCATATGGTATTACAGTAGTGCATGTAGTGTCCAGCGCTAAGTTTGCTAAGAAAAGCGAAGACGCAGGAGTAGACGCGGTGGTGGCAGAAGGCTTTGAGGCCGGCGGTCATAATGGCCGTGAAGAGACAACCACATTGGTTTTAATTCCTGCTGTTCGCGAAGCGGTGAAGATACCTGTTATTGCTGCGGGTGGTATTGCTACGGGCCGTGCTATGTTTGCGATGATGTCCTTAGGTGCAGAGGCGGTGCAGATGGGCACTCGTTTTGTTTGCAGCCCCGAGGCTTCCAGTCATCCTGCTTTTAAAGAGGCTGTGGTCAACTCTAATGAAGGCGATACGATCCTTACGCTTAAAAAATTAACACCTGTTCGCCTTATCAAAAATCATTTCTATCAGCAGGTGCAGGAGGCAGAGAATAAAGGTGCTAACAACGAAGAGCTCGAAGCCTTACTGGGCCGTGCACGTGCTAAAAAAGGCATGTTCGAAGGAAATCTGGAAGAAGGTGAATTAGAAATAGGCCAGGTCAGCGGTAGCATACACGAAATAAAACCGGCGGCACAAATCGTAGCGGATGTATGGAATGAATTTAAAGCAACTGCTGAAAAGCCGTTTACTTATTAAGATACTTACTCCAACAAATTTGTTTCATCAGTTACAAGGTTCAGGTCTACATGTTCCATTCCGGCTATACCTTCAATAGAACCCTTTATATGAGCAGCGTTCAGTAATACTTTTTCCATTTGCTTTTCGCGTGTCTTCCAAAGTTTTTCCATTTGCTCACGCTCTTTTTGTATAGACATGCGTACGGACATAAACCCTTCCTGTATTGCTTTCCATTGTCCCGAAAATTCTGTACTGATCAGGTAATTATACAGCATGGTCATTTTATCGCCTTTGTTTTCCTGGCTTTTTGCTTCTTTATATACTCTTATAATAAGATCTCTCAGCACGGTTGATAAAGAGCGAACTTCGCTGAAATTACATATCCACACACCGCCCTTCTCTCCAAATCCATCCATGTCTTTGGGCATGGCCTGTGTTACTATCACAGCTACATCAGCGTTCTGGCTCAGCATATCGGCTTTCAGTTTTTCTATCCACTCCGGGCTAAAGTCTTTGGTACGTTTGCTTTCATAAATAATGCTGCCGCATTCCTGTCCAAAACTATTTCTTACGGTTTGTATACAATCTGCGCCGCGCACACCTTTGCCTACTTCGTTTATTACATCAAACGGAAAAGCGTTCTTCAGCAATGCTTCCAGCGCCAATTCCTGCACTTCTCCCTGCAACTGCATAGACCCCTGCTCTGCCTTGCGTTGCATTTCTTCTGCAAGCTTGCGTTGGTCATCCAGTTGTTTCTCCAACTCTTTCAGTTTCATTTGAAACTCCTCGTCCTTCAGCTTATTACGTTTATCTTCTTCCAGCCTTATTTGTTCGGTTAGTTTGCTTCGTTCTTCCAGCAGCATTTTCTGCAACTGTAGTTCCAGGTCTTTTTCTTTGCTGATAATGGCTTGTTCCTTTTTAATGAACTCCAGTTCCTTTTCACGGGACAGTTTCAATTTGCCTTCATTTTCAGCATTGGTTTGTTCCAATAGCTTCACACGTACCTCGCTATCGCCTTCTATGCGTTTTCTAAGCTGTAGTTCCATTTCACGCAACTGCTCGTTCATCAGCTTTTTTGCCTCTTCTTCTTTCTTTTTCTGCCAGTCGGCCATTTCGGCGCGCAGTTGCTTTTTCATGGCATCCTGTATCGCGTCTTCCGGCTGAAATTCATGCTGGCAATTCGGACATATAATGGTTGTACTCATACTTTCAGGTCTCTCGTTTCGGAAAATACGAAGTTCGGAATTATGAATGAACAACTACCCTTATTATTTTTACTATCTTCAAAATACGGCTTTTGAATTTTTACTTTTTACTTTTGGCTTAATACTATGCTTCGCAGGCTATTATTGGTTACCTTCTTCTTATGTCTCGGCACAGGTGTCTTTTCTCAAACACCAAACGCTAAAGCTGTGCATTTGTACAACAAGGCCATGTATTACAAAGCACGAAAAGAAACCGGCAAGGCTTGCGAAACCATGTGGAAGGCTATTAAGGCATATAGTGCTTATCGTGATGCTTACAGCACTTTGGGCCATTGGTATTTCGAAATGCATCGTTTTGATTCTTCGGCAGAGGTGTTTAAAGAAGCCGCATTTTCCTGCTATGGTGGCAAAAAAGATTTTTCAAAAGCCTGGGGCCGCAGCCTTATTTTTTCTGGTGATCCATCCGATGGTTTGTCTGCTTTAGGCATGAGTGATAATAACAACGATCCCGAAAGAAAAGCACTTACGGAGCAGGCCTATTTTATAATAAAGGCCATGCAAAAACCCTGGCTCGATTCACCAGTAAATATGATCGGGCGCATCAACAGCAGGTTCCCCGATATGTTTCCTTTTATTACTGCTGATACACAGGCATTTTATTTTACGCGTTGGATCAATAATATGGATCTGGATTTTTATTACGCAAAGCCTGACACTTGCGGGGGCTGGCTCACAGCCCGGAATATGGGTAGCCCTCCCAATACGGCTGATCAGGAAATAGGCCAGACTATTTCCGCTGATGGGCACTACTTGTTTTTTACCCGTTGCGAAAACCGCAGTGAGAACGGATGGGAACAAGGTGGCTGCGATCTGTTTATGGCTTATCGCACGGGTCCAGATAGCGCTTGGTCAATACCTCAAAGTTTTGGTGGTACTATTAATTCGCCGGCATATGAAGGAATGGCCTGCTTATCACCTGATAATCGCCAGCTATATTTTGTGAGCGATCGCCCAGGAGGCCATGGAGGTATGGATATCTGGGTTTCTAATTTCGACAATGGCTTATGGCAGGAACCACATAACCTTGGCCCTAAAATAAATACAGTTGGTAACGATATGTCACCCTTCCTGCATATCGACGGCAGAACATTATATTTTTCAAGCAATGGCCGCGCCGGTATGGGCGGCTACGATCTGTATATGTCACATAAGATAAATGATACCGATTGGTCAGCACCTGTAAACCTCGGCTATCCTATCAATACACCTTTCGATGAAATGAGCGAATGTGTAACCGTGGACGGTAAAAAATTGTACTTCGCTTCCGATCGCGATAGTGTGGCAGGTAATTACGATATCTACGAAATGAAAATGCCCGAACAATTACAACCTATTCCTGTAAATTATGTAAAGGGTATCGTGTACGACAGCATTAGCAAAAGCAAACTAAACTATACCAGCATTTACGTCATCAATGCGAAAAGAGGAGATACGATATATCATTTTCTTTCCAATCGAGGAGACGGTAGTTTTATGATAACATTGCCTGTTGGTGGCACATATGCCTTTGCTGCCGATCGTATTGGCTACCTCGAAATAACAGATACTTTTTCCTTTACAGATACTGCACGCTATGTGCATACACCCTTTGAAAGAAATATTGTTTTGTTGCCGCAGGATTATCAGAAACCACTTAGTGATACACTCGTACTCACTGTTAACTTTCCAAAAAATAGTTACCACCTTACCGATTCAGATACACTTATTATTCGTAATGCCTTACAACCTTGGTTGTCTGTAAAAGACATTGTGGTGAACATAAACGGCTATACGGATAATACTGGTACACCGCTTATTAACGAACAATTATCTTATCAGCGTGCCGGCTTAGTGTATGCGCAAATAATTTCTTTGGGTGGTATAGATCCATCCGCCATTCACTCACAGGGTTGGGGAGAAGCAAATCCGCGCTGGCCCAATGATATAGAGGAGAACATGTCAAAGAACAGGCGGGTAGAGGTTATCATTACTCATTAGCAATTGCTGCTTCAATAGTTGCTTTCTTGTTAAGATCATTAATAATTATCTGGATGATAAAACTGATAATAGCAGCAAAGAAACACCATACAGATGCCAGGTATTCCGTGTAAAATATATATGCTACGATATAAGACAGTATGATAACCACTCCAAACCATCTTACTTTTTTTATACTCGAAAAGAAAGGCGCAATAATAATTGGCGTCAGGTATAATATACCTCCATATCGCATAATAAGGTCAGGCATATACTGTCTGTAGTAAATATGGTAGCATTCTATTTTTGAAGCAACACCATAATTCAAAATACCATACAATAAATAAGTACCGGCAATAATACCTGAAATTAAAAACACGCGAAGTATCTTCTTTCTTTTTGTCCGCGGTTCCAAGAGTAAAATACTCATTGGTATCATGATGGGCCATACTACCTGTGCAAAGATCATATAGATATACACGGCTGGTTGTATAAGAAAATCAAATTGCTGATGCTGGTATGCCACCCATAACAAGCCTTCTGTGAATTGCTGGACAGCAAAGATCAAGGGTATAGAAGAGAAAATTTTTTGAGCCCGCGTGGTTGATTTCTTCTCAGTAATAATTCCGGTTGTCAGCAACACTGCACCCGCTGTAAAACTTGCTGTAGCTGAAAAACACATGTAAGCTGCAATGAATTTTTATTGTCCTTTTATAAGGTGATGTTTCGCAGGTAATTGCATTATATAAGCATAAATAGCATCGGCCTGTTTATTGGTCAGATGTTTAAATTTTGGCATGGGCGCTTGTAATGCATCATCATCCATGCTTATACCTTCTTGCAAGGCTTTTCTAAAACCTTCCTGGGTGTATTTGCCAATACCAGTTTCCATATCGGGTGTCAGGTTAGGTGAGAGTATATGCTTGCCATGTTCATTCTTAAATTTCGATCCGCCTGCCATATACCCTTTTGTATCTTCCGGGTGAACATAATTAAGATGAGTAGCACTTTTCGAATGGCAATGATAACAACCAATATTGGCAACTAAATATTCTCCGTAAGCTACCGGGTTATCTTCTTCAGGCATAGGCACGCTGCCCTGGTATTTTATGGGTTTTACTACAGCTTTAACTCCTATTCTGCCAAGCAGGTTCACATGCGTATGGCCAGCTACTTCGTCACCATCACTCACTGCATCATCACCCGATCTCAGGTACACGATAATATCATTAATATCCCCGTCAGCAAGTGTGGGTCGTAGCATATAAGGGGCATATCCGCCGTCTTTTTTTATGCCTGTTTTTAATAAGTAGCACAATTCGGCATCAGTATAATGAGCAATAACCCCATACTCTTTAGAATCTGTAAGGTTAGCAGAATATAATTTGCCCAGCATTGGCGGAAAATCCTTCATTTGGTTACCCGTAAATTTTTCTGTCTTCCTGTTATAATGGCAATCCGCGCAAATATTATACACAAGGTTCTTGCCCCTTTCAAAAGAGGTACTATGCTTTGTCACCGTAAAATCTGTATCATTAGTTGTATGCATCCTGCAGCTATATAGCATCAGGCTTGCAAAACAGGTAATACTCAAGTACTTAAATATTTTTTTCATTGGTTTCTAATTCTATAGGATTATCGCATAAAAAGCATGCCGCTATTCTACGGGCATTGGTTTTTCAAAAAGATAATTAAAGCTGATAAAAGCTGCAGGGTATAAATAATCACCTGCTATACTTGCTTTTGTAATATTGCCGTTAAAGTCTAAATAGTATTGCATATTGCTGTAGCTAAGATGTAAGTACTGCAGGTACACCTCAATGCCTAAATAAAGAGGTACATCCTGAGACAATCGTATATGGCACATTGCTCCCAGGTTCGCTACAGTATATATACCCGATCCCGGGTCGTTCAGAGAAAGGCTCACGCTTTGTCCGTTCTCCTGCACACTCGTTCCGTCCGGTATCACACTTGCGATCCCTCCTCCGGCATAGAAAATAAAATACTCATCGCCCTTATTGGTTTTAAAATTAATGTTCAGTGATAAGGTCTTATCAGCTGAAGTAACATTCAGGTCATTATAATTATCTGCTTTCACTGGTAATTGTATCAACCCCGAACGAAAACTTAACGATGGAAATACACGGCTGTTAGGTGGTTCATAAAATACTTGTAGTCCTCCTATTATACCGCGACTGTTATCATAGCCCTGCCTGTTGATAAGTGATGAGAAACCATAT
>Ga0207138_1075_pt1 | contig 15737 bp, 18 predicted proteins | sample Alteio_BWMinHeat_6_FD_153589 | JGI IMG/M metagenome (GOLD analysis project Ga0207138, IMG submission 153589) | Enriched cells from forest soil in Barre Woods Harvard Forest LTER site, Petersham, Massachusetts, United States -... | ecosystem: Environmental > Terrestrial > Soil > Temperate forest >...
GTCGCGACAGTTTTAGACTTCAAAAAAGAAGTAGCCGTTTGACACCAGACAGAGGGAGCACTTATAGTCGGTAACACTAGTATCAAAATATTTTATGAAAAAAATTGACGCGATCATCAAACCGTTCAAGCTCCAGGAAGTCAAAGATGCCCTGAGTGAAATTGGCATCCACGGCATGACCGTGACCGAGGTCAAGGGCTTTGGCCGCCAAAAGGGCCATACGGAAATTTATCGCGGCAGCGAGTACACGGTGGATTTTTTGCCGAAAGTGAAAATCGAGATGGTGCTGCCGGACAACCTGGTGGGCCAGGCCATCGAGACCATCATTAAGGCGGCCAAGACCGGAAAAATCGGCGACGGCAAAATATTTGTCACAGCCGTCACCGAAGCCCATCGTATCCGCACGGGCGAAAGGGATGAGGCGGCCGTATAGTCACTTGTGCCAGATGTCGCCCTCGCCGTAGCTGAACCAGCGGCTGGTGGTGACTTTTTGTTGCGTGAAGAACTGCACGCCTTCCTTGCCCTGCATGTGAAGGTCGCCGAAAAAGGAGTCGTTCCAGCCGTTGAAGGGAAACCATGCCATCGAGGCCGGCACGCCGATGTTGATGCCCACCATGCCGCAGTTGATGCGATGCTTGAACTCGCGGGCGGCCTTGCCTGAGCGCGTGAAGATGGAAGCGCCGTTGCCGTAATTGGATTTGTTCGCCAGTTCGATGGCCGCGTCCAGATCCGCCAGGCGCATGACGTTCAGCACCGGCCCGAAAATTTCCTCGCGCGCCACGGTCATGTTGTTTTGCACGTGGTCAAGGATGGTGGCGCCTACAAAAAATCCGTTGGGCGCTTCGCTCATCTTCACGCCGCGGCCATCGGCGGGAATTTTTGCGCCTTCCTTGACGCCCGCGTCAATCAACTCCAGAACGCGGTCGCGATGCTGCCGGGTGATGAGCGCGCCCATGTCAGGCTGCGTTTCGCGGTCGGTGGGCCCTACTTTGATTTTGCGCGTGGCTTCGATGAGTGTCGGTAAAACCGTTTTTTCCGCGCCGCCCACAACCACGGCGGTCGAACCGGCCATGCAGCGCTCGCCCGCGCAACCGAACGCGGCTTCGATAACACCGCGCGTGGAATTTTCCACGTCGGCATCGGGCATCAGCAGGACAAAATTTTTCGCGCCGCCGCCGCATTGAACGCGTTTGCCATTTTTGGTTCCAACTTCGTAAATATATTTGGCAATCGGCGTCGAGCCGACGAACGAAACCGCCTTTACTTTTGAATGCGACAGTAACGCATCTACGGCTTCGCGTCCGCCGTGAACAATGTTCAGCACGCCTTTTGGCAAACCGGCCTGCTCAAGCAGCTTTGCGATTTTAATCGCCGTAAGCGGAACTTTCTCGCTTGGTTTCAAGACGAAAGTATTTCCGCAGACCAGCGCGACGGGATACATCCAGAGCGGGACCATGGCCGGGAAATTGAACGGCGTGATTCCCGCGCAAACGCCAAGCGGCTGACGGATGGCTTCGCAATCTATGCCGCGCGCGATGTTTTCCAGGACCTCGCCCATAAGCAGTGAAGGGATGCCGCAGGCAAATTCCACCATCTCAATGCCGCGTTTCACGTCGCCGCGCGATTCCACGAGTGTTTTGCCATGCTCGCGCGTGTTGCAACGGACGATATCCTCGAAATTTTCTTCCAGCAGCATTTTGAACCGGAAAAAAATCCGCGCGCGCTCAACGGCGGGCGTTTCCATCCAATTCGGAAACGCCTTGGCTGCTGCTTCCACAGCGGCGTTTACCTCCGAAGCTCGGCCTGCGGGACATTCAGCAATGACTTCGCCGATGGAAGGGTTAAAAACAGGCGTGACGGGAAGTTTCGGTTGAAGCCATTCGCCGCCGATGAACATCGGACAAGGTTGTAAAGTGGGATTCATAATTTTTAACGCGAAGGCGCAGAGGCGCGAAGGAACAAGTTGTAAGCTTCTTGAATTGATTCGAACGAAATTTTCCCAATTCCTGGGGCCTCAAACGCCTCTTCGGTAATTTTAACGATATGCGACTTTAAGCCTGGAAATTCAGACCAAAAACTCGGATCAGCCTTCAAAACATTTACGAGTAAATCCCCCGGAAAAAAATGTCCTTCGGCCAGCGGTTTCTGCTTTAGCTTTTCGACAGCCATCGGCACTAGATATTTCAATCCAATATTTTGTCCGATCATAATTCTCAAATCTTCTATGGTAAGATCTTTCAATGGGACACGCCGTAAGCGATGACATTCCTGGACAAGATGTGAATCATAATTCGGCTCACCCCAATCGTCATTTTCGAGTTCTTGAAGAGATTTTGACCAATCAAAGGCCGTCATATTCTCTGCGTCTTTGCGTCTCTGCGTTTAAAAATTACCTCGATAGCGCTTGCGACTGTTTCACAAATTCATCCCCCCGCCATTCGCCGTCGCTCTTCACCGCTTTCGTCGCGGCCTTTTGCGCGGCTTTGCGTTCGCCCTGGCGCTTCACCAAATCCGCGTGCGTCGTGAAATAATCGAGGCTCTTGCCCTTGAAATCCGCGAGCGTTTCGAACTTGTGCTTTTCCATGAACGCCAGCAGTTGTTCGCACATCGGTTTGACATGCTCGTAGCCGAACTTCATCACGCCCGTGCAGACCTGCACCGTGTCCGCGCCCAGCAAAATAAATTCCGCAGCGTCGTTGCCGCTCTCGACGCCGCCGATGGCCGAAAGCGAGCGTCCGGGAAATTCCTTGCGAATCACCTGCGCGATCTCCATGACCATGCGCAGCGCGATCGGCTTGACCGCCCGGCAGGAATAGCCGCCCGGGGTCGTGTAACCCTCCACGGCAGGCTCGGGGCGGAGCGTTTCCAGGTTCACGCCCATGACGGCGCGGATTGTGTTGATGGCGCTGATGCCCGTGGCGCCGGCCTGGAGCGCCGCGCGGCTGGGGTCCTCGATGTGTGTCACGTTTGGCGTCATCTTGGCCCAAACCGGTTTCTTCGCCACGCCCATGACCCAGCCCGTGACTTCCTCCAGGATTTCCGGGTTCTCGCCCATGGCCGCGCCCATCTTTCGCTCCGGTAAACCGTGCGGGCAGGAAAAGTTCAGCTCAAATCCATCTACGCCGCACGCCTGGCAGCGCTCCACAATCTCAATCCACGCGTCCTTGCGATATTCCTCCATGATGGACGCGATAAGCACGCGGTCGGGGAACTGGTCCTTGCACTTTTTAAATTCCTCCTCCCAAATTTTGAACGGCCGGTCGCTGATAAGTTCGATGTTTTCCCAACCGATGACTTCCTGGCCATCGCTGGAATGCAGCTTGGCATAGCGCGGCGTGACGTTGACGACCTTGGACGCGTCGAGGCTCACCGTTTTGGCGATGACGGCGCCCCAGCCTTCCTGGAACGCCTTGACGATGACGTTCAGGTTCGTTCCCGGCGGCCCGGAACCGATGACAAACGGGTTCGGCAACTTCAAGCCGTCAACGGTGGTTTTTAATGTCGGCATAATCTATCTCCGCGGAATTCAATTTCCCACTTCCAACTTTATATCGCCTTAGCCGCGCCTTGTCACAATAATTTTGCAGAAGCATTCTGATTAGGTAATCTCGTTTCAGAAGCCATGAGCGCTCTCAATCCAAAACGCACCGTTGCCGAGCTTACGGAACTTCGTTCTCTCACAGCGGACGAAAACGGCGCGCAACGCGTCGCCTTTACGAAGGTATGGACCAAAACGCGTGAGTGGCTCCGCGAAAAAATCAAAGGCCTGCCGCTGGAAGTTCATAACGATGCTGCCGGAAATACCTGGTTTACCATGCGCGGCGCATCGGAGAAATGCCTGCTCATCGGTGGCCACATGGATTCTGTGCCCAACGGCGGCTGGCTGGACGGCTGCCTGAACGTCCTGGCCGGCGTCGAAATTTTGCGGCGCATCCATGCGCAATACAATGGCAAGCCCCCCGTAACGGTTCGCCTCGTGGATTGGGCCGATGAAGAAGGCGCGCGCTTTGGCAAAAGTTTGTTCGGCTCCTCTGCCTGCTCCGGCAATTTGAACCTGGACGAAGCGCGTGGTTTGAAAGATAAAGACGGCATCTGCTTGCCCGATGCGCTGCGCGATGTCGGCATTGATTTGGAGCGCGCCAAAGAGAGCAGGGGAGAATTAAAGAACGCAGCCGCCTATCTCGAACTGCACATTGAGCAAGGCCCGGTGCTTCTGGATCTCGGTTTGCCGCTGGCCGCTGTGCTGGGGACATTTGGCGTGGAACGGCACGCGATTACTTTTCACGGCCAGGCCGCGCATTCCGGCAGCACGCCGATGAACCGCCGCAAAGATGCCTTTCTGGCCGCCGCGAAGATGAGCCCGGAAATTTATCGCATCGCCGAACGCAGTGGCAACGGCGTTTGTACCATCGGCTCCTGCACGACCAAACCCGGTATTGTCACCAGCGTCGTCGAAGACTGCCGCATTACGCTGGACCAACGCCACCTCGACGCTGCGGCACTCGCCACAATGCTGGCAGGCGCAAAAGCCGCGAGCGAAAAATTCGCGCGCGAGGGAAATGTGACGGTTTCATGGGAGCGTCTGTGGCACATTGCGCCGCGTCCATTTAACGACGAGCTGATTGTGCTTTGCGATGACGCCATTCGCGAGGCGTGCGGCAAATCGCATCGCATGCCGAGCGGGCCGTTGCACGATGCCGCGGAGGTGGCGGCTGCGGGCGTGCCCACGGTAATGATGTTTGTCCAAAGCTTGCATGGCATCAGTCACAACAAAATCGAGGACACGAAGGAAGAGCACCTGGAACTGGCCGTGACCGCGTTCGATAAACTCGCCGAAAAGGCGATGAATTGGATAATATCTATTTCGTAGGAGACGACGTAAGGAGTCTCTGATTTTACCTCCGGTATTCCGCCAGCCATGCCGGGCCAAGGCCGTGTCCGCGAATCGAAGTGTCCTCACGGCGTTTTAATCCAACGGCTTTTGCGAGCGCCCATTCCAATCCATTCCAGAAATTACTTCCATCCAGGACAGGATTCAGGAAATTGGTAATCGTGCAATAATGGCTGTTCTTGGGGTCCGTATGATGGCGCGCATGATGTTTCGCGGTTTGCAACAGCCGGATGTCCTGCAAAAGCGAAATGACCGTGCCATTTTCCCTGCGCGTGCGATGTTCCCATTTGTGAAACTCGTTTGCATTGGCGCTCAAAATGGCAAACAGCCAGACTTCCCACGTCAGCAAGCCGGCGCACCATGCGCCAATGACCAGTGCCGCCGAAAGCAGGAACAAATCCCACGACGTTTGCCACCAGTTATGCCGGACCATGTAGCGCGGATAATGATGATGCACGATGTTCGGGCGGGCGACGCGCTTGCCAATCAGCGGCGTGTCCTCGCGCACGTAGGCATCCTCCAGCCAGTGGACCAGCCCGGCCACGAAGTCCGCGGCCAGCATGGCGGCAATAAATTTAATCAGGAATACGAGGGCAGTTTTCATAGTTTTGTTGTATGGTGATTTTATCGGGCAGACATATCGGCGAGCTTGTTGATGAGCTGGTCGTTTAACCCGGCAACCAGTTCGTCGCGAACCTTTACTCGCAGGCCCGTCGTTTTGCCGTCCACGAAAAAGTCCGGGGACAGCGCGGAATCGCGCTTCTCGGCATTGACGAAAAATACCGGCTGGCACGTCTCCGTGGAAATCAATGCGCCGGCGGCCTTGCCTTCAATGTGAATTGTTGCGCCGGGAAGGAGGGTGCCGCCGATGATCGTAATATCAAAGGCGCTGGAAAAATTATTTTCCTGCCAGGAATCCAAATTGCCTCCAAATAAAAAAACGTAATCGGCCCCCGTGGACCGTGCCAGGCCGCAAAGGGTTTTCACGCGGGCGGAATAGACCGAATTCTGAAAATCCGCGCCGTTGTTATTTCTGTAAAGATTGAAATTAACCCTGTCGTCGGGTAACGGCAGCCCGATCACGGAGGTCACGAGGTTTTTTTGCTGTGTTAATTTGTCGAGCATCGCTTCGGGAGGCGCGGTTTCTCCGATTTGGACCACGGCCAGCCGAATGGGCACGGAAACCTTCTGAGGCGCATTGGTGCCGCCATGCTGCAAACTTAAAATGTAGTTAGGGTAGGTCGCGCCGGCAGATTCGCGCGGCGAAAGGCCAGTGGTTTCACAACCGGCCAACAGGCAAATCGCCACGACGGCGAGGACTGATTGGATGATGATTTTCATAAGCGACGTTAGTTGCTGGTTTTTTAGTGAGCGGCGATTTCGTTGAGATTATCCAGAAGCTGCACCGTCTGTTTGGCGGCAGTTTGGTCCCTGGTCATGCTCGCGCTGTTTCCACGCGGCGAGAGCACGCTGGTCCCGAACACAGCCAGTAAATAAACCGCCGCGACCACTATGGTTGATTGGAGGATGGTTTTCATGGTATTGCCTTTCAGTTGTGCCGCGCCCGCCCGCAAAGCCCGCGGCAAATGCAATGGCCACAGCTTTTCCCGCAATGACCGGGGAGGCTATTATTTGGCTCTTTTCGTGCGACGGCTTGGGTTTCCGGTGCCGCGCCGGGCGCCACGAACAGGTTCAGTTCGCCCTGCGCATTTATCGTTGCTGCTTGTTCTGTTTGCATGATGCCTTTTTAACTCACCTTGCCTTGAGGGCGTTAATTGATAAAACTTGGGCGAACATTGACCGGCTCAATGAACGTCCATCACCTGGAACTTTTTTATTACGTGGCGCGCCACGGCGGCATCATGCCCGCCGTCCGCAACATCCCTTATGGCATCCAGCAGCCGGCGGTAAGCTCGCAAATGGCGCAGCTCGAGGAATTTCTGGGAACGACCCTGTTTCAGCGGCGGCCGTTTGAACTCACGGCGGAAGGCGAAAGGCTTTTCCAGTTCATCCAGCCATTTTTTGCGAACCTCGATAAAATGGCGGGCGAACTCCAGGGCGGCCAGGCGCGGCACATTCGCGTCGGCGCTTCGGCCATCGTCCTGCGCGACCATCTGCCCGAAGTTTTTCAGGCCGCACGAAAGAAATTTCCCGGCCTCAAGCTGTCATTGCGCGAAGGCTATCCGGTGCAACTGGAGCAGATGCTGCAACGCGATGAAATTGACCTTGCCTTCACGCTCATCGAGAGAAAAATGCCCGCCGGCGTCCAATCCCTCACGCTGCTGGAACTGCCGCTGGTTTTGCTCGCCGAAAAAAGCAGCCGCATCAAGTCGGCGGAAGAACTCTGGGAACGCGATAAGATTGACGAGACACTCATCTGCCTGCCGCAAGGGGAGACGGTATGCAAAAATTTCCAGAAACAGCTTGGCGAACTCGGCGTGGACTGGTTCCCCGGCATCGAAGCCAGTTCCGTGGAATTGATTGAGGCCTACGTGGCCAGCGGGCTGGGCATCGGCGTGTCCATCGCCATCCCGCAAAAAAATCTATCGCCCAAAGTGCGCGCCGTGGCATTGGATGGATTCCCTCCGCTCATCATCGGCGGAATGTGGCGCGGTCGCAAAACCCCGCTCATTGATTTTTTTCTCGCCGAAGCCCAGAAACGTGCCCGGCTTTTGGTGTGAGCGATTTAATTTGTAATCGCGTGGGGCCTTCCCATCCAAACTTCTTCGAACCCCGGCGAAAAATTCGCGCCAATGAAACGCGCCTCCTCAAACCACGGCCAATGTTTTGTGATTAACGATTTGTCTTCCACTGTCACGCCGGCTGCGCATTGCGGCCACGGCGGATGCCATACGCGAAAGAATCGCCGCCGTCCGGCCGCCGAATTGAACGCCGTGTACCGCTCTATCAACCATTCATTCAGCGAACCCGCGGCGCACGGTTGAAACGTCACGGGCTCGTTTAGCCTGGCGTTGTATTTCAGTTCCGCGCCGCTTTTTACGTCTATGACTTGGCCGGAAAGAAAACAGTTTTCAAAATCATGGTCGTAGGCAATTCGGCCATAGCGATATGGCAGCCCAAAAGTTCGCGGACCAAGCATCACCGCGAGCCGGTTCGCCAGCCATTCCGCCAGAAAATGGATTCCGTATTCATTGCCGTTACGCACGTACGTCCTGACGTTAAGAAAATCATGCGACGCAATCGGGCGCAACAGCAGCGCTGCCGCCGTGCCTCCTGCGCGCGGCCTCATTCCGCGCATCGAAAATGCCACCAGGCTGACGAACGCCCGTCCTTTCCACAAATCCAGTTCGAACGGCACTTTCCGCTGGAGCGCGCCCGCATCCACCTCAAAATGCAGCATCAACGCGTTCTTCCAGGCCGCAATAAATAATGGCTCTCCGCGCCGCGACAACATCCGCCGTCGCGCTGTGGCGCTGGGCAGCCGCGTAAAATCTGTCGCGAATGTGGCGGTTTCATTCATTGAGCCTCCTTCGTGCCAGCAAATCCTCCAATGCCTGGCGCAAAAACGGAAAGCGAAATGTAAATCCAGATTCCGGAAGCCGCCGGGATATGACGCGCCGGCTCTTAATGATTAATTCCGGCTCCGTCCGCAGAAAGAATGCGCCAATTTCCAGCATCCATTTTGTCGCCGGCAAACCAATCGGCATGTCACAGACGTCACGAAATGTCCTCATCATCTCCGCATTTGTGATTGGATTAGGCGAGGCGATATTCACCGTGCCGCTCAATTCGTCGTGTGCAATGAGCCACTCCACAGCCCGGCAAAAATCCATTTCGTGAACCCATGAAACAAATTGTTTGCCGTTGCCCATGGCGCCGCCGAGTCCAAAACGAGTCAATCGCAGCATGACTGGAAACACGCTGTTTTCGCCCGTGCCCAAAACCATCGCCGCGCGCATGGCGATTTTTCGTGTGCCGGATGTTGGCATTTCGTTCAGTGTTCGCTCCCATGCCGTTGCCACTTCGATGGAAAATTCGTCCCTGGCTTCCGGCATCCAGCCGATTTCACCTGACTCGTCCCATGCCGGGCCAAACGTATGCCTGTAAATCGTTGCTGTACTGGCATTCAACCAAACCGGCGGCGGCGTTTTGCACACTGAAATAGCCTCGCCGATGGCGCGCGTCGAACGGACGCGCGATTCCATGATAAGTCTCCGGTTCCTCTCGTGATAGCGGCAATTTACCGACCGCCCGACAAGATTGATGATTGCCTTCGCACCTTCCAATTCCCGCGCCCAGTCGCCGACTGTGTGTGCATCCCAGGCGATTTCACGTGCGCCATTCGCCGGCATTTTTGGCGAGCGCGTCAAAATTGTTATCGCATAACCGCGCTCAAGAAAATGTGCAGTCAGCGCGCGTCCCAGGAAGCCCGACCCGCCGGCGATGACGATGCGCTTCATAGCTCCCCTTCCATGCGTGGCAGCACGTGCCACTCGTGCTCGATGTTTCTCATCAAAAGCGCGCAGTCGAAGTGAATTGTCCCCTTCGGAAACTGCGCTGCATCGTCAAAAAAACTGGAGCGCAACGATTGGACATCCAGCGCTTCGACCTCCCAGCGGGAAGTGAAAAGTTCCAGGCCGTCGCAACAGTTTGGATCAGCAGTCGCGGAATAACCGATGGAGCCGCGCGCAAAAAATTCCGACGCCTCATCAAGTGACGCAAAGACGGATGCTGCCGGAATTCGTGAAGCGCGGCGCGCGTGGACCTCGACGAAAACGCCATTGTCACGTGCACGCATGTCCAAATGAAATTCATCGTTGTTCTCTTCCACGTCAAAATCGGCAACGTGATGGACGCCCGGGAAAAATCGTCCGCCTGCAAATGCCTGTAATACCGACGACGTGTCGCGCCGTGGAATGAAAACCCCTTCGCGCGTCATGCCGTTTTCCTCCCATTCGACGGCGATGCGGTGCGCTGCATTCTCGGAAGTAACGCCGCAGGGCAGGGGAAAACTGCGCGGTCGAATGTCCTTGAGGCGGATAAGGCAAACGCCTGCCATCGCCCATCCTTTCACCAGCTTTGGCCGGAAATGCGGTGGCAACAACTTGCGAATGACATCCTGTTGAACGCGGAAATTGATCAGCATCCGCCGGTCAATGAGGCCTTGCATGGTCGGGACGATTGTTTTCATACGGTTCCTCCCCTCAACGCTGCCCATCCGTAGACCACCGGCAGATATACAAACACGATATTTGTTGCGTGATAGCCCAGCCGCCAGAGGTTGTTTGTCAAGTACGGCCGTACATCGAAGATGAACGTCGCGGCAATTAACCTTACCGTCCAAAACACCGCCATGAACGCGCACATCGCTCGCGCCAATCCGCCGCCCGCCGCCAGCGTCCCGGCAAACGTCACCGTGATGAGTCCGAAACTCACCAGGCATAGCCCAATGAACGCGTAATAGACCCAAAACAATCGCCGGATAAACGGCGGCAGCACGGCGATGTGCGCCCGCAGGTTCACCGCGCGCGGCATGAGCGCGCCCGCGCACATCAGCCCCAGGTGCATCACGCCCGCCAGTTCGAGCAGCAAAGTCAGGTTATGTGTATTCATAGTTCTTTCAGGTTGCGCCGATGGCCGTCAGCATCGGCAGGATGACATGGTGGATGAACGGCGGATGAAAAAGCCAAAACACCGGGGCAAGCGTAATGAGCAGCGTGAAAAACCATCCGCGCGCGCCGCGCCCAAATCCCATCCCGCGCCCAAACCGGCTGCGCTCGGCGATGACGCCAAAACCTTGAATCAAAAAATACAGCGTCGGCCAACCGTAACCGCCTCCCGCCGGCAATGAAATGACCGCCTCATGAATCAGTCCCGACAGGCCGAAAACCAGCAGGCCTGCCATCGCTGGCGTTGCCAGCCGGCGAATCGGCCGGAACGTAAACCGGAACGCCAATTCATGGAACGCTGTGTTCCAGCGCTTGCCCCAAAATTCCGCCAGAGACGTCGCGCAGACCGGACATTGCATCAATGGCATTGCATGGATTCCCATCCGCCGCCAGAACAGCGATAACAGATGAAATAATCCAAAGTGCAGCAGGAAAACCACGCCCAGCATTCCCGTCCATCCTGCAAGAAGCGGATGAATCGGGACCACGGTTCGCGGGACCATCCACAGCAAAACTCCGCCAAAGCCCATTTTCGCAATCGCCAAAATCCATTCCGCCCGGCGCGGTTTTACCGCGACCTTTTGCGCATTGAGAAAATCCGTCGCGTCCATCCCCGGCCACGCCAGCAGGTACCCCAGCGTGCGCGCGAGGCCCGGCCTCGTTCCGCGCCGTATCGTTTCCCGATACGTGAGCCATTTGCAGCCCCAAAAAAGCGCAAACGCCATCGCCCACATAAAAACCCACGCCGCGACCTGCGTTCGCAGGAGCAGCGCCAGGCAGGGCAGGGTGGCCAGCGGCAGAAAATCTACAACTCGGCTTTGCTTTTTGATCTCGCAGGCGCCCTTGCCGCACGTTCGATTCCGCGCAATCCACCAGTAGCCCGCGCGCAGGATTTTTTTCACTACCGGAATTCTTCCAATCAATTGCAGCGGCCATGCCCACCAGAAGTGCCGCCCGATTTCCAGCACCGCGTCCGCGCCGCCGAAATATTTTCCGTCCGGCCGCAGCAGCCGCATTTCCGACAGCAATTGTTTCTCCGGCAAGCCCAATCGCGCCTTTACCCACGGCGTTTGCAACGGCAGCAAATCCAAATGCCGTCCCTCCAGCAACCGCCGGAAACGCCGGGCCATGTCCGCGCACAGACGGCAATCCCCGTCGTAAAGCACCCATCCATTTAATTTATTTTCTGTAATTTCAGTATTCACAGAAATAATTCTCCAAAAAAAATTATTTTCCGAACCGCAGTGTCTTCATGACTTTATCCCCGAGTTTCAGAAACTTGACGATCACCGTCACCGGCCATTGGCAGATTTGCGTGTACCAGGTGGACGTCGTCTCAAAAAAGTCCCGCAAATCGCGCAACCGCTTCTCCGTATAGGCGTCCGTCTGCGTTTTATCCGCCTCTGCGATGCATTCGCTGAGCATTTGCATCGTGGGGTCAATCTCCCGCCGCTTGCGCTCGTTCAGCACCACGCGAAATAGCTCCCACACGTCCTTCATGGACTCGAAATGGTCCCGCTTGTCGCCCAGGATATGCACCATCTTCACGATGCCCCAGCTTTGCAGCTCCTTCAGGCTCGTGCTCACGTTCGACCGCGCCACCCCCAGCGTCTCCACGATATCGTCCGCGTTCAGCGGGCTGGGCGAGATAAACAGCAGCGCATGGATCTGGGCCACCGTGCGGTTGATGCCCCACCTGGTCCCCATTTCCCCCCAATGCAGGATGAACTTTTGTTGAATGGGCGTTAGCGCCGTCATAATTTCATTTATTTCTGTCAATTCTGAAAATAACAAATTAACTGGAATTGTCAACCGGTATTTTTAAACTTTTTTGCCGAAAACACGGCAGACACGGCTATACTTTGACGCAACACGCAATACGCAACATTTCCCCCTTGTAACAAGACACTTATCTGCGGTCACTTCCCCAATTTGGTCTATAACCTGCTTCCATTTTCGCCATGCCGTTGCGAATCGAGTCTTTGATAAAAATCTTTCGGGCCACGCGCCGCGTCGGGGCAGGTCGCCCCGTCCTGGTCGTCACCGGCGATACCTCGACCCTCAGTGCCCCCTTCTCCGAGTTTTACATCTTTCACGAATTTACCGACATGCCCTTCCTTTATTCCCGCACCACCTGCTCCCATCCCGATATCCTGTACCTCTACGATTTCGGCAAGTATCCGGAGATATTTTCCGCCCAGGCCCTGTTGGCGTCTCAACTTCGCGCCGCCCGCGACCGGCTCGAGCAGGAAGTTTTTATGCGCGACCGCCTGGCCGCCGCCGACATCTTTTACTCCGGGAATGCGCTCACATTCGAGGAAACAGGCGACCTCCCGATCATCGAATTCGCCATGTTCCGGCGCTTCCTCAAGGAACGCGACGCGATGTTCAAATTCTCTAAATCGCAGGCTATCCAGCTTCTCAAAGAAAAACTTATGGAATATCCCGAAGCGGTCCTGCAGACCGAACCCACCAAAGGGTAGGCGCGCCCTAAAATATCGAAATATCTCCTTCCTTTGCTTCGCCGTGCCTTTGCGCTAAATATTTCGCATGACGCAAGCCGAAGCCCGCAAACGCCATGCCCAGCTCGCCGCCGAAATCCGCGCGCACGACCATGCCTATTATGTCCAGGCCAAACCGGTCATTTCCGATCGCGACTACGACCGTCTCTATCACGAGCTTCTGGACCTTGAAAAAAATTTCCCCGATCTCGTCACGCCCGATTCCCCCAGCCAGCGTGTCAGCGGCGAACCCCTCAAGCAGTTTCGCCCCGTGCGGCATTTGCTGCCGATGCTGAGTCTGGACAACACCTATTCCCAGGACGAAGTCCGCGATTTCGTCAAGCGCATCCAAAAAATCCTTCCCGACGAAACCCTGGATTGGGCCGTGGAACCCAAAGTGGACGGCGTGGCCATGAGCCTGCGCTACGAAAATGGGAAATTGACCGTCGGCGCCACACGCGGTGACGGCGCCACCGGCGACGACATTACCGCCAACTTAAAAACCATCCGCAGCGTGCCGTTGAATTTGCATTCTGCGCCCGCTGCGAAATCGAAACAAAAAAGTTTGTTCGAAGACGGCAGCTATCCCGCATTACTCGAAGTTCGCGGCGAGGCTTACCTGACCAAGGCCGGCTTTCTGAAATTGAATGCTGAACTCGTCGCCGCCAGCCAGGAAACCTTCGCGAACGCCCGCAACACCGCCGCCGGCTCGCTCAAACAGCTTGACCCCCGCCTTGTCGCCAAACGTCCGCTCGACGTCGTCGTCTATGGCCTCGGCAAGATCGAAGGCACGGGTGTTTATCCCCAGACACACACGGAAGTTTTGGATTGGCTCAAGTCGCTCGGCTTTAAAACGCCGGAAAAAATCTGGCACTGCCATTCCCTGGATGAATTAATCGCTGCCATCAACGAGCTGGACAAGATCCGCCACAACTTTCCGTATGAAACCGATGGCGCGGTCATCAAGTTGAATTCCTTCGCGCAACGCGAGCGCGCCGGGTTCACCTCCAAGGCCCCGCGCTGGGCCATCGCCTACAAATACGCCCCCGAGCAGGCGCAGACGAAACTGCGGGGCATTACCATCCAGGTCGGACGCACCGGCGCGCTCACACCCGTGGCCGAACTGGAGCCGGTCTTCCTCGCCGGCAGCACCATCAGCCGCGCCACGCTCCACAACGAGGACGAAATCAAACGCAAAGACATCCGCATCGGCGATACCGTTACCATCGAAAAAGCCGGCGAAGTCATCCCTGCCGTCGTCGTCGTCGTTCTCTCCAAACGCCCATCCGGCGCCGCGCCGTTCGATTTTGTCAAACATATCCACAACAAATGTCCCGTCTGCGGCAGCCCCATTTCGCGCGATCCCAAATACGTCGTTTGGCGCTGCGAAAATCTCCAATGCCCCGCGCAGGCCACCCGCCGCCTGGAATTTTTTACCATGCGCGGCGCGCTGGACATCGAAAGCGTAGGCGGCATCGTTGCCGATAAACTCGTCGAGCGCGGCCTCGTCCGTGAACCGCTCGATTTGTTCCTGCTCAAGGTGGAACAACTCGCCACCCTCAATCTCGGCGACGACGAAGCGCCCCGCGTCTTTGGCGAAAAAAAACGCCACCAAAGCCGTCCAGGCCATTGGGCGCGCCAAAACCTTTCCTCTTTCACGCTGGCTCTTCGGCCTGGCCATTCCTGATGTCGGCAAAACTACCGCCCGCGACCTCGCGACCTTCCACGAAACGATCGAAGACGTCGCCCACTCGCCGTTGCTCCGGGACATTTGCGATTACCATGAAAAAACCTCGCAACTCTCCGCCGCCCGTAAGGAGAGCCTTGAACGCCACGAAAAACTTAAGCAGGAAATCGCGGAAATCGCGGCCCGATTGATTAAATCCAATTTCGCCAAACCTTCCAAAAGCAAGGCCGAAAAGGAATCCGGCATCGTCACCCGGGTCGGCCCCGTCGTCGCTAAAAGCGTTCTCGATTTTTTTGCCGCCGAAAACGGCAAAAAGATTTTGAAACGAATGAAGGAACTCGGCATCCATCCCGCCAGCGAAAAAATTTCAACCAAAAAAGCGTTGTCATTGCCCTTCGCCGGCAAGACCTTCGTCCTCACCGGCACATTGCCGAATATGACCCGCGAAGAAGCCTCCGCTAAAATCGAATCTCTCGGCGGCAAAGTCAGCGTCAGCGTCAGCGGCAACACCGACTTCGTCCTCGCCGGCGAGGAAGCCGGCTCAAAACTGGACAAGGCCCAAAAACTCGGCGTCAAAGTCATCACAGAAAAGGAGTTTTTGGAAATGTGCGGATGATGTAATGGCCATCCTCGCCGCTGCTTTACGGAAACAATCCCCGTATCGTCTTGGCCTCGCGCACGCGCTGGATGCCTGCCGCCAATGCCGCCATCCGCATGGAAATTTTCCGGTCGCGGCTGCTCTTCAAAATGCGATCGTATGCCTGGTCAAGAATCTGGTACAGCTTCTGCATCACTTCCGTTTCGCTCCAGAAAAAACTCTGCAAATCCTGCACCCACTCGAAGTACGAAACAATCACCCCGCCCGCGTTGCACAAAATGTCCGGTATAATGAAAATCTCCTTGCGCTGCGACAGGATGGCGTCCGCCTCCGGCGTTGTCGGGCCGTTCGCCGCCTCGGCCAGGATGCGGCATTGGATGCGCCCGGCGTTCTTTTCGGTAATCTGCCGCTCCAGCGCCGCCGGCACCAG
>Ga0207138_1092_pt1 | contig 15719 bp, 13 predicted proteins | sample Alteio_BWMinHeat_6_FD_153589 | JGI IMG/M metagenome (GOLD analysis project Ga0207138, IMG submission 153589) | Enriched cells from forest soil in Barre Woods Harvard Forest LTER site, Petersham, Massachusetts, United States -... | ecosystem: Environmental > Terrestrial > Soil > Temperate forest >...
CACCAGGGTCTTGAGCAGGCCTTCCAGCTTTTTGCCGTCCATGCCCGCCTCGATGTTCACTTCGATATCCGTGATCGTCTTATCCTTGTCGGGCATAGGCACACCGTGGTGGTAGTACGACCTGGTCTGGTGAGTGACCAGGGCCTCGACGGTGAAGACGGCCTGCATTTTGCCACCGAGACTGCCCGGGCTGCCCACCCCCGGCGCGGCGGGGACAGCCACCGTGCCCATATCCATTTTATCGGCGAAGAGCTGTACTTCGATCCTGGCACCGACGCTGCCCTTCTTGGTCGTCATCTCGGTCCCGTCGGGGCGCCGTTCCGAAGCATAGATGAAGCTGGCCTCGCCTTCCACCTTGGCGATCTTGGAGATCCCGGCTTCCAAAGACGCCTTGAAGCCTCCATATTCCACCTTCTTGGCATCGGGCGCCTTGTAATTGGAGGGGAGGCCCGTTTCGACGTAATGCAGAAACTCGGCAGCCTGTTGCGGTGTTTTGAACGAGAACTTGTCCTGGACGCCGCCCAGGAACTCGCCGCTCACCTTGACCCCGCTAGTGCCGTAAGACGCGCCGATCCCCCCTTCCAGCTGTTTGATGATCTCGACCTCGCCGGTTTCCGTGTTGCGCTGGAAGCTGAAGGTGTAGCCGCCCCGGGCATCGACACTCAGCCCCGGCACCGGCGTATTGACGCTGATGGAGAGCGAGTACTCCTCGGTGCCGCCCGACGCGACCCCGGACTTGAGCACCTCCTCGATGAAGGCGACCTTCTCTACGACCTTACTGTTACTGGTGTTCAGCTTGGCGATCTGCGCGTCGCACAGGCCGGCAAATTTTTCGTGGCTGCCGAGGGCCTTGTCCACTTCCGCCTTCAGGCCGGTCAGACCGTCCAGCAAAGCCAGATCCTCTTTGGCCAGCGGCGGCACCAGCGATTTCGATTGCAATCTCGCCACCAGCGTTGTTTCCTGCTCCTTGATCGCCGCGAGCAGCGCGGGGTTGTCGAAGTGATCCAGCTTCTGCTGCTGGATGTTGAGGTATTCAACCAGCTCGGTCCGGGCCTTTTCGCCGATGAGCTTGCTGGCCTTGTCCGTGCCCCTGGTCAGCAGCTCGCTGTATTGCCCGAGCAGCTTGTCCATCATCGGCTTGACTTCCGTCTTGAACACCTTGGCCGCGTCGACTTTGAGCCCCTCCACATACTTGGGATCGATGGCATAGGGCAGCTTCAGCCGGGGAGTGTGCTCGAAGTCCAGCCGCTGCTGCACCTCGCTGCACAATTCAGTCGCCACCTTGATGCTGGACGACATGCCTTTATTGGTTGTTTCTGCCAACCGGGCCATGATCTGGTCCTCGTGGGCTTTGGCCGCGCTCATGCCCTGGGAATAAGGGATGACGGCCTTTTCGACGCTGCGGCTGAAGGCCAGCAAGTTCTCTTTCTCGCTGGGGGAAAGCTTGCCCTCCAGCACCGCCTGTTCCAGCTTGGCCGCGAACTTGGGATTCTGGACCTTGAGGACGACGATCTGCGCGCCCGCGTTGTCCGGCGTCAGGCTTTTGAGCATGTCGGCCTGAAACTTCAGGAATTCGACAGCCGCGCCGGCCCCCGAGCGGTGCTGGTAAAGATTGTGCAGCTTGGTTGCCAGCGCGAGGGTGCGATCCTTGTCCTGAGTGAGGTCGTCGCGAATCCGCTCGACCCGGCCCATCGTTTTCACCAGCGACACACTGTCGCCGTGGATGGCCTCCGTCAACCTGATTGTTTCCGACTGGTCCGTCCTGAACTTGTCGGCCTGCTTGCCCATGACGTAGCCCTGCTGCTTGATGCCCACCAGCGCATCGGCCAGCGCCACGCCGCGCTCCATCTTGTTCAGCGGCTCCTGGACCCTGTCCCTGGTTTTCTCCAAAGCCTGAATCTGTTTCGTGAGAGCAAACTTGAGGCCGGGTTCGGCCGCTGTTTCCTTCAGTTTGAGTAAATCCCCAATTTGCTTGTCGCAGGCGCTGGCGGCCGCGATCAATTTCAAGGCCGCCGGCCGCTTGATGGCCGCGTCGACGCCCGCGGTCGTTTGCTGGCAGCGGAACTTGATTTCGGTCAGCAAAATGCTCGGCATGCCTTTGTCGAGGATGGTCATCCGGGCAGCGGACAGGGTGCCGATATCGGGCAGGCGCCTCAAGGCCGCGGCGCGGGTGAGATCGTAGGCGCCCGGCTTGTCGATCAGTTGCCCGAGGGTCTCCACGCTCGTATTCTTATGCGCCGCCACATCCTTGAGCAAGGCGTCGCTATGGTCGCCGGCCGCCAGTTGTTTCAGCACATCCGTCGGTGTGTTCTTATTCCTGGCCACCAGTTCCAGGATCTCCTTGTCACCGCCGGCCGCGGCAAACAGCTTCTGGATAGCGGTGTCGGGCAGATGAGCGTTGCCCAGCAGTTGTTTGGCTATCGCCGGATCCTGGCCGTGGGCTTCGGCAATCTTCACCAGCAGCGCGGTCGTCGCCTCGCCGCTGCCGGCCACCTTCAGCGCCGCCACCGGATCGCGGGTGACGACATCCAGGACTTCCTTGTGCTTCTTATCGGACTTCATGTATTCGCCGACCTTACCCACGTTGGCGAGCTTCACGCGCAGCTTGTCATCGATGGCGCCCAGCTTGTTATTCACGTGCTGAAGCGCTCCTTCCAGTTGGCGCACTTTGACGTCGGCCGGCGTGCCGGAGCTCCGGGCCTCGGCCGCCAGCTTGGGATCCGCCGCGATCCGCTTCGCTTCCGCAAGTTGCTGCTGCAAGCCGGCCTTGTCCTGGACCAGTTCCTTGCGCGTGGCCGTGATGCTGGTGAAGCTGCGGTTTTTCGTCAAGATGAAACAGCGCGACTTGGTCACGGTGCTCTCGACGTCGCCGCGCAGCTCTGCCTGCATCCGGCCGGCCACCTCCTTGAGCGTGTCGATCTGCTTCGCCGTAGGCACGCCGCCGGCATTGATGGTGGAGCGCACGGTGTCTATGAGCACGCGTTCCTTGTGGGTGATCACCTCTTTCGCCGTGGAGGCATGGTCGGCGCGGTCGATCGTCTTGATCGTTTGATCCGCGTCCAACCGGCGGGCGGCATCCGCACCGGTGTGGGGCTGGACTTCCGTGATCTGCTTGACCTGCTGTTGGCGCTGCAGCGGCGCCATTGGTCCCTTGTCAGGGGGTGGCGACGATGAGCGAATGCCACCATCCATCGACAGAGGTACATATGTGGGCAGAGCACCGGTCAGTAGTGAAAACATGGTTCACGGTACTCCTTATGTATTTCAGGGACTGAGCCACATGCCACAGCATATTAGTATTTTTTATATAGTTTTTACTATTATAGCGAAGTTCTTTTATCTCACACGATCATTAGGCTGGGAGAGCTCTTGCTGCGGCAGATGGCGACCTGAGGCAGCGCCTGACAGATTTGGAGGCACTATTCAGCCTGGAAGGGTAGCTCAGTCCGCTGCTGCGGTCCCCAGGCTACGAACAGAAGTGACACCTTTCGTAGGGAAGACGGCAACGACCGGGTGGACACGAAGCCGGCTTGGCGCAGCCCTTGCGTGTCCACCTTGTTGTATGAAGTAGAAGTCATAACCTTCATGCTCACTTCGATAGTCAATATCGGCGTCTTTTCTTATATGAATAATTACATTGAGGATAGCGGGAGCAGCCAAAGAACTGACCGAATCTTCCTTGCTTTCGTTGTACGACACCACTCCTACACTTTGGACATAAATTCTTGACACCAGATTTTGACTCTTCTGCTTGGTTCGGATAAATGTAATCGTGTGTTTCAGGCACATATCCATCACTGCATTGAATATTAGCCTCCTTTAACAAAGACAATAATTTGTCTCCGTCAACCAAATTAATATTCTTGCCCTTTGCAAATTGTCTCGCACCCCGGGAGATCGTCCCTGTGGTTACCATTACAGCACCATTAACACCTTTGGGTTCATGATGTTTATAGGTGCCAAATAGTTCTCGCAAGACTGGTTGATGAACGGCTCCAGTGTATTTCTTGCATTGCAGTATCAGGTTATCCGAGTCTCTTACTATAAAGCCATCTACGCCGCCATCACCACGAAAAGGTGTCTTAATCACCTTCCACCCAAGCTGTCGATACATGCTCCAGACGAGTAACTGGAATTCCTCATCACTTTGCCTTAATAGAAACTCAATGCTTTGGGCCCGCTCTAGCCGTTGCTTTTCAAGATGTTCTGCTTCTATTCTACGTCGATCTTCTTCCTCTTGTTGCCGAACTCTTTCTGCCTGCATACGGACGTTATATTCTCGCAGCCTGATCTCCGCTTCCCTTACCTGTGCTTGCCGATTCTCTTCAGTCAGAATATCTTCTTGTACACAATCCTCACATAAGGATCGCTGCTTACTTGCACCAATAGTATAGTGTTTACATGTCGAGAGGATGGTCTTAATTAAACCCAAGACAATCATAATCAGTATAACCACAACCACATTGATTATCGTTACCGATGCAATGGCAATTGCAATGATTGCCATTATCCAGCCCCCCATCCCGTCAATCTTTGAATTCTGTGACGCGTAAACAAGTAGTGCCAAGCCAATAGAGGGGGTAATTATGGATGCAAGTACAGTTACAATTCTGTCACTCACAATTGGTGCCTCTATTCTTTATTAGTCGAGGAATAAATGAGAGGAGATGGTAATGCAAAATCATCACGAGCTATAAGGGCTCTTCCCGACCGTTTCCGGATCACGGAACTTTTTCCTCTCTTCTCCGCTCAAATGTTTACTAAACTCGTGTTCATGCACATAGACAAGCTCATTGTCGCCCACGCCTCTGATATTTACTGCTTTTATTAGAAATTGGCTGGCCGCATGTGACATATGCTGCGCCATGTCAAATCCCCTCTTAAATATGCAGCACGATAATGTACTTAACCCTTGTAGCCTAGAGCATATATTAATACATTGCCCAACAAAATCAGGAAGCTCGCCAATTGACAAAACATGTCCTCTTGCAATTCCACAGCGTAGTCTATGAGGAGGATTAGAAAATTCATTTAGTAATTGTGGATATAGCTGGTTCTCATAATTGTTACTAATCTGAACGCAGGTTATGATAATATTATGGCAGGCCCACTCTGGTACATCCGTAGTTCTCCACAGGAGTAATACACCGTCCCCCATGAACTTTAGGAAGAATGGAAGACTTGAGTAAAGTCGAACGCCTTCATCGTAAATATCTGATGTATGCTGCTTTCGGAGTTCATCGAATAGCCAGTTCAAGAACCTACTTAGAAATTTCGGTACGTCCAAAGAAGATCCAGGTTGATTACTGAACCTCGTAAAACCTGCTAAATCAAATATGGCACTAACGACATCAAGTTGTTCTGAGAAACGCGTGACATCACCCAATCCCAGTATTTGTGGAGTTAGCTGGGCTATCTTTTCATGCTTGATAAGTGTTACCGTTTCGCCGTTAACCTGTTTCTTGGCAACATCTTGTGGGCTAACCAAAAAAAGTCCCATGTAAAACCTATTGCCCCCCTGGCTGACATAACTTTATACAACGTTTTCTATGCGAATCGCTGCGCTTATCCAATGCGCGTCACTGGTGCTGGCGAAAACAGAAAATTTGGCGAGGTTCAATATTATCGTCACTCTCGACCAGATCAGGTTCGCCAACAAGCTGCATAAGCCCTGATAAGCGCCGTGCCTATTGAATGACCTGATAGTATCAGGATCAAAATAGGAGGGCAAGATCAGGTAACGACCAATCTGAGCTTCAGTGAATGGGTTCAGGTATTCGGGGACGAAAAGCTGACCACGGCACTGCTGGACCGGTTGGCACACCATGCACACATCCTGACCACACGTGGTGCTTCGTTCCGCACCGGGCAAGGTTCGCGTCAGGACAAGCAGCAAAAGAAGAAAGGAGATACCCCAGAAGACAACCAATAATCTATACTTTTCTTGGGCCGAGGTGGATCACTTTCCCGGCTCTCCCGCACTTTTCGTGATCAATTTTCAGTGAAGGAATATGGTACAAAACCCGTACTGTTATGGGTAATGTCGGCTGTGCGGGGGATGAGAAGTGGATACGGAGAAGATTCTGGGGGATTTGCCAGGTGTACAGGTGCTGACGATGAGACAAGATGGCTCAACCATTGTCGCTGTACTCGTCACAGTGGGACATACGCGGCTATGCCCTGTGTGCCAGCAACCCTCGTCCCGAGTACACAGCCGTTATCAGCGCTGGCTGGATGATTTGCCTTGGGGCTGCTATGTGGTCCGACTCCGATTACGGGTCCGGCGGTTCCTCTGCAACAGCCCGTCATGTAACCGGCAAACCTTCAGCGAGCAATTGCCAGAGTTGGCTGTCCCTTATGGGCGGCAGACACTGCGATTGGCGCAGACCTTGCAACAGGTTGGGCAGCAGGCCGGCGGCGAGGGTGGGCAACGAGTCGCGCAAATGTTTCGGTCGGGTGTCAGCGCAGACACAATGCTGCGGCTGATCCGGCGGATCCCATCCCCATCAATTCCTATGCCAAGCGTAATTGGCATCGATGATTGGGCGTTTCGCAAAGGGCAAAGGTATGGCACTATCGTCGTAGACTTGGTGGCGCGGCGGCCGATCGCACTGTTGCCGGACCGCACAGTGGACACAGCGGCCACCTGGTTGGCAGCGCACCCGGAATTGACGATCGTGAGTCGGGACCGGGGGAACAACTACATAGAGGCTGCCGACCGGGGCGCTCCGCAGGCCACACAAGTGGCGGACCGGTGGCATATCCTGAAAAATCTCCGCGAAGCAGTGCACGAGTATCTCAAGCGGACCTGCCGCACCTGGCAACAACACCTGTTACCGCCTGCTGGTGCGGAGCCGCTACCAGAGCCAGCACCCATAGGCGGCACCCTGTTGACAAAAGCGCAGCAACGGAAGCAAGCAGTCCGGGCTCGCCGGCTCGCACGCTACGAGCAGGTGGTTGCACTACACCAGCAGGGCGTCGGTATCCGGGCCATTGGGCAGCAGTTGCACCTGGCTCGCCACACTGTCCGGTCTTATTTGCGACCCGGCAGTTTTCCGGAGCGGGCGCCGCGGGATTCCCTGAGCCAACTGGATCCCTATATTCCCTACCTTCAACAACGCTGGAAAGCCGGCTGTCATAACGGTCGTCAGCTATGGCGCGAGCTTCAATCTCAGGGTTACAGAGGCGGTTACTCTGTATTGAAAGTCCGGTTGGCGCAGTGGCGCGTGCGCACGCCAGCCGCGCCCCAGAACAAGACTCGCCAGCAATTTCCATTTCCTCCCTCGTTACCCAGCCCTCGTCAAGCAACCTGGTATTTGATGAGGGTACCCGAAAAGCTGAAACCGGAGGAACTGGCGCAGCTACAACAGCTTTGTTCAGCCAGCGTTGTCCTGGCTACTCTCTATTCTTTGGTCCAGGATTTCTATTACCTACTCAAGAATCGGCAACCAGAACAGATAGAAGGATGGCTGCAAAGGGCTGAGCAGTGCCAGGTCCAAGAACTGCTCAGTTTTGTAGTCGGCATTCGGCACGATCAGTTGGCAGTAACAGCGGCTGCAACACTGCCCTGGAGCAATGGTCAAGTTGAGGGGCAAATCTGCCGCCTCAAGCAAATCAAGCGCCAGATGTACGGTCGAGGCAAATTGGACTTGCTGACCAAACGGGTACTTTGTCGATGACCGGGCGGCGATAACAACGGACGCCGCGTTTTATGTCACTCCCAAAAGGTGCGAATTCTGCCCACCGTACTCATTGTCTCGGATCACGAAAAGTGCGGGAGAGCCACTTTCCCACCGCCCGATCGGATCACTATTTCGCCGCCCGCGCCATCAGGGTCAGTTTGTCGACAATTGGGTGGCCGATCGACAGACCGAAATTCTTAGCACGGAGCGGTCAACCCCTGGTTTGGGAGCGCCGGTTCCGTGCCGCCGCGAGCAAGGCTGGGGGTGGTGAAGGCGGGTTTTCCAACAGATCCAGGATGCGTTCCGTATCACGTTGGGAAAGGAGGATACGCCGATGGCGATCCACCACGGCACGCGCGGCCTGCAGCGCGGCGCGCATGATGAAGCTGGTCACATCCAGTTGCTGGTAAGCCGCAGCCGCTGCTAGCACCCGCTTTTCTTCCCTGGTAGCGCGCAAATCCAGGCGACCATGACGGCTCCCTGTTGGGCGTGGCATCTGTATATTTCCCTCCAAGCATAACCATTTCTACGATAGCGAACGGATAATGTCCGTACAAGCCAAGATCAGATGCGAATGTACTTAGAAGCACCCCTGCCGCTCTCGTCCAACGCCTCTGCCGGCGAAAGCAGCGAAACGGACAAAGTTCAATCATATCACCAATGGCGAATTCACGAGTGGGCTCTCGTACGAAGATAGGTTATACTTTTTTTAGGGAAGTCTACGAGAATAGTAGACTAGTGGACTAAAGTGGCAGGAACGATTCGCAACAAGTTGTCTGAGATGCTGGGAAGACGCCGCATGAGCATCGCCGAGCTAACGCGTAAGGCCGGTATCAGCTACCCTGCAGCCCGCAACCTTTACGCCGATCAGACGCGGCGTTACGACGCCGGGATACTGGAACGCATCTGCGCGGCGCTGGACTGCCAGCCCGGCGATCTGCTGGAGTACGTCCCCGAGCGGTTATCAGCAGCGGATCAGGCCGCGTTGGAACAATGGGGTCGCGAAACTCGTGATATCACCCATGCGGAGATCGCTGAAGTAGTCCACAAAGCGCTCCAGAAATACCGTGCCAAGATTCGTCGTTGATACGCAAATCTTCTGGCAGGGATTCGCCCAACTGCTGAACGGGCAATCACTCAACGCCAAGTTCGTGCGCGCTGGGCTGCTCGAAGGCCGATACGAGTTGCTTTACTCCGCGGCGATCCTGCAAGAGTACCTGGAGACGCCAGTTAACTACCCGGAGATGTCGCGGCGGCTGCGCATCACCGCCGAGCGTCTGGAATTGACGGCGCGGTTGGTGACGTCTTTGGGATGTGTGGTCACAGTGACTACCGAGGTGCAGGCTTGCCGCGACCCTGGTGACGATATGTTCCTGGCCTGCGCGCTGGATGGAAGTGCGGATGCTATTGTGAGCGCTGATCGGGACCTGCTCGATATGCAGGAATATGAGGGCATTGCCATCCTGTCAGTTCCGCAAGCGTGGCGGTTGCTGCAACATCCTGCGGGATGACGGGTACAATTATCAAAACTTCTATGACCACAAACCGGCACAGGAACAGCCCTGGGCAGATAAATTGATAAACTGTGGTGAAGGGATAAGGCGAATCTGGACCATATTATGACAAGCAATGCTCTGTTTGAAATCAAATACAATGAAGCAACAGGTTATTTGAAATATTACGCCAAACAACTGCCCTTGATCATTGTATTGGTTGTTGCTCTATACTTTAAAGTCATGTATTTAAAAGTCAGAGATTATCCTGATTTACCGCTTGAATACATCATATATGCATTCATTGTCATGCTTACAGTTGGACCGATACTTTATGCACTGCGGCTTCGTGGAGATAAGAAAATAATTGCATATACTAATAAGATTGAATTTTACAATGATGGTAAGCTTATAGCCAATTATGATCGCATACAATTAACAAATGTCACTTTTAGTTACAGCTTTCCTGCTCCATTTTTAACACTAACCATCAGAGGTCAGAAAAGTCTGAAAATCTATAAGTATACTCTTCCAAATGACTTTGATAGACTTGCAGAATATCTGGCGAGCGTAATTACGAAATAGCAAGCGAACGCTGCTTGACTCGAATCTCTATATTCAAAGTCCAAACACCAGTCGTAGGCCTGCGCGTAAACGATGACAGAGGCCACTTTGCCCCTTCTTCTAATATTTTTGTTAGCGGCTGTTTTATTTTTTTATCGCATACCCTGCGTAAAGTATATTCATATCATTACTCTCAACGAGTCGAAAGTGTTTCCCAAGATCTGCGTATGTCCATTCTCCTTTTGATCTTTTCCTTAAATAGCCTAACATCTTTGGAATAGAAACATTTGGTGCTGAACCTACGTGTTCCTTCCATTCAAAATTATTCTCTGACAACAGGGTTTTCATTTCCCCGGGCTTAATGAACATTTGCCATACATGCAAGTTTGGCGGCATGAATGCCCAGCGTTTCCATTCCTGCCATATTTTTATTGCTACAACTTTGCTGATAAATGTCCTGTTAAGTGTGTCGTAGAAGAAAACTCCGTTTGGTTTAAGAACTCTTGAGATTTCAGAGTTTACTTTAGGCAAGTCACGTACGTGTTCAAGGACGTCGCAACAAAAAACACAATCAAATGAATGATCAGGATACGGAAGTTGTTCACCCGTGCCTTGCTCATATTTTATATTCAGCCCTCCCGCACTTGCATGATTTTTTGCTGTTTGAAGAGATTGAGTTGAGGGCTCAATACCTGTTGTTGTAAATCCCATTTTACATATCTCTTCTGTTAAAATACCGCCGCCACTGCCTACCTCGAGCGCGGTTTTACCTTGTGGGTCAATTCCTAGTTTTTTAACAATATTACTTGAATATCCAACGCGCCAAGGATTAATAGAGGTTTTCAGAAGATGCAAAATAGTATCAGGCTGCCACCAAATATCACCTTCTCCATTGTAAACGTTGTTGTTTATTTTACTGTAGATTTCTTCGTTCATTCTTTCCAATTTGCCCCTTCTTCGCTACAAATGAGCTCGCCTGGTGCTGCAAACGTTTTCTATGCGCACTGATGCCCTTATCCAATGCACGTCACCCTTGCTGGCGCAACCGGTGAAATGTGCACGATTCAATATTTTTGCCCATTTCGACCCGAATGGGTTCGCCAACAAGCTGCATAAGCCCTGGTAAGCGCTGTGCCAATTGATTGACCTGATAGTATCAGGATCAAGAAATGAGGGCAAGACCCGCGTAGAAAAAGCGTCATGACAGGTGTTGATTTAGCAAAGCAGCTACGGTTCGAGGCAGCGGACAGCCCCCATGAGGCGAAGGACGCGGCGGCAGCCGTGGCGCGGGCTAGCCAGCGGCTAAAACGCAAGCAGGGATTGGATCGCGCGGTTGCTCATTAAGGCTGTCATTGGCACCAACCGCTAGTGTGATCCCGGCGGCGTCCAGAATTCCTTGCCCTGATCGATGAACTGAAAGACCATGTGGTTCAGCTGGTCGACGACGCCGGGGGCCTTGTCTTCCAGCTTGCTGAGCATGGCGTGGGGCACCTGTTGGGCCTTGGGGAAGGTGAGCCAGCCGTCGCGCAGGGCGCCGCCGGAGTGCCGGTACAGGGCGCCCACCGGCTTGCTTCCGGCCAGGATGTCTCCTTGAGTCGTGAAATACTGGACGGGGACATTGACCTGGCGGACGTTGCGGCCGACGGAGAGCATCGCCATCGCCTGGCCGAGCGAGCCTTCGGTATGGGGGATCGGATCGTCGGGCTTGTTCATTGCGTTTTTGCCGTAAGGGATGTGATCGAGGATCCGGCCGACCAGCCCGAAGGTGAGTTTATCCAGGATATAAGCCGTGGTCAGGCCCAGGCGGCCGGCGCCGTCGGGACCGAGATAAGGTGACATGGCCGCGCAGCCTTTGACGTCCGGGTACTTCTCGGCGGTCCGCAACGCGATATCCGCTCCGCCGGACAGGCCCACCACGTAGACCGGCGCCCCCAGCCCGGATGCCTCCTGATAAATCCCATCAATATACTGCTCGTAAGCACCGCGATTGGTCGATTTGATCAGCTCCGAGCCCGTTCCCATGCCATTGGCTTGCATGAAGCCGTGGCCGGGCAGGCGCGGGATATAGACGTTGTAGCCCGCTTTGGCGAATTGATCCGCCATTTCTTTGTATTGCCAGGGGCCGGCGGTATAGCCGTGAAACATGACCACAGTACCCCTGGCGTTGGGCTGGGACCTGAAAATGGATTCGTAGTTGGGGCGGAGCTTCAAGCCATTGGCCGTCCCGACGGTTTGCAATTGTTTTTCGGCAATGAGCCGGATCTCGATGCGGGCCACCGCGGCATGGTATTTGCCCTCTTGCGCTGCGGTCGCGCTGGTGGGGATGCCGTGGGCAACGGGCTTTGCATGCTGCTCTCGATGATCGGCCTGTTGCTGCGGCTCAATACTGGAGGGCTCGGCAGGTCCGCTAGTTTTGTTGCCCGCTGCTTCTACGTTGGAACCGGGCGTCGCAGGCCCTTTTACGGAAAAGTCCATGGTCGTTCATCTCATTACTAGTCCTTACCATTCAAGTTATACCCGGAAAGGTGCGCAGGCTTGTTTTTTGCGGTCACTGCAAGCACGGCGGGTAGCCACCTACCACGGGCGGGGTGTAACTGAGTCGGCCGGTATTCCATTCCGGCCCGCCCCCGTCGGCGACGATGGGCGTGCCCTGCTCGTCGGTCATGATGATGACATAGCCATAATAGGTGTTGGTGCTGCCATCACCCAGACCGACCGTAAACTTGCCGCCATTGCCCATGCCGCTAAAGTATTCGATGGTGTCAAAACCAATGTAGGAACCGGTGACATTGGTCAAGTCAACGTTGGTATTGAACGCATAATCCGACCTGAAGCTGCCCATGATAAAGTTACTGCTGCAGTTTCCGCTGGGGCAGGACGGGCTGGTTTGGAATCCGTTGCACCCGTCTAGCACCCAGTAATGCCGACCCGTCAGGACGCTGGTTTGTAATTGCGGAATCATGTTACCGAGGTTCTTCATCTGGGCTGTGCTCAGCAGCGGCGCGCAGAACGGCGCCGTCGACCAGGGACAGCCTTTTTCACCGGCAGATACCTGGGCCTGCTGCGCGGCGATACTCTGTTCGACGTAGCCTTTGAGGGCGCTCACCGTTTTGCGGGCATTATCGATGATGGCGGCCCGCTTGGCATAGGTGTAACCAACGGACACACCGGCAATAATAATCAAGCCAACCGCGATCGCCAGCACCACCTCGATGAGCGTGAAGCCCCGCGACGTTCCAGTATTCATCAGTTCAGGTCTCCTGGGCAATGATATTCACGATCTTAACAAGATTTAGGGAACGCATCCAGACCGGAAAAAGGCGGCAGCTTGTTTTTGGTTGATAATTCAGACCATTCACCATGTTATAGCAGGATCTCACCAGATTGTCCGCTGTGATTCGGATATAACTTTGACATATTCTTAGCGCACAATCACACATGAATATGATTAACTTGAGGCAATGAGGATTAGGTAGCCTATGTTCCGACTGCTTGGCAACGTCAGGTGCTTGGCCTTAAATTTGGCCGGCTCGGATCATACACCGTTACTGCCAACAGTGAGGCTACGAGGTGATATCAACCAATCAAAGCGCATGCTGGAAAGTATCCAGGACGCGATGGTAAAGATGAAAAAGCAGGGCGCTGCGGACACACCGGAATATCATGAGATCTTCGCTGCCTATGCGCATCTGTCGCACTCAGTTACCGAGGCTGCAAGAGCGCTGAAATCCCATGAAGAAAAGCAGTTCGGGCAGATGCAGACTGCCCAACTACTGCCTGCGCACGATCTGTCGGGGATTGAGCCTATCAAGGGGACACTTGGGCCTCGCACTCAGCCAGGTGCCGTGTCCCATGGCGCGCCGGTGGCCAACTTGCAGAAGTTCCTGGCAGCAGTGGGCTTCCATGTACCGCAATCTGGCGAATTCGACCATTACACACAACAAGCCTTGGAGCAGTTCCAGAAGCAATACGGCTTGAAAGTCAACGGTGTGACAGGTGCCGAAACCCGCAAGCGGATCAATGAGATGCTCAGCCATCAATGAACACGAGCGGGGTATATAGAAAATAAAGTATCATAAGCGGCAAATGGGATTATGGATCAGGCGTAGAGTCACTGCTTAGAAAGATTTAGCGATGTGGCAATTGTTTCGCGAATTAGGGGAACGGTCCTCTTACAGTAAAGATGGAGCAGATCCAATCGGGCAGGGGGGATCGGATGCCTTGCTCGTGTATGCCAAACAACAGCGGGCGCTAGCTCAGGCGAATGAAAAGGTAGATGGGGGAAAAATCTTCTCATTTGGCGGGCCACCCCCAAATCCTGTGGAATCAGCCAATCAGTCCCAGGATGCCTATCAGGGCCTGGTGGACGGTGGCCTGAACGAAGCCGATCCGCGTATGAAGAAATTGGCAGAGGACATCCACAACGGGGATTATCAGTCGGCCGCAATGGATATCAAGATGATGGTCGCGGATCAATCACAGAAACTGACGAATACTGTCAAGAGTATGTTAGACACCGATGCGGTAAGTAAGCAATTAGAGCCGCAAATCAAGCAAGCAGAGCATGACTTGAAGGACATGAAGAATGTACTGGATGGCACCAGCGATGCACTGCGATCGTCACCTCAGGATCCCGCCAAGCAGCGAGCTTACGATAATGCACTGAAGAATTATACGGCTGCTAAAGAGCGTCTTACCAACCTTAGAGATGAAGTGGGGGCACTGAAGACCCTTAGTTCGTCGCCACCGGCCAACGAGGAGGTTCCGGAACTGAAGTTGGAACCACCGCCGGACTCGAAGCAGGAACTGCCCAAGGTGCAGCCACAGGCTCCACCTCTGGCGCCCAAAGATGCTGATACTATCGGTCGGGCGGGGTTAATTATCCTTACCGAGTATATGAATAAACAAAGTCAGCTGCAATCGGCGGATGGTTTGGCGGATAACTTGAACAAGGCGATGGGCATCCCCGACGCACCTGGGAACGCAGACTATAAAGCAGGTTTGGCCCAGGATGCCTATAAATCTCTGCTCGATAGCGGCCTGAAGGAATCCGATCCGCGCATGCAGAAACTGGCGACAGATATCCAAAACAAGGATTACGGGGCGGCTTCAGAAGACATCAAGGTGCTGGTCAAAGATAAGTCGCAGATACTTAAAGATTCTTTCAAGGGCCTGATTAACATCGACGCCGTAAAGCAGCAGTTGGAGTCCCAGATTAAGCACGTGAAGGACTTGGAAAGTAAAGTCTTAAGCGCCCGTGCTGAACTGGATGCTTCACCTGATGATCCCGCCAAGCAGAAAGCCTTCGATAATGCATTGAAAGCTTATGATGCGGAGCGTGATCCGTGGAAGATTAGCAACCTTACGAACGAATTGAACGCGCTGAATGCCCTCAACACGCCGCCACCTGTGAAGCAGGACCCCCCCAAAGATCCACCACAGGAGCCACCGTCGCAGCCGCCTCCAAAGATTGACCCTGTGATAGGGAAGTTGAGACATCATATCATTCCTGTATAGCGAGGCAGGAGACAACCAGCCCTGCATGATCTGCCCCACCCGTGATTTAATGAATTCACTAGACAAGGAGCAGACGCAGCAATGGAACGCACTTTCATCGCCATCAAACCGGACGGGGTCCAGCGGGGGCTGATCGCCGAGATCCTCGGGCGCTTCGAGCGCAAGGGGTTCAAGCTCGTGGGCCTGAAGCTCATGCAGGTGGGCCGGGACCTGGCCGAGCGGCACTACGGGGAGCATGTGGGCAAGCCCTTCTTCCCCGGCCTCGTCGATTTCATCACCTCCGGGCCGATCGTGGCCATGGTCTGGGAAGGCGACAACGTCATCGCCGAGGCGCGCAAGCTGATCGGCGCCACCAACCCGCAAAACGCCGCGCCGGGCACGTTGCGGGGCGATCTGGCCGTCATGACCGGCCGCAACATCATCCATGGGTCGGATGGCCAGGAGAGCGCCAAACGGGAGATCG
>Ga0207138_1093_pt1 | contig 15609 bp, 15 predicted proteins | sample Alteio_BWMinHeat_6_FD_153589 | JGI IMG/M metagenome (GOLD analysis project Ga0207138, IMG submission 153589) | Enriched cells from forest soil in Barre Woods Harvard Forest LTER site, Petersham, Massachusetts, United States -... | ecosystem: Environmental > Terrestrial > Soil > Temperate forest >...
TCTTGGCAGCAACGCGGTGCGCCTGATGACGGCGCACCGTTCCAAGGGTCAAGAATTTGCCTACGTGTATATCGTGATGGCCTCCGACGGCCACTGGGGCAACAAACGTCGGGCAAATTTGATTACCTTGCCTTCCGCTGTATTTTCTTTAAGCGGTAAAGACGTATCTTCTGGATCTTCAGCCACAGAGGATGAGAGGCGATTATTTTATGTCGCGTTGACGCGCGCTAAGAAAGAAGCCACGATAACCTACGCGAAAGAAAATCGTGACGGACAGGAACAGCTACCGTGCCAATTTCTCATGGAGATAAAACCCGAGTTAATAAAACGAGTCGATGCTCAATCGCTTGAAAAAGAATTCTCCGTGCGTCGGGAAATAATTTTTGCCGCACCGGCCATTACATATAACGACGTGAAGCAAAAGGACTTCATCGCCAATCTTTTTAAAGAGCGGGGATTTTCGGTCACGGGTTTGAATAACTACCTGACGTGTCCTTGGAAATATTTTTATACAAACCTCCTTCGTATACCCAAAGCCAAGTCCATGCATCAAATGTATGGCATCGCCGTCCACGGCGCATTGAAAGATTTTTTCTCTGCAGAAAAAGCCAACAAAAAATTCCTGTTAGAGCGATTTGGCTACCATCTCGACCGTGAGCCTCTGCAAAAACATGACTTTGAAACATCGCTTGAAAAGGGCACCAAAGCTCTCGGTGGATATTATGATACATATCATACAAGCTGGACGACTGCGGTGTTGACGGAGTTTTCTATTCGCGGAATTATCCTGACTCCGGATATTCGCCTCACTGGTAATATAGACAAGATAGAGCTCGGCTCTTCGGGAGACCCAAGGCAAGTAAAAGTAGTAGATTACAAAACATCTAAACCAAAGACACGCGGCGATATTGAAGGCACGACCAAAAGCTCGGATGGCGCGACTAAGCGCCAGCTTGTGTTCTACAAACTACTCCTTGATACATACGAGGACGGGCATAGATATAAAATGGAATCCGCAGACGTCGATTTCATTGAGCCGGATGACAAAGGCCGCTATCATAAAGAAACATTTCATATTCAAAACAGCGAAGTTATCGAGCTGGAAGAATTAATTAAAAAAGTTGCGGACGAAATTCTCGGTCTGAAGTTTTGGAACAAAACCTGCGACGACAAAGACTGCGAATTTTGCGCTTTGCGCAAAATGATGTAGATTATATGGACATGACACACGGGGAAATCCGCGAGAAATTTAGAAAGTTTTTTGAATCAAAAGGCCATAAATGGGTGGCGTCTTCGTCGTTATTGCCCTCTGATCCGTCGGTGCTGTTCACCACTGCCGGTATGCAGCAATTCAAACCATACTACACTGGCGCGGCGGATGCGATGAAAGATTTTGGTTCACTCAACACCGCGTCCATCCAAAAATCCATGCGCACCTCCGACATCGACGAAGTCGGGGACGATTCGCACCTGACATTTTTCGAAATGCTTGGCAATTTTTCATTTGGTGACTATTGGAAACGTGAGGCCATCGCGTACGCGCACGAATTTATCACCAAAGAAATGGGCCTCACCATTGACTACGTTTCCGTATTTGAGGGTGAGGCTAACATACCAGCCGATGAAGAATCACAGAAAATATGGCAGGAGCTCGCGCCGGGGATTACTATCAAAAAGTTTGGTCGCGCCGATAATTTCTGGGGACCAACCGGTACAGAGGGCCCCTGTGGTCCGACCACCGAAATATATGTAAATGGTGTGGAGATTTGGAACATTGTTTTTAATGAGTATTATCAAAACGCTGATGGCACGTTGAAGCCTCTGGAGACAAAGGGCATCGACACCGGCATGGGTCTGGAGCGCTTGGCCATGGCTGTCCAGCAAAAACGTAATGTGTTTGAAACAGATTTGTTTAGCCCTGTTATCGAAATTTTACCCGCAGAATTAAAAGATTGGGCCAAAAGAATTATCGCTGACCACACCCGCGCGTCCGTCTTTATGATTTCCGATGGCATGGTGCCGTCCAACAAAGAGCAGGGCTACGTCTTGCGTCGTTTACTTCGCCGTATGGCGATCCAGCTGTCTTCGGTAGGTATAAACCACGAACTAATTATTTCAAAAATAATAGAGCAGTATAAATCTTTCTATACGTTTGATGCCGTAAAGATTTTGGATACGGTCAACGTTGAAATAAAAAAGTTTCAGAATACCTTGGCCCAAGGCCGCAAAGAATTAGAATCTCTGCAAACTATCGATGAAGTATCTGCATTTACTCTGTACCAATCCTACGGTTTGCCCTTTGAAGTCATTAAAGATTTAGGAGGCGAAAAAGCGGCTAGTCTGACCCGAGAAAAATTTGATGAAGAATATAAACGACACCAAGACATTTCTCGCGCGGGCGCGGAGAAGAAATTTGGCGGGCATGGCATGACCGACGGCGAGGCCGATCCTATCAAAGTCCGCCTGCACACGGCTACGCACCTGGTGGTGGCCGCATTAGAAAAAGTGCTTGGCGAGAAATTGCCGCAGGCTGGCTCTGACATCACTGCCGAGCGTTTGCGCTTTGATTTTAAGTTTCCGCGCAAGGTTACTCCTGAGGAATTAAAACAAGCCGAAGACATGGCAAATGAAATCGTCGCCAAAGATGTCCCGGTCACGTGCGAAGAAATGGACGTGGACAAAGCATTTAAATCCGGCGCCTCCGGCGCATTCAAAGACAAGTACGGCGACCGCGTCAAAGTATACTCGATAGGCGAGCCGGGTAATTATTTCTCCCGCGAACTCTGCGGCGGCCCGCACGTCACCCACACCGGCGAAGTTGGCCATATCACCATCATCAAAGAAGAATCCGTCTCCGGCGGCAACCGCCGCATCCGCGCAACAGTTGAATGAAGAACTCAAACTTTTGGAAGGAACTGAAAAAGCCGTTTTTTGTGCTGGCACCCATGGCCGATGTAACCGACATGGCGTTTCGGCAGGTGGTTATCGAATGCGGCGCACCGGACGTGTTGTATACCGAATTCGTGTCGGCGGCCGGCCTTTGTTCGGACAAAGGCCGGCCGAAGTTATTGCTGCATTTTAAATTCGGGCCCAACGAGCATCCGATCGTCGCCCAAATATTCGGCAGTGTGCCTGCGCATTTTTATGAATGTGCCAAACTCATCGCCTCGCTCGGTTTTGACGGCATCGACATCAATATGGGTTGTCCTGCTAGTAAGATTATGAAACAAGACAGTGGTGCGGGCCTTATCACCAATCCTAAATTAGCTAAAGAAATTATCCGCGAGACTAAGCGCGGCGCGGGCGATTTGCCCGTGTCAGTCAAGACCCGTATTGGTTACAACACTATCGTGACGGAGGAGTGGATTGCGTACCTCATCGAGGCTGCGCCCGCGGCAATCATCCTACATGGCCGCACGGCAAAAGAAATGTCGAAAGTCCCCGCGCACTGGGATGAGATTGGTAAAGCGGCCGCGCTCTGTCGCGTGGCCGGTGTTCCCATCATCGGCAATGGCGATGTGATGACCTATGCCGAGGGCATTGAAAAAGCAGAGCGATACAACCTCGACGGCATCATGGTCGGCCGTGGTATTTTTAGTAATCCGTGGTTCTTTGATCCGTCACAGGATGTAGCCACCAAAACTTCGGCCGAGCGGATAACATTACTCAAGCATCATATATCAAACTTTATGAACCTTTGGGGTCAGACAAAAAACTTTGATACCATTAAGCGGTTTTTCAAAGTCTATATCCAGGGCTTTGATGGCGCCAAAGAATTACGAGATAAATTAATGCTTACAAGAACTCCCGGAGAAACCTTGATACTATTGGCAGATTTTGAGAGAGTGCTATAATTTCAGCAATGGCATCCTCAACCAAGATTATCAATGTTTTAAAGGACGACTCGTTTGCTGAAATCCTCGCTCTCTTTAAGTCTACCCCCGCGGGCGAGGTTATCTTTGTTTTGCCTAAACGCTCCAAAGCCTTTCAAAAGGAGGAACATTTCGCGGTGCTCCGCGAAGCGGCCCACGAGGTAGAAAAGACAGTCTCGTTTCTTTCTTCGGATTCCACAGTCAACGAGCTCGCCCAGAAACATAATTTTGAAATACTCCTGGCCCGCTCACCGTCTAAGCCGACCAGTCAAAAAGTAGCTACGAAAGTAGCGATTCGTTCTAACCCCATCAGCGTTGTAAATGAAATTGAAAGTTTTTATGAACGGCCGTTGACGCAGGAAACCGCCGAGCCGGAAGACATCGAAGAAGACTTTGCCGCGCCGGCCATGGTCGCGCCCGCTCCTCGACGCATGGACGAGGTTATCCATGCCGCTAAAGAAGACCGCCGTAGCGTCAAAATAAGCGCCGCCAAAGAAAAGGCCTATCCCGTCGAGGTTCATCATGAAGCCGAGCCTGCTGATGCCGATGACGATACCCTCGAAGACGTCTGGGCGGCGGAGGCAGTTACTGCGCCGCGACAACCCGCTCGCGCTTCGCTCATGTCTCGTTTCAAATCTTCATCAAAGCCGGCCATGCCGCGCAGTCGTCGTTTACTGTACGCACTCGGAGGCTCCGGATTGGCTTTAGCGATGTTGCTCATCTATTTCAACACCGGCAGTGCGCAGGTGGTTATTAATCCCGCTGTTACTCAATTGAGTTTCCAGATGGCGACTATCGCCGGCGATAATATTTCGGCGGTTGACCTTGGACACTTGGCTATTCCGGGGCAGACCTTTACGATTCAAAAATCCGTTTCGCAGACATTTACCGCCACGGGCTCCAAAGACGTCGCCCAAAAAGCCCGCGGTACGATTACCCTCTACAACAAAACCTCATCCGCCCAGCCCCTCATCGCGACAACGCGCTTTCAATCTGCCGACGGGCATATTTTCCATAGCTTAACCTCCATCACCGTCCCTGCCGCCAAGAACGCCAGCACCGCGGGTACGGTGGATGTTCAAGTCATCGCCGACAAGATTGGCTCTGATTACAACGTCCCGGCTGGCACGTTTACCATCCCCGCGTTTAAAGAAAAGGGCGATACGGCCAAGTACGCGGGCATCACCGGCGTTTCGACTGCCGCCATGCATGGCGGCACCAGCGGCAAAGCCACCGTCGTCACGACAGATGATTATGTTAAAGCCATCGATGCCCTGACCGCCCAGCTAAAAACCGCCGTCAGCGACGAGGCCAAAGCCGAGACGGCCGGCCTCAAAATCGTCAATGACACCGACGTCGCGATTGCCCCGCCGACCTCTACCGCTGTCGTAGACGATGCGGCCGATACTTTCACGATGACCCTCTCAGGCACGCTCAAAACGGCCGGCTTTAAAGAATCCGACCTCGAGCAACTCATTTCGGCCTACGTTGATTCCAAATATACTAAAGACATCGTACCCGAGAAACTCACCGTCACCTACAGCAACGTCCAGTTTGATACGCCGTCCAGTACGCTCCACATGACCGTTTCCGTAGCCGGCCCGAGCTATACTAAAGTAGACCAAGCAAAGATTATGGCGGACCTCCTGGGCAAAGGGGAGTCGCAAATCTCCGCGTACCTCAAAGCCCTGCCCGGCATTACCTCCGCCAACGTCCTCCTCTCGCCGGTCTGGGTCCGCTCTGTCCCGCGCAACTCCGCCAAAGTCCACATCACCGTCACGAGGTAAAATAAATTATGGCAAAAGAAAATTTTCCAAAAAGTCTCGAAAACGCCCAAATAGCGGCTGAAGCGGAAAAAGAATTCCGGGACATAGCGGTAGAAAGCGATAGTAAGAGAGAAAAAGATTTATACAATAAAAAAGCGGCACGATTAGGAACTCAGGTATTAGAAAAACTTGAAGACTCTGAAGAAGTTTTGACTGAAAAAGGAGAATTATATGATGTACCCATACCTCTGGACGACCTTTCAGGGAGAACTCAAAATATCCTTCTTGACCAGGAAGTAATGACTTTGGGTAAATTAAGTGAGCTTAAAGAATCCGATATTGCTAAGTGGAAGAACGCGGGATTGGTAGTCTTGGAGGAATTAGGTGTTTTACTGCGTAAGAATGGTTTAAAATTTGGCATGAAGTATAAAGATACTGAAGGCCAAGAAGAACAAGAACTCCCTGAAACTTATTACGAAGAAATAAACTTAAAAGATTTTTCGGGTGATATAAAACGTTTTTTGTATGAGCAAAGTGCCGGCACACGTATTACGTGGGGATTCATAGCTCGTAGATTTGGTTGGACTCAAATCGTTGAAGACAGGTATGGAAGTGAGCATATTTATAGAAAATTACAAAGAGAACTTTATAAACGTGGTCTTTGGCCTATACCTGAAAGTATAAAAAGAAAAAGTCCTCCATTATAATCTAAGATTGCGAAAGTCCATATGACCGTCACGATATAGTCATTGTTTAAAAGGAGGTTAATATCCCCGCAGTTCGGTGAACTGCGGGGAGTTTTCTTTTAGATAATTTTCAAAAGTCTATGTTACTGTCACCCATTAGCCACTATTGACATAATTTAAAACATCATATATCATATGCCATGCTGACTGACCATCCAGGTCTTTCAGTGTTCTTTACTTAACTTAGAGGTGATACATGGCGAAATGGGTTGATTACGCGTTGGAAGTCCGTGGGTTGGAGCCTGGAATGCTCTGCAATCCAATGGCTCCTGAAACTCTCAACAACATCCGAACGAAGACTTCCGTGCCGGTCCGGCGAGACTGGGCGATCGAAGAAGAAGCGGCGACCAAGGTGCCGAAGGATCGCGAGGGCAACATCGCTCTACCTGCGGGAAACTTCTTCAAGTGCATCATCAACGCTGGCCGTTTCGAGAAGATCGGTCGCAAGGCAATCACGATGTCCAGCGGCGCTACTCAGGTTCCGGCATTCTTGAAGATTAAGGAACCGTATCTCCGTTTGACCGACGGCAACGGTGGCGAAGCGAAGTGGGTCGCTGATCTGAAGCGCGGTGCCGACAAGAAGTCTGGCGAAGCCCGTCCACTCACGCGTCCGCTCTTCCTTTCGTGGGGCTTCAAAACGGTCGCCAGCGTCAATAAGGACGTGGTGAATCCCGAGACCGTCAAGAAGCTCATCGAACTTGCGGGGATGCAGATCGGTCTGGGTAGCAATGCTCCCAGGACCGGCGGTCAGCACGGCCAATTCGAGTTGCTCCGGTTCGAAGAGGTGAACGACAAAGAGTCTTAATGTTCTGCGCTATTGTTGGGTGCGGTACGCTCGACTTGATTCCACTTCGCACTCCTATGGTTGGCTCTACTAGGTTCCACTATTTTGCACTGGTCTAATCAAGCGGTATCCGTTGTACAACGGATACCGCTTTTTCCTTAGTCTTGATATCTATTAAATATATGATATTATATAAATAACATCTAGACTGTTCTTCGTTCCTCCTGCTTCAACTAAAGCAAGCTAAGCTATAGAGGACTAGGCAAATCTTCGGTATTCTAATCGGCCTGGGCTGTCTTCGGACAATCCGGGCCTCTTTTTTATTTGCCATAAATTAAGTTTTGTGGTACTATTTTGTCGCGTTCTTTCACAAGGAGATTCACAATGCAACTGAAACATCAGGACTTGTTGGATAACTTTCCAAGCAAGTACCCGAGGCCAAAAGACCATCAGGTCGAGGCCTTGAGACTCATCTCTAAAGAAAACGGCCTGGCCATGTTGGAACTTCCAACCGGGACAGGTAAAACCGCTATCGGGTACACATTTCTGAAGACAGTTTCCAAGAGCAGCAAAGAGCCGGTTTTTTATCTTGTTCACACCAAAACACTGGTGGAGCAAATTCAAAACTTGCACCCTGACGTGAAAGTAATCTACGGCCGCCAAGAGCACCCGTGCTTGTTCTATAAGGACGACGCTAATGGCGCGGAGATTACTTGCTCAAACCTGCTTCCTTGCCCGCATCGTTTGAATCAGAATACTGGTGAGACCGATGAAGTGGGTGTTGAACCTTGCCCTTACGACAAACAGAACTACGAAGCCAAGAAGGGCGGTGTAGTTGCCTGTACCACCGCGTTCTATCTTTTCAGCACGCTTTTCGCTAAGAAGTTCGAAATCCCGGATGCTTTGGTCATTGACGAGGTCCACAAGCTAGCCACTACGGTGAGGCAGTGCTTGTCTTACCAAATCTCTGACTGGCATCTAAGCCGGGCGATTGATTTGCTGAAACTGTACGAACCAGAGCAGGCAAAGCATCTTCGCCAGTTTCTGAATACGATGGTCCATGTCATTAAGAAACGTCCCGCTCAACAGAAGGGCATCCTCAAGCCAGAGGAGATCCAGAAGTTGATGGATGTTATTGGTGAAGTGGACCAAAGCAAGATCACCAGGGCGATAAGCTCGGCCATCAAGGCCGGCTTAATTGACCCTAAAACGGAACCGGATCTGCTCGACAAGCTGGACGTGCTAATCTACGACGTTGCCCGCTACGGAAAGTCTTTCAGCTTCTCTGTCCCCAACGACAACAGACACCCGTTGAACTACACGTACGCCTACTATCGGAAGGATCTTCTGCGGGGAGAGCGTGTGCAGTATACGCTCGTCATCAAGTCGTACTATGTCGCGCCGCTCATTCGTAAGATTCTATCACCGTCGACGGTAGCGTACTCCGCTACCATCGGTGAACCACAGATTCTTACTTTTGAAACAGGTTTCGAGGCACCTTTTCAGAGTTTGCCTTCTGATTTCCCCGCGAGTAACACTCGCATCTACATGCCCACTGATACGCCGGACCTATCGGCAAAAGGCATGAAGAAGGGGGACAAAGGGAAGGCTCTGAAGCGGGTAGCGAAGGCCTGTCGGCGATTCAACCAGAATGGTTTTCGTTGCCTAGTTGTGGTCATCTCAAACGAGGAGAAAGACCGCTTCCTCGGTATTTGCAATGAACTTGGGGTGAAGACGATTAGCTACGGAAATGGGGTACCCGCTCGTGAGGCAGCTAGCCGTTTTAAAGAAGGAGAAGGCGATGTACTCGTTGGAACCGCTGCCCACTACGCGGAAGGAGTGGACTTGCCTAAGAGTATTGCGCCGGTGATCTTTTTCTTGCGACCGGGCTATCCAAATCCCAAAGATCCAGGCTCAGTCTTTGAGGAAAGACGTTTCGGTAGCCAACGCTGGAAGATCTGGAATTGGCGGGTGATGATTGAAGCTCTTCAAGTTAGAGGCCGTAACATTCGTTCGGCCAAAGACGTGGGGGTTACGATATTCGTCTCTCAACAGTTCCGGAGGTTCTTGTTCGGGGCACTTCCCAAGTATCTGCAGGCGTCTTATCGAGGAGACTTCAACTTCGATAAAACAGTTGCCGACTCGTTGAAGGTGCTCAAGGGCGAGAAGTAATTCTTCCTCTACTATCGTATAAAAGTTCATTGCGTTGCACAGAACTAAACTATTGTTCGCTGTGCCAGGCTTTGCTTTTGTATGCTAGACTTCACTACTCGGCGGGCACTTCGGTGCCCGCCTTTATCTTTTTTCAATGTCTTGCATATAAATTAAAAGCTTGATATTATTATCCTGCAAGCATTGATCTTTTCTGACTTCAGGTTTGTTAAGCTCGTTTCCGCTTTGTCTCATGTTGTCTCGGCTCAGTTATGCTTAGCCTCACTATTCTAAATCGCGAGGAATTCCCTTGTGGATTCCTCGCTCTTTTTATTATTTGACACCCCACGGGCCATCTGCTAATATAGAGGGGCTGAAAGAATACTATCTATAGTGTCATTTCTGCGCGGGAACCATGATTATTAAGTGGTAGCGCCCGTATATCACAAAAGGCTTCCACTAGGACGGCTTTTTTCGTTGAAGCCATCCTTATGTCGGATTAAATGCCAAGCGAAGCAAACCTACAAAAAGAAAAGCGCAACGGGGTCATCATCGAGGCCCTGCCGGACACAAAGTTCAAAGTCCAGCTTGAGGATGGCCGCGAGGTGCTTTGCTATCTGGCCGGCAAGATGCGCATGAACTACATCAAAGTCATGATAGGCGACAGAGTGACCATCGAATTGTCTCCCGACGGCGGACGAGGCAGAATAACTTACCGCAATTAACATGAAGGTACGAGCATCGGTCAAAAAAATGTGCAACAACTGCAAACTGGTCAAACGAAAGGGCCGGTTGTATTGTGTGTGCACGAATCCGAAGCATAAGCAGCGCCAGGGTTAACCCACTACACTATGCCACGCATTCTCGGTATCAACATTCCAGATAATAAGAAAATCGAATTCGCACTGGTGTATTTGTATGGCATCGGGCCAGCATCCAGTGTTTTAATATTACGTTCAGCCGGCATCGACAAAGAAAAGCGTGCCAAAGACCTGACGGCCGACGAGTTAAACAAAATCCAAAAAATAATCGAGAAAGGCTACCGCACGGAAGGCGATTTGCGCCGCGAAGTCAGTCAGAACATCAAGCGCCTCAAAGAAATCGGCTCATACAAAGGCGTGCGACACTCACGACGCTTGCCCCAGCGTGGCCGTACCAAGACTAATTCACGCACCTTGCGTGGCAATGTCCGTAACACGATGGGTTCAGGCCGCAAACCGTCAGGCGAAAAAACTTAAACCACCATGGGTAAAAACCAACTGATAGACAAATCGGAAGAAGTCGTCAAAGAAACCGAACCGAAAGCGGAGGTTTCGGGCACGGCTAAAAAGGTTTCATCTAAAAAGCAGGTTCTCAACGGCACGGCCCACATTAACGTTTCATACAACAACACTCTCATTGGCATCGCCGACTCCAAGGGCCAAATCATCGCCTGGTCTTCATCCGGTTTGTTGGGCTTTAAAGGTTCAAAGAAATCCACGCCGTATGCTGCCAACATGGTTGCCAAGGATGTGGTAGAGAAAACCAAGAAATATAATTTAACCAATATCAAAATCGTCGTGAAAGGCATCGGACCGGGCCGTGAGTCAGCTATCCGCGGTCTCGCCGGCACGGGGTTGAACATCCTGGCCATCCAAGACAACACGCCCGTCGCCCACAACGGCGTTCGCCGACCTAAACCCCGACGAGTCTAATCAATAAACCATGGCACGCTATACCGGACCAAGAGAAAAAATAGAACGACGCCTCGGAGAACGCCTTTACATCAAGGGTCAGCGTTCGGCATTGGGCAAAACTGCCATCGGCAAAAAGCCCTACCCGCCAGGTGCGAATGGTTCTAAGCCAACCCGCAAAACTTCCGAATACGGCCAGCAGCTCAAATCAAAGCAAAAGGTCAAGAACATCTACCGCTTGCTTGAAAAGCAATTCAAGAGTTACGTCAAAGCCGCCGTTGAGACCCGCAAAGAACCCTACGGTATTATTTTGAATGCTTTGGAGCATCGCTTGGACAATGTCGTTTTCCGCGCCGGTATCGGTCAGTCCCGTGACCAGGCCCGCCAGCTCGTCAACCATGGGCATATTCTCGTCAACGGCCGCAAGGTAAATATCCCTTCCTACAAAGTCGCCATCAATGACGTCGTCTCTATCCGAGAGGGCAGTAAAAAGAGCCCGTTCTTCATGAATCTTGTGCCGCAGTGGTTGCCCGCGTACACGCCACCGGCATGGATTTTGTTGGACAAGAGCGCGATGATAGCGACCGTCAAAGGCCAGACGACCGCGGAAGAAGCAGGCGTAAACATCGCGGACATCCAGGCCATAATCGAATTTTATAGTCGGTAATTAATTGGCGGGCATGCGTTGATTATTAAAACGCATTACTGCAAAAACCATGATACAGCTACCGGAACAAGTGAAGATCGTATCGAAGGACGCCAAACTAAATAAGGCCGTCTTTGAGATTGGGCCGCTGATGCCGGGCTATGGTGCGACCATCGCCAATCCGCTCCGCCGCGTGTTGCTTTCATCGCTTGAAGGCGCGGCCATCACCTCGGTCAAGATAAAAGGTGTCGACCATGAGTTCTCCAGTATGCCCGGCGTGCTCGAAGATTTGATTGAAGTCATTTTAAATATCAAAAAAATCCGCTGCAAACTCTACACCGACGGTCCGGTTAAACTTACCCTCAATGTAAAGGGCGAGGGCGAAATCACCGCCAAAGACATTAAGACCACGGCCGATGTCGAAGTCATAAATACCGACCAGCACATAGCGACCATTACTGATAAGAAAGTCGAATTCTCCATGGAGCTCGATGTCGAAAAAGGTATCGGTTACGTACCAGTAGAGCAGCGCCAAAAGGAAAAACTTGCTATCGGCGTCATCGCTGTGGACGCTATCTTTACGCCGGTTAAGCTCGTCAACTTTAAAATCGAAGATATCCGTGTCGGTCAGCGCATCGACTTTAACAAAGTTACGATGGAAATCGAGACGGACGGTTCGATTGAGCCGGAAGCGGCGTTAAAGAAAGCTTCGGAACTTTTGATTGACCAATTCCGTGTTGTGTCCGAAGTTGAAGTACCGCAGACGGCTGAAAAGAAAGAAGCCAAGGTTAAAAAGAAATCAAAGTAAACTATCATGCGACGAGGCAATCATCGAAAACACGGCCGAGAAACCACCCAACGTAACGCCTTATACAAAGGTCTGGCGACCGCGTTGATTGACCATGGCCAGATTAAAACCACCCAGGCCAAAGCCAAGTCCTTGGTTTCAGTCATGGATAAGCTCATCACCCTGGCCAAGCGTCAGACGCTGAATGCGCGACGCGAGCTCGCCAAGACCTTGGGCGAAAAAGCGGTCAAGAAAATCATGGACGAAATCGCCAAAACCTACACCGAACGCCATGGTGGCTATACCCGCATGATTCGTCTTGGTCAGCGCAAGAGCGATGGGGCGGAAATGGCCTTGGTTGAATTAATGAAATAATGATTCAGTAAACTCATCATAAATCATGTCATACGAAATAGACGCCACAAACCGAGCATTAGGAAGAATCGCGACCGAAGTCGCCACGGTTTTGCGTGGCAAGCATCTTCCTTCGTACACGCCCAATAAAATGGCCGAGCTTGATGTCGTCGTTAAAAACATCACCAAGGCTAAGTTCACGGGCGATAAGTTCAATCAAAAGGTTTACCATCATTACTCGGGCTATCACAGTGGTCTGCGTACCCGTACGCTCGCTGATGAATGGGCGAAGAGTCCGGGTGAAGTTTTGCGCCACATGGTCTACCGCATGTTGCCGACCAACCGTTCACGTGATAAGGTCATACAGCATTTGAAATTCCAATAACATGCCTATCAAAAAATCCATAAAACGCAAAGCGCTGATGGCACCCGTTCAGCCCATCTTGCCCATAGCACCCATCGACGATGAGGATGTTGAAGTTGTCATTACCGACACCGACAATGTAGATGCCAAGAGCGGTAAGGAAAAATATTTCCCGTCCGTCGGCCGACGCAAGGAATCCATCGCCCGCGTCCGTTTGTTTACCAAAAAGTCTACCGACACCGCCAATGACGAGCAGGCCTTAGTGACCGTCAACGGCAAGGACTATACGGAATATTTCTCTGACGTTAATTTACAACATATCGTCGAGTCGCCGTTGCGCAAATTAAAATCCTTAAATCGTTTTAAGGCCACGGTCTTGGTCAATGGCGGAGGTATTTCCGGCCAGGCCAATGCCATCAAGCACGGCCTTGCCCGCTCGTTGATTCTCTTTGATATGAATTTCCGCCGCAAGCTCAAAAAGTCTGGTTTCCTCACCCGCGACTCGCGCGCCAAAGAACGCCGCAAGTACGGCCTCAAGAAAGCCCGCAAAGCTCCGCAGTGGAACAAGCGCTAGTCGCTTATCCCAAAAGCCCCGCCATTCGGCGGGGCTTTTGTTTCAATTAAAACTCTGCTATATTCTCGGCAGCACACGTTTGTGCAGGAGGTGATTTGTGACCCGAACTGGCCTTATTTCATCGTTCGTTGTTATTCTTGGTCTCGCTACCCTTTTCTATATCGGGTATTCAACGGGTGCCATCAAGACCGTCTCGGCCGAAGAAGTCGAGAAGATTTACCCTCCAATCCCCAAGGGTGGAGGCGTCTACTGGTTCCCATCTGCCGGTGAGCAGTTTGCCAACGAACTTGGCAAACTCATCGTCGAGAAGAAGTGTCAGTACAAGGACACGATACCTGCAACCTACAGCAACGAAGGCGCTATCATCGCCGCTACCGTCGTCTGCCAGTAAACACGGAGGAATCAAGTATGAATTGTCAGAATTGCGGCGAGCCAGGAGACCCAGGCAAATCCTGCTCCACTTGTGGCTTCATCCTCGGTATCAGCGCACTTCCAATCAAAGAAGAAGTCCGCAGAATCAAGGTCGAGCCCATGGATCCCGAACATCGGGCTGCGATGATTCGGCTCGTCAAAGAAGAACACGAGCCAATCAAATCCAACGCCATTTGCGGGCCTGGCCCGCGTCCATCAAAGAAATGAGACCCACCTCACGTACGGAGCAAACCCATGTTCCCAACGTGAGGCTTTGCTTTTATAGCGAGATGATGTTTTGGCCGCCGCGGGTGTCGAGCTCGAGCACTTTGTAGCCTTGGATAGCGACGCCCGTGTCGACGACGAGGTGGTCGCTGTCGCGGAACCAGGCCAACGCTTTAATCGGTGCGCTCATGCGACCGATGACAGCGATGTCGCCCTGTTTATGAAATGGCTGCTCGTTTTGGTCGGAGAGCCAGTAGACCCATATTTGTGCGCCGCTGTACCAGATGATTTTTTGATTGTCAGGGGATTGGAATACCTTACTCACGCTGCTAGCGATAGAGACCGGTGCGCCATCCTCTAGCCCAGATTGGGCGTACAACGTGCCACCATCGATATAGTAGGGCGCGGACGTGTCAGGCATCGGGGAGGGAGATGGCGAAGGTTTTGGCGTCTTGGTGGCCCTTGGTATGGCGATAGGCGAGGGTGTAGGGCTTGGTGTGGGCGGGTAGAGTAGCGCCGTTACTTCGTTTACTACATTGTCGTGATCCTGACCGCTCGTGGGTAATAGCATCACATGCGGAAAATCCTGCACGAAACCCTCTTGGATGGTGACTTTCTTTTGCCATTTTGAATAGCCGTCTTTTTGTACACTAAGCATGTACACGCCGGGCAAGAGTCCGCTCACGCTCGATGAATTTGTGATGAAAGAAGTATTATCTTTTATGACACCGTTTACCAAGACCTGCGCTTGGGTATTCGCACGTAAAGAGAGTGCACCTGTGCGCGTAAAACGCGCATCACTGAAGTTGTAGCGGTATCCCTGCGCGTAGAGAAGTACCACGTATCCCGCGCCCAAGAAAAGAATGAATGCTAAATAAAAAATGACTCGCCGCGTAGTTCTCGTCATGACCAAGATGATACCACATATTTCAGTTGCTTTCCAGTTTTAAAAAAGTTATACTCTGCGCCATATATGCGTAACATAGGTATCGATTTAGGCACCACCAATACCGTCGTTTTTATTCCTCAAAAAGGCATTGTTATTAATGAGCCGTCCGTCGTGGCTATCTCGGTCTTGGACAACAAAATCCTCGCCGTCGGTAATGCTGCCAAAGAGATGATTGGCCGCACACCCGAGAGCATCATCGTCTCGCGGCCGCTCGTGGACGGCGCGATCGCTGATTACCGCGTCACCGGCGCGATGCTTAAATATTTTATCAAAAAAGCCGGCGGATTCTTGTCATTTATGAAACCAG
>Ga0207138_1086_pt2 | contig 15496 bp, 13 predicted proteins | sample Alteio_BWMinHeat_6_FD_153589 | JGI IMG/M metagenome (GOLD analysis project Ga0207138, IMG submission 153589) | Enriched cells from forest soil in Barre Woods Harvard Forest LTER site, Petersham, Massachusetts, United States -... | ecosystem: Environmental > Terrestrial > Soil > Temperate forest >...
TTCTAGAGTTGGCCAAAGCGGTTGACAAACTGGCGGGTCAGTTGGCCGCTCTTACCGCTTATGTCGCCCACACCTCCAGGCCTGTGCCCGATGGTGAGGTTAGGGCGATACAGGGTCTGGCCCAGAGCCTTTGCCCTCAAGGAGTCGCACCGCCCAGCGCAGCGGGCGCGCCAGGGCTTCACGCCAGCCGGGGCGTAGAGAGGATTCAATCGATGGCGAAGGGCATTCAATCCACTCGATTGGCCGGATCTCCGCCGAAGTCCACATAGGCTCGATTATCGCCATGGCTACCAACTTTCTGCGACTGTATGCTCTCATCTGAGTTTGTTGGGGGAGGGCTCCGCGCGGCAATGGTCAAAGACACTCCGCCAATAGTCAAATGGACTTGGGGAAAGGGCAAAGGCGCGGCTAAAAAGAAACCGGCAAAAAAGGCCGCGCCCAAGAAGGCAAAGAAGGCTGCGAAAAAGAGGGCTAAGAGGGCCTAGCCGCCCACAGGCAGTGCGGCGATTGTCCAAAGCCCCCACACTATAAGGCCGGCAAACGGCGCAAAGATGCCCGCTGACACCCCCACTAAAAAGCGGCTGGCGTTCTTCGCAATAACCCCCCGGTTGTGCAGGGCTCGTCGGCCGGCGATTTGAATCATGTCTGTCCGACAAGCTTCAAGCGACCGATTGGCGATTACATCATCTTCCCATTCGGCCGGAGTAGAGCCGGGAAGATAAAAATTGGCCGGCATCATTGCCAGGACGCAAAAGAGAGCGCCGACTGCAAACGCCGCCGCTGCTACAACTCCGCCAGCGTATACCGGAAATAGTTGGTGTATGCCCCCCGCCGTGGCGCCAAGGGCCATTAGACCAGCCACGATTGCGGTGGCGGCGGCGGTAAAGGTCCCGGCCATTACGGCCGCCCGCTGGTCCGCAGAGGCGGCAATGGCTACCGTTCCTGATAAGAACGAATTGCTCTCTTCTAGAATCTGTTTCTTTAGCTCTGGCGAGCCGCGCGACCAGTCCATCTATTCTGTCTTGGGTTCGGTCGGCTTCTTCGCCGTCTTATGCTGCGGCGGCGCATTGACCATGCGGCGCAGAGCTTCGTCAAAGGGGATCGCCTCGTCGCCCTTTTCCTTCTTCGCGACTTGGCGTTGACTTGAAGAAACTACCTTTTTCGCCATGATTGATCCCATGTCAGACGCCGCAACTTCAGCCCTTCGATTCGCCGACATTTATATCGACGAAAGCAGTCATACAGGTCATCGGTATCTAGTCTTAGGCGCCATTGTAGCCGCAACCGAGGATGTTCCCAAAGTCTGCGCCCAGATCCAGGCCGCGAGACTCCCGGAACTTCCAGCACGCAAGATGAAATGGACCAAGGTTTCCATAGCCAAGCTACCCGCTTATAGGCGGGCCGTTGATGCCTTCTTCGCTCTCCGGCGCACCCGTACCGCAGACTTTCACGCCCTCGTTGTAGACACCACGAAGCAGCGCCATGCGGTGTTCAACCAAGGCAGCAGCGAAATAGGGTTCAACAAGGAAATTTACCAGCTGGCAATGAAATGTGGGCGTCTGTACGAGGGCGTTTTCCACGTATATCCAGACCGACGCACAACAACTCAGACGACCGAACAGCTGCGATTGATGCTGAACCGGGGCATCAAAAAGAACTACGGAGACAGGAGAGATTGGCCCTTCCGCCGACTCCAATTCCGCGAACCTGAAGATTGCGTCTTGCTCCAATTGGCCGATGTATTTGCCGGGGCTCTCGCGTTCAGGCTCAACGACCACTACCGAAAGCCCGACGCGTCCCTGGCGAAGATCGAGCTATCCGCGCATGTGCTTGCTCGGGCCGGGATCACGGATGTGATGCGTGGAACTGCCCCCTCTGGCCCGTTCACGGTCTGGCACAGAAAATTGCAATGAGCGTCCCATGGCCCTAGACCGCTCTGCGGTCACCGTCTTTGACGGCCCTCCTACCTAGGTAGGAGATTCGGGCCATGGGAGTTCCAGAAATCCTAACTCGTTCTGTCGATTGCCCAAAACAGAAACCGTAACCGATTCAAGTACCTGTCGAATTCACGTTTTCCGAGTCGCTTACGCTTCCGACCTACGAGACCCCCCATAGGTCAACCGCTTGCCTTCGATGCCCTTGAGCGCCAGCGTAGCCCGCGCCGCATCGTCAATGCCAAGCCGGGCACGGTTGCTGTAGCGGAAATCAAACTCGGCCAGATAGCGGTGCAGATGCTTCTCGCTACAATGCTGATACACGCCCGTCATGCCGCGCTTGAAGATCGAGAAATAACCCTCAACCGTGTTCGTGGAGGCCTCGCCCCGGACATATTCCTCTGCCGCGTGGTTAACCGTTAGATGCTCCGCGAACTCACGGCCAACCTTGGTGTAGTGCGGGCCTTCATCAGTGGCGAGCTTGCTCTCGCGGGCAATGTTGACGCGAACGATAGGAACCACGTTCTCAATGTTGGTCCGCTCGATATGGAAAGAACGGACCTTGCCGCCCCGCTCGACCAGCGACAGTACGGCGCGCTTGTGACCAACGCCCCGCGCAACCTTGCGGCCCTCTTTCCGGCTGATATAGGTCTCGTCCGCCTCAACCACGTTACCATTGCCGCCCATCGGGGCCAGCGCGCCAGTGCGGAACGCCTCGCGAATGCGATGGGTCATGAACCAAGCCGTCTTGTAGGTCACGCCCAGCGTCCGGTGCAGCTGGTGGCTGCTCATGCCCTTCTTGGACGAGCAAAGCAGGTAGACGGCCCGGAACCACGTATGCAACGGGATCTTAGACCGCTCGAATACGGTGCCCACGGTCACGGTGAAATGGCCGTTGCAGTCCCGGCAGGCATACAAGCCCGGACGATGCCGAGTGCCAGTCACCTTGCGAAGGTTCCCCATACAGCCGCAATGGGGGCATACGGGGCCGGAAGGCCAGCGGATTGCCTCTAAATGCTCGCGGGCGGCATCCGGGTCGGTGAAGTGCGGGGCGTCAAATTCTGACTTACGGGGCATGACTCGTCTCCTATGCCCCTACACATAGGAATCTCGGTTCCGTATGTCAAGTATACCATCGCCTTTCAGTGTATACGCAAAATGCGTGGCAGTCAAATGCCCGCCGGCGGGTCTCATCAAAATGCACCGCCTGTGGCGGGCAAACTCGTGGATGGTATTTGGGTACTGTGGGATCGCATGGCGCCATGGTTTATATAATTGATTCCATTAGCAGATTTGTTGGATGGCCCCGGGCAAACAGGTAGTTCGTTGAGAGGTTTATAGCGGGCTTTCTAGCACAGAGGGCAAAGCTTCTGTCAGCCCCCGCATCAGGCATCTTATCAGCCTGCGTCAGATGGTCGCATTGATCATAAGCCGAAAGCATGTGTATAATATTCCGCCGGAGGGCGACACAGTGGTGCCTCAGTAGATTGCAGGGAGGCACACAATGAGCCCAGACCGTGATAACGACTTTGACACCCCGGAGATGGACGCGGAGCGCGCCCGGCTCGATGCCGCGCTTCTGGCCAGAGCCCATCGCATCAACGCCCTTGAGGACGATCATCGGCGTCAAGCGGAGGAAATCGTCCAGGAGCGTATCCTCTTCGGCATTGACCTTGAGCGGCGGATGGAGCTCACGCCCTACGGCGAGAAAACTAGGTACATGCGCGCGAAGGCTCGTGAGTGGGGCTACGAGGAGCGCAAGGCATACGATAATCGGTACTACGCCGCCCTTCACCAATCCAATCCGACCCAATTCAGTTTCGCAAGGCTTGCGAAACTGACGGTTCAGGAAGTCAGGGAGGAGCATAACCGGCTCGGCGAAAACCAAGTCGCCATTGGCACGATTGCGGAGGGGCTCGCAGCACAGAAAACCGAAAACGCCGTCGAAGTCGCCGCGCTGTTACTAGCCCGAACCAACCCGCGCGACCGACGCCGGCTGGTGGAACGTCGGCAACAAGGGCTAAAAGACAAAGCTTTATGGGGCTGGATCACCGCCTCCGTCATGCGGCGTGGCGAGCCGATGACCGAGGAAGAACGCAGCCGCGGCCTCTCCAAGCTCATGGTTGACAGCGGTGCGTATACAGAATCAACACAGGGTATCGACATCGATATAGACGCCTACTGTGATGTCCTCCTAAAAAACCCGTGGATCGAAACCTACGCCAACTTGGACAAGATCAACTACGACGAACCTGAAGAGGCCGCCGTAGCCTCATATCAGAACTTTCAGCACATGCGGTCACGCGGTTTGGACCATCCCATCCCGGTTTACCATGCCGGCGAAAACATCTCATGGTTGCGAAAGTATATCGATGAGGGTTGTGACTATATCGGCCTCAGCGGTGTCGCGAACTCCGATGTCAGGCGGAACCAGGTCTTTTTCGATCGATGTTTCAAGATCATTGGAAAGGCTGGTCGGCCAATCAAAACCCATGCCTTTGGCGTCGCCCATGAGGCGACCCTGGTAAACTCTCCTTTCACGAGTGCCGACTCCGCGACCTGGCTCCGGCGCGCGCAGGTGTACAGAAACTCAGATCTCTCTCGGCTGGGCAATGCCGCGTGGCGAGCATCGCTATATGAGCGGGAGAATAACGATCGGTGGTATGCAGCCACGACGTACCTCGAAGCCTCGGATGCAAATCGGCTCGAACGGCAAATTCGAGAAAAGGAAGAGCGACGAGATTTCTGTTTCTACCTTGTGGTGCCTCAGGCTGAAAACGCTTGGTGGCTGCCTGCGCTATGGGTCGTGCACCACAGGAACGCCCTGGTAGCCAATCGCCCTGGCTGGAATCCGGCGCTTTTCAAACGATTCATTGATGAACCGATGTCAGTCCTAACCCAACCCAGATACGACGAAAAGCTCGCACTGCTGGAAGAGATGAAGGTCCTACATCTCGACAATATGAAGAAGCAGGCCGAGCGTCAACGGAAGCGCGACAAGCGCGATAGGGATCGGGATCGGGATAGATAGGCGGTCTGGCGCCTACCTCGATAGCGGCTTAGTCCCACTGGATCATCGGACCCCATAACCCTCTTGCGCGGCGCCGTATAAGAGGGGGCCTTTTGTAATCGCGCTGCCCCGCCGCTACAGCGGCGACCTCCGCAGCCGCCCCCTCATATGCGGCCCGATCCGACCTTCCGCGTGTACGCGCGGCGCGCGGCGTTTGAAGGCCGGGCAAAAGGGGGAGGGGCATCTGCTTGGCGCCAAGCAGGAGGGGGCCACCGAGCGCTGGTCGAGGTGGGCCGGCTGCGGAAGCAAGGAGACGTCTATTTCGCCGCCTGCTTCAGTCCCCATCTCTACCGGGCGCGTAGCCTGGTCGAGCGGGACCAGGGGATCAATGGCTAAACAGCATGTCCGCTGTTGGAGGGTGAGCGGACGTAGGGTGGACATCGCGAAATCGACGCGATTGACCCCGAGCGGAAGTCCGGCTCGATAGACTCTCAGGAGCGACGCAACTACAATTTGCTGCGCTGCACTCTTTGGGAGCGATGGCTCTGAATGGCCGAAGGACGCACCCAACGCCGCCTTGCCGCAATTCTGGCCGCCGATGTAGTCGGCTACAGCCGGCTGATGCAAGTGGATGAGGCCGGTACGCTGACTTCCCTGAAGACCAGGCGTACAGAGATCCTCCACCCGCTGATCGCCACGCATCATGGCCGGATCGTCAAAGTCATGGGAGACGGCGCGCTCGTGGAGTTCGCCAGCGCGGTGAACGCGGTCACCTGCGCGGTTGCGTTGCAGGAGGCCATGAAAGCGGCCAACGCCGGACTGCCGGATGACAGGCGGATCGTATTGCGCATCGGAATCAATCTCGGCGACGTCATGGTGGAAGGCAGCGACCTGTATGGCGATGGCGTCAATATCGCGGCAAGGCTAGAGGCGCTTGCGGATCCCGGTGGCGTCTTTCTGTCCCAAACCGTTTTGGACCATGTGAAAGGCAAGACCAAACTCGACTTCGAGGATCTGGGCGAGCAGAACCTCAAGAACATGGCCGGGCCGGTGCGGGTCTACCGGGTTTCCGGCGCTGCTACTCGTACAATCGGCACTACGACCGCCAACGGCGATCTGCCGTCGAAACCATCCATCGCGGTCCTGCCCTTCACCAATATGAGCGGTGATCCTGAACAAAATTACTTCAGCGATGGCATCACCGAGGACATCATCACGGAGATTTCGCGATTCCACGATCTACTTGTCATCGCAAGAAACTCTTCATTTCAGTATCGTGGCAAGAATGTAGATGTTCGACGCGCTGGGCGTGAACTAGGCGTCGACTTCATCATCGAGGGCAGCATTCGCACTTCAGCAAATCGGCTTCGCATCACAGCGCAGCTTGTCGACGCCGCGACCGGCAATCATGTGTGGGCCGAGCGGTATGATCGAGAGATACAGGATGTTTTTGCTATCCAGGAGGAAATGGCTCGGTCAATCGCTGCAACCGTCGGCGGTAGAGTAGAAGCGGTCAGAACCGAGCGTGCTGTTCGGAGGGACTTGGCAGCCATCAAGGCCTACGACCTGGTTCTGCGAGCGAAGGCGCTAGCCCACACATTCTCGAAACGGGCCAACGAGCAAGCTCGCGAATTGGCTAAACGTGCGATCGAGATCGACCCGAGCAACGCCAAGGCTTACTCCTATGTCGGATACACCCACATGATGGAGTACGCGGCGCACTGGGTCGCTGACCGGGCGAATTCACTGGCGCAAGCCTACGAATTCGGAAGAGAGGCCGTCGCCTTAGATGGGACTGACATCGAGGTGCTCTGGAAGTTCGGCCAAGTCCTATTGATCAGGGGGGAGTTCGAGGAAGCACATGCCCAATTCCTGAAGGCGCTAGAGGTCAATCCCAACGACTCCGTGGCGCGATGCCAATACGGCCTATATCTGGACTGCATTGGGGAACATGAAAGGGCGATCGAGGAATACGAACTTGCAAAACGAAGGAATCCCTTCGACCCCTCCGGGGGAACCGCCTGGCTAAGGGGCATCGCCTACTTCGGCGCACGGCGCTATGCGGAGGCCATCGCTACGCTAAACCAGGTTAATGATCCAATACCTGAGATTCACGGGTGGTTGGCAGCCAGCTATGCTCACGCTGGCCGCGTTGGCGAGGCAAGAACCAAATTGGAAGCCTTCCTTCGCGAGACGGAACGCGACATGGTGATTTTCCCGGGGCGTAGGCTGAAGGACTTGCAGGCCTACTGGCGGGGTGCCGCGTGGTACAAGGACCAGAGCGACTTTGACCATTTGTTTGATGGCTTGCGAAAGGCCGGGATGGCCGACTGACACCCGAAAACGGTCCGAGTCCGGTTCTGATGCCGTGGACGGCTCCTCCACCGGCACGTAAGTGCCATTGAGGTGGTCGCCGCTGGGGTGATCCGGAACGGGAGGACGTCTCCTATTGGCACTTTTCGGAAGTGCCGCCTGCGGCGAGTGAAGGCCGCTCTTGGCTCCACAGCGGACTCCAGCAAACTGCCAGAGGGCGCGTTTATGAGTTCACGCCCTAAAACGCGCATCGAGCACTGCGCGTTATGTGCGCATAACATGGTTTGTCGCGCTGATCCTGGCGGCGCTCGTCGTCATCCTCATCATCTGGATTCGTTAGGACAAGTGCGGGCGCCGGCGGCCAGTCCCGTGTGGCGTATTATCCTCCACCTCTTGGCTCTGGTGGCCGCCGCCGTGCCGACTCTGTCGGCCTGCCGCCGTGCCGACTCTGTCGGCCTGCCGGCGTGCCGACTCTGTCGGCCTGCCGGCCCGAGATCATCGTCGAAGTCTTGCCAGAGGCCAGGGACCTGTCCAACTCCGGACGCGCTCGTGGGGCGGGCGATTCCATAGATCGTTGTGCTCGGACCTGGCATAGTCTACGTGGTTAAGAGGGCTGGCCGGGCGTATTTGCCCCTCGAGGCGCAGTCGGGTCCGTTGCGCGGGCTTATCGGTCGAAGCGTAACGGGAGATTGGGTGGTGGGGTAGATGGTAGATCCAAAAGGCTGCAGGGTGCGGTAGATGGTAGATTTCAAAAAGCTGCAGGAGAAGAGGGGGAAGCCAAAGCCGCTCAATCCGCGCGACATATTCAATGCGCTTCCTAAGCCGCCCGGCATCAACGACCTCTATGCGAGCCAAGCGGAGGTGTTGGATGCTTGGTTTGCGCGCCGCACGGATCGGGACGTGGTCATTAAGCTTCACACCGGCGGCGGAAAAACCCTGGTCGCGCTTCTTATGGCGCAGTCAGTTATGAACGAGCTGGGCGAGCCGGTAATCTATCTCGCACCGACGAATCAACTGGTCGAGCAGGTCATCGCGAAGAGCCAGGAATACGGCATTCCGACCGCGCGCTACGTGCGGGGAACGCCGCTGGCCGGCGAGTTTTTTGATGGCAAGGCCGTGCTCGTTGGCGCGTACGAGACCCTGTTCAATGGCCGTAGCAAGTTCGGCGTCCGCAATTCGGGTCAGGACATCGTCAAGGCTGGCGCCATCATCCTTGACGATGCGCACGTTGCGCTCTCCTCGGTTCGCGATGCCTTCAGCCTGACCATTTCCGCCGAGAAACACGGCGACGTTTACGCAGACCTCGCAGGTCAGTTCCGTACAGCCTTCAAGGACGTCGGCCGAAGTGGATCCTTTGCCGACGTGACAAGCGGCAAAGATTACGGGGTCATGGAGGTGCCTAGCTGGGCTTGGCAGCGCAAGTTGCCGGAGGTCGAAACCTACCTCGCTGCAACGGTCGACGAAATCAATCCCTACGTCTGGCCATTTCTGCGGGACAATCTTGCCGTTTGCCACTGCCTTTTCAGCCGCCGATCGGTCACGATCACGCCCATCTTTCCGCCAGTCGATCTCTTGCCAACGTTCGAAGAATGCGGGCGGCGCATCTATATGTCAGCGACGATTGCCGACGACAGCGAGATCGTGCGCGCATTCGGGGCCTCGGTCGACGCGGTGGGTAGGCCAATCGCCTCGACCTCGCTGGCCGGCGTCGGCGAGCGAATGATCCTTATTCCCGAGCTGATGAAGCTTGGCGGGGCACCGATCACGCCGATAGTGAAGAACATTGCGACCAAGCTCGCCGAGAAAAAGCGCGGCGTGGCCATTCTGACACCCTCGGGCCCAGCGGCCGAGAAGTGGACCGATATCGCCGTCTATCCGAGCACGACAAAGGCCGTCGGCGAGCAGGTTAAGGCGATGCAGAGCGGGGCAAGCTACGGTCCGATTGTGCTCGCGAACCGCTATGACGGTATCGATCTCGCCGGTAGCGCCTGCCGTTTCCTGGTCATGGACAATCTGCCCCAAGGCACGTCCGATTATGACGTTTTCCGCATGAACGTAGTCGCGGACTCCGCGGTTAGCTCACTGCTGGCGCAACGAATCGAGCAGGGGATCGGCCGAGGGACGCGGGGTGGCGGCGACTACTGCGCCGTCATGCTCATCGGCAGCAAACTGGTTGGTTGGATTGGCCGCAAGAGCAACCTCGCGTTCCTGACGGCGAGCACGCGCGTGCAGCTGACCATGGGCCAGGAGATGAGCGAGACCGTCTCGACGGTGAACGAGGTTGGCCAGACGGTCATGAAGTGCCTTCAGCGGGATCCCAACTGGGTCGCGTACCACGCCTCGGAGCTCGCCGACGCGGCGCATGCCGCGCCGGTCAGCACGTTGGTGCTGAAGGTAGCCGGTGCGGAACGGAAGGCGTTTAAACTGCAGCGACTCGGCCAGTTCGAGAAGGCACTGCAGACGCTCGAGAAGCTGATCGCGGATAACGAGTTAAAGGGAGATGCCCAGCGGCGTGCGTGGCTCGCCGCGACCGCAGCGCGCATCGCCTACCAGATGAACGACGAGGAGCGCGGTCAAAAGCTGCAAACCCAGGCCTTCTCGGTCAGCAACAACCACTCGCCACCGAAGGTGCGGCCGGCCTATGTAGCGCGGCCGATCCCCGGCAAGCAGTCTGCGGCAATCGTCGCGCGCATGCTCGAATATGATCTTCGCGGCGCGCTACTGGCCGATTTCGACGAGGCCGTCGCGGAGTTGGTTCCGACGGCTTCGGCGGCGCGCTACGAGGAGGCGCTCGCTAACCTTGGCAGCTATCTCGGGTTCGACGCCGAACGACCGGAGAAAGCTTATAAGAAGGGTCCCGATGTGCTGTGGCGGACCGACGCTGCCTTCGATTTCGTTATCGAGGCAAAGAGCAAGAAGGAGGACAATCCGCTTTATAAGAACGATCACGCACAGCTTCTCGAAGCCGAGGCTTGGTTCAAGGGCACCTATCCAAACCGGGACGCGGTGCGGGTTTCCGCGCTGCCCGAGGCGATCGCAGACCCGAAGGCGAGCACGGCCGGAAGCTACGCGCTCCGGCTGGACGAGATCACCAAGCTGGTCGGTTCGCTTCGCGGTGTTCTCAGCGATCTGGTCGTTAGTCCGGGTAAGCTCGACGCGCTCCTGGAACGTTGTGAGGCTGCGCTGCAAAAGGCGAACATCAAGCCCGACGGGATCAAGGCGGCGTTCCTCGTGTCATTCGCGAAAGCGGCAAAGGCCGCCTGACGATGGTGATTCGTCTGCAGGCTTCAACCCGCGGGCCCGTGCGCTTGAGCTGCCGCGGGCGCGGCACCGTCGTCTTCGAGTCCGGTGCGGCGCGCCCCAGTAATCAAGGCTAGGAGAGGGTCGGCCTTGCCCGCAACCTTGACCGGTGACGCTGCCGCAGCGGCAATCGACCGCGACTTAGCTGCGCTCGGCTTCTAATGCCCCTGCAAACGCCCTGCCCTGCGATTCTAGCGCGGAGCCCGGGGTCGCCGCCTAGCTGCATGGGGGGCCGCGAGGCCGCCTGCGAGCGCGCGGCGCAGCGGGTTTCAGCAGGTCGCCGCCACCCCAGCCGACAAGGAGAGACAGCCGGTGGCTTACGATCGCAATAAATTGGCCGACACTATCAACGAGATCTCCCCCTTGCTGGTGGTGAGCTGGATGAAGTCCAGGACGACCTTGCTCGGAATTAAGCGCGGTCCGCTCGCCCCTTAATACAGCCGCTCCGCGTGTCGTACACGCACAAAGTGCGGAGAGACGCTAAACGCGACGCCCCGATCTCGACGGCGGTTGGACCATCCTGGCATTCCGGGCGAGGGCCCGCTCTTGAAAATGCCATCGGCCGGCTGCAAACTTGGATTAGGAAGTTAGTCATCCGGCGGATGTCGGATTAGTCAAAGGGAGGTCGCTTTTGGAACGTAAAATAATAACTACTCTGCTCGTCGTTCCTAGTCTCAGTGCGGTTGTGGGAATTGCGGCAATTATGGCGACCCCAAAAGCCGCCGATGCCGCTTTGAGCTGCCAGCAATGCGACGAGATGTTCCAGGAGTGTATTTCGGAAGTGGATCCAGACGCCCCCGCGGCCTATGAAGCCTGCCAGATTGTTTGGGATCATTGCAAAAAGAATTGTTCTTGAGCGTCAAACCACACCGAGACCAATTTTCGCAGTGCTCTTAAGCGTCCGTTAATCAAATGTTCAACAGTGAGCCCTAGCATACGCACGAATGCCAGCGCGACCTTAAGAAGTCGCGTGGTTAGCTACAAACCCAGAACAGGGGTGCTCGTCATGAAACGTGACTTGGAAACGATCTATTCTTTTTTACACGTAAGAACCGCGCTTCGGGTTTTGCTGCTCACACTTCCAGTTATCTGTGCTTTGAGCTTTCCGCTGACTACGGCACTTGCAGGTCAGCCAGCTAGTCTCCTGTCAAACGGACAAGCGCTCGACATGCAGGGCAATCCGGTGCCAACTGCAGCCGCCGCCAGCGGTTCCGCTACTTCTTCTTCTGCTTCTTCAACCGGCTCGGACTTGTCACTTTTGTCGGTGCCACCCGAACATGAACTCTCACAAGCCGACATCGTTGCTACTCTTAATAAACTGTTTGAATGGGGGCCGGCAACTACGCGATACGCTCAAAATTTTATTATGTTGCCTGGACTATTGAATATAAAAGACGACACCAAGTCCAATGTCCTCAGTGCTCCGGTAGGTTCGGTCTATATTTATAAGCCTTATAATTTGGCCAATCCCAACATTGGACTTAAAGTGCAGCGAATACCGGAGCTCGTACCGCTCTTTGCTTTTCAAGGTGATACGGGGAATGCAATTTTCGTATGGCTTGACGGCTTTGGGATTCGCGTTCCCATAGCTGCGGCCGAGCTGGAGGAGGCAGCCTTTATTAGCGGTTTGACGACTCGCCTGCTCCTAGGTGAATATTCACGCGCATGGAATAAAGCCGGTAATCACGAACTATCTCCGACCGGGCTGAATTTTAATACGACTGTGTTCTCCAATTTGTTGGCCGATCAATACGCACTTGCGGCGAACTGGCCTGACAAAGTCACTTATGATGACGCATTGAAAAATCTGCTTGCAAACTTCCCCGTGCATCCCGCGGGTGTGCTGTGGGGGTGGCACGCTGGAGAAGACCTCGATAAATTGACCGGACCTGATGTTGCTTATCGGGATGCAGTCTGGAAACTGATAGGAGGACGATTTGGATTCGATGACATTGGGACGATGACTGCATATACGTTAAACTACATGGTCGGGTACGCAAAAAATCAACGAATTACGGCGCTTTCGCAGGGAACAGCCACTGACGTTCTCCAAGATAACGCAAAAATATTGGAACACTTTGCATCCGACACCAACATTAATTTGGCCAACGCTCTAGTATCTGGATTTCAAAACTGTATTGTGGGAGAATTTTATGCGCTAAGCCAGAACAAAATAATGAATCTGGAAGAAAAGCGTCTATTGCTGGCGAGATATTATGCTTTCATTCGTGGCCTTAACTTGGGTTCCCAACAAGCGGCAGACCAATTGTATATTGACGTCTTTAGACTGGCATATGGCATTGGGTACCAGACAGGATTTAAGGATGGATATGCGCAGGGCTATGCAGCGGGATTTAAGGATGGGTATGCCGCTGGTTACTCTAAGGCATGGGCCGAGGCGAATGTGGTGATCGGCCGCTTGCAAAATCAGATAAATACCCTTCAAGGTCAACTAGACTCCGCGAACAACAACAACGACTTCTTCGGAACTGTGACAAAAGCCGCGAATGCCGTCGGAACTGTAGTCGGCGTAATCGCAAGTATATTTGGATGATGACATCGGGTTATTCTGTCGGGGCCCTGAGGTAGTCCCTATCCCTGACTCATGGCGGAAACTGCGGGAACACACAAACCGCCGGTCCCGCCCAAAATTCTTTGCAATCGCTTTGCCCGCTGGGCAGCAAAAGGCGTCTGGGAGGACATGCCCAGTCTCTGGCATTGGCGAGGTTTGGGGAAGTAAGTGGAGCGTAAACGTCTTCGGTCGGCTGCCTTGTTCTGAATGAGGGACCGTGGGGAAGTGCTGGGCATAGGGCGGCCTTATGCGTAGCACGATGACTCACACCGCCCGGGATGAGAATGGAGAGTCAAGGCGGGCGACCTGAGGCGGTGATGAATCGCCTGATCGCCCGCCTCTTCCTGCCCCGGAAGGAGACGCCAGGGCAGGAACCTCCGAATGCGGCTGGTGGTGAATGGTCCCGGCCGGACATCGGAGGGAAGGAGTCAGAGAGATGGGAGCTTGGCATTCTCAGGATCGCTCGAAAGTCGTTCCATCGCCTTGGCCCAGCTATCGACGAACTCGTGGTCGATGGATGCCCCTACATTGGTCGACAAGCTCTCGCTGCGCTGCGCTGACTCCAGCAATGCGATGGGCGTAGCACCACCAAGCGCTGTATGGATTGCCGCCAAGGCGGCCCGCACCGACCTCAAGCGGGTCCAGGCCGCCTTATGGGCTTGGCATAAACTGTCGTATTGGGGAGCGTTGACCACATACTGCGAAAGCTCAGCCTGGAAGTTGCGCTGCGTGTCACGGAGCCTGGACTGTGCGCTCGGGATCTCGGCTGCCAAGGCAGACTCAACCTTGTAGATGTGTTTCAATTCCTTGCGCGCTTCTGCCAACGCGTAGTCGGCAGCCGGAACAGGACTGGCATCGACCGATTCACCCTGGGCATAAGCCGAGGCAAGTCGGCGCTGCTCATCTTGCTGAAGCTTGGCGAGGCGTTCCTGACAGGTTTCGACGTCACCCGCCGCTGCCCAAGATTTCTCCCGGGCGCGTTCCTGCCCGCTCTCCAATTCTTCAAGCTGGGATCGTGCCTTCCTGACCGCCGCAAGGGCGGCGCTGAGGTCGGCGCGGGAAGGGGCGCGAGCGTTCATTGCTGCGGTTTCGGGCATCACGGGTCTCCCCTGGCGTGCACAGGTTCGGGGTCAGGGTCAGGTTCGGATGGAGGCGGCGGGTCAGCTGGCTGCTCGGGCTGCTCGGACGGAGGGTCATTGGGCGGCTTGGGGACCTGCGTCCGGGGTTTCTTTTTCTTGGCCATGGCAGGCCTCCCTCTACCTACTTCCCTTGCATCCAAGGGGCACTAAATTCGCTTTTAAAAAGCGATTTTCAGCGCCACACGTCCACGTCTTTGATCATCGGAAACCGCCTCATGAAGCTCGAGTGGTTGAGGCTCCTGATGGCCGAATCCTGGACCGGGCGGCGGTCGTGGACCCTGACCGACCGGCGGTCGAGGACCTGGAGATTGTTGTTGGGCGCATCATCGCCCGCGCCTAGCGCGCCGGCGCCGCTGCTCTGCTCGGAGACGAGCGCGGCCAAAGCTTCAAGAAGTCCCTGTGGATCGGGGGCCTTCGCCAGCATGGCCCAGATGAGGGCGATCATCTCGTCGGTGTCTGGAGGAGCCGAGCCTCCGTTCGTGGGATCATCTTGGTCGTTGATCATCGTCTTCGGTTGGCCGGGCAGATCAGGACGACTGATGGCAGCCTGATCTTTCGCGAGTCGGGCAAGCTTGCGCTGGAGTGTGGTGAGCATAGGATCCTCCTTTGTTGACCAAAGAACGCGGCAAAAGGCACCAGAGTCGTAGGTTTCGCCGGTGTGCTTGTTGGTGACTGACTTCGCATCAGCGGCGAGGGAATAGCGCGCTTGCGCGGGCAATACGGCTGCCGCATCGATGCCAAGTGCGTCACAGGCCTCTTGGGGAGATCGGTACTTGCTGCGCAGGGCTTGGAGAAGTTTGCTAGACATCATCGCCTCCAGCGCCAGATCTTGGCGTCCTGACGGTCGAGGGCCGCACGGCCTGCCTCGGAAAGCTCAAGATTCTTGGCCCGCAGGCAATTGATCAGGGCACGCTTGTCGCTGTGGATGTAACCATCAGCAGCCCAGGGCTCGCCTTGCCACAGGATGTCATCAGCGCCCCCGCCCCGGCGATAAACGATCCACTGCCGACCATCGGTGCCGAGGGCACACTTGGGGCCCAGGCGCTCGATCATGGTGGCCGCCTCCCGGATAGGAGGGCGCCGTTTGGCGCTGAGAGCGGTTTCTAGCTGGGGACCCGGGGTCATCGCCAGGCTCGGGGCCAGCGGGGCGCCTGCGGCGCGGTTTTGGCGGGGATTTGAAGCCTGCTGAGCGGCTGTGGCGCTCATCGGCCACTCCAGGGATCCCGTA